>Ga0136846_1224473_pt1 | contig 11174 bp, 8 predicted proteins | sample HopSoiMetagenom2_FD_96841 | JGI IMG/M metagenome (GOLD analysis project Ga0136846, IMG submission 96841) | Grasslands soil microbial communities from Hopland, California, USA - 2 Assembly 2016 (version 4) | ecosystem: Environmental > Terrestrial > Soil > Grasslands | place: USA: Hopland... | reverse complement strand
CTCCTGTCCGCCCCGTTGATCGCCATCGCCAATGACCTGGTCCGCTACATCCACGGCCGGCTGTCGGAACCGCCGAGCCCGGCCGGCGTGCTGCCGGGGACGGCCGCCACAGCGCGAACGGCTGCAGCCCGGAGCGCGCGTGTCCCATCCGCCTACCAACCGGCGAGGACGCCTGTGCCCCTCGCCACCCGCGAGGCGGTGCCGCCGGCCGCCGTGCCGCTCCAGCAGACGAGCTAGGGGGATTCGATGGCCGACGATCTCGCGACCGATACGGGCTCTGCCGACGTTCCAGCGGCCGTCGCGGCGGCCGTTCCCGGGCATCTCCAGCTCACCCAGGTACGGGTGCCGCTCGAAGACGCGGACGTCGCGCTGACGACGACCGACGAGTACGGGCGCCTGCCGATCGTCGTCCTGCCGAAGAACACGCTGCGCATCCAGAACGGGCTTGTCGGCGCGGGATTCGTCACCGCGATTGCGAGCCTCATCATCGACCTGGAGCTTCCCTTCCGCGGCGGCGGGCTCGGCCTTTCGGCCCTCTTCGTCATCCTCGGAATCTTTCGGGCGTTCATCGTGCCGGTGCCCGAAGGGTCGCAGGCGGTGCTGCTGAAGCGAGGTCGGTTCCACAAGACGCTGGGCCCGGGCAATCACTTCGTCCGGCAGCGGGTCGTGGTCAGCCACATCGTCACGACACGCGATACCCCGTTCGACGCGCCGGCGACGGAGATCCCGACGAAAGACGACGTCCGAACGGTCGTCGACCTGCTGCTGACGTTCAAGATCGCGGAGCCTGCGAAGTTCGTCTTCACGGTGTCGGCACCCGACTTCGACATGGTCTGCCGGTCCGCCTGCCAGGGGGCGATCCGGATGCTGATCCGGGGGAAGCTTTCGGACGAGATCGCGGACCTGGGGGACGCCGATGCCGAGTGGCTGAGGGCCGAGATCGGGAAGGCACTCGCTCGCTACGGCGTCGAAGTCGTCCGCGTCGTCCTGACCCACGTGCAGCCGCCGTCGGAGTTCGTGGCGTCACGTGAGGGGCGGCGGCTGGCGACCGTTCAGCGCGCGGAGGAGCAGGAGCGTCACGCGCTCGAGGTGCTCCGCCAGGCCGACCGGGAGGAGCTCGATCGACAGCGGATCCTCGCCCGCCGGACCGCGATCGAGCTGGAGGCCGCCAACGAGGTCGCTCGGCTCGAGCGTCTCCAGGCGCGGATCCGCGACTTCCCGGCCGCGATGGAGTGGGACGTCGAAAGCAAGCATCTCGAGGTGGCCGAGGCGCTCGCGGCGAACACCCGCGCGATCGTCCAGGTCGGCCCGGGCGTGGACGTCGCGACGTCGATGCTCATGCACACCGCGCCCCAGGACGGCAAGCTCGTCGCCGCGTCGAACGGCACACCGCCACCCGTCGATGGGTCGTCCGCAGCGGGTCCGCGCTAGTCCAGCCTGGTCGGTGGCGCGATCCCGATGCCTGACGCGGGCGCTCCGTCTCTCGGTGTCAGGGGGTCCGACCCGCTCGCCGTCTCGATCCCGTCGGGCGCGACCTCGACCGTGTAGGTTCGGCGACCGCGAAGTGTGACGAGGACGAGATCGCCCGGTATCCCGCGCGCCGTGTAGAGCAGGATCGAGCACGCGACGAGAACCCATGCGGGGAACACGAGCACCAGGACAGGAGTGAACGTCGCGCTGAGCAGGAGCAACAGCCCCACTCCGATGCCGACGAACCCGAACCAGCGCGGCAGGATCCCCGTCGAGCGGCCGATCGAGGACGTCGTGAACACGAACATCGCGGCCACCCGCATCGCGAAGTACAAGTGGACGGTGTTTCCGAACACCGGGAACTGACGGGCGACGGAGGGATCGACGAACCCGCCGGCGAGCTGAACGGTCACCGCGAGCACGGCGCCGGCGGCCGCGCCGACGAACGTCAGGAGGACGAACGCGATGCCGCTCACGAACTGCAGCCCCGAGAAGAGCTCGCTCTGGGTCCGGACCGAGTTGGAGGCCCACATCCGCAGGGCAACGACGAACCAGAGGAACGCCATCCCGGCGAACGGCATGAGGTAGAGCCCGACCGTGACCGACGTCGACGCGCTGGGGCTCCGGTAGTACGCGACGATCTGCGCGTCGGTCGCGGACGGGCCGGGCACGCCCGCGAGGAGCAGGATCGCGACGATGTAGAGGACGCTGAAGGCGATCCCGACCGTCGCGGTGAGGACCGCGGCTCGTCGGAGCGAGCGCCGCCGAACGCTGGCGTCGTCGATCGTCCGGCCCTCGAGCGCCTGCTCCATCACGGAACGACAGCGGTCGAGTCGCGGAGCGAGCAGTTTCCGAAGAGATCGAAGTTCACGTGGCGCCCCTCGCTGTTTCGCCGTCGGGCCGCCTGCGGGGTGCTCGTCCGGACGCAGGGGCTGCGCAGGACGCGCAGCCTTGTCCCGCTCCGGCAAACCGGATCGTGGTCAGGCGGGCGACGACTCCCACGCCTTTGCGTCGGCGAGGTAGACGAGCACGGCCGTGACGCGCCTGCTCACAACGTCGTCGTCCTCGAGCCCGAGCTTCTGGAAGATCGCGCCGACGTGCTTCTCGACGGCTCGCTTGGTCAGGACGAGTGACTCCGCGATCGCTCCGTTGCTCTTGCCTTCGGCCATCTCGCCGAGCACCTCGCGCTCGCGCGGCGTCAGGTCGTCGAGCGGCGAGTCGGCCCGCCGGCGATCGGCGGCGAGGAGCTCCTGGACGAGGCTCGAGTCGATCGTGGTTCCACGGGCCGCGACTACGTGGATCGCTGCTATCAGCTCGTTCTTGTCCTGGACGCGATCCTTGAGCAGATAGCCGCGGCCCTCCGCACCGCCCTCGAGGAGCGCCAGCGCATACGCGGGACCGGCGTACTGACTGAGCACCACGACGCCGACGTCGGGATGCGTCTCGCGGAGTCGTCGGGCGACCCGGAAGCCTTCGTCGTCGCCCGACGGCGGCATCCGGATGTCGAGGACGACGACGTCGGGAGGGTCCGCGTCGATCGCCGCCAGGAGCACGTCGCCGGCCGAGAAGGCGCCGACGAGCTCCACGCTGTCGTCCGTTCCGAGCAGCTCGCGCAATGCTTCGCGGATCAGGTAGGAGTCGTCCGCGATCGCGACCCGGATCCGGCGACCCGCCTGCGACCTCACCGTCGCGGTGCCGCGACCGAGCTGCTCCGTGCTCGCGGTCATCACGCCGGGATACCACGCGCGCGGTCGCACCGAGAGGCCTTCAGGACGGCCGTCAGCAGAGCATCCCCGGAACCGAGCACGCGCGTAGGGTGCCGTGGCCGGGAGGGACCGGCAATGGGGTGCACCACCATGCGGGTGTGTGGTGCGCCTTTTGACCCACGTTTCGGAGGCAGGGGGACCGTCAGCCGAACGGACGCTCGACATCCTCGCGCCCGGAGGAGGATGATCCGGCCCGGCACGCCAGTGCCGGGACGGAAGCAATACTGTCGCGCGTTGGTTCGCCTCGGCGGTCCACGCGACCGCCGGCGTGACGGCGGGTGACAGTCACCGGAGGTTGGAAGGCGGCCGAGCGCGCGAGGGACGAACTCGTGCGAACGCGGCGGAGGGACCGAACAACGACCTCACAGGGGGAGCGCTCGAGCGTCGCTCTGAGTGCGACGAAGCTGCACGCGCCGCATCTCCGGGATGGCACGATCCGCCGGCCGCGGCTCACGTCGATCCTTTGCGACGCCCGGCCGGCGCTCGCGCTGATCATTGCTCCGCCCGGCTTCGGCAAGTCGTCGCTGCTCGCCGACTGGGCGGATCTCGATCCTCGGGCATTCGCCTGGGTCTCGATCGACGACCTCGACGATGACCCCGTCGTGCTCTGGTCGTATGTTGGCCGCGCGATCGCCGATGCGGCCGGTGACGCAGCAAACGTGGGCGTCCCGACCGGCGACATCGACCCGGTCGGCGCACTCCTCCGCGGGCTCGCCGGAATCGATCGCGAGATCGTCCTCGTCCTCGACGACTTCCACCGGATCAGCAGTGAGCCTGCGCTGCGGAGCGTGATGCGTTTTGTTGAGGGGGCGCCGCGAACAGTCCAGGTCGTCATCGCATCGCGAACGGATCCGCCGTTCCCGGTCGCGCGGCTCAGGGCGAGCGGCGACCTGCTCGAGATCCGTGCCGAGGATCTGCGATTCACGGCGGACGAGACGAACGAGCTGTTGAACGACTCGTTGGAGCTCGGTCTCGACGGTGATTCCGTGGAGCTGCTCCACGAGCGGACCGAGGGCTGGCCAGCCGGCCTCTACCTCGCGGTCCTGTCGCTTCGTGCGTCGGAAGATCCACGGTCGTTCGTCGAATCGTTCGGCGCGTCGAACCGTCATGTCCTCGACTACCTCACCGAGCAGGTCCTCGCCGCGGTCGAGCCTCAGACCCTTCAGTTCATGCTCGCCACCTCCGTCGTGGACCAGGTCTGCGGGCCGCTCGCCGACGCGCTGACCCTCGAGGAGCGCTCGGCGGACCGGCTGATCGAGCTCGAGCACGCGAACGTCTTCTTCGTCCCGCTCGACCACAGGCGCGAGTGGTACCGCTACCACCACCTCCTGTCGGAGCTGCTCCGAAGCGAGCTCGCGCGACGATCGCCGGCGCTCGTCGCGCCGCTCCACGCCCGCGCCTCGGCGTGGTTCGCGGCGAGCGGCGACGCCGATCGCGCCATCCGCCACGCGGTCGCCGGTGGCGACCTGGATCGGGCCGCACAGCTGATCGGCGAGAGCTACGTCCGCGCGCTCGAACAGGGCAGGATCGCGACCGTTGCCGCCTGGCTGGATCTGTACGAGGCCGGCCATGGCCCCGCCGACGTCCGCGTCCTGATCGTCAAGGCGTGGACCATGCATTTCCTCGGCCGTCACGACGAGGGCAGTGCGGCAATCGCCGCCGCCCTCCAAACAGCGCACGACGGTCTCCTGCCCGACGGCGCGACCTCGATCGAGTCGAGCGCGGCGCTGCTCGCGGCCGCCTTCCCGGGTGGTGACATGGCGGCGATGCTCGCCGCGGCTCGGGACGCGTACCGGATCGAGGCCGGCTCGGCATCGGCCTGGCGGATCAGCGTCCATGTCCTGCTCGGCTTCGCACTCGTCCGCAACGGGTTGTACGAGGAGGCGGAGCAGCAGCTCCGGACCGGCGCGGAGCTGGCGACTGAAGCGGGCCTCTGGACGGATGCCGTCAGCGCCCGTGCGCTCCGGGGCCGGGCGCTGCTCGAGATCGGTCAATTGGATGCGGCGGAGGCATCCGGTCGCGAGGCGATGGCATTGGCGCAGGAGCGGGGGATCGCGGCGACACCGTCGGCCGCGTACGCACGGGCGACGCTCGGCGGGATCCTCGCCCGGCGGTCTGCCATCGAGGAGGCCGAGGAGCTCCTCGTGGAGGCATTGCCGATCGTCACGATCCTCGGTGAGCCACTCGCCACTGCCGACACGCTGCTCGCCCTCGCCGAGGTTCGTCTCGCCCAGGGCAGGCGGGTCGAGGCGATGGCGTTGATGGACGAGGTCGACGCGTTGATCGGAGGAGCGCGCGATCCCGGCGCGGTGCGGTCATGGCGCGACGTCATCGCCGCCATGCTCGCCGGGAATGGGGCTGCAAACCTGCTGTCGCCACAGGAGCTGGAGGTCGTGCGCCTCCTCGCCGAAGGCATCTCGAAGCGCGAGGTCGCCGAGCGGCGCTTCGTCTCCTACAACACCGTGCACAGCCAGGTCCGCGCGATCTACCGGAAGCTCGGCGTCGCGTCGCGGGAAGAGGCGGTCGATCGGGCGAGGACTTGGGGCCTCCTCGATGCAAGGACAGAAGGAACCGGCGACGCCGCGTAGGTCTCACCCGGGTGAAAACGTCACAAGGGATTTCCATTAGGCGCGGGCTTTGCAACAATCGTGCAACCGGTCGGTCTGACCACCGGCGGCTGAGGGGAAAGCGACCTCCGTTGCCCCTGTCCGTGCCCGTCAGCACCGAACCTGGGGGAAGGTCGTGCACGTGCTTGTGCGCACGGGCGAGCAGGCAAGGACGCAGGAAGGGCTGACGCTCGCGGTCGCCGACGCCCGCCGTCGCGTCGTCGCGGACCACCGGTTCAGGCTGATCGCGGCGCTGGCCGGTCTTGTCACGCTCGTATTTCTGCTCGCGGGGTCAGGATTGCCAGCCGATCAGTCGATCCAGATCCTGCTCCTGACGCTCTGTCTGGCAAGCCTGCTGGCGATCTACGCGCGAAGCCGGGCGATTGCCGCCGAGCTCCACGCGGCGCGAGTCCGTGCCATCGACGCCGGCGACATCGAACGACAGCGGATCCAGCGAGACCTCCACGACAGCGCGCAGCAGCGGTTCGTCAGCGTCCGCATCCATCTCGGGCTCCTCGCCGAACGGATGCAACAGGCCAACCAGCGGGCAGCGATCGAGCAGCTCAGCCGCGACATCGATGCCGGGCTCAGTGAGATCAGGTCCGTCACCTTGACGGGGTCGCCACCGCGGCTCGTGCAGCTCGGTGTGGTCGAAGGCCTCCGGTCCGTCGTCGCGCATGCACCGCTGAAGGTGTCGCTCGAGTCGCGCGGGTTCGGTCGGTACAGCCCGGTAATCGAGCGGAACGTCTACTTCGCGTGTCTCGAGGCGCTTCAGAACGTCGAGAAGCACGCCGGCCGGGGCGCGGCCGTGCGCGTCAGACTGGTCGGGGACGAGCGGCACGTCACCTTCGAGGTCGAGGATTCCGGGGTCGGGTTCGACCCTGACCGTGTCGAAAACGGCGACGGACTCGTGAATCTCGCGGACCGCGTCGGCGCGCTGCACGGCCACCTGGTCATCGACTCGAGGCCGGGAATGGGAACGCGGGTCAGGGGGCAGATCCCGGTCGCCTGATCGGGCGCACCGTTCCGGACCCCCGGGTCGCACGGGGGTCGACACCATTGCCCGCCGGACATCGTTCTCGAACACTTCAGCGGGCACGGTCGCCGTGCCGACAGGAATTGTTTTCGTCGCGGCCGGCTGCATCGCGGGGTACGCCGTGGCCGAATTGTTGGCGACGCTTCAGAACCTGTTCACGTTCACGTTCGTGGTCTCGAGCATGTTCGGGATGGGGCTCGCGCTCACCGTCGCTCAGATCCTCGAGCCCCTTCGGAGCCTCCGTCTCGTCGCGCTCACGCTGGTCGCGAACTTCGTCATCGTGCCGGCGACCGCAGTGGTGCTCTCACGGGTGATTCCGCTCGATGAGCAGCTCCAGATCGGGCTGATCCTGTTCGGGTGCGCCGCCGGGGCACCGTTCCTCCCCAAGCTCGCGCAGATCGCAAAGGCAAACGTCGCCTTCGCCGTCGGGGTCATGGCACTCGAGATCGTCGCCACGGTGGCCTACCTGCCGATCGTCCTGCCGTTGCTGCTCCCCGGGGTGACGGTAGACGCACCGAAGATGGCGGTCACGCTGTTCGGGGAGATGCTCGTCCCGCTCGCGATCGGCCTCGCCGTCCGGCAGCGGTTCGCAGCCCCTGCTGCAGACCTCGCTCGACCCACTGCGCAGGTCTCGACGTTCAGCCTCGTGCTGCTGATGGTGCTCATGCTCGGGCTGAACATCAGCAGCGTCCTCGGACTAATCGGGAGCGGCGGCATCATCGCGATGCTCGGCCTGATCGCGGTCGCGCTCGTCGCCGGCTACGTCCTCGGCGGCCCCGGACCGGCGACGCGTACCGTGCTCGCGCTCGGAACCGGGCAGCGGAACCTGGCTGGCGCATTCCTCGTGGCGACGGCGAGCTTCTCGCAGCAGCCGAACGTGCTCGTCTTCCTCGCAGCGGCCGGGCTCGTCGGGATGGTCATCCTGTTCCCGCTATCGGCGGAGCTCGGGAAGCGCGCCCGACCGGCGATCGCAAGCGTTGCCGCAGAACCGATCGCCAATCCGGTGGTGGAGACGGCCGGGTAGCGAGCCGACGCCGGCGGTTCGGGATGCGTGCGCCATTGCACCCTGCGAATTGAGGGTCGACGCTGGGGCTTGCGACAACCGACGCGGCGCGCCGACAGGGACGCGCGGCCGAGTGAAATGACGGCACCGCGACACGGAGCGGCGCCGCCAGTTCGGGGGAACGCAGATGGCGACGCAGCCGATCGGCGTCGAGGTCCGGATCCAGTGCCAGCTGTCGCATACGCGCGGCAGCCGCAGCGTCGAGCCGCTGCGGGGAGCGCCGCGATGAGTCGCGCGCCCGTGGTCGACGGGCCTCCGCGCGAGACAACCTCGGAGGCGCCGAGCGTTGACGCGGAGCTCGCACGGGCCCTCGATACGGCACACCACGTCATCGGCACGTCCAACGGCGGCCCGGGCTGGCGCCACATCGTCGACACCCTGCGACGGAATCCCGACGGCATCCTCTCCGCGGCGGCGAAACCCGGCCGTGACTCGGACGCGGTTCGAGAGTCGGTCCTCCTGACGCTCGCACTCGTTGCGGGGCCTCGAGACGATCCGGGCATCGCACGACGGCTCGAGCGCACCGCGGAGCGTGCGGCTCGGGGGGACATCGAGCGCGATCGGCTCTGGAGCGCCGTCGCGACGACCCTCCGCCTTGTGTGGGAGGAGGTTGCGGCGGCGCCGGTATCCCGCGCCGAGCTCGTGCACGCGAGCTACGAGATCCTCGAGCGGTTCGCCGCCGCGAGGTCCGCGCTTGACGGCGCCTACGCCGAGGTCGACCGAGCGGTCGCCGCAAGCGACGCCGAGGCCCGACGTGCGTTCCTCGACGAGCTGCTCATGGCCCCGCCGCAGGATCGCCTGGATGCGCTCCGTCGCCGCCGCCGTGCAGAGCGCCACGGGATCGACGCGGAGAGGAGCTACCGGCTGACGCTCATCTCGGCGGGACCCCGGTCGTCCGAGCGGACCGTCGAGCGGATGATCGTCTCACTTCGGCGCGACACCGCCCGTCCGCGGCCGGCATCGAACCTGCGATTCGCGCTCCCCGAGATCAGCGAATGGCGGGGCCGGGCCGTCGTCGTCGACACGGCTACTCCGGACCACACCGAGATGCTGCGCGCGGCCTTCGAGATCGCCGCAAGACGAGGTCCCGCCAACCGCTGGGTCGCGATCACCGGACCCGAGGTCGCGCACGTCGACCAGCTGGCGGAATCCATGGAGCGCCTACGGGAAGCGGTCCGCACCGCGGAGCGCGTCGGCCGCATCGGCTGGATCGCGAGCGCGAACGACGTCGTCCTGGAGACGCTCCTCTCGCTCGATGAGGACCTCCGGACGCGGGCGATCGACGCGGAGCTTGGTCCGATCCTCCGCGACACGCGGTCGGGCTCGACCCTTGTCGAGACCCTGGAGGTCTACTTCGCTTACGCGCACAACGCACATGAGGCCGCGCGTCGTCTGCACGTTGCGCCGCGGACGATCGCGTACCGGCTCGCACGCGTCGAGCAGCTACTTGGTCACCAGCTCGACGCGGGAACCGCCCTGCGCGTCGGCGTCGCACTCTTCGCGTACAGGCTCGACGACAAGCCGTGGCGTCATGGTGGAAAGAGTGAGCAGGCTGCCAGTGGGGGAGTCCGACAGCCTGCTCGATAAGACCACGGTCGTCCGGGCACGACCAGATCCAGTAGTGACAATGCCGCCTGGTGGTGCATCCAGACAACGGCAGGACTAGACAGAAGAGGGGCTGCCGACATTGCCGACGATGCGCAGTCCCGTGTTTGGGAGCCCCTAAACGCGGGTCTCGTCGACCACGACCACCACCAGGTTCCGGGGTCCGTGGACGCCCTCGACCCGGCTCAGCTCGATGTCGCTCGTCGCGGACGGACCGCTGATCCACGTGAGGGGCCGGCGCGCGTCCAAGCGTGCGAGCGCCTCGGGCACGTCGCCGACGATCTGCTCGGCGCGGACGACGCAGACGTGGACGTCGGGGAGCAGCGAGAGGACGCGGCGACCCTGGTCCGGCCCGGCGTCGAGGACGATCGTGCCGGTCTCCGCGATCGCGATCGCGCAGCCGGTTACGACCGCGTCCACCGCGTCGAGCGCGGCGTGTGACAGCGGCGGATCGTCCGCCAGCGTCTCGACCGCCGCATCCGCGAGCCACGGGCGCGGGACACCGTGCGGGACGACGACGCGTGTCGCGTGGTGCTGGGCCAACGCGTCCGCGACAGCGAGCCCGATCCCGTCAAGGGTCGTTCTGGCAACAGTCGCGCGGTAATCGGCAACGCGTTCGACGAAGCGCTCGACGACGTCGATCCCGGGTCGCGTCGCGACACGGTACGTCCGCGGAATGCTGCCGACGGATGGACCGTCCGCCGTCGCCACGCGGATCCGCTCGAGGATCGCCTCGCGCGCGTCGCTCATCCCGGCCGGCCCTTGCGCGCGCGCCCGCTCCAGCGACGCCGGAACGACATCGCCGCCGGTGCGGGCAGGTCGCGCGACCGGAGCCATGCGCCGAGGAGGCCGGGCAGCCGAAGCCGACGGACCCGGCCGCGCCGCATCAGCGGCAGCACCGCGATCCGTGCGGCACGTTCGGCGAGCGCCAGCCGCCGGGAGCCGCCAAACGCGGCTCCCGCGCTTCTGAGCAGGACGGTCTCTTCGCCGAATGTGCGGTCGCGCCAACCGTGCTGGCGCACGACCTGCGTCCGGAGGTGGACGAGCACCTCCGGGATGTCGATCCGGACCGGGCAGACGTCGAAGCAGGCGCCGCAGAGTGACGAGGCGTACGGCAGCGACGCGGTCTGAGCGTCGACGGGATGCCGCGCGATCCCCCTCAGCTGGGGGGTGAGGATCGCCCCGATCGGCCCCGGATAGGGCGAGCCATACGCCCGCCCACCCGTCCGCTCGTAAACCGGGCAGACGTTGAGGCACGCCGAGCACTTGATGCAGCGAAGAGCCTGACGACCGACGCGGTCCGACAGCGTGTCCGTCCGGCCGTTGTCGAGGAGGACGAGATGGAACGCCTGCGGGCCGTCGCCGGGCGTGACGCCCGTCCACATCGACGTGTACGGGTTCATCCGTTCGGCCGTCGACGAGCGGGGGAGCAGCTGCAGGAAGACCTCGAGGTCCCGCCACGTCGGGACGAGCTTCTCGATCCCCATCACCGTGACAAGGACGTCGGGGAGCGTGACGCACATCCGACCGTTGCCCTCGGACTCGACGACCATCACGGTCCCGGTCTCGGCGACCGCGAAGTTCGCCCCGGATACCGCGACGCGGGCCCGAAGGAACTTCTCGCGGAG
>Ga0136846_1209851_pt1 | contig 11174 bp, 11 predicted proteins | sample HopSoiMetagenom2_FD_96841 | JGI IMG/M metagenome (GOLD analysis project Ga0136846, IMG submission 96841) | Grasslands soil microbial communities from Hopland, California, USA - 2 Assembly 2016 (version 4) | ecosystem: Environmental > Terrestrial > Soil > Grasslands | place: USA: Hopland... | reverse complement strand
GCACAACGCGGAAGACTGTTGGGAAACCCTGAGTTTGAGTCTGAGGTGATCTGGCGCACTCCGCAAGGCGGGGCCGACGTTTTGTCGTGCCGCCGGGCCGCGCCCGCCGCCGCCTTCTTTCAGCGCTCTTCGATCAGGACGTTCTTGCCGTCCGCGAGGTCGCGGGCGGCCGGCGTGACGATCGCGCCCCGCTTGAGCCGGATCGTGCGCCCCTCCCGGATCGCGCGACGGACGTCGTCTTCCTGCACGAAGTCCTGCAGCGCCGGCGGCGGCGCTGCCGCCGGCCCGACAGGGTCCGCGGGACGCTTGGCGGCCGTTTCCGGTCCCGCCGGCCCCCCGCCCACCCTCTCCGCCACGAACGCCGCCACCCGCGTGGGCAGGTCGCTCGTCGCCGCCGTCGTGGTCGCCGGCGCCGGCCTGTTCTCTCGCGGGAGCTCGTAGGCCAGCCGCTTGATGTTGATCAGGTGCAGGGGCGTGATGTTGTCCGAGGTGATGTTGCCGGCGTAGGCCCCGCAGCCCAGGCTCATCGACGGCGCGAGCCCCGTGGTGTACCCGGTCGCTCCCATCGACGACTGCGAGTTCGCGACGATGCGGAAGACCGGCTTCTTGAGCGCGAACTCGCGGATGACGGCGTCGTCGCGGCTGTGGATGGCCATCGTGTGGCCGGTCCCGCCGTAACGGAGAAGGGCGAGCACGCGCTCACAGCCCTCGTGCCAGTCCCTCACCACGTAGAAGGCGAGCACGGGGGAGAGCTTCTCGATCGAGAGCGGGAAGTCGCGGCCCACCCCCGCCAGCGGGGCGATCAGGACGCGCGTGTCCGGCGGCACCTTCAGGCCCGCCTTCTCCGCGATGAACGGCGCGGGCTTGCCCACGATCTCCGGGTTGGCCAGCCGCTGCGGCGTGACCACCACCCGCGCCACTGCCGCCGCCTCCGTGTCGGAGAGGAAGTACGCCCCGTTCTTCTTCGCCTCCGCGATCACCTGGTCCTTGATCGCCTCGTCGCACACGATCGACTGCTCGGACGAGCACAGCGTCCCGTAGTCGAAGGTCTTGCCGTCGATCACGTCGCGCACGGCCTTGGGCACGTCCGCGCTCTGGTGGATGTAGGCGGGCACGTTGCCGGGACCGACGCCGTAGGCGGGCTTGCCCGACGAGTAGGCGGCGCGCACGAGGCCGATGCCCCCGGTGGCGAGGATGACGCCGGTGTCGCGGTTGCGCATCAGCTCCTGCGTGCCCTCCAGGGTCACGCCGGTCATGCAGGAGAGAGCGTCCCGGGGAAGGCCGGCGGCCACGGCGGGCCCGTGCATGACGCGCACCGTCTCGGCAATGCAGCGCTCGGCGGAGGGATGCGGGCTCATCACGCAGGCGTTGCGCGCCTTGATCGAGACCAGGGCCTTGAAGATCGCGGTGGAGGTCGGGTTCGTGGACGGGATCACCGCCGCCACCACGCCCATGGGCTCCGCGATCTCGACCACCCGGCGGCCCTTGTCCTCGCGCAGGATCCCGACCGTCCGCATGGGCCGGATGTACGCGTAGACGTCGCTGGCCGAGAACAGGTTCTTGAGCGTCTTGTCCTTCGTGTTGCCGAAGCCCGTCTCCTCGTGGGCCAGGCGGGCCAGCCGCTCCGCCTCGCCCCGGGCGGCGGACGCCATGGCCTCCACGATGCGGTCCACCTGCTCCTGGGAGAACTCCTTGAGGACCTTCTGGGCCTCGCGGGCGGCTTTGGCCAGCGCGCGCGCCTGCTGGATGGAGAGGAGGTCCTTGTCGCGGACGGGACTGGCCATGGCCGGAGGCGCCGATTATCCGCCCGAGCGACGGCCTCGCGCTTCTCCGCCGGCGGGGGAGGGCGCCGCGCCCGGCGTGGCGCCGAGCTGGGGGATCACCTTCTCCACTTCCTCGTGCAGCCGCGGGATCACGTGCACGGACACGAGCTCGCCCACGCGGCGGGCCGCCGCCGCCCCGGCGTCGGTGGCCGCCTTCACCGCGCCCACGTCGCCGCGCACGTGCACGGTGACGTAGCCGGAGCCGATGTAGTCCTTGCCGACGAGGACGACGTTGGCCGCCTTCACCATCGCGTCCGCGGCCTCGATGGCGCCGACGAGGCCCTTGGTCTCCACCATTCCCAGCGCTTCCATGGTCATCGCGCCCTCTCGCGCGGCTCCGTCCTGCCGCGCCGCAATCGTACGCCACATCCGCCCCCACGCGCCCGGGTTTGACCGCCCGCGCGGCGCGAGCATAGGCTTCGACGCCGCCATGAGCCGCGCCGAGCGCGAGAAGGCCGCCTACGACGAGCAGGGCGTGTTCGAGCGCTCCCACGGCTGGCACGTGCGGTTCAAGCACGTGTTCGAGAGCCCGAACACGCTGCGGCAGGAGCGGGCCTTCCACGCGATCGCCACCGACGGCATCGCCGGCCGCCGCGTCCTCGAGATCGGGTGTGGCGACGGCGCGCACGCGGCGGAGCTCAGCGCGGCCGGCGCCGATTACGTCCTCGGCATCGACATCGCGGAGACGTTCATCGCCCGCGCCCTCGAGCGAGCGGTCCCGGGACGGCTCGAGTTCCGGTCGGCGGACGCCTCGCAGCCGCTCGATGGGCGGTTCGACGTGGTCTACGGCCGCGCGATCCTCCACCATCTCGACTACCGGATCGTCCTCCAGCGTCTGTACCGCGAGAACCTCGCCGCCGGCGGAGTGATGGTCTTCATGGAGCCGCTCGGCTCGAGCCTCCTCATCCGTCTCTTCCACGCGCTCGTGCCATCGGCGCAGACGCCGGACGAGAAGCCGTTCGACCGCGGCGACCTCCGCTGGCTGCGCCGCACGTTCCCGCGCCTCGAGGTCCTCCCCATCAACTACCTGTCGTTCCCTCTCGGTCTCGTCTCCTCGTTCCTCTTCGCGCGGCCGGACAACGCGCTCCTGCGCCTGGCCGACGCGGTGGACGTGTGGCTGGGCCGCTCCGTGCCTCCTCTCGTGCCCCAGTTCCGGCAAGCGATCTTCGTGATCCGGAAGGACATCGGCCCCACGCCGCCCGGTTGACACTTCGCGCGCCGCTCCTGTATCGTCGGGCGTTCTGCACTTGATAGGGAGCGTGATGATGGAGAGACGTCGATACTCGAAGGCTGTCGCCCTCGTCCTGATGGGCGCGGCCGTCTTCGCCGGCTGTCGCAGGCGGAAGCCCGCCGAGGTGAACGACATCGTCCCCTCGGTGACCTTCAACCGGCCCAAGGCCCCGCTGGGCAGCGCCGTCGAGATCACCTACACCTGGAAGGTCGAGCCCACGGCGAAGAAGCTCACCAAGGACTATCGCGCGTTCGTCCACTTCCTCGACTCGCACAAGGTCATCCTCTTCGCGGAATCGCACCTGCCCTCCCCGCCCCCGACGGCCTGGCAGCCGGGCCAGACCTACAGCTACACGCTCACGCAGTTCATCCCCATCTACCCCTATGTCGGTGACGTGGACGTGCGCATGGGCCTCTTCGACGACCGCGACCGCGTGGCCCTCAAGGGCGAGGACACGGGCCTGCACGAATACTCGGTCGGCAAGATGGAGCTGCTGCCGCAGACGGAGAACATCTTCCCCGTCTACAAGGAGGGCTGGCACAACCCGGAGAGCTCGGCCCAGAACCCGAGCCTGGAACGCACCTGGACCAAGAAGGACGCGCTGATGTCGTTCAAGAACCCCAAGAAGGACGTGATCGTCTACCTGGAGGCGGACACGAACTACAAGGCGTTCGACCAGCCGCCGGTCCTGACCGTCGCCGTGGGACCCAAGGTGGGGCTGGTGGTGCCGATCGAGAACTCCGAGGTCTTCCTCAAGAAGATCCGGGTCAAGGCCGCCGACCTCGGCGACCAGGAGTGGGTGGACCTCCGGCTGTCGATGAACCAGTCCTTCATCCCCAAGCTCAAGGGCGTCAATCCGTCCGACGACCGCGAGCTCGGCCTGATGGTCTATCACCTGTTCGTGGGAGAGGCGGACAAGCTCGGCGACGTGCCCAACGTCGTGGACGCGCAGCCGGTGTCCCTCGCGCCGATGGGGACGGCGGCCAGTCCGGCTCCGGGTGCGTCGCCCGCTCCCGGTGCCAAGGCAACCCCGGCCGCCGGTGCCAAGACTCCGGCCTCGCCGGCGGCCAAGGCTCCGGCCTCGCCGGCGGCGAAGGCCTCGCCGGCGGCCAAGGCTCCGGTCAAGCATTAGGCCGTTGACGAAGCGCTCATAGGGGCCGCGCCCTACCCTCCTGGCCTGTTCGCGTGGGAGGGTAGACGCGGCGTGATCGCACAGAGTCGCGGTGAGTCACTCGTTCCGGAACGAGTTGCTTCAACCATCACTCGAGGTGCTGGGGCCGGCCAGCGGCCAGCGCTTCAGCTCTTCGCCTTGACGTCGATCTCGAGCTGCAGGGCGAGCTGGGCCAGCCGCGAGTTGTTGCGCAGGCCGATCAGCGTGGCCTCGTGCACGACCTCGGTCCCGTCCTCGGACGTGAAGGCGAGCTGGACCTTGACCGCCGCCGTTCCACGCAGCAGATCGCCCGGGATCTCGATCGCGGCCTTGCGCTTGACCTGCTGACGGACGGTGGGGTCGGCCCCGAGCATGTCCTTCAGGCGCCGCTCGATGTCGCGGCCGGCCACCGGACGCGTGATCGGGCCCGACTTCGTGGGGGCCGCCGTCATCGCGCGCAGGCTCTCCAGCTCGTGCTGGATGTCGACCTCCGCCTTCGTCTTCACGGGGATGACGTGCTTGGCCGTGTCCTCCTGCGCGAACTCGACCGCTCCCACCTCCGCGCCGGACACGAGCGCCTCGATCGCGCTCGCATCGGCGCCGGCGGGCACCGCGGCCGGAGGACCGAGGGACTCCAGGGTGGGGAGGACTGCGGCCGGGGCTCCGGTGGAAGACCGTGACTCGTCGCCGGCGAGCTTCTTGCGGACCGCGGAGATCGCGACGCGCGAGATGTCCTTGAGCGTCTCGAACACGCCGATCCCGTGCAGCGCGGCCGCCTCGAAGTGCTTCGCGCCGTGCGGATTCAGCTCCCGCTCGAGCGCGTCCACGGGAAGGATGTTGCGGAGGTCGCGCTTGTTGTACTGGAAGACGATCGGCACCTGGTCGGTGCTCAGGCCGAGCTCCGCGAGGTTCGTGCGGAGGTTGCCCAGCGACTCGAGGTTCGCATCCAGGGCCACCTTCTGGCTGTCCGCCACGAACACCACGCCGTCCACGCCCTTGAGCACGAGCTTGCGGGTCGCGTTGTAGAAGACCTGGCCGGGCACGGTGTAGAGCTGGAGGCGGACCTTCATCCCGCCGATCACGCCGACCTCGAGGGGCAGGAGGTCGAAGAAGAGCGTCCGGTCCGTCTCCGTCTCCAGGCTGACCATCTCCCCCCGGGACTGGGGGGCGGTGCGGTGGTGGATGGCCTGGAGGTTCGTGGTCTTCCCGCACAGGCCAGGACCGTAATAGACGATCTTGGCCGTCATCTGCATCGTGGTGTAGTTGAAAAAGACCACGGTAGGGCGAGTCTAGCACGCCGGTTCCGAGGGCTCGGGTGGGCGTCGGGGTGGTCGAGCCGGTGGGCGGGCGGCTCTAGAACGAGATCCCGGCGCCGGCGGAAACGCGGGCGGTCATGTTCGTGAAGGGCGTGCCCGAAAGCCTGAGCCGGCGGTACTCGCCCTTGAACACGACCAGCCCCAGCTTCACCTTCAGGCCGAAGACCAGCGCCTTGAGCGTCCCCGTGTCGCTCGCGTTGCTGAAGGTCTGCCGGAAGACCCCGATGCCCAGGCCTCCGTAGGGGGTGAGGAATCCGAGGGGAGGGGCGAGCAGGGCGGACCCCGTGAAGCTGGTCATCGCGATATCAGTGGAGTCGCCGGGCAGGCGGGCCGCCTCCGCCTCGAGGTTGATCGCCGTGAACCAGGTCGACGAGATCGCCGCTCCGTAGCCACGTCCCCACAGGCCGGTCGGCGCGGGATAGGTGAGGAAGGCGGTGATGTCGCCGGCGGCGGCGGTGGCCGGTGAGGCGAGGCAGGCGGCCAGGACCACGCCGCCCAGCGCGAGCCCCATATGGCCTCGTGGTGTCGGGGTCATCTTCATAAACTACTCTGACGCAAGGTTTTAAGTCAAATATTCCGGCTCGTTTGACAGGGGGGGGAGCCGGGTCACAGAATCGAGTTGTCGTTCCTGGGTCCTCCTCGCCGCCGGGCAACCACGATGATCGCCTACATCTCACAGAACGCGTTCTGGGGTCTTCTGATCTCCGCGGTCGAGGTCTACAAGCGGGAGTGTTTCGGCCTGCTCATCGGCTACCGGGACCGCCGCGGGCCCCAGGAGATGTACATCGTCGAGCACGCGCTGCCCTTCCAGAGCGCGGGGCGGAAGCACCGGGGGGTGGTGAGCAACCCGCGCGCCCATCGCCGGATCGAGCGGTTCCTCCGGAACATCCCCCAGTTGAGCGTCATCGGCGACTTCCATTCGCACACGATGTGGGGCTACAGCCGCGCGGCCAGCCGCCCGAGCGATACCGACCTCGAGGGCATGACGTCGGAGAACGTGTACGTCATCGTCAGCATCAACGACCGCCTGCGCGAGGTGGCCTGGAACTACAACGACGATGGCTCCCTCTCTGGGACCACCGACGATCACTACTTCCGCCTGACCGCGTACACCGTCACCGCTGCCGGCGAGCCGCGGCGGACGACGATCCTCTGCCCGTACGCGATCGGGTTCGACACGCGCCGGCTCCTCCGCGCCATCAAGTAGTCCCCGCGATCGGCGTTCGTCGGGCCCCCGGCCCCGGGGCCTCCTCTGGATTCGATAATGGAAGGAGGAGGTACGTCATGATCCATCGTCAACAGGTCGGGGGCGGCCTGGCCCTGGCCGTCCTCGCCGTCCTCGCGATGGCCTGGACGGGCACGACCCGCGCCGCGGCCATCGGTGCGCAGGACCCCCAGTACGCGTCACCCTCCCCGTACGCCAGCCCGAGCGGCGGCGACGTGGTGGACAAGACCCGCAGCGGGGCGGAGAAGGTCGGGGAGAAGGTGAAGGAAGGGGCGGAGAAGACGGGGGAGGCGGTGGGCCATGCCGCCCACGAGGTGAAGCACGAGGCCAAGCCGGTGGCCAAGGAAGTCGGGCACGCGACCAAGGAGGGCGCTCACAAGACGGGCGAGGTCCTCGACGCGACCAAGCAGCACGTCGACGTGAAGGCCGCCCTCCTGGCCGACAAGACCGTGGACGCGAGCCACATCGACATCGACATCGACAAGGACACGAAGACCCTGCACCTGCGGGGCACCGTCCCGACTCCCGAGCAGAGGGATAAGGCGGGACGGATCGCGCGCGACAAGGCGGGGGACTACACGATCAGCAACGAGCTGACGGTGATGGCGGTGCCAAGGAAGTAGATCTCGAGCCTCAGGCCAGCGGCTTCTTCGTCCGCGGGCGCTCGGGCCCCAGCTTGTTGTAGAGGGTCTTGGGGTCGATGCCGAGCGCCCGCGCCGTCTTGCCGCGGTGGCCCTCGTTCTGGCGGAGGACGGTCTCGATGTACTCCTTCTCCACCTCGGCCAGGCTCAGCCCCGTCTTGACCGCGGCCGCCTTCCAGTTGTGATCGCGCACGTCGAGGGGCAGGTCCGCGGCATCGAGCGTCTCCGACGAGGCGAGGAGGGCCGCGCGGTCCATCACCATCCGCAGCTCGCGCACGTTGCCCGGCCAGGCGTAGGCCTGCAGGGCCTCCACCGCGCGTGAGGTGAGCTTCTTCCGCGCCCCGCGATCGAGGAACTGGCGGGCCAGGAGCGCGATGTCGGACTTGCGCTCCCGCAGCGGCGGCAGCCTGAGGGTGGCGCCGCTCAGGCGGTAGTAGAGGTCCTCGCGGAGGCGGCCCTCCTGCATCTCCGTCTTCACGTTCTTTTTGGTGGAGGAGACCACCCGCACGTCCATGCGCACCGGGCGCGTGCCGCCCACGCGGAAGAACTCCCTCGCCTCGATCGCGCGGAGGAGCTTGCCCTGCACGGTGGGGGAGGCCTCGCAGACCTCGTCCACGAACAGCACGCCCTTGTCCGCCACCTCGACCAGGCCCGGCTTGCGGCCGCGGGCGCCGGCGAAGGCCCCCTTCTCGTCGCCGAACAGCTCGCTCTCGAGCCTGTCCTCCGGCACGGTGGCGCACTTGATGGCGACGAAGGGGTGAAGGTGGCGCGCGCTGAGCCGGTGCACGGCGCGCGCGAGGAGCTCCTTGCCCGTGCCGCCCTCGCCCTGGATGAGGACGGGCACGTCGGAGAGGGCGACGCGGTCGACCGTGGCCAAGAGCTCGCGCATGGTCGAGTCGTCGGAAACCAGCCCGTCGGCTGGAGGCGGGCCTTCCAGCCGCCGCCGCAGGTGCGCGTTCTCGCGGCGGAGGCGGGACTTCTCGGCCGCCCTGGCCACGAGCCACTCGAGCCTGTCCACCCTGGCCGGATCGGTGACGAAGTCGTAGGCGCCGAGCTTCATGGCCTGGAGCGCCCGGTCCACCGTCGCCTCCGCGGCGAGGACGATCGCCTCCGTGGGCACGCCGTCCTCCACGATCCGCTTGAGGACGTCGATGCCGCTGCCGTCGGGCAGGGTGAGGTCCACGAGCGCCACCTCGAACTCGGCGCTCTCGAGCTGCTCGAGGCCGTCCGCCACCGTCTCCGCCGCCACCGTCGTGTGGCCGCGCGCCCGCAGCTCCTCGCACACGATCTCGAGGAGCGCTCTATCGTGCTCGACCACCAGCGTCCGGATCCCAGTCGTCTGGTCCATCGGGTTTCAGTCCAGGGCTCGCCCCACGCCGGCGGTCCGGAATCGGCAGGGGGGCATTTGCGCGGAGTCTAGCCTACTGGACGGTGACCTTGCGTGGCCCACGGCGCGGACGCGGCGGGCCCTGGTCGGGCCCCATGCGCTCGAGCTGCCAGCGGCAGAGCAGGATGAGCCCCTCCAGCACCTGGCGCTTGAGCGCGCGCGCCTTGGCCCGGTCGAGCCCCGCTTCCTCGAGCATCTCCGACACGAGGCAGCAGGCCTTCAGCTTGCGTCCCGGCCGCGCGCCGCCCTCCGCGCTCGCGGCCGCGCCCTCGTCACGCTCGGCCATCGTCCTCCTTCTCCCCGAAGCCCACGCGCAGCCGCTGCTTCTCGAAGGCGGCGCCGGTCAGGCGCCGCGAGGCCAGCGACCGCGGGAGCATGAGGTGACGGCGCTGATTATCCACCTGGACGATCAGCTCCTCGCCGTGAGTGAGGACCTGGATCTTGTCCTTCTCCGCGAAGGGCAGGCGCAGGTAGAGGGCGTAGCTCCCGCCCTCCTTCTTGATCTCGACCGGCTTCTCGCGGAAGAAGACGTCCGTCGGGTCCTGATCGCCGAAGACGTCGTGGCCGAAGGCCTCCAGGAGCTTCACGCCGACCATCTCGCGGTCGAACAGTCGCGCCTCGAACATGGGCAGCGGCTCGAAGGCCTTGCGCGCGTGGGTGAGATGGCCGGCCTGGATGGCGAACCAGCGGTCGAAGTACTCCGAGCGCGCCTCCGGGGGCAGCACGCGGTTGGCCACCACCGCGTCCACCGGGAAGCCGAAGAGGCTCAGGTAGGTGTAGAGCCGCTGCGATTCGTTGATCACCATCCGTTCGGGGTTGAGCACGATGCGGATGGAGGTCTGGGCCGGGTCCTGCAGGAGCGGGCCCATGCTCTCGAGCTGGCGCAGGATCGTCTGCACCGCCTGCAGCATGTCGTCGGAGGGGATGGGCATGTCCGTCGTGCGCCGCGCCACCGGCCGCACCGAACGGAGCACGGTGCGCTGGATGGGGAAGACGCGCTTGAGGTAGAAGTTCAGGACCTCCGGCACCGCCAGCATGCGGATCGTCTCCCCGGTGGGCGCGGTGTCGATGACGATCACGTCGTAGGCCTTGCGCTCCGCGTAGCCCTTCACCTTGAGCAGGCTGAAGAGCTCGTCCATGCCGGGCAGGATGGCCAGCTCCTCCGCCACCACCTCGTTCACGCCCTGGAAGGTCATGAAGCGGGTGATGAAGTCCTGCACGACGCCCCAGTGCGTGCTCAGCTCGCGGTTGACGTCGATCTCGAGGGCGTCCAGGTTGGGCGAGACCTTGGTGGGCTCGCTGCCGACCGGGACCTGCAGGGCGTCGGCCAGGCTGTGGGCGGCGTCGGTGGAGACGACGAGCGTGCGCTTGCCCTTCTGGGCCGAGCGCACGGCGGTGGCGGCGGAAAGGCTCGTCTTGCCGACGCCGCCCTTGCCCGAATACAGGATGATCCTCACCGCGCCCCTCCGCCGGCGGCGGCGCGCCGGGGGGCGCGCGCGCGCCCGCGTCCGCGGCGGCCGGCCGCCCTCCCGAAGATCACGTCCGCCGTCTCCTTGAGCTCGCGCAGGTCGTGGACGTCCGCCTCGAACTCGGGGACCAGGATCGCGTCCTGGCCGGTGACTCCCTCCAGCCGCTCGACGCTCGTCTTGTCCGCCCGCGCCAGCCGCCGCTGGTCCTGGAAGACGGACACCAGCTCCTCGGCCAGGTCGTCGTCCACGTCCGCGGCCGCCCGCGTGGCCGGGAAGCCCTGTGCGGGATCGGGGTGGACGCGGTTCACCACGAAGGCCACGAAGGGCATCCCGTTCTCCTCGAGCCGGCGGTGGAAGAAGAGGGCCTCGTCGAGGGCGAGGGGGGCCGGGCTGGCCACGAGGACGAAGCCCGCCTCCTCGCCGCGCAGCAGGTCGTGGACGCGGCCGGCGCGCTCCTTGAAGCCGAGGTACATGCCGTCGAAGGCGAGGAAGAACTCGGAGAGGTCCTGCAGGAACTGCAGGCCGAGGACGCTGTCCGCGAGCTTGAGGGCGAACGCGCCCGTGCGGGTGGCGACCTTCAGCGTGAGCCGGCCGGCCACGAAGTACGGCTTGAGGAACCAGCGCAGGATCCCGGTGTCGAGGAAGCCCATCAGGCGCTCGGGGGCCTCCAGGAAGTCCAGCGCGTGGCGCGTGGGCGGAGTGTCCAGGACCACGAGGTCGAAGCGCTCGTCCGCGCTGAGCTCCAGCAGCTTCTCCATGGCCATGTACTCGTGGCTGCCGGCAAGCGCGGAGGAGACCTGCTGGTAGAAACGATTCTCCAGTATCCGCCGCCGCGCCGCCTCCGTGGCCGTGTGCTTCTCCACGAGCTCGTCGAAGGTGCGCTTGGTGTCGAGGGTCATGGCCCACAGCGCGCCCGCGGGGTCCCGGTCGGG
>Ga0136846_1243296_pt1 | contig 11175 bp, 10 predicted proteins | sample HopSoiMetagenom2_FD_96841 | JGI IMG/M metagenome (GOLD analysis project Ga0136846, IMG submission 96841) | Grasslands soil microbial communities from Hopland, California, USA - 2 Assembly 2016 (version 4) | ecosystem: Environmental > Terrestrial > Soil > Grasslands | place: USA: Hopland... | reverse complement strand
CGCAGGCGCGGGTTCATGTTCGGGTCGGGGGTTCCAAGCTTGGCGGCGACGGTGATTTCCCGCGCCAGCTTGCCGAACAGTTTTGACTTCTGCGCATCCTGCCGCCCCTTGCGGTGCATGATGTTCTTGAATTGGGAATGTCCGGCCATGCGTGGTCTCGTTAAGGAATCGTCAGCCAAGGTGAGCGTGGGAAGCGCGGCCTTATAGGCCGCCAACCCACCGGAATGAAAGAGGCTCTACGACTTTAAGGTAACACCGTAGTGGACTGTGCCTAGATGTCAGGCATCGTTAACCCTGATTTCATTCCGGACTGCGAAAATAGCGTCCGACCGTTTCCCGACAAGAGAGACCTGATGGCGTTCGGACTATTTCGGAAGCGTCTACCGGACACGGCCGCGCCCGCGGCAGCCCCAGAGGCTGCGCAGCCGGCGGCCAGTTCCGAGCCCGCTGCGGCCGTCGAAAGCGATTCCGCCAGGGAAATCCTGGAACTGCTGGAACTCGAGCTGGGCGCGATGATTCGCCAGCTCGAGCGGGCTGCCAATTCGGTTGCCGGCGGCGCCGAAGCGACCGCCACGACACTTGCGGCCATTCGCGACCGCACCGACGCCCTGACGGGCCGCACCAACGCCGCGCAGTCGACCGCGTCCACCTTCGCCGAGGCCGCCGACAAGTTCACCCAATCGGCGCAGGGCATCGGCGCCCAGGTCCGTGCGGCGGGCAAGCTCGCCGACGAGGCCAGTGCTGCGGCGCAGGAAGCCCGCGCCAATGTCGACCGCCTGCGCGAATCCTCGGCCGCCATCGGCAACGTCGTCAATCTGATCGCGCAGATCGCGCGGCAGACGACGTTGCTCGCGCTCAACTCGACCATCGAGGCCGCGCGCGCCGGAGCCGCAGGCAAAGGTTTTGCGGTCGTCGCGACCGAGGTCAAGGCACTCGCGGTACAGACCCAAGGCGCAACGGAAGAAATCACCAAGAAGATCGACGCGCTGCAGCGCGATGCCACCGGCTCGGCCGATGCCGTGCACCGCATTTCGCAGGCGATCGAGGCGATCGGCCGGTGTTCGAGACCGTCAACGGCGCGGTCGCCGAGCAGAACGCCACCACGAGCGAAGTCTCCGGCAACGCGGCGAGCGCCTCCGATTTCATCATCTCGGTCGGCGAGAGCGCGGCCGAGATCGACGCCGCGACCAAGGCGGCCGAGAGCCTCGGCGAGAACGTCGCCAGCGCCGGCAGGGCGGTCACCACCTTCGCGCAGAAGCTGAAATCGCGCTGCGCTGTGCTGCTCAAGCAGAGCGAGCACGACGACCGCCGCAAGACCGAGCGGCTGCCCTGCCATATCAAGTTCGAGACCGCGCGCGGCGTGATGCCGATCTACGAGATCGCGATGGACGGCGTACTGATCGGCGGCGCGGACGCGGGCCGGCTGGCTCCGCAGGCGATGATCGAAGGCACGCTCGAACATGTCGGCGCCTGCCGCCTGCGCGTCGTCGAGCAATCCAAGGCGGGGGCCCGCGCGCAATTCGTTAGTCCCAATACCGAGCTCCGCGAGAAGATCGAAGACCGGCTGTGGTCGATCCATGAGGAGAACACGGAATTCGTGACCCGCGCCATGGAAGCCGGCAATTCGCTGACCGCGATTTTCGAGCAGGCGGTTGCCCGCGGCGAGGTCAAGATCGACGACCTGTTCGACACCGATTACGTCGAGATCGCCGGCACCGATCCGCAGCAATACCGCACCAGATATCTGGACTGGGCCGACCGCGCGCTGCCGCCGTTCCAGGAAACCTTTCTCGCCAGGGAACCGCGCATGGCGTTCTGCGCCATGGTCGACCGCAACGGCTTCCTGCCGGTGCACAACAAGATCTATTCGCATCCGCAGCGACCGGGCGATGCCGCCTGGAATACCGCCAACTGCCGCAACCGGCGAATCTTCAACGATACGGCGGGGCTCGCCGCCGCGCGCAACCTGCGCTCGTACCTGGTCCAGAGCTATGCGCGCGACATGGGCAACGGCAATACGGTGATGATGCGCGAGATCGACGTTCCGATCCGCGTGCAGGGCCGGCACTGGGGCGGATTCCGCACGGCCTACAAGCTCTAGTGCACGCTCAGGCAAGACGCCGGGCGCGAATCATCCTCTAACGTCGACATTGGAATGGGAATGCCGCGGTGAGCCGATGAACGGCTCCGCTTGGAGAAAGCCCGTACATGTCCCTGGCACAACTTGCAGTACTGGATACCGGATCGAACCGGACGCTGGCCGAGCGGTTGATCGACCAGCTCGCTGACCGCATCGGCGGTCTCGGCGTGGAGCTCGCCGACATCGCCGGCAATGTCCAGGAAGTGGCAAACCGCGTCGCCAACCAGTCGGAGCGGTTCCATCACCTTCAGAAGACGGCCGAGACGATGGTCTCGGCCAACCACGACATCGCCAACGCCTCGCAGGCGGTGCAAACCACCACCTCCGCCGCGGTCGGCGAGATTGCACAGTCGCGCAACGCCGTCGATACCGCGGTCAGCCACATCGCCGAGCTTGTCGCGGCCGTGGAGCGGATCGAGGCGCGTCTGAGTGCGGTCGGCTCGGCGCTGGCGCAAGTGGCAAAGGTATCGGGCTCGATCGAGGCGATCGCGAAGCAGACCAATCTGCTCGCCCTCAACGCCACCATTGAAGCCGCACGCGCCGGCAATGCGGGCCGCGGTTTTGCGGTGGTTGCAAGCGAAGTGAAGAATCTCGCGGAAGCCACCCGCCAGGCCACGCACCAGATCTCCGACACCGTGCGCGACCTCGACGGCCAGATCGAAGGCCTGATCGGCGAGAGCAGCGACGCCTCGCAGCGCGCCAAGACCGCGGGCGAAGGCGCCCAGCAGATCTCCGGCATCATCTCGCGCGTCCAGCAGGGCTTTGCCTCGGTGGAAGCGGAGATCGGCAGCGTCACGCGCGCCGCGACCTCCAATCTCGGCCATTGCGACACCGTGATCAGCGAGCTCAGCGAGCTCGCCAAGGGCGTCGACCTCTCCTCGCGCGATCTCAAGAGCGCCGATCAGCGGGTGACGAAGCTGCTCGACACCTCCGAAGGGCTGATCGCGCTGATCGCCGACAGCGGCGTCGAAACGTCGGACGCGCCGCTGATCCGTGTCGTCGTCGACACCGCCAAGCGGATCTCGGCTGAATTCGAGGCCGCGATCGAACGCGGCGAGATCACGCTCGACCAACTCATGGACGAGACCTACCGGGAGATTCCCGGCACCGATCCAAAACAGTTCCTCACTGGCTATGTCGACTTCACCGACCGCGTGCTGCCCGCGATCCAGGACCCGATCCAGAAGTCCGATCCCCGCATCGTGTTCTGCGTCGCCTGGGCCAGGGGCGGCTATCTGCCGACCCACAATCCGAACTACCGGCTGCCGCAGGGCAAGGACCCGGTCTGGAATAACGCCAATTGCCGCAACCGCCGCCTGTTCACCGACCGCGCGGTGAAGAAGGTCGCGGCCAACACAAAGCCGTTCCTGCTCCAGACCTACCGCCGCGACATGGGCGGCGGGCAGTTCGTGCTGATGAAGGACCTTTCCTCGCCGATCATGATTCGCGGCAAGCACTGGGGCGCCTTCCGGATGGGTTTTCGGCAGGGTTGAGGGCTGCTCCAGCGGCGCTTGAATCAAAAACTGAAAAACAACCCCATGCACAGTAGCCGGCGCGTGGGGAATCAATGGCTTGCGCCTGAAGGCCACGACCCGGCTTGACACGTCGGGCAAAACATGCGCATAATGCTATTATTCCGAAATCGCCATCTCCTCTTCCCTTCTCCCCCTTGTGGGAGAAGGTGGCGCGAAGCGCCGGATGAGGGGTTTCTATCGGCGGGCAAAGCTGCTTCGGAAAGCGAGAGGATCGTACGCGGAGACAGACCCCTCACCCGAGTGAGTCTGCGGCTACCGGCGTCGCTGCCCTCTCCCGCAAGGGGAGAGGGCACAACAATGAGCCGTCTCGATTGACGCGTCAGAACTGCTCGCCACCGCCCGGCTTTCCCAATCGCACGACTTTCGTCTTCGCATGATTTTGCGCATTCGCACGATCATCTGCGGTGATCCATGACGCAATCTGGAGAAAACATGTCAAAACATGACGATTATCATATCAATTAGCCCAAAACCTGCGCAGCGATCGCCGCACAAATTCGTGAACGTCATGGCCTGACGCGCTGTTCGCGCAAATATGCATTGTCTGAAATTTCGATGCTTCATGATTTCGCATCGTTATGTTTATGGTCGCGCGAATTCGTCGACCTGGTCGCCGCAAGCGATCGTCGCGCAAGGGGATGCATATGGCAATTAATCTCACCGTCAACGGCGAAACGAAATCGTTCGACGCGCCACCCGACATGCCGCTGCTGTGGGTGCTGCGCGACATCCTCGGGATGACCGGCACCAAGTTCGGCTGCGGCATCGCGCAATGCGGCGCCTGCACGGTGCATGTCGACGGCAAGGCGGTGCGCTCTTGCGTGCTGCCGGTCAGCGCGGTCGCGAACCGCGCCGTGACCACCATCGAGCATGTCGGCAGCACGCCTGCGGGCGCCAAGGTGCAGAAGGCCTGGCTGGATGCCGAAGTGGTCCAGTGCGGCTACTGCCAGTCCGGCCAGATCATGGCGGCCGCGGCGCTGCTCGCGGCAACGCCCAACCCTGATGATTCCGACATCGACGCCGCGATGGCCGGCAATATCTGCCGCTGCGGCACCTATGTCCGCATCCGCGATGCCATCAAGCAAGCCGCCAACGGCCGGCAGTCGTGAGGTCCGCCATGAATGCACATAACAGCGTCTCCCGCCGCACGCTTCTGACCGGCGGTTTCGCCGGCGGCTTCCTGCTCGCCTTCCATCTGCCGCTGCGCGCCGCCGGCAACGAGCCGATTCAGCGTGATGCGACCGACGGCAAGTTCGCGCCCAATGCCTTCATCCGCATCGACGAAACCGGCCGCACCGTCCTGATGATGCCGCAGGTCGAGATGGGCCAGGGCGTCTATACTTCGATTGCAATGATCCTGGCCGAAGAGCTCGATGCCGATTGGGCAAAGGTCGCCGTGCAGCACGCGCCGCCCAACGACAAGCTCTACGCCAACCCCGTGTTCGGCCTGCAGGCGACGGGCGGCTCGACTTCGATCCGCGCCTGGTGGACACCGCTGCGCACCGCGGGCGCCAGCGCGCGGGCGATGCTGGTGCAGGCTGCGGCCGCGCAGTGGCAGGTCGAGCCCGCGAGCTGCACGACGTCGAAAGGCGAGGTCGTGCATGCCGCAAGCGGCCGCAAGCTCGGCTATGGCGACCTGGCGCCGGCCGCGCAGGGCCAGATGCCGCCGAAGGACGTCGCGGTCAAGGATCCCAAGGATTTCGTCCTGATCGGACAGCCGCTGAAGCGGCTGGACACGCCTGACAAGGTCAACGGCAAGGCGCTCTACGGCATCGACGCGATCCTGCCCGGCATGAAGATCGCAGCGATTGCCAATTGCCCGGTTTTCGGCGGCAAGGTCGGCAAGGTCGACGACAGCGCCGCGATGAAAGTCGCCGGCGTGCGCAAGGTCGTCGTGCTCGATGACGCCGTCGCAGTGATCGGCGACCACATGTGGGCGGCGAAGAAAGGCCTCGATGCGCTCAAGATCGAGTGGAACGAGGGACCGAACGCGAAGCTCAGCACAAAGGACATCTGGCAGCATCTGCGGACCGCCAGCGAAAAAGACGGCGCAGTTGCAAAATCGATCGGCGACATCGCCAAGGGCCTTGCAAGCGGCGACAAATTCGAGGCGAGCTTCGAACTCCCGTTCCTGGCGCATGCCTCGATGGAGCCGATCAATGCCACCGTTCACGTCAGGCCGGATGCCTGCGAGATCTGGACCGGCACGCAGATCATGACGCGGGTGCAGTCGGAGGCAGCGAAGGCCGCCGGCGTTCCCGTCGACAAGGTGATCGTCAACCAGCATCTGCTCGGCGGTGGCTTCGGCCGCAAGCTCGAGCCGGACATGGTGGTTGCGGCGGTCAAGATCGCCAAGCAGGTAGATTATCCCGTCAAGGTGATCTGGACCCGCGAAGAGGACATCCAGCACGACGTCTACCGCCCGGTCTATCGCGACCAGGTTACCGCGACATTGGTCGACGGCAAGGTTTCGGCCTGGAAATACAAGGTCGCCGGCTCGGCCGTGATCGCGCGCTGGCTGCCGCCGGCATTCCAGCAGGGCGTCGATATCGACGCGGTCGATGCCGCCGCGGACATGCCCTACGACTTTCCCAACTTTCATGTCGAATATGTCCGCGCCGAACCCCCGGGCGTGCCGACCGGGTTCTGGCGCGGCGTCGGCCCGAACAACAACGTGTTCGCGTTCGAATGCGCGATGGACGAACTGGCGCGCAAGGCCGGCAGGGACCCGGTCGAATTTCGTCGCGCCAATTTGACAAGGAACCCGCGCGCGCTGGCGGTGCTGAACCTCGCCGCGGAAAAATCCGGCTGGGGCCAGCCGTTGCCGCCGCGCGTCGGCCGCGGCGTCTGCGTGCAGCCGTCGTTCGCGAGCTTCCTCGCCACCGTGGTGGAAGCTGAGATCGACGATCTCGGCGAGATCGTGCTCCGCCGCGTCACCTCGGTGGTCGACACCGGCATCGCGGTCAACCCCGACACGGTGAAGGCGCAGATCGAGGGCGGATTGATCTTCGGCCTCACCGCCGCGCTCTATGGCGAGATCACCATCGACAAGGGCCGTGTGCAGCAGTCGAACTTCCACGACTATCGCATGATGCGCATCAACGAGACGCCGAAGATCGAGGTGATCGTCGTGAAGAGCGGCGAGGCGCCCGGCGGCATCGGCGAGGCCGGCGTCAATGCCGGACCGCCCGCGCTGCGCAATGCGATCTACGCCGCAACCGGCGTGGCGCTGCGGCGCCTGCCGATCGATCGGAAACTGCTGGCTGCGGGGAAGAAGGCATGAGCGGCAAGATGCGTATCCTCACAAGCCTGGTCGTGATCGCGATTGTCGCGGTGGTATCAGGCGTGTTCATCATTCGCGGGCCCGGCCCGCTCGATTTTGCCGGCGGCACCAAGGTGGCTCTGGCGGATTACCGTGCCGGCAAGCCGACCGGCGTGCCGGCCAGACTCGAGAAGGCGAGCCTGGTCGAACGCGGCGAATATCTGGCGAAGGCGGCCGACTGCATGGTCTGCCACACCAGTCCCGGCGGAAAGGAGTATTCAGGCGGGCTCGGCTTCAAGCTGCCGTTCGGCACGCTTTATTCGACCAACATCACGCCGGACAAGGAGACCGGCATCGGCAATTACAGCGACCAGGATTTCCTCAACGCGGTCCAGCGCGGCAAGCGCCATGACGGCGCCCGGCTCTATCCGGCGATGCCGTACACGTCCTACACCTTCATGACCGACGAGGACGTGCTGGCGGTGAAGGCCTATCTGTTCAGCCTGCCGGCGGTGCGCGCCAAGGCGCCTGACAACACGCTGTCGTTTCCGTTCAACCAGCGCTGGGCGATGATGTTCTGGTCGGCCGTGTTCAATCCGGACACGCGTTACAGGCCTGACACCTCGAAGAGCCCGGAGTGGAATCGCGGGGCCTATCTCGCCGAAGCGCTGGCGCATTGCGGTGAGTGCCACACCCCGCGCAATCTCGGCTTTGCGCTGGACAACCGCAAGAAGTTCGCAGGCGCGATCACCGCCGGCTGGCGCGCCTTCAATATCTCGTCGGACAAGGCCACCGGACTCGGAAATTGGCGCGACGAGGACCTGATCTCGTATCTGTCGCTCGGCCACGCGCCGGGCCACGGCTCGGCCTCAGGTCCGATGGGAGAAGCGGTCGACCACAGTTTCAGCCAGTTTGCGCCTGAGGACATCCGAAGCATCGTCGCCTATCTGCGCAGCGTGCCGCCGCAGCCCTCGCCCGACCTGCCGGCCGGCACCGCGCCGGTCGCGCCCGCCTCGCACAAGGACGGCGTCACGGCGGACGCACGCGGCAAGCAAATGTTCGCCAGCGCCTGCGCCAGTTGCCACGGCTGGAGCGGCGAGAGCCCGGTCTCGCCGATGGCGACCCTGACCGGCACCTGGGCCGTCAACGACCCCGCCGCCACCAACGTCGCGCAGATCGTGATCTCAGGCACCAAGCGGCATACGCCCGACGGCGCGCTGTCGATGCCGGCGTTCGGCAACGCCTATAGCGATGACGAGATCGCGGCGGTCGCGAACTATGTGACGGCGCGGTTCGGGGCGAAGGGCTCTAAGCTGACGGCGAAGGACGTCGCGGAGTTGCGGGAGCAGACGGCGGAGTAGGCCCCAATGTCGTCCTGGCGAAAGCCAGGACGACAGTGAGTGTGTGGCGAGCTACGCGAGAATTCAGCTCAACCAGAATTTCGGCGTCGCCGGCTCCAGCCTTCCGCCGGCGCGCACCGGGGCGATCCGCAGCGCGAGGCCGGTCGCGTCATCCGTTTCCACGGCGACGCCGCTGAGCGTCGCCGCGCCCGCCGCGGGCTCGAACCGGCCTGACGGAATCCCCGACGTGAACCTCCGCAGCGGCTCTTCCTTCTGCATGCCGATGATGGAATCGTAATCGCCGGTCATGCCGGCATCGGTCATGTAGGCGGTGCCGCCCGTGAGGATCTGGTGGTCGGCGGTCGGCACGTGGGTGTGGGTGCCGACGACGAGGCTGGCCCGGCCGTCGCAGAAGAAGCAGATGCCCTGCTGCTCGCTGCTGGCCTCGCAATGGAAGTCGACGACGATCGCATCGGCGGCGACGCCGAGCGGACAGGCCCCTAACTCGCGCTCCAGCGCTGCGAAGGGATCGTCGAACGGGGTCATGAAGACGCGCCCCAGCGCGTTGACGACGAGTGCATGCTTGCCGTTCTTGGTCTCGACCAGGGCAGCGCCGCGGCCGGGCGTGCCGCGCGGATAGTTCGCCGGACGCACCAGCCGTTCGGCGCGCTCGATGAACACCAGGGCTTCGCGCTGGTCCCAGGAGTGATTGCCGAGTGTCACCGCGTCGGCGCCGGCGTCGAGAAACTCCTGATAGATCGCTTCCGTGATGCCGAAGCCGCCGGCCGAATTCTCGCCGTTGACGACGACGAAATCGAGCGACCAGTCCTTGATCATGCCGGGGAGATATTCGGCGATGGCGTTGCGGCCGCTACGGCCGACGACATCACCCACGAACAGAATGCGCAACTTCAGAACTCCGGAAATCAAACACGTCCGATTCCGTTAGCACATAATCCAGCGCGACGTCGTGCGATAGTGCCGGAACCGCCTCGATCTCCTGCGCTGCAAAGGCGAGCCCGATCCCGACGATCTGCTTCACTTTTCGCAAATGCGCAAAGGTGAAATCGTAATGGCCGGCACCATAGCCGATGCGGTGGCCGAGGCGGTCGAAGGCCGCGAGCGGCGTCAGCATGATGTCGGGGACGATTTCGGCGGCGGCCGGCGACGGCTCGGGAATGCCGAGCGGCCCCATCATCAGCCGGTCGTTCGGATGAAAGATGCGGAAGACCAGCGACTGGCCGCGCGCGGTGACGCAAGGCAGCGCCAGCCTGGCGCCCTCTTCAGCGAGCTTGCGCAACAGCGGCATCGGATCGATCTCGCTGCGGATCGGCGAATAGCCGGAGACGATGCTGCCCGGCAGCAGCGGGAACGGCAGCCCCCGTTTGGCGAGCTTGGCAGCGGCGGCGATGCGCTTCTTCTCGCTCAGCGCATCGCGCGCCGCGAGGGCTTTGGCGCGGAGTTCGGCTTTGGAGTTGGACATGTGCGCTCGGTCCCCTTCGTCATCACCCGCCTTGTGCGCCCTTGCGCACTGGTGCGGGTGATCCAGTATTCCAGAGGCGGTGGTGATTCACACAAGGGCCGCGGCGTACTGGATTCCCCGCTTTCGCGGGGAATGACACCTACTGAATTGGCCGCAGTCATTTCGACAGACACGAACCAGGAGGACGAAAACAAAAGTGCGAAGCCGCGGACGCCGTTGAAGCACTCGATCCCGGAGTTCCCTACGAAAGTAGGTGGGCACCATATGTCCGGGCCCACGGGCCCGGCCAGGGACAGTTCCCTAAAGGATCGATAAGGCCCCGGGGATATATGGCTCCGGACGCGCGTCGCAGCCTCGCCTGCGCAATGTAACAACGATACTGACGAATCGCCAGCCCGGTGAGCGCTTGCTGCTCACCTCTCCGCCCGCGGGAGAGGTCGCGCCGAGGGCGCGGGTGAGGGCTCTGTCCTCCTGGGGGTCCTCGATCGTTGAGACACCCTCTGCCCAACCCTCCCCCGCAAGCGGGGTAGGGAGCGCACTGCCCGCGCCGAAACAGTCAGTTAAGGCTGCGCGAATGGCTACCCGATCGCGATGCCGTTGCCGACGGTGCGGTTCAGGACCTGGGTCGACTTCTCGATGCGCTCGGCTGCGGCGTTCAGTGCATTCACCACGGCGGTCTGCGTCATCCGGGCGCGCTCGACCGCGGCATTGCGGAAGTCCCTGAGCTCGGTCAATTCCTGCTCCATGGTGCGGATGCGGTTGCCGGCGTCGACGAGTTCGTCGCAGACGGTCAGCGCCGCCATCACGGTCAGGCGCGCGTCGCCGATCTCGCCGAATTTTCCACGCAGCGACTGGATCCGCGTCTCCAGGCTTTCGGCGAGCTTCAACAGCCGCACCTCCTGGCCCTCCTCGCAGGCCATGCGATATTGCCGGCCGTTGATGGTGACGTTGATGTGGCTCATCCATCCTCTCCGGTATCGAGCACCGAACGTATCGTGACGATCGCGGAATCCAGCCGGTCGGAGATCTCGCGATTGGTGCGCTCGAGCTTGCGCGCCTTCACCAGCGCGCCGTCGAGCTCGTCGGCCAGCCGCGAGCGGTCCGCGCCCAGCGCCTGGATTCGCGCCGCGAGCTCGTTCTCGTCGCGATCGGCATCGCGCCGTCGCTCCACCGCGCTTTCGAGCGAGTCGAGCGCCGCCATCAACCTGCGGGTCGCGATCTCGATCTCGACGGCGGAGGATTCCGTCATGGCGGAGCTGTTGGAAACGCGATCGTTCATGCAGTCAGCGGCGGAACCTGTGGCCTTTGCATCGGGGCTTGCCGTCCGGCAAAAGACTCGGTTCGGCAAGCGGTTAGAAGCAGAAATTTACGTGGCAAGCTAGCGGAGCGCAACGCCGCCACGAAACTATGCACTG
>Ga0136846_1237332_pt1 | contig 11176 bp, 6 predicted proteins | sample HopSoiMetagenom2_FD_96841 | JGI IMG/M metagenome (GOLD analysis project Ga0136846, IMG submission 96841) | Grasslands soil microbial communities from Hopland, California, USA - 2 Assembly 2016 (version 4) | ecosystem: Environmental > Terrestrial > Soil > Grasslands | place: USA: Hopland... | reverse complement strand
TGCTTTTCCTGGACGAGAATGCGGTAGAGTCGCGAACTCTTGCCGCGGCCGAGCAACTGGCCAGCCAGTTCCAGCGCCGGCGCTTCCGGCGTGCCACGGCCCGGCACCGCCCAGTTGAACGCGATCGCCGTCTGCGGGACGTCGTCGGTCATCACTTCGGACTGGTCGCGGGCGAGCGCCGGCACCCAGCCGGTAGTGCGGCTGATCGGCTGGCCGGGGGGCACGCTGCCGAAATATTTCAACATCAGCGCCTTGGCCTGATCGACCGTCACGTCGCCCGACAACGAGACGACCGCGTTGGTGGCGCCGTAATATTGCGCGAACCAGCCCTTCACGTCGTCCAGCGACGCGGCGTTGAGGTCCTCCATCGAGCCGATCGTCGGGTGATGATAGGGATGGCCGATGGGGAACAGCGCCGCGGCCTCGCGCTGATCCATCAGGGCATAAGGCGTGTTCTCGCGCGTGCGCTTCTCGTTCTGGACGACCTTGCGCTGTTCATCGAGCTTGGCCTGGCTGATCGCCCCGGGCAAATAGCCCATGCGATCGGATTCCAGCCACAGCGCGCGCTCGATACCCCCGGTCGGCACGATCTCGTAATAATAGGTCTGATCGAGCGAGGTCGCGCCGTTCACGCCGGACACCCCGATTTCCTGCAGCGGCGGCATGTATTCCTTGTCGTAATGCTGCGACCCGTTGAACATCAGGTGCTCGAACAGATGGGCAAAGCCCGACTTGTCTTGGGGCTCGTTCATCGACCCGACATGATACCAGACCGCGACCGCGACCTTGGGCGTCGCGTGATCCTCGTGCACCACAACGCGCAGGCCGTTGGGCAGCGTGAATTCGGTATAGGGAACCGCTTCTTGCGCGCGGGCGAACGGCATTGCCGTGGACGACGCCAGCGCCGCGGCAAGGGCAATCAACGTGAAGGCTTTCATCGAATGAGTCCTGAATCATGATGCCCGCCGCGCGCGCACGGCCGGTCGTGGTTGGGGAGAAGGTTCAGAAGCTGACGGAGGTGCCGATCTTGAACTTGCGGCCGCCCAGATACGTGGCGCGGGTATAGTATCCGGCCTGAAGCTGTTGGACGTCGGGTGTGTTCACGCCCTTGAGGAGGTCCGATGCCTCGACATAGATGCGGTAGCGACGGCGCTTGTCGAAATAATATTCCCCGCGGAAGTCGAGGGTCTGCACGCCCTTGTCGTAGACGCTCAGGCCACGCGGGATGAAGTTATTGAGCACTGACGATTGAAAGCTGTAAGCGAGCGTCGCGTCGATCCCATATTTGTTATACGTCAACGAAACCGTCCCGGAATGCTTGGGCTGTTGATTGAACGGCAGATTCGAGAATTCGTAGACGTTGTTCTGCCCGGTCGGGGCATAGGCCCAGCTATATTGCTGCCACCGGCTCGATTTGGTGTAGGTATAGTTCGCGAAAATGCCGAACCCGCTCAGTGCGCCGGGCAGGAAATCGAACCTGCGTTCGATCTGCCCCTCGATACCCCAGATCTCGGCGATGTGGTCGCTGTTGATCGGCGAGCCGCCGTTGATGAAGTAATTCTCCGGATGGGCGGGGTCGAAATAGGGCGCGCCCTGGAAATACGGGCTGTCGGGCAGCGTGACGTTGGCAAGGTTGGCCGGACCGTTGGTCTGGTTGGCCTGCAGCAGATTCTTGATCCGCTTGTAGAACAGGCCGATCTTGATGATGCCGATCTTGTCGTAATATTCGGCGCTCAGGTCGAAATTGTTCGTGATCGCGGGCTTCAGGTTCGGATTGCCCGAGCTGATCTGCACCACCGGCTTCACCCCGTCCGGCCCCGGAACCGGGATGTTGATGAAGGTGATCCGGGTCTGGGTCGACAACTGTCCGATCTGCGGACGGGCGACCGACATGAAATAGCCGCCACGAAAGATCAGTTTGTCGCTCTGCCGATAGTTGAACAGGACGCGCGGCAGGAAATCGGCGGCCGTCGCGCGTTCGGTCACCAGCTTGCTGAACTTGTTCTGGAACGCCAGGTCGACACCGAAACCGCCACCGTCCTCCGGCAGGATCGGGCCGATATAGGTCGGAAAGATCAGGTTGGTCGCGCTGAGATCGGTGCGATTGTAGCGGACACCGCCGATGATCTCGAGCTTGCCGAACTGAATCCGAGTCTGGACATAGGCGGCGTAATTGTCTTCCTCGGTCGATTGCTTGTCCTGGCCAATTGCGGGCGCGATCGGCATTAGCGTCAGGTTCGGGTCACGCGCGATGAATTGGCCGATATTGTCGAGGAAATTGACCAGCGTGCCTTCGCTCATCGCGGTGAAGTTCGCCCCGTTGACGCCGATCCTGCCGAGGTCGGTCGGCGTGAAGGCAAGCCCAAGGTCGGCGACCGATGCGCCGCCGCCGAATTGCGTTCGGACGAGGTTGCTCTTGAAGGTCGTCCGCTCGTACCGGCCGCCGATCTCGATATATTTGAGCGGCCCGAGGTCGATATTCCAGCGTGCGCTCAGATTGGCGGTATAGCGATCGTTATTGCCGCTAGTGGTGTCGATCTGGCCGGTGCCGTCGTCGATCGTATAGAGCGATGGATTGTTGATCAGCGCCCATCCCGTGCTGCTGAGAAGCGGGATCGGGATGCCGGAGCCGCTGCGCTGCCCGAATGGCGTGACGATATAGCCCAGCTTGGGATCGGTCGCGCCCGGCAGGAAATCGCCCGCCTGCGCGTCGCTGTCCGGCATGCGCAGGTCGAGCACCGTGCTGCGGCCATGATCCTCGCTGCCATGCGCATAGCCGAGCAGGTAGGTCAGCCCGATCTTGCCGAAGGTCGATTTGCCATTGAAGCTGTAGGTGTCGGTGACGAAGCGCGCATCGGGATCGTAGGAATATTGCTGCTCGCGCTGGAGGCCGACATTGCCGGGCGTCAGATCGAGATGGAGGGCGGAGATCGCGTCGCCGCCCGGTATGTCGGAATATTCGCTGAGGCCGCCGAAGATGTCGGCCAGCGAATAGCTCGTGCGCGTGACTTGCGAATGCTGGTAATCGAATTTCAGGTTGGTGCCCGGGCTGACCTGCCATTCCGCCGACAGCGTCGCCGCGAGTGTAGACTGTTTCAGGTGGTTGAAGCTCGTCTGCAACTGAGTGACATAAGCACCCGTGTCGCCCGGCACGAACGGAAAGCTGCTGCGCGGGTCCAGAGCTTCGTTGGTCTCCAGCGTCGGCTGGCCATGCGGGCCGGCGGGGAGGAAAGCGCCGAACTTCGTGATCGTGCCATAGCCGATGTTGCGCACCGAGTTGCGGCGGTACTGCACCGACGCGCTCAGACCGAAATTGTGGTTGCTGCCGAACCGGCCCGCCACCGTGCCCGATACCAGCAGGTCGCGGCTGAAGTCGCTGCCGCTGCCGCCGCCCTCGACCTGCAGGTTGGCGTAGCGACGTGGGCGGTTGAGCGGTGAAAGCGTTTCGATCTCCACCAGGCCACCGGTACCGGCACTGTCCTGGCTGGGGAGAAGGCTCTTGCTGATCGTGATCTTGCTGACCGAGTCCGCAAGCAGGTTGCTGAGATCGGCGGAACGGCCGGTGCCGTTGCCGACGGGCAGTTGGAGCCCGTTCAGCTTCACGTTGTTCATGTCGGGGTCGAGACCGCGGACGATCACGTTGGTGCCGTCGCCCGTTACGCTATCGCGCTGGAACGACACGCCCGGCGCGCGGCGGAGCGCGTCCGAAAAGGTGGTGCCGGTGAAGTTGCCGAGGTCGTCGGCCGAAATCACGTCGGAGTTGTTCTCGGCCGCGCGTTGCAGATTCAGCGCGTTCGCGCGAGCACTGCGGGTGCCATAGATCACGATGGTGGCGTCGTCCTCTTTGTCTTCGGCAAGCGACAGGATGAGGTTGACCGATTTGCTGGACCCGACGCGGACGCGCTCATCGAGCGTCTGGAAGCCCAGGAACGAGATTTCCAGCGTGTATTCGCCCGCCGGCAATTCGGCGAAACGGAAATTGCCGTTATTGTCGGCGGTGGTGCTCTGGTTGGTTTCCACGATCCGCACCAGCGCACCGGCGAGGGCCCGGCTGCCATCGGCACGCGCTAGGTGTCCGCTGATGTCGGACTTGCCGCGGGAGGCGCGTCCCGGACCGCCCGGAGCGGACACGACGTACGAGCCGCCTTTCGTGACGCTCAGGGTCAAGCCGCTGCCGCGGAGCAGCGCCTCATAGGCGTCGCGCGGCGAGAAGGCGCCGTGCAGCGCCGGCGACGTTTTGCCGCGCACCGTCTGCGCATCGAACACGATGTTGGTACCGGTAAGCGACGCGACCCGGCTCAACGCGGCATCGAGCGACTGCGCGGGAACGTCGAGCGAAAAACGTGCCTGCGCATAAGCGGCCGGCACGTACCCAACCATGCTGCAACTCGCGGCAAGCGCCGCCAAGATCAATTTCGTTCGCATCGATTCCCCCGAAGGCGCGTGCCCATCGGCGCCTCATTGGGATAGACGATCCGGCATCGCGAAACCGACATGGCCTCGAAATAAAAATGTAATTGCGAGCTGCTCAGCGCACTAAATGCAGCCTGTCGCCCGATTTTTCGACGCGAAGATTATGCAGCGCGGCAACGGCCTGAGCGAATTCCTGCGGATCGTTGGTCGCGAACACGCCGGACACGCGAAGCGCCCCGACCTGGGGGTCGTCGATCACCAGTGGCGGTCCGCCATACCGATTCAAGTCGGCGACTGCCGCGGCAAGCGGCATGTCGGAGAACATCGCCTGGCCACGCCGCCACGCCGTCGCGACATCGGCGGGCTGCTCATCCAGCTTGGCCGGGGCGTCGCCGGTCGCGGTCAGGCGATCACCGGGAAGCATCACGGTCGGCGAGGCAGGCTTGCCCGTAACGGCGCGCGTGTCCGTGACCTGGATCTTGCCTTGGATCAGCGTGACGACCACGTCGTCGCCCGTCCGTCGCACGATGAAGCTGGTGCCGACCGCACGCACCAGCTTGGTTCCGGCGTGGACGACGAACGGCCGTGCGGCGTTGTGCGCCACCTCGAACATCGCTTCGCCGTAATCCAGATCGACGCGCCGTTCGCCGGGCTGATAGCGAACCTGCATGCTGCTGTCGGTATTGAGCGCAATGCGGCTGCCGTCGGTCAGAGTAGTGACCTTCTGCTCACCAACGGCGGTGGTGTAGGTCGGCGCACGCGAGAGCCACAGCGTCACGCCGACCGCGAAGACCAGCAGCAGCGAAGCGGCAAGGGCGAACTGGCGCGTGCCCAGTGCGGGAGAACGGGCGATGCGCCGGCGTGCTGTTACTTTCGGCCGGTCGTCGGCGGTCAGCATCGCGCCCGGAATGATCGACCAGATGTCGGTGGCGCGCTCGAACGCTTCCTCATGCGAGGGATCGCTGCGCAGCCAGTCCTGAAACGCCGCGTCGGTCTGCGCGACACGGGCGTCGCCCTGCAACCTGGCCACCCAGGCGGCGGCTTCGGCGGCAGCACGGGTCGATGCCGCCGTGCTCACCACCCATCCATCCACTGAACCAGTTGCAAGGTCGCACGCGCCACCTGCTTTTCGACCGCAGCGACAGTCATCCCCTCGTCGGCGGCGATTTCCGCATAGGTCGCGCCTTCCAGTCGACGGCGAAGCAGGATTCGGCGCGTCCGTTCGGGCAGCGAGTCGATGCCGGCCTTGGCGTGGCGCAGCCGTGCGCGCTGCTCGATCACATGCGCGGGATCGGGTCGCGTGTCTGCGATCGTTCCAAGATCCTCGACGTGAGCGAACGGCGAACGTCCCTCGCGACGATTGCGATCGATCGACAGGTTGACGGCTGTCGTCACCAACAATGCCTCACGCGATCGCGCCCCATGCTGGCGTTCGAAATGCTCGATCTTCAGAAATGCTTCCTGCACAAGCTCTTCAGCGTCCTGCTCGGGGACACCCCGCCGGACCAATACACGCCGCGCTTTCGTTAGCATCGCCGTGAGCGCCGACATCGTGCCCCCCAGCCTCTTAGACGACCGAAGGGCCAAAGCCCGACAAAGCGGGCTGAAAAACAATGCAGCGGCAATTCATGACATCTTTGTGCGTCAAAACTTTCCCGGCTTGCAAGACCGGATGGCTGGCGGTGCTTGTTTTGATAAGCGTGCGCATCCACGACGACGGTTCGTGACGCCAAATCCCGCGGAACTGCGCCGATTCTTCCGGGACGGGTCCGGGGTGGAATTGCGAGACCAGGTGGCGGTGCTGCTAGTCTGACGCGAAGTACTCTCCGACGATCCGATGCGCATCACCTCTTATCTGACCGGCCGGAACAGCAGATCCTGATAATCGAAACTGAAGTCGGCGATCGGCGACACCGGCTTCATCGTCACCTGCTCGATCTGCCCTTCCGCCCCGAGTGCAAAGGTCACGTAAGGGCGTTCGATATTCTTGTCGGTCAGTTCGGCGACGAACGTGTCGTACTGATAATGGACCAGCCGCCCTTTCATGTTGGGCGTCGTCTTGAAGTCGATCGTCAGCCCGTCGCCGTCCTTCGCGATCTCGATATTGCCGTACCAGGGATCGGCATAGGTCCCGACATAGCGGTCGAGCGCGAGTGAAGGACCGACCTTGGCCGGCGCGGCGAGCTTGGCTTCGACCGCAGTCTTGGCGGCACCCAGCCGATCGGCAAGATAGGTCGAATAGCGCGTGGGCCAATCGGCCTTGGGCGCGCCGAGATAATAGTCGAGCAATTCATACATCAGGCCGAATCGCGCAGGGACATCCTCGGCATTGGTCAGGATCGAAAAGGCGACATTCTTCTCGGGGATCAGCACCACGACCGACGTAAAGCCGAAGACGCCGCCCGAGTGCCAGACGATCTTCGCGCCGCGATAGTCGCGCACTTCCCAGCCCAGCGCATAATTGGAGAAGGTCGGTTGCGTCGCCGCGAGCAATGGAGGCGCGGTGCCGATCGGCTCGATCGTCACTGGCTTCCACATTTCCGCCGAGGCCGCTTCGCTGAACAATCGGCCCCCACCTGGGATCGCGCCGTGACCGAGCTGGATCTGGAGCCACCGCCCCATGTCGTTGGCGCTGCTCGAGATCAGGCCCGCCGGCGCGAGCGCGCGGCCCAGTTCGTCATGTTCGTCGAGCGGGCGCTGATCGCCCAGTCCGCGCACCGGGCCGCCGGTGCGGGCATGCGGATAGGCACGATCGGTGACCTTGAACCGGACATCATTGTCGCTGGTCGTCTTGAGCATGCCCGCCGGTTTCAGCACATGGTCGCGGACATAGTCTTCCCAGCGCTGACCGCTGACCGCCTCGATCACTTCACCGGCAACCGCGTAAAGGATGTTGTCATAGGCATAGCCACTACGGAAACTGGTCGCCGGCTTGATGAAGCGGAGGCGCCGCACCGTCTCGGCGCGCGACAGGCTGCCGCGCGGCACGGTGAGGAGGTCCCCCGCGCCGAGCCCCAGTCCGCTGCGGTGGACGAGCAGGTCGCGGATCGTCATCTCGCGCGTGACCCACGGATCGTACATCTGGAACCAGGGCAGATGATCGATGACCTTGTCGTCCCAACCGATCTTTCCGGCATCGACCAACGTCGCCAGCGCGGCGCTGGTGAACGCCTTGCCGGTCGATCCGATCACGAAGATCGTGTCGGCATCGACCGGGGTCGGGTCGCCCAGCTTGCGGACGCCGAACCCCTTTGCGAACACGATTTTGCCGTTCTCGACGATGGTGATCGCCATGCCCGGCGCGCCCGAGGACTTGCGCACCGCGTCGGCGCGCTCGGCGAAGCCCTTGGGCGGGTCGGCGAACGCCGGTGCCGCGAGCAGCATCAAGGGAAGGGCAGCGCTCATCAGAAGCTTCTTCATGCGACCTCCGGAGTTGGCGTTTGCGGCCGGGCGAGCCGGTAACCGCAGATCACGAGCAGGGGCAGAACGTAGATGGCGATGAGCAGCCAGGCGAGCGTGCGATAACCCGAGGCAATCAGCGCGATCAGCCCGATGCGGTCGGCGAGCAGCATCGATACCGCCAGTACGGTAAAGGCGATCACGGCACGCATCGCGACCGGCAGGCCGCCATGCGACGTGCCGGCGCGGGCAATGCGTTCGTTGATCGCGTGGACGCCGCCGGTCCCGCTTTCGAGCAAGGCTGTGAAGATCATGGCCTGGAACACCATATGGAACAATGGACTACCCAGCCGGACCAGCATGAAATCGGACGGCAGCACCTCGCCCGCGATCCCGGGCAGGAACGCGCACATGCAGACGAAGAACAGGAACGCCGGCAGCATCGCGAGCGGCCCCGAGATCATGCCGGCGATCACCGCGTCGCGATCGCTGGTGAGATGGCGCGTGACCGGCAGGACGATGACCGCGCCGATGATATTGTAGCCGGCATAAGTGATGCCGCCGAGCGCCCAGCCCGATGAAGGTGCTGGCGCGGTTTCGAACGCATCGGTGATCGCTGGACCGAACCGGTTGAGCGCAAGGACGAGGAAGATCGCGTAAACCGCGTAAAGCAGGATGGAAACCCAGGCGAACAGGCGCTCGACCGCGACGTTGCCAAAGGCGACGCAGGCACCGATCCCGGTCATCAGCGCAAGCGTTCCGATCAACGGCGGCGCGCCCAAGGTCGCGGCAGCGATCGCTCCTGCCGCCGCTCCGAATACGGCAAGCACGAGAATGATAAACGCCGCATAGGCGATTTCGAACACGATCCAGCCGCGGCCGAGCAATGCCTGGAAGAAGCTCCGGTAATCGCGCGTCCCGGCACGGCGCGCGAACCAGAAGGTCGCGGTCGCGACCAGGCTCCAGATCGTCATCGCCAGCACCATCGCGGCAAGCCCGCCCCATGGTCCCGACGCCAGGAAGAATTCCGCCAGCTCGCGCCCGGTCGCATAGCCGCCGCCGATCACGACCGCCTTGAAGGCGAACCCCGGCAACAGATAGCGCCGGAACCAGCCGCTGGCCGGGGTCAAGCTCACGGCTGGCAAGCGTCCAGCAGTCGCTCGAAGGCTGGGCCGCCGCGGATCGGATCGGCGACCGGTATCCCGAGCTCCTGCGCCACCCGCGCAACCTCCGCCTCCGCCGCCGCCTCGCTCAGCGTTGCGGTGTTCAGGCTGATCCCGGCGCAGCGGATCGCCGGGTTGGTCAGCCGCCCGAGCGCGACGGTCTGCAGGATGACATCCTCGATCGACGGCAACGCGAAATTGGGATGGCCGAGGATCGTCCGGCGTCCTGGATCGTGGCAGACGACGAACAGATCGGGCTGGCTGCCGTGGAGCAGGCCCAGCGAGACCGCCGCGTAGGAGGGGTGAAATAACGATCCTTGCCCCTCGATCACGTCGAGATGGTTCGGCTTTGCCGCCGGGCTCAGCATTTCCGCCGCGCCCGACACGAAATCGGAGACGACCGCATCGATGGGAATCCCTTCGCCCGCGATCATGATGCCGGTCTGACCGGTCGCGCGGAACCTGACATCCACACCGCGTGCCGCGAGTCCGCGCGTGATGGCGAGTGCGGTGTACTTCTTGCCCAGCGCGCAATCGGTGCCGACCGTCAACAACCGCCGCCCGGACCGCTTCACGCCGCTCGCGACGGGGATGTCGATCGGCGGCGTGCGGACGTCGATCAGCTGCCGTTGGTAGCGCGTCGCGGCCGTCGCGAGTCGGGGGATGTCGGCCAGATGGACATGCATCCCGGCGACGATGTCCAGCCCCTGCTCGAGAGCATCGGTCAGCGCCGCGATCCACGCATCTGGGATCACGCCGCCGGGATTGGCGACACCGATCACCAGCGTACGGGCACCACGCTTCACCGCGACATCGGGTGTCATCCATTCGAGGCCGGTGGTGACGCTCGCCCCCGGCAGCGACCATTCGCCGACGCAGCGTTCGCCGCTCCAGTCGCGCAGCCCGAACGCGGTCTTTGCGTAAGCGGGTTCGACCGTGTCGCCGAGGAACAGGAGGTACGGATGGGGAAGATCCTGATCTTCCCCATCGTCGGCGGCCCAGTCCAGGAACGCCGATCGCGGGTTCGCCATCGCGCTCAGAAACCTGCGCTGACCGACAGGCCGATCACTCGTGGCCGGATCACCCCCGTGGTCAGCGCGCCGTTGGGCGCGACCGGGAGGCCGTTGGCGGTCAGCGAGCCGCTCGACGTCTTGCCCTCCGAATTGGTCAGGTTGCGGGCATAGGCTTCGAGGCTGAAGCGGCCGAAGTCGAGCCCGGCGCGCAAGTCCAGGGTAGCGTAGGACGGAACCCGGCGCTGGTGCCCGCTGGCGGCGCGGAAGGTCGCGTCGAAACCGGCACTCTGCTCCGACAGAAACCGCAGCGAACCGCCGATAAAGGCCTTGGCGTCGCCGCCGATCCCCCAGCTGTAATCCGAGTTCCACGACACGGCATATTTCGGCGTGAACGGCAGGTGGTCGCCCTTGAGGCCGCCGACCAGTGCCGGCGCGTCCCCAGTCAGCTTGGCATCGGTATAGGCGCCGTTGATCGACGTCACGAAACCCTGGATCGGGCGGAGGGTGGCGGTGAACTCGGCGCCGTCGCTGGTCGCGCTCGAGCCGTTGATGTTGACGCCGAAGCCGTTGACCACCGTCAGCAGCTGGATGTTGTCCCAGTCGATGTGGAACGCCGCCACGTCGATCGCGAAGGTGCGATCGCCTGTCTCGCCCTTGAAGCCGACTTCGTAGCTGACCGTCGTGTCGGGATCGAACGATTCCGGCGTGCCGGCGGGCGCGGTGGGTGCGATCACGTTGGGACCGCCGGGGCGATAACCCTTGGCGACCCGCGCGTAGAGCGAGGCGCGGTCGCCGAACTTGATCTTGGGCGCCACCGAGAAGGTGAAGACGTCGTCCGCCGAGCGCAGGCCGCTGTTGATCGGCACATTGCCCGCAAGGACCCCCGCCGCGCCCTGGCTCGCGGTCTGGCTGTTGTGGCTGTAGCGCCCGCCGAAATCCACGTCGAACCTCTTACCGATGTGCAGCGTGCCGTTCGCGAACCCGGCATATTCCTCGTATTTCGACGTCAGGTCGACGTGGCCGAGCACGAACGGGAAAACGATCGGCGTCTTGGTTCCGGGAACCGTGGCCGCGTAATCCTGCAGGATCAGTGCCTTTTCGTTGTTGTAATAGCTGCCGATCAGCCACTCGAAGGTCGAATTGGGCGTCGAGGCGAGGCGGAGCTCCTGCGTCCATTTGCTGTTGTTG
>Ga0136846_1213213_pt1 | contig 11177 bp, 11 predicted proteins | sample HopSoiMetagenom2_FD_96841 | JGI IMG/M metagenome (GOLD analysis project Ga0136846, IMG submission 96841) | Grasslands soil microbial communities from Hopland, California, USA - 2 Assembly 2016 (version 4) | ecosystem: Environmental > Terrestrial > Soil > Grasslands | place: USA: Hopland... | reverse complement strand
TGACCGCGTCCTTCAGGCCCTCGCACGGGTGCGTCTTACCGGGAGCGTTCTTGCTCCACTCGCACGCGGGCGTGTGCTTGTTCTCGGACGTCCACGAAACGTGCAGGTCGATCTCCCCCGGCTGCGTGTTGTGCTGGCCGGGATCGCCCGCCGGAGCGGGCTGCTGAGCCCCCGCGGGCGGAGCCGGAGGCTGATGGGCCTGACCGGCTCCGGGCCGCGGGTGCGTGCTCGGATCGCCGTTCGGGTCGCACCCCGCTGCGCCGAAGATCAGCACGAGCGCGAGGAAAGCTAGCGCCTGCTTGAACTTCTCCACTCCCCTTGTCCCTTCTATCGGATGGCGATGATGGAGCTGACCCGCACGGAGCGAAAGCCCGTCATCGAGGTGAACCGAATACTCCGCCCGGACTTGCCAGGCTGGATGGATGGCGTGCCGGTGACATATGCGTCCTCGATCGTGCCGGAGACCTCGTTGGTCCACGTAAGGCGCTTGCCGGTGACGGCCCCCAGCACCTCCTCGTCCGTCGCGGTCTCCGGGTCGAACGGGAGGGCCTTCCGGCCCGCTGTAGTGGCCGCTGCGCCCTTTTCCCGGCGCGGACGGCTCGCTTTGTGGGCGGAGACCTTCCGGGCCTCCTCGTCAGCCTGAGCGGGCGGGATGGCCATGATCTTCTTAGCGGCCGACGCGTTGATGACCTTCCGCGGGGTCCGGGCGGGGTGCGAGTGGTAGCACTCCTCACCGATGAACACCCCGTTCAGCCACGAGATCGCGATCCGCTCCTCCTCCCGGCCTACGATGACGCCGTAGGTCTCCTGGTCCGGCGCAGAGCGGGCATACTCCGCCCAACCGAGCGCGGCAGCCGCCAGCAAGAAGGCCTCGGCCTTTGCCAGGCTCTTGGCCTGGCCTTCAGTCACGGGCACGTTGGGGTCGCCTGAACAGTCGGACTCGATCACCTTCGCCTCCGGCTGGCGGGCCGGGGTTGCGGGCTTGGACTTCTCCGCAACCTGGAAGACCTCGGCGGCAAGGTCGCGACCCTCGAAGCGCTTGGCGTTCGCCGAAACCGCCTTCTCGGCCTCCAGGATGGCGTTCAGAAGATCGGCCCGACGCATGGCCTTGTAGCCGCTCACCATCAGGCTCTGCGCGACCTTCCGCAGCTCTGCCACAGTCATCTCGCCGTAGGGCTTGCCCTTCAGCTCGATGACCTCGGCGTGGATCAGGTTCGACGCGGCGACCTCGGCGACCTCGCCCGTTTCCGGATCCATGTCGCACCAGGGGCACTCGTCGTTCGCGTCAAGATGGGAGTAGTGGGCCTCCTCGCCCCCGGGGCACTTCGCGGCTGCGATCGCCTTCGCCCCTGCGGAGCCCGCCTTCGGCGGAAGCGGCGTGCGCTGCGCGTGCTTGTTGCGCTTGGCCGTAGCGGTAGCCCGCCCGGCTCCCTTCGGAACGTTCGTGGTCATCGTGGTCCCCTTGTCTACTTGGCGCGCTTGACGTAGCGGTACGCGAGGTAACCCGAAGCGTGGCCGTTCTCCCACTCCACGGAGATCCCGTTGCGGTGCGCTCCGGTGACCGTCCCCGTACCGGCGTTCGCCTTGAAGTCCTCGAAGTGGGACCGGTCATCGTAGCGGCTGATCGGGAGCTTGAGATATGCCGCGCTGAGCTGGACCTTGTCGCCCACCTGGAACTTCGTCATTTCGATCTCCTCTGGTCTCCGGCGGTACTTCCCGCCGCTGAAGCTCATACTACTCTAGTGCTGTTCAGAAGTAAAGCGAGTGGGGCCGGAGTTTCCTCCGGCCCTGGTCCGGACTGAGTTTCCCTGGGCGAGGGCACCTCCCGGAGGGGAGGCGCCCCACCCGCCGGACTCAGGCCGCGAGGCGGAGCGCCTCTGCCACGTTCCGGACCTTGCGGGTCTTGCCGTCCTCGGTGACCGTGCCGGTGATGAAGCGGCCCTGGAAGTCCCAGCGAAGCTCGAAGGTCTGGACGGTCGAGGCGAAGACCAGCTTGGTGACCTGGCCGTTGCGCTTGGTCGGCTTGGCGACCTTGGTGTCCCAGCTTTCGATGCTCGGAAGCTGGGCGATGACCTCGGCCGCCTTCTCGACGCCGGTCGCCCGGATGGTAACGTGGACGACCATGCCCTCACGGCTCGTGCCCTCGCGGGGCGCGTACTCGCGCTGCGCCTCGTTAAGCTCCGGGACGCAGATCCAGCAGTGCTCATCCACGTTCTCCTCGTCGTGACCGTCCGCGTGGGTGTTCTCCCAGCCAGCCTCCTCGTAGCAGGGGACGCAGTACTTCATGTCCCGGCTCATCCCGGCGTTGTCGCGGACCTGGAGGCTCGGGACGGGGCGGATGTTGCAGATCTCGCACTTCGCGGTGGCGTTCATTTCGATCTCCCCTTGTTGGCGTTCCTTCGCTTACAAGAACCATCTTACCCTACGCCCTCCAGGATGGGAAGCCATTTGGCAAACAATCTTGAAAGATTGGTGTCCTAGTAGCCTAGGATGCCACAATTTACCAGCGAAAAAGGCCCGAGATTGCTCCCCGGGCCTCCTCCTGGTTGGGCTAGCCCTCCAGAGCCGTCCGCTCCGGCGCGGCCGAGGCACGCGGCGCGGCTGGAGCCTGCCGGACGAGATCCACGCTCCGCGCCGCAGCCGACCCGGCCGCCCGAGCGCGCTCCGCCCGAGGGCTGTTCTCGCGGACGTAGCGTGCCTCATCGGCCTGCGTCCACTTCCGCGGGCGGGCCAGCTTGCGCTCCCGAGCCTCGCGCGCCTTGCGCTCCTCGGGGGTCTCTGCCGCCCGCTCTGCGTCCCGGCGAGCCTTGCGCTCTGCGGCCTGCTCCGGCGTCTCCGGCCGCATCGTCGGGTACTTGACGTAGAGGGCCTCCGCGACGCGCTCGGCGCGCTGCGGGAGGACGAGGGCTCCGCCGGTAGCGTCGGCCGCATCCCGAGCGTTCCGGAGGCGGAGGCGGATGGTGGAGCGGAAGCCATCCGCGTACTGCTGCCGGTAGAGGTTCGCGTTGAACCCACGGCCTGAGATGGCGTCGGCTTCGCCGCGCTTCTCGCACTCCTGGCGGTAGATCTTGCCGACCTTGATGCCCTCGGCGTGGCCCTTCTGGCCGAAGACCTTCTCCGCCACACGCTGGCGGTCCATGCCGGAGCCGCGCAGCCAGTAGACGTTCTCCTCCATGGTCTTCGAGGGGTCGAACTCCGGCTCCATCTTCGCGTAGAACGCGAGCCGGGCGGAGTAGTACATCATCTCGGCCAGCCGCAGGTCGATCTCGTACCCCACCACATCCGAGACCCAGACCCACTCGCCATTGACCTTCTTGAGGTCGGTGACGTACCGGACCCCGCAGTGCTCGGCGATCCAGTACCACACCGACTGCAGTTCCGAGGTCCACTGGCCCTGGTAGGACACGAGGTCAACCGAGCGCCACACCGGCGCGCCGGACGAGACTGCGGTGCGGATGAGCTGCTCCTCCTCAATGCGGTACTTCCGCATGAGCTCCTCGGCCTTCGCGCGGAGGCTCTTGGCCTCCTCCTCGAATTCGGTGCTCTCAGCCTTCGCGAGCAGCGCTGCGATCCGGTTCATCATGGTGTCGATGTCAGCCATTGCGATCCCCTTGTCTCCGGCGGAACCTCACCGCCACTGAAGTCATACTACCCTATGGAGTGGCCGGACGTAAACCCCCGCGACGCTCGTAATCCTCGGCGTTCGGATACCACAGCAGAAGCTCGGACTGCGAGCCGGAGGCGGGGCACCGCTCCCGTGGCCGGAGCCAGGCCGAGGGAGCGTCACCCAGGTAAAGGTGTGGGTAGAAGACCCCCGTGGCGTCTACGGCAATCCTACGGCCGCAGACGCCACAGTCCGTTCGTCTCACTTCCCGCCACACTCCGGGCCGAGGCCCATCGAGAAGTACGGGTTGCCGATGTTGTCGGTCAGCTCCCGGTTGCACCGGGCGCAGCGCCCACGCTCGGAGCCGTAGAAGGCCTGGGCCTTCGCGAGGCTGAAGTCGAGGATGCCCTGCAGGATGCCCGCGTACGCGCCCAGCTTGACCTCGAAGAGGTCCGAGGAGGCCTGCTCCTGGAGCTTGTAGTAGCCGTTGCGGCCGACCGAGACGCGGTAGAAGCGGTTCTTGCCCTCGGCGTCCTGAAAGCCGTAGTAACCAGCGGGAACCTTGTCGGCGAGGTCGCGCCAGGGCTGACGCTTCGGCGTCGCGGTCGGCCGCTCGGTCTTCGGCTGGTCCTTGAGGTAGCCGATGAGGGCGGAAGCCTCGCGCTTGGTGATGTCCTTGCCCTGCGTGACCGACTCGGCCAGGTCGCCGTTCATGCCGAAGGGCTCCCACATACGCTCCGCGAGGAGCTTGCCGATGAAGCTCATCTGGGCCTCGGTGGCGCGGTCGACGGTGGCGATGCCCTGCTGGGCTAGGGGAACCTCCTGGAACTCCGCCCAGACTTCCTCGTTGTTCGCCCTGCTAGCGTCGCGGGGCTGCAGCGGCTCGTCCCACGGGGTGACCTTCGCGCCGATCTCGGCTGCGGCCTCGGCGTAGCGGCGGCCCATGTCGAAGGGGTGCTGGTCCTTGTTCTTGCGGTGGCTCCAGGGCCACGTCTCCTGGTCCGCGTTGATCTCGGCGAGGCTCTCGCCCGCCGGAAGGATCGGGAACCGAACGCCCTCCGTGGTGGGGGCGAAGTCCGCGACGCCTCCGGGGCTGGCGTAGCAGGCCTTGACGTCGGCCACGGTCTCGTGCCGGATGTCGATCCCGTTGTGGTTTCCGCACTTGATGCTCATCGCTTTCCCCTTGTCTCCCGGGGCAACTTCAGCCCCACTAGATACCATACTACCCTACTGGACCCGGGGGCGGAAGACCCCCGGGTCCACTTTCTTAGAGAGCGCTAATCTTGGTGCCCCGGCTGGTCGTACGGGTCGCGTGCTTCGCGGGAGCCTTCGCGGCTGCCCGACGAGCCCGAGCAGCCTCGTTGCGCTTCGCGCGGTCGGCCTCGGCCTTGGCGTCCGCCTCGATCTTCGCGGCTGCGGCCTCGACCTCGACGCGCGTCCGGATCTTCGGCCCGATCATCTCCATGAGGAGGTAGATGCCAACCACCATCAGACCGAGCACCATTCCGCCCGGGGAGGAAGCGGCGTAAACGTTCGCCACTAGCTGGGCGATACCGGCGCCGATCTGGAGCCGGAGGCCGATCTTGTTGGTGTCGTCAGAGTACTTCTTGCTCTGGAGGCCGAGGGCGAAGAACGCCAGGCCATCGATCGCGAGCGGGGTGATCCACTGCTCGCCGGTGTTCAGCCCGAGCTTCTCGAAGGAGTGGACCGTGTGGATTGCGCTGACCGCCATGGCCCCGAAGAAGTAGCCCTTGCTGATCGCCTTGATGCTCGCCATTTCAATCCCCTTGTCTGCCGGGGCAACTTCAACCCCACTACAACCATCCTAACGTACTCCCGCCAATACGTCTACCCCGATTGGGGAAGATTCTTTGCCCTGCGTGGATTTGGCGACGTCCTAGTGTCCTAGGATGCACCGAAATACCAGCGCAAACATGACGGAGCCCACCAGCCGAGGAGGTCACCGGTGGGCTCCGCGTAGTTGCCGCGAAGGATCAGCGGCGAGCCGGGATGTCCCCGCTCGTGCCGTCGTTGACCAGCGTTCTCTGGGCGGTGTCGGAGACCCCGGTGGGCTTCCACAGGCCGAAGTGCGCTGCTACGCTCATGACGAACCCGATCAGGACGGCGTACAGCCAGCCCTTCCAGTCGACGCTCACGCCGGGCGGCACCGCCTGCCACGCGACGAGGAACTGCGTCACAGCCTGGAACAGCAGCAGGAGCACGGCTTTGAGGCTCGCGGGCCACGACGCCTTCGTGACGACGCAGACGAGGAGTGGGAGTGCGAAGCTCAGCAGCAGGCCGACGAAGGCCGCCCACGTAGGGACGAACGGCGTCATGTCAGCCCTCAACCGAGCAGGAGAGCGAGCCGCCATACACGACCGAATCGGCCGGAACGGATGCCGGGGTCTCCGGGTCGTACACCTTGCCGTCTGTGCCGATCGGCGCCCGGACGACGTTGATGGCGCGTACGCCGACTGGCAGCGGGAAGCCGTAGACCTTGCCGCTGTCGAACTTCGGCAGCATCGTCAGGCTCCCGTTGGCGTCCTTGAAGACCGCGGTCCAGGAGTTGTTGCCCGTCGTGGCGACGACGCGCAGCGCGTACGCCGGACGCTTGCCGTCCGTGCCCATCGCGGTCTCGTTGCAGACGGCAAGCCACTTCTGACGGTCACCGCCGCCAGCCGCTCCGCCCGGGACCGAGATGTTCGTCTCGGTCGGGCCGAGCACGATCGCTCCCATGCTCATGTGTTCATCTTCCTCTCCGGCAGGGGTCACGCCAAGCATGACGTCCCCCAGCCCCGTATCGTCGGAATCCGCCATGCTGCGGTACTTCGAGCCGTGGATGTGGTCGAGGTGCGAGGAGTCGAACGGGGTCTTGTCCTGCCCACCTTGGGCGTAGAACGTGACCACGTGCACGCCATCCTCGGTGCCCGCGAACTCGTAGTACGCCGCCAGCCGCGGGTCGTTCGCCCGTGCCGCCGCGCGGAGTCGCCCCGTCAGCTCGATCATCTTCGCGCGGTTGTCGGCCGTACCCCACTCGCCCGGCGTGAAGTCGAACGCCGAGCAGTTGTCCCCGTCACCACCCTGGTTCTTGGAGCCGCTCGTGGAGTAGTCCGGGCCGGGACCATTCGGCCCGAGCAGGTAGTTGCGCGAGCGGTGAAAACCGTTGTAGTGGTAGGAATTTCCCTTGCAGCCGAAGTTGTCGGCGCCGACCCCGTAAGCCGACCTCAGGCGATTCCCGAGAGCCATGATCGAAGGAGGCTGCTGCTCGGCCTCCAGGTACGGGTCGCTCATGTCCAGCATAGGCGCTCCCCTCCTTAGTTTGACACCTCTTGAATGGTCATCGAGACGGTGTCGTTGTTGTCAATAGTAATTGTACCCGTCCCCGAAACCTTCAGTGCACGGAGTTGAAGCGTGTAGACGTTATTGGGGAGGTTCGTGATGCGGACCGATCCAGTAGGCCACGGAGCGTGGCTGTTGGCGGCGTTGATGGGCATGATCGAGACGTCGTAGTCCACGCCGTTGACCCGAAGCCCAATCTTCACAACCGTTGCAGCCACCGAGACATAGCCGGAGACACAGACCTGGACGATGAGGTCGGAATCGGTCGCGTTGCCGTACTTGGTGAACGCCTTCGAGCCGCCGGTGATGTCGACGTAGGTGCCCGACGTCGTGGAGAGCGTGCAGCCGCCGATCGAGTTGAAGATGTCGATCGCTGCGAACCTCTGGCTCAGCTTCTGCAGCTGCTGCCCCATGGCGTTGATGGAGGTCGGATCGGTCGGCGTGCCAGGCTTGATGTCGGTCCAAATCCAACTAGCCATTGGACTTCACACCCTTGCATCCCAGCGAATCCCAAAGCCTGTCCCAGGCCGCCAACGATTGCGTGTAGGAATCTTTCAGGTTCCGACCGGCCTCCGTCGTGGGCGGGCTCTCATCAAAGGCTCGGATCTGGATGCGCTTCTCCGCCCGGCTCGTCTCGATCACGGCGCATGTGTCAGAGAGCCGATCCCGGGAGGAGACTGCAACGAAGATAAACGTCACAAAGATCCCGATGCCGAGCGCGATAAAACCGGCCATGATGACGGACCACAGCGGGACAGGGCGTTTCGCCATCAGCTCCTCCACATCAGGTAGTAGATCAGTGCCGCCGCGATGATGAAGCCCGCGATCGATACGGTGGAGATGGCGGCTCGGGAGTATCCCGGGTTTCGCCGCTGCCACGAAGCATCCAAGCGCCGATGAGGCCCGGAGCCGTTAGGAGCAGCGCTCCAAACCCCACCAGTAGGAAGTTGACGCTTTCGGGGTGATCCCGGACGACCGTCACCTGGCTGATGAGCATGTAAGCCCCGACCACGGTTGACGTGACGTCCCGCAGCCCCGTCAGGAACGCTGACCATTTCACTCACTTTCCCTTGCCTCTCAGGCGTTCGTCACCCGATAGACGATCCCGGCATCGGTTTGTGCGACGTTGGCGGCGTTCGCAGCCCCCCACTGCATCGTAACGTCGAGATTCTGCTGCGCCGTGGTATCTTTCGTGAGGGTGTTTGACAGTATGAATGGCGTGTCTGTGACGTTGATCGTCGCGAAGGCGAGCCCTGTGAACTTCCACGTGCCGGTCGGACCGTTCGTCAGGCACATCAGCATGACCTCGGCACGCCAGGCCTTCCCGGAGAGGGCGGAGGCCGGTGTTGTGATGGTCACGGTCGAAAACGTTGTGCCGCCGAGCTTGAAGCGGATTGTCAGCGTGGTCGACGTCGCCGAGTGGCCATAGACTCCGCCCAGCTCCATCTTCCACGTGGTGCCTTGCACGGCTCCGGCCGGAATCGGGCCGCTCATGACAACCGTCTCGGTTGCCGTATTGTTGCAGTTGTTGGCGGTGAAGTCCGTGTATGGCGCGAGGAGGGCTGCGTCGACCTTGTCCCAGTTCGCGTTGACGTCCGTCGTCCGGAACGGCTCGTTAGTCCCTGGGTTGGCCTTGTATAGCCCCAGATTCTGCGTCGGTGTAAGGGCACTCATGAGCTACTCCCCCAAATTCCAGAGCCCCACGTTCCGGAGCCCCACGGCTGCACAAGCCAGGCTTGAACGGCCGAGATGGACTGCGAAACGTCGGCTCCGTCCTGGGTCGTTGAGACCCCCGTAAGCCTAAAGGATCCATCCAGGCCCGTGTTGTCCACGTCTTTTACCCGCACAAGCCGTCCGGGCGTACGCCGGAAGTCACCCCAGGCATCCGAGATGATCGTGGTGCGCGGGAAGGCGAGGAAGCCAGCAAGGGCCTGCGCGATGGCGTACGCGTTGTCCGGCCTCTGGATGGCAGGCAGGCTCACCGGCAGGTTACGCACTCCACGCTGCGCGATCGAATCCGGCTGCGAGGCACTCACGGTCGAGTCGGCGATGATCACCTGCTTGACGGCGATGCCGAGGGGCGGGATAGAGACGTTGTTGGTGATGTAGAGGATCTGCGGGTTGTTGTTACGGATGCTCAGCGTCACAGACCCCGGAGTCCACGCCACGACCGACATGGTGATGTCGGAGGGCAGCGCGTAGGCCCCCGTCCCGTCCTGTGCGAGGTTTAGCGTGATGTAGTTGATGGCGTTGGTTACAGAGGGCGGAGTCGCGGCTAGAGCGGCCCCTTGCAGGACAGAGAACGTCGTGCCGCGCACCTCAACGATCGGCACCGACATCGCAGCAACAATCTGGATCGTCTGACCGGGGTTGATCTGAACCAGCTGGCTCGACTGGAACCCAGTCGCCCACGTCTCATTGACATAGGTCTGCTTGTAGCCGAGCGTGATCTGGTTGTAGGTCTTGTGGACATCCGACGTCGCCTTGAATCGCTGCCCTAGGTTGGTATCCGTCGACAGCGTCTCCTCGATAAGCTGCTGCGTGGACTCTGCCCAGAAACTCAGCGGCAGATAGTTGAAGCGATCCAGCTGATCAAAGCCAACCTGCGCCAGCTCGGACTGTGCCAGGCTAGACAGCATTTCGAAGGCCTCCCGCGGTGCGGGCTCTGCGATGGCCTCCAGCATCAGGTTGCTCCGGCGAAGGACGACGTCCGGCGAGAAGTTCATCGCGTTTGCAAAGCCAGCCTTCACCGAGGTGAGGCCGGACGTCACACGGATCTCGCAGGTTGGGAGCGCTAGGTCCATGTCAAACACGCCGAGGTCATCCTGCGGCGGAAGGTTCGATGTCAGAAGTGATGTGCCCGTCGATACCGTCTTGTTGTCGACGCGCATGCGAATGGTGCCACCGGCGATATCCCATGTCACGCAGACGTAGTGCCACCGGCCGTCCGTCGGGAAGTCGCCCCACTGGCTCTGGCGCTCGATCGTCCCGTCTGAGCCCTGCCACTTGAACAGCCGCTCCCGCGTGATCGCTAGCTCGGCGTAGCGCGAGGAGGACAGGCTGCGCAGGCGGATGTTGATCAGGTCCCCGTGGGCGGAGTTCCAGGAGTTGACGGTGTCCGAGCTATCAGCCTTGATCCAGCACTCGATCCGGCCCTGCGAGCATGCCTGCGAGAGGAAGTCGTCGCCGGGACCGATCGAGCTGTATGGCATCGTCCCCGGACCGCTGATGATCTTCCGGACTCCGGCCGGACCGATGCACAGGTCTGGAGCAGCCGTGCCCTGGAACGGACCGTCAATCCAGGAGGGCGGCGCATACGCCGAAGCGTTATTGCCGGTAAAGATCACGCCGGAGAAAGGCGCGGCAAGGGAGTTGGCATCCGGGATGTACGCGTGCGTCGTCCCGTTGAGGGGAATATACACGCGGCACCCATCAAGCGGCCTAGGCGTGACGTACAGCCCAGATTTGAACAGGATGTACCCGATGAGCCAGGAGGCTTCCTTGCCCTCGAAGATGCCATGCACGGCGGGCGGCTGGATCGGCGCCGAGAGCGCGAGCCGGGCCGACGACACCGCCGTCAACTTGGCCGACTGCGCATCCAGCGGGATATCCGTCATGCGGCCCGTGAACAGCCGGACCGGGCGGACGCCGGAGGGAGTCAGGACCTGGGCTGTAATCGCCACGCCCGAGGTATCCCGGGGGAGGTCCGCGAGCGGCTGATCAGATCGGAACTGGCTGAAGTAGATGTCAGGGCTCGTCCCGATCGGCCCGAGGAGGTCGGTTGCGGACTCGTTCACGCCGATGTTGGACGTGTTGGTTACCTCCGAGGGCAACCCATCATCGAGCGACAGCCCAACGGAAACCTGGCCGTTGTCGAGCGACCCGTTGCTGCCCATCCAGAACTGATCCACCTGGAATTCCGTGTAGGGCAATGTATTCGAGTTCGACGACTCCAGGAAGCCGCCCCATCCCATCTTCCCGGAAACGCCGCTGAACACGGAGTCGACGGCGTAAGCGGCCCAGTCGCGTGTGATACGCTTGGAGGCGCTCCAGGACTTCAGCCGGAGCGTCGAGCCGTAGCCCTGGACCCTGAAGTAGACCCACCCGGCCGTCGTGTGGAGGAAGTCCGGCAGCAGACCCGAGGAGATATCCGTCAGCGCTCCGCCCAGCACGTACTGGAATGCGTACCCCATCACCTGGTCTATGTTGAAGTCGAACCGGAAGCGTAGATAGT
>Ga0136846_1214908_pt1 | contig 11178 bp, 10 predicted proteins | sample HopSoiMetagenom2_FD_96841 | JGI IMG/M metagenome (GOLD analysis project Ga0136846, IMG submission 96841) | Grasslands soil microbial communities from Hopland, California, USA - 2 Assembly 2016 (version 4) | ecosystem: Environmental > Terrestrial > Soil > Grasslands | place: USA: Hopland... | reverse complement strand
TTAATATCATCTGCTCAAAGATAGGATTATTCACAATAATACAAGAACAATCTAATTTAGATCGAGCCGGTTTTTAAGATCCTTAAATCTATTTCTAATCGTTACCTCAGTTACGCCGGCGGCCTCCGCAATATCTATCTGGGTTATGTTCTCGCCAGAATTCTTGGAAGACAGATAAAGTATTGAACCTGCTAGTCCCATAGGATCCTTGCCGGCTGATATGCCGCTTTTAGTAACATGATTCATGATATCCATTGCATGCCTCTTTGTTTTCTCACTTAACCTCGTCCTATTAGCTACTTTTGCAATGCATTTCATTGGGTCTACCATCGGTACTCTAAGATCCAGCTCCAATATTAGCAGCCTAGTAGTCCTTGCTAATTCTTTACGTTTGATATTGTTTAGTACTGCAATATCGTTTAGCGTTCTTGTAGTCCCCATTTCTCTGCAAGCGATATAAACAGATGCTGCCAATACTGAGGGTATCGTCCTTCCACGCACCAGTCCTCTTTCCTGAGCCTTTCTATAAATATAAGCAGTCTTTTCCACGATTGGATTTGATAATGCTAATTTATCCTTAACTCTTTCAAGCACACTAAATGCGTGGCGTAAATTTCGATCTGCAGGAGAATAAGCTTGAGTTCTAAAATCCCATGCTCGAAGCCTGTCCATCGTAGAACGAACCGAAGCATCTAATCCACGGCCACTTGCATCCTTATCTGCCCGTCCGATAATGGTGGCAAGCCCCATATCATGTCTTGCCAAAGAGATAGGCATTCCAGCTCGGCTTCTGGTCTTTGCCTCATCGACGTTAAATGCACGCCATTCGGCACGATTTTCTTGAACATTATCTAATATAACCACACCACAATTACTACAAATGAGTTCTCCAGACTCTGGATCTGTTATGGTCTTACCATCTTTATTACACATCTTACAGATAGTTGAATTTTTCATCATCTTTAAGAATAAGTAATATTATTATGACATTTCACTTATATAAATATTATAAAGGGTTCTATCCTATTTTTAAATAAAACTCAACATTTTCTGCTGCTAAATCACATGGAGAATTTAATTTCATGACTAGGCGTTAAAACTTAGCCAAGTACTCTACATTCGAAGCAAAACTTAATTTTCATTTGTAATCCGGGACAACCTTCAATGAATAATTTATTGAAATTTTTTTCCATATCGCCTAATACTAACCGGTACCTTTGCATGTTGAGCAGACGCTCACATAGATCCTGGTTAGGAAGATTTCAATTCATATGAATCGAACAAAGAATGTTAATAAGTTTATCACTAATGACTGTCTAGGTTATTTACAAGCTATCTTTTTTTGATATGCTATTACGCTTCCATCTAAAATTCTTATGGATGGCCTTGCTGGTGTCAGCCAGTTTAATCCCATGTCTAGAAACATAAATGGCGGCGTCTTAACATTAAGACCTGATTAATCTGATAGCAGAGAAAAAAATGCGCATTATATAGCTAGACTCCGCTAAAAGATTCTACTATGTAGTTCATTATACAGATTAATTACGGCGACCGGTTAACACCCTGTCTCTAACCTCAGCCAGGATATCTTCAAGTGTAAGATAGATTTCTAAACAATCAACAAGTTTCTCGTCCATTTCAGCTTTTGTTATTTCCCTATAATTTGTATGTCCTGTACTATCGTAAGATATTAATTGAATTTTGTCTTCGTTTGTAAAATCCATCTTTGTAAGATATCCTTTAGATATATCAAGATTTGAATAAAATAACCAATTTCCGAAATTCATGATCTCTCTAAGTTCGTTTACAAGCTTTGAATATTGCTGGATCAAATCTGGGTAATTATGCTTTAGAATTTCTTCAAGTATATGAAGAGTTTCCAATGAAACTGACCATCTGCCGTTTAAGAAGAGTGATATGAATTGTTTACGTTTGTCTTCACTTTCACTATCAGAGCAAAAATGATATGATATTATTTCTTTAATTATTCCATCTATGGAAACAAAATTAACGAAAAATGCTCCACGGATATTAACATCAAATTCAGTAAGCTTTGCAAGGGGTTTATTTGCATTTATATTTTCGCTATCCTTATTTGAATTCGACAATTGATTATTTATTAAGTATGGACCATAAATAATTACTGTAAGTAGGTCTATCGCGTTTGTGGGCATTTTTTATATTAGAATTTAAATTTTTATCATGCTAGAATGTAGATCTTTTGCGTAATTCAAAACTTAATAGAATTATGGTATTGATTTAGTTTGAAATCACTATTAGTATTATCTAGATGAACTAGATCAGTAAATGCCGATTCACTAACAGAATAACAATTAATCGAATGGTATTGCAGATTACATATAAAAATATCATATTGACCCGGCATTCATGGGGTGGCTTGTGTAGTGTGATATATATTCGTAAGATTATTATTTTTGGCCTCTAATTTTAAAATGAATATTGCGAAGTTAGCCCAGCCTGGTTAAGGTACGAGCTTCCCAAGCTCGGGATCGCGGGTTCAAATCCCGCACTTCGCACCTATTGGTGCTTTACGTGACTTTTCGGATGTGGATTTGCATACTTTTTGTCAGTTTTTGCACAATGTGTCAATTTATTAGCTTTTGTATATACTTGATCATTATTTGGATTGACGTTAAAGCTTTTACAAAATTCATATTGTATTATTGATATATTATAATTAGTAATGAATAGACCATTATAGGATTGAAGGGTATTTGACTATCATCGCTACGAAATCTGAGGCGCGTATATGAATTGAACTATTATAGGATTGAAAGACATATTGCATTCAAACGACTACAGCGGGCAGATGATAGGTTTGAATCGAACTATTATAGGATTGAAAGGAACTTCTGGTATTTAGCCCAGTCATAGTGAACGTTTGAATAGAAAGTCTATATAGACTAGACTGTAGGTATATAGCTCTATATGAACAATTGCCATAACATGTTTATTTGTGCATAACATACCCTCTTTATTGAGCTCTTACGATCCTGGCTCTAAAAACAGTGAAGTACGTAAAATACAGTTTACTGGTAGATCTACCTACATTTTATCACTACCAAAGAAGTGGTTAACCGAAATGCATCTAAAAGCTGGTGATCCAGTAGTAATTATTCGTGAGGCAAACAATTCATTATCCATATTACCCGAACCCAGAAGAGGAAGGACAGCGGCCTCAGGTGGTTATTCGGATGAAGTTACTGCGATTGTACTTCAAAATGAAGACTCGGCGTCTTTGAAACGTAAGGTTGTTTCTATATATCTCGCTGGTTATAGTGTCATTCACCTAAAATCAAAAATAGGAAGAATTAATCCGATTCAGAGGGATGCTATTAGAGAAGTTATCCGTAGAAATCTGGTGGGAACAGAAATAATTGCTGATGCTTCTGATATTATAACTATTCAGATTTTAATCAGTATTCCAGAACTATCTGTAAATACAGCTGTCAGAAGGATGTTTCTAATAGCTTCCTCAATGCATAGAGATGCGCTATCATCATTAGCTGAATTGAATTATGAAGTAGCAGAAGGGGTTATAAAATCAGACGATGAGGTTGATAGATTCAGTCTATATATTTTGAGAAACCTAGTTATAGCATCACAAAATGAACGAATACTTCGAGAAATAGGTCTGAGGAAACCTTCTGACTGTCTAAGTTACAGAGTCACCGTAAAGAGCATTGAGAGAATAGCAGATCATGCATATGGAATTGCCGATAGCTGCCTCAAGATCAAGGAAAAAATACCAATTGAGATATTTCGCAAAATAGAGAAAATGAGTGAGATATCACTAACTGCTCTAAACGATGCAGTCGAAGCTTTTTTGCGACGGGATTATACACTTGCGGATAAGACTGTGGATAGGGCAAAAAGCTTACGCCAATTAGAAAACGATATAATCTTATTATTGGACAAAGAAGAAGAGAAAAAGACTATTCGCAATCCTCTAAGCAATATTAATATCAGACTCATATTAGAAGATATACGACGCACCGCTGAACATTCAAGTGATATCGCCGAAGCTGCTATGAATCAAACAATAGACGAAATTATTGAAAAGAGCTCATCAGGGGCTTTGCCAGTACTAGAAGAAGTATCTCATAATATACCTTCTGTGTAAAGAATCATTGCATAGGCTGATTATCTAATCTTTCTGAAAATTAGTAAAATATAGTGACTTTGGTTATATTTTGATTAAATATCAAACTAAGTATACTGAATAGCTATTGTAGAATTCGTACTCAAGCTGATCTTATATGTATTAATAGTTCTTTAACCTCTAGAAGGTTAAGCTATCGATTGAACTATTATCACATTCATTTTTACGTCGGTCATTATATCTCATACGGTAACGAAAAATAACTAAATTGATTAGAACAGCAAATAGTGTTCCAATAATAGGAGAAAATGTAAAAGTAAATAAGAATTCTAATAGGTCTATATCTCTATAAAGGTCGTGCTCAAAATTACACTAAAATATGACTGCGGTACAATATTAATTTCTGGCATAGGCCATGTACCGTTTTCCACATTCGATTCGAGGTCTGGTGTTTTTAGGGCACAGGCCTTGTATTATCAAAATATTATAGATTATTTAACACAGAGTGAATTATCTTACGAAGATAGAGTCCTAGACCTAGTTCCATCACCTCAAATATTAATGAATCACAATTTAGATAATCACAATCACATATTCCTCAGAGACTACCAAAAACATGCACTTGACAATTGGGATAAGGCAAATAAAAGAGGCTGCATAGTATTGCCAACTGGGTCAGGTAAAACAGTTATTGGAGTAAAGGCTATAGAAAAGGTAAATGCATCATCACTTGTAATAGTACCCACGATCGATCTAATGGATCAATGGACCTCAGTACTTACAAAATTTTTTTCTCGTTCTGACACAATTAAAATTGGTAATCTAGGTGGAGGATCAGACGATATTCAAGCGATAACGGTTTCGACATACGATTCAGCATATTTAAGGGCGCCGAGTCTAGGTAACAGATTTGCTTTAGTGATATTTGATGAAGTTCATCATTTGGCTGCACCCGGTTACAGATCAATCGCTGAACAATTTGCTTCTCCATTTCGTTTGGGGTTAACTGCTACAATCGAAAGAGAAGACGATTTGCATAAGGATTTACCGAGACTTGTTGGCGGTGTAGTATATGAGGCTCATCCTCGAGATCTTGCAAAAAATAGACATCTAGCTTTGTATGAAATTCAAAGAAGAGAGGTAAAAATGCTACCTGAGGAGATTGAAGAATATAACAAATGGATGGGCATTTACCGAATTGGACTGAAAAAAGTAGGATTACGGATGGCATATGCTGGTGGGTTTCAACGACTAATAATGATGTCTGGCAGGAACAAAGTTGCCAGAGAGACAGTCCTTGCTAGGGGCAGGGCCATTGATATCGCATTAAATAGCAAATCAAAAATCGAAGAATTAAGAAAAATATTAGGTGAAAATCAAGGTCGTAAGACAATTATATTTACACAACACAACAAATTGGTGTATGATATATCAGATAGGTTCTTGATACCATTTATTACTCACAAGTCAGGCAAAGATGAGAGGCAAGATGCTTTATCTGGATTTAAGGATGGGAGATATAAAGCCATAGTCACGTCCAAGGTCTTGGACGAGGGAGTTGATGTTCCAGACGCTGAAGTTGGGATTATTGTCAGCGGAACTGGTAGCAGTAGAGAATTTATCCAAAGACTAGGAAGATTGCTCCGGCCAAAAGCTAATTCAAACAATAAGGCGACGTTAATAGAAATTATTTCAGCTGATACGCATGAAATAAGAACAAGTGATAGAAGGAAGAGGGCTTTTAAAAATACCAATAAGGATAGTGATTGATTCCGAAAATCATACTTTTCATATACTCTCCAAGGTGTTTAAGACTTTCGGAATTTTTGGAAAATTAGGCTCGGTCTGTCAAAAGATTTCCACAGCATACTGTTACTATCTACTTTAACATAAGCAGTTAAGAACCAGCATATACAATTTAGAAGATGTACCGTAATTGCCTTCGTAAATTGTGTGGTTTGAAGCCTTGTTCAAGGAATTTGTCGACTATTACTTTCTAAAAAGGCGATACTACTTTGCGATTCCAAACTAAAATTAGTATGTACTAACTGCACTGACTCGTATGTGGTCAATTAGTTATGCCAGTCGTCGGACTATTAACATATTTTTTAGCTTGGTCTGTCAAATTCTTTACTAACGGTTGGCCTACATTAATTACTTTTTCAAATCCACTGAGTACGCCGGAGGAAAATATCTTCCATCCCAACCCTATAATTGCTAAAACGACTACAACCAATAATATAATACCAAATAAACCCATAACTATATAATCTAAGACATGCCCTTAAAGGTGAAGAAATCCACATCTGTAAATATGTACTATAGAAATGTTCTTAAAGATTAGATCTACCGATAGTAATAAGTAAAAGATTTATCCATTCCAATCAAGTTCTTGAAGATGAATATTATACCGTCATAGAAATGATAAAGCCGGATCATGGTCTAGTAGGCTCAGATCATAATTCCGGATTTGTAACACCCAACGTAACCGACCTAGTTAATCTATTTTCTTATTCTGTATAGATTACTATGTGACACTATCACAAGCTTGTCATCCTGTAATCGCTTGACCTGAACATCAATCGATAATATGCCATAAGTATCGGTGGGATTTCCTTCTCTTTTGTCTGAGACACGATATTCAACCTCAAGCTCATCTCCGACATAAACTTCCCCTAGAAATCGCGTATTCCGATTGTTCCAGTTGGTGTCTCCATCCATTCCATAAAGTAACATAACGTTATTAGAAAATACGCCCAGTTGCGTCATCTCGCCTTCAGCACGGGCAAGTATGGCTCTACCAGGCAAAAGAGTTCCTATGATTCCTTCTTTTTCTGCTATTTTTGGATTGGTATGCAAAATGTTTTTTACTTTTGAAAATGCAAGGTACTGATTAAATTCCTCCTCATTAATTAGGATCTTTGATTTAAATAATTGACCTACCTTAAACTCATCAAATTTCAAATCTAACCTCAAAATTAAGGTAAGTTCTATAAATGTTTCAACTTAGGACTACTTGAGGTCATTGTTATACACTCCACTCCAAAAAACACATAGGTCTATGTAGATTATTCGTATAATTAAGATATCTAGAAGTACTTACCTATTTTGGTTTACAAGATTCAATCATATGATGCATATGTAATAGAATTACTATTCGCGAATTGGCCACTTGAGATAGCAGTCTATATAGAACAATTTTTCATTCTCTGGAGTGTTGTATACTATTCTAACATAACAAACAACACTATTTGATCCTGTTAGTATCTGAAGCTCAAGCTTTTTAGGACACTCTTTGCACTCGGTTTCCTGATCTTTATAGATTTACATGCAAACGATGATACGAATACCGTAGGGGTTCAAATACCTAGAATGTTAATGTTCTGAATATCGCCAGCTAAAAAAAGACTTTTCATAACTTGATAATTAGTATCAGGTAATACAAGTTATTTATTAATGTCCTGAACATGATGAAAGGATAAATAACTAGGATATAGTAATGCAAAATGATAATCAAAAGCCAAAGGGTTAAAAAAGCAATTTTGACTGCTTTGGCTGATGATGAAATGATCAAAATCCTAGATTCTGTCGGAAACCAGGCAAAGTCTGTGAGAGATATCATAAGTGAAAAAGATATTCCCTATACAAATGCCTACAGAAAGACTAAATGGCTACTTGCAGAAAAATTGCTTGTAATTGATGAAATCATAATTACACCAGACGGAAAGAAATTTAGTTTATATAGAAGTATGTTATCTTCAATTAATGTAAGATACGCTGGTAATGAAATAATTATAGAGGCTGAACAAAGTTTCAGTCCCAAAATAAGAACAGTAGAAAGATTTTTCTCGCTTGAATAGGAACTATTTCTAAAAATTGACATCTTTTGATCAATGATTTTACGCTTTGTGAATATATTCAGCCGTAACAATAATTAATCTGACTGTAAATTGGTATTTGAACACTTTTAATTTGCTCAATTAGACAGTTTACCTACATAATTGAAAAATAAATAAGATAAGAACTTTTCCAGGGTTCAGTTCTGATGGTTGTACAATTTACTAATATTTAAAAGATATAAATAAGGGATAGATGAAGGACGTGTTTCAGCTATTATAATTACCATTGTTCGTGCAGCGGTAACAAGAATAGACTGAGAACAAATAGTAATCCTACAACCATTCCGATGGCACAGATGTTTGCTTTCATCGATTTTAATACGTTTCTCATTAGTTTATAATTCCTACAAGTGGTATTACTAGTCTGCTTGCGAGTATAGCTTAGAATTAAGCAGCCGGACTTATTATTAATAACGATTACAATATAATAAATAGCGGTTAACCTTTAAAGCCTCAGAAAAATCACGATTAGAAATGAGAAACAAAAAAGATGGCGAGGAAGATAGGTATTTGAACAAGCGAAAAATGTTGGATTATATCGGTATTTTGTATATCCATATTAGTTGCTAGGTACCAATACTACGTTACTGCTACCTCTAGGTGGTCACGCTAATACCATCCGCCGAGTTACCACTACTTGTGCATGCAGTAATAACTGCATTAAATTGTGCTGCGCCGCCAGTATAATATCCCAGCTGCTCATATCTCAATGCATTTTCTTCGCAAGCCATGATTGAATCTAATTATGTATTTGAAGCATCAAGAGTTGCACCCTTGAATATTGCATTGCCAGCTGATGCTAGAATTGCAATTATGGCTATCATTGTAAGAGACATGATTATCTATTTTGTTGCATTCCTCCCTTCACTTGAATTCTTTTTGTATGCGTTTCCATTCTTGGAATCAAAAAATGGTTTTTCTATCATAATAGAAATTAGCTATCAACGTTACTTATATCAATGTAAATATTACCGACAAGTAATAATAGTATATCATGATTTAACATAATTATTAATGGATCATTATCTTTTTTTAGATATACAATACCTTATTAAGTATTCTTAATCGTGGTAACCTGTCTTGGTTATTCATCTTTAGCTATTAATCCCAAGTTTCGTTCCAACTTTGGGAAACCCAAAGCGGCTAAAGGCCAAGCTTATTTTTCCTATAGTATACAACCTGAATTGTCCAAGGATAGGAGGATATCAATATTATTGATATACAATATCGCGGTTTTAAAACTACAAAATGTATCAAAAAAAAGTCTAGATTCTTTTGAGTTGTTATCTTACTCGTAGGTTTGGCCCCTTCGCTCGTGCGATGCTCCAGTGCCCATTGGTGAGCCTGTATAATCACCTGACACATCGATCACAAAGTCCAAATCGTTTAGTTTTTTGAGAATGTCACTTGTCAATCTCATGTTAGTCGCATAATGAGTACCGTTATCATATATTGCAGGAACAGACCCACAAGTGTTCCAGATATGTTCCTTACACCACTGTGAATCAGTACCCCTTTTAGTAAATACTTCAACCATGTAAAAAGGTGCACGCTCGGCCTTCTCTTGTTCGCGGACTAATAGTCCATGAATTAGTGTGGGGTCTACTTTTGGTAGATATGTTTGATATAGTGTCTCTAGTCCTTTAAAGACGCTTCTTATTTCTTGCAAATCTGAAGTCAGGACCATCTATGACAAGACACCACCATCTTTCTCGAGATAACGATTTGGACTTTTTTGGGACACGATCAAGACTGTTTTGATTTCTTTAAACATGCAGGGCCTCATTTTTTTGTCCTTGATTCTGCAGGCACTAAAATGCCACGCCAATTCCAGCGACAGATATGTAACTACAAATCCGATAACTACATACAGCAGACTTTCAATCACCATAGCATAAGATATTTCAATGTTGTTAATTATCTTTAGTAAAATCACACTATGATTACTCAAGATGAATTTTTATTGTATAACAAATAAGCTGCCTATTTCAAAATCAAGAATCTTTAATTGGCAATACAGAAGATATATCTTGGGCTGGGCAATGAGTCAGGATTGTGCATTTACCGTGTTTCAAGTTCATATCATAATATGAAATAATTTATCTCATCATATTGTCTATTAATTATCCAGATCTCATCGTTTACAACGTGCAAGACACTATTGAATTTAGATAAATTGTCAAATGCTCAATAGAAAAGAAATGCATGTGGCTATATACAGCTGGGGTTGATATTAGTAGGTTTACAATTACACGTTGGTTGATATACCAATAATGAATTCGAAAAGGGAAAACATGGCAAAGACACTGATGGATGCCAGTACAATGCTGTATTTCTCCTCGATTAAGATAATCCCTAGGTACGTCTTATGATATGCTGGCTATTTGAAATTTGGCTTTGGATTATCATCCAAAATCCAGGTAAAACTCTGCTGACTAGAAGTAGCTTGTAGAATATTGATTATCTATACTCCTTATAAATTAGATTATCGTGTTGCTAAGCAATGAATAGTAAGATAGTGTTTTGTCTTATCACTATTGTAGTGACTATCGCACTCGTAACAGCAGCAGGATATACTTGGAGAGCGACGAATATCGTATACGCTGCCCCTCCGAATCCAGTAAAAGGAATGATAAATATCCAAGCAGGATCTGGAAACGCTACTGCTCCTTTGACTACATTTTCTCCCCAGAAAATAGAGATTAAAAGAGGAGACACAGTGAGATGGTATAACCCTACTGAAGTAGGAGAGCCACATACAGTTACGTTTGTCATGAACAATAAAACTATGACAGGATTTGCTATGCCTTTTGGTGTGGCAAGCTCAACTCAATTCATGTCCATACCGCCTAACTCGAATAGTGAACCTGTTAGCATTCCTGGAAAAGACGGTATGAAAACCATAGTGGCTATCAATTCTAGGGTATATAATCCAGTGGTGATCGATTCAGCAAATAATGTGAAAACTTTAAAACCAAACGCGACTTATGCCCTTAATGGAAATGAAAAGTACATCAACTCGGGCTTTATTCTTCCAAAAGGACAAGATAAGGGTTATCCTGGATCTTCGAGCACATTTACTGTTACGTTTCAAAATTCTGGAATATACAAGTACCTATGTATCATCCATCCTTGGATGACAGGCGAGATCGTTGT
>Ga0136846_1238418_pt1 | contig 11179 bp, 9 predicted proteins | sample HopSoiMetagenom2_FD_96841 | JGI IMG/M metagenome (GOLD analysis project Ga0136846, IMG submission 96841) | Grasslands soil microbial communities from Hopland, California, USA - 2 Assembly 2016 (version 4) | ecosystem: Environmental > Terrestrial > Soil > Grasslands | place: USA: Hopland... | reverse complement strand
GAACTTGTCATGCGTCAACCCCGCCTTCTTCAAACCTCGTAGGGGAAAAATTTGCTCCAACGGCCATCTTCCGCGTGTCCAGCGTACGTAAAGGTCAGCTCAACCTCAGGGAAAAATCCGCGTGGAAACGGTGACCGGCGGCCGCTACGCCCGCGCAAAGTTCGCCGGCATCTCAGAGACTGAGAGTATTTCGATCATGCCCGCTCATCACGCCAAAAGCCCCTTGCTCGTCGTTGCAAATGCTCGCCATAGCCAAGCTATGGCTGCGCTTTGCGCCTAGATCAAGCGCGCCTTTTGACGTGCTGCTCGGACACGTTCGAAATACTCTCAGCCGCTCAGTCGAGGTCCACTCCGCGTAGCAACGCTTCATGGCCGAATGGATGCCGACAGCGGCTACCAGGTCGACGACCGGCTCGCCTTCGAGCTTTACGGCAAGGACTTCGGAATGGACGAGAAGACCGGCACGCTCAATTCAACTGTTTGCTGTGCATGCCGGTGAAGCCGATGTAGCGGCCTTGGTGGCCTAGACCAGTGTACGGGCCTCGGTTTCGCTGACCTGCGCTTCACCGCTGCGCGTGTCGCTGCCCCGGTCCATTGCCTTTCGGATATGGGCCATGAGTTCGTCTTCCGGGTATGGCTTGCCGAGCAGGACGCTCACGCCGGCAAGTTTGGCCTCCTCGCAGTGCCGGTCGTTGGCGGCGGTGATCATGATGACGGGGATGTGCGCCGTGACGGGATTCTTTCGCACGTGGTGCGTCAGCGCGAAACCATCCATGCCAGGCATCTCGACATCGGTGATCACCACGTCGGGCATGTTGGCCTGGATCTGCTGGATCGCATCGAGCCCGTCGGTGGCATAGCACACCTTGTACTGGTGCTGCGCCAGCAGGCGGCCGGTCTTGATGCGAACGATCTTGGAATCGTCGGCGATCATGACCAGGGTTTGGTCGGGTGTCTTGGGTTGCGCGGCCGAGGCGGCCCGGCCGGATGCCCGCGCGCGGGTTTGTTGTTCGGCCTCGATGCGGGCAGCTTGAACGCGGGCCGCCTCTTCGGCAGCCAGTCGGGCAGATTCGATGCGTGAAGCTTCGGCCGCTGCAATGCGGGCAGCTTCCGCAAGAGCGGCACGTTCAGCAGCAGCACGCGCGGCCTCTTCGGCGGCAAGCCTCGCAGCCTCGATACGCGCGACTTCCTCGTCCCGCGCGGCTTTCTCGGCCGCAAGTCGGGTAGCTTCGGCACGAGCAACTTCCTGAGCTGCAAGGCGTTCAGCCTCGGCACGGGCGGCATCTTCCGCAAGCCGTGCAGCTTGTTCACGCTCTGCCTGTTCCGCAGCCGCACGTGCTGCCTCGATCCTGGCGGCCTCCGCCCGTTCAGCGTCGATACGGGCAGCTTCGGCACGAGCCAACTCCTCGGCGGCGAGACGGGCCTCTTCGGCGCGCTTCGCCTCTTGCGCAGTCCGGCGGGCAGCCTCGGCACGGGCCGAGTCTTGCGCGGCCCGCAGCGCTGCAGCAGCCCCCTCAGCCGCACGATTCGTTACTGCGACGCGCGCCGCTTCCTTCGCGGCAAGTTCAGCCGCTTCGGCCCGGGCAGCCTCTTCGGCCGCCGCCTTGCGACGAGCTTGCTGACGTGCAGCTTCTTCTGCCGCCAGGCGCTGCGTTTCGGCCCGAGCGGCTGCATCTGCCTTGATGCGCGATCGGTCTTTCGAGGTGGCGCGCTTGAAAACGCCATAACCCAGCCATGCCACCAAAAGGCAGACACCGAACCCCGCCAGGAACCACTGCAAGTACTCGTCCATGAATGTCACCCAACCACAGAGATTCTTCAAGCATAGGGGCGAACGCCGTCGAGTGCTTCGACCAACTGGCCTTCCTCCCCGACTATTTCTCAAACTCGCCCAATTCGCAAGCGACTGCGCCGGGAACGAACGCTGACACGGGGAGTCGCTTTGGGCGAGATATTTTTCCGGTCAGGCGGACCAGTTCACACAACAGGTGCGTCATCACATGATCCGTTCGGACTGGATTTATGACGGCAGCAAGTCCAGCGGCCAGGAGACCGTCATCTGGTCGACCTCCTTCGCGCCGAAGTCGAACTGCTTGATCCGCGCGAGCAGCTTGCTCTCCAGCTCATGGGCCTTGAGTTCGCTCGAAAGAACTCGGCAGTCCACGACCTGTCCCGACGGCGAGATCTTCAGCTCCAGCACCACCCTGCCCTGCAGCGCCGGCTCGTCGCGCAGCGCACGGTTGTAGATGGCGTAGAGGGCGCCCTTGTTGCGTTCGAACACGAGGCGGATGTCTTCAAGCGAGCGCGATGCCTTGCCCGAGTTGCCGCGGTGCACCGTGCCACCGCCGCCACCGCCCGTGCCAGCACCATCGCCCTTGCCACCGCGTGAGCCGCCGCCACCGGCCCCTCCACCACCACCGCCGCCCGCCGCCCCTTCCACCAACGTGGTCGCGCGACCTGCCAAGCCACCGCCGCCGGTATTGCGGCTGTAGCCGGCGGTGTTGATGCCGCCGCTGCCGCCCGCGGCATTGGACGTGATCAGCGCACGCGTGGGCAACCCGGGCTCATTGCCCGCTCCGACACCCGCGCCGACGCCGGTACCCACGCCCGGACCTTGCTTGATGTCCTTGTTCAACTGCACCGCCACGGGGGCGCTGTTCTGCATCTCCTGAATCTCGTTCTTCATGGCGAGCAGGCCGATGCCCGATGCCTTCCTGCGTGCGTTTTCCAGCGCTTCACCCGGTGGCTTGTTGGGCACCGGATTGCGCGCCTCAGGAACCGCAGCGGCCTTCTTGAGGGGCGCGGCTTTGACGGGTTCAGGCTTGCCGTCGTGCTTGACGGCCTCTTCCTTCATGCGTTCGGACTTGACCGCGGGCGCAGGAGGAGGTGGTGGCGGCGTCTCACGTTCGAGCACCAGCTTGGCAAGTCGCGGCGGAAGGTCCTGCGGGGCCGATCGATCGGGCTTCACGATCGGTATCCACGGCACCGTCACGAACAACACCAGGCACAGGCCCAGCACGCGTCGAAGAATGCGGTGATAGCGCGCTTCATCGTCGGTCGCGGTCGACCACGGCAGCACCGGCTCGCGGAATGAAACAGCAAGGGCGGCGCTCATCACGAGTCCTTCCTGCGCACCGCGAACGACACGTCGCTGAAATTCGCCCGCGCACAGGTCACCATGATCTTGCGCAAGAGGCTGTATGGGATGTCCTTGTCGCCCATGATGGTGATGGACTTGCCCTGCGCCGCGTTCTCCTTGCGGATCACCTGCCGATTCGCCTGCAGGTCGAGCTCTGCCTTCAGCGTGTCGATGAGGTCAGCCGGCTGGCTGATCACGTCCGCCACGTTCGCAACCTTGCGGCCGTCGACGATGATCTCCGCGGCGCTCACGACGACGACGACAGTTTCCTTCGGGCTTTTCTCGGCCACCGACGCAGGCAGCTGCACCGCCTTCGGGCTTGGCAGCAGCTCGACGCCGGTCGCGTTGGACAGCAGGAAGAAGATGAGAATGGTGAAGACGTCGATGAGCGACACGAGGTTCATGTCGACCATCGTCTGATTGCGGCTTTTGCGTTCGGCGCGCTTCTGAATTGGGGTCAGCTTCATGATCCCCTCGATCTACTTCTTGACGATCGGCGCGTCGCCGATCGAAATGTTGGGGAACAAGTCGGTGGAGATCAGCTTCGGCCCTTGCGACGTCTTCGTCACGCGTATCACGTCCATCACTTGCACGAGCGAGTCGTACGAGGTGTTGGGTTGGGCGAGCAGCGTGGCGTCGAGCTTGTCCGGGAACTTCACCTTGATCTGATACATCAACGCCGACAGCGACGTGAGGTCGTAGCCCTTGTCGGTATTCGGAATGCGCTTGATGAGGCCGCCGATGCGGTCCCCGACCTCGATGGCATCGGGTCGCAGCACCACTTCGAGCTTGAGATCCTCGGCCTTCAGTTGCTCGGACGAACCCGACGACTGCGCCGGCAGCGACAGGTCGATGACCGCCAGGCGTGTGAACACCGCCGTCGACAACAGGAAGGGCACAAGCACCACGATCAGGTTGATGAACGCAGTGATCTCGAGATGGGCCGCATGCTTTCGCAGGCGTCTGACACGCATGGTCAACTCTCCTGTCGAGCCAATCGGATAAGAGCAAGGCGGCTCATCACTTCGTCGCCGACTGTTCAGCCCTGATGCGCTGCACGTGGTTCAGGAAGCTGATCTTGGCGGCCTCGAGGCCGTCCACGATCTCCGCAGTCTTCGATTGCAGGAAAGAGTGGATCAAGAGGAACGGGATCGCGACCATCAGCGCGAAGGCAGTGTTGTTCATCGCAATCGAGATCGAGGCCGACAACATCTCGGCCTTCTCTGCCGGGTTGACCTGCGCCACCGCCGTGAAGCCTTTGATCAAGCCGATGATGGTGCCCAACAGCCCCACCAGCGTGATGACGTTGGCGAAGGTCGCGATGTAGTGCGTGCGCTTTTCAAGGCGCGGCACGATTTCCATCATCCCTTCTTCCATCGCCGCGTCGAGGTCTTCGCGGCGACCGGGGCTTTGCATGCGCGCGAGACCATAGCTCACGATCTTGCCGATGGCGGCATCTGACTTCTCCGTCACGCGATGCACTTCCTTGAACTGCCCTTGTTGCAGCATGGGCAACACCTGCGCCCACACCTTGCGGTTTTCGCTGCGCGCACGACTGAGGATCGTGAAGCGCTCAATGGCGATCGCCAGGCCCATGGCCATGATCAAGATGCTCGGGTAGATGAACAACCCGCAATCCTGGAAGAATTTCACTGCTGTCTGGAACGCATTCATTTCTCTATCTCCGATACCAACTGTTTGAATCGTGGCGGGTAAAAACTACCTGCTGGCCGGCGGCGTCACTTGCGGCACTGCGGCTGCCTGCGCAGAGCGCGCCTGGGTCGACGCGTCGTACTGCACCTGCCGACGAAACACGTCGCGATCGACCGGGGCCATGGCCTCGTCGAGCACGCTCACCAAGGGTCGGCCCGAGAGGTCGCCCGGCATGGGCTTCTTCCAGGGCACGATATACAAGACCTTCGGCAGTTCGCGGTTGCCGATGATTCGTGTGCGGTCGATGTCCGCGCGGTCTTGCGCAAAGGAAGGTGTCGCGAACGTCGCTGCGGCTGCCGCCATTGCTGCAACTGCCGCCATGGCGGGCAGCCGGCTTATGGATCTCTGCGTCATGCCTTCTCCTTCTTGCCTGCAGTCATCGGCGCTTGCTTGCGATTCTTCAGGTCCGCGATCCACTTGCTTACCAAAGGATCGCCGCCCGGCGTGAGCGCAAGATAGCGGTCATACAGCTCCAGCGCGCGCTTGCCGTCCCACAAGTACATGTCATTGAGGATGGCGAGATTGAGCACAGCCATCGCGTAGTTCTCATCAATCGCGATCGCGCGTTCGTAGGCGTCGCGCGCCTTGGCGAACTGGCCGTTCTGGCGGTAGCTGACTCCAAGCTGGTTCAAGTAGACGGGTTGCTTCGGATTGGCCTCTACGGCCCTTTCGAAATCTGCCACGGCTTCGGGCAGCTTGCCGGCCTGGCGATCGACCACTCCTTCGCTGCGTTCGACCTTGCCGTAGCGCACCGGCCGCATTTCACGCAGCGCCGTGAAGCTGTCCTTGACCCACTTGTCGTAGATGCCGTCGGCGGCACGACGCGCATTCACCTCGTGCAGTTCCATGGACTTCTCTTCGAATGGATAGGCCTGCTCTTCGAGCATCACGTTGTATTGCTCGAGCTCGATCTTCGACAGCTTCTTGGGCCGCTGTGACGACATCAAGGCCTTGCCGAAGTCTTGATAGACGGTGGCGATGTAATAAGTCGCAGCCGTCGACACATCGGCCACGCCGTAGTCGGATGCGACGGCATAGGCCTTCAAGACCTCTTCCATCTTGGCCTTCTTGAGCTTCAACTGCCGGGCCAAAGGTTCGACCAGTTGAATCTTCTTGTAGTCGTTGAGCACAGGCTCGGCCATCGTGAGCGCCGCGGTCGCGCCGAGGTAGCGCGTGCGGTTGGTGCGGGCACTGCCGCCGGCTTGGTCGACCTGGAAGATTTCCTTCATCAAGGCGAACTCACGGGCGGCGTTGCCGTCTTGCTTGGCCAGCCCCGCAAGGCGCAAGCGTGCTTCGACAGCAGGTTCGAGCGGATTGGGGTACTGCTTCACGTATTGCGTGTAGGCCTTGGTGGCCGGCCCACGCGAACCGCCTTTCTCGTACAGCTCGGCGGCCTGCCACAGTGCATCACGAGCGACGTTCGGGTCCTTGCTTCCGGCAGAGATGCGCTCGAGCTCCGCCGCCGCCGGCGCCCACTGCTGCTTCTCGATGTAGGCCACGGCCAGCTTGCTACCCACTTCGGATTGAAGCGGATGGCTCGGGAAGCGTGTGCGGAAGTCTTCCAAGGTTCGCGCGGCAGCGTCCCAATCCTTCAAGCCGATGAGGGCGGCGGCAGCGTCGTACTGCGCCGTCGCACGAACCGAGGATTGCGGTGCCACCGTCGCGGCTCGCGTGAAGTGTCCGACGGCCTCGCGTGCCTTGCCTTCAGCGCGGGCCCTTTCACCCTGCTTGTAGACCGAGGCGGCGAGACGCTCGACGAGGTCGTTGCGTCCGGCTTCCTTCTCCGGCGTCAGTGCAAGCACTTCGCCGTAGGCCTGTTCGGCCTTGTCGAACGCGCCGCGGTCGAAGGCCGTGTGCGCCACCACCGTCCATGCAACACGGCGCTGTACGGGTGCGGCAGGCGGTTGCAGCGCAAGCACCTGCTGGGCCACGGTCGACGCTTGCTCCATGTCCTTCAACGCGTAGAGCTTCTCTGCCGCGTTGGTCAGCACCGGGCCCGTGCGCGGATCCGCGTTGAATTCCTTGGCAAAGCGCAAGGCACTCGCGACGCTCGCCTTCTGCAAGGCAGGCATGTCTGCCGGCGCTGCGCGCTTCTCTTGCTGCGCATCACCAAGCAATGCCGCATAGCCGGCATCTGCGCTCTTGTCGTGCTTCGGATACTGGTACGCCGTCTTCTCGTACTCCACGCTTGCCTCGGCGAACTTGCTGTCTTCGTACAGCAGCTCGGCCAGCAGGAAGTTGTTCTGCGCCGTGGCCGGATCGCTCGGGAAGGACGCGATATAGGCGCGGTACCAGCGCACCGCTTCCTGGTAGTCGGCAGAGCTCTTGCTCTTCTGCGCCGTGGCATGGTGGTAGCGCGCCAGCTCGGTGAGGTGGGTCTTCACCAGCGGCTGCGCGTTTGCCCAGCCAGCCGGATTGGCCTTGCGGAATTCACTGCCTGCGCCGTAGGTGGACACGTAGTCCTTTTTCGCATCGAGCGCCAGCGTGCCGAAGCCCGATTCCTGGTAGGTATCGATGACACGCGCTTGCAGCACCGGCGCCTGAGCATGCAGCGGATGCAGCTTCACGAAGGTGCCGAAGGTGTCGGCTGCGTCTTTCACCCGCTCCTGCCTGATGTAGAAATCGCCGAGCTGCTGGTACACGCGGAATTCATAGGAGCGCCGCGCGTCCGAATTGATGTAGGGCGGAATCGACTCCGCACCCTTCAGGTTCGCCAGCGAGATGCTCGTCACGCGGAAGGTGTCTTCCACCAGCTCGCGGTCGGCGCGCGACAAGTCTGGCAGGGTGTCGAGCGCCGCATCGCTTTCGCGATTCGCCACCGTCAGGTCCAGCACGCCGAAGAATGGGTTCAGGGCCTCTTCGAGCCGCCCCTGCTTGAAGAGCGACCATCCCTGCATGTACAGCGCCCGCTGCTGATACGGATTGCTCGCGTCGCCCTTGAGCACGGTGGCATAGGCCTGCTCGGACTTCACATAGTCTCGCGTGGTGAACAGCAGTTCCCCGCGGCGGAAGTGCGCTTCGTCGCGGTAGGCGGTATTCGGGTAAAGCACGACCAGTTGGTCGAGCGTCTTGAGCGCGACTTCGAGTTGGCCGTTTTGCTCATAGGCACGCGCCAATTGATACAGAACGCGGTCGTTGCCCGGATCCTCCGGATAGGTCTTGAGATAGTCCTGGTATCGCGCGATCGCGACCTTGTAGTCGGGGCCAGCCGCCGCCTGGCCCGTGGCGCTGCGGTTGTCGGCGCTGTCCATCTCAAGGTCGCCGAGCCGGCGCATCGCTTCGTTGCGCTGGGGCGCATGCGGCGCGGTGTCGAGGAACTTGCGATACGCGGCGATGGCCTTCTCTTCACTGCCTTCGATGCCCTTGTCCTTGTCGATGGCGATCTGTCGCGTGGACAGGGTCTTGAGCGTCGGCTCGTTGTCGGGCGTCGAGGCGGTGCGCTTGCCGACCAGGGACGAACATGCCCCGAGGCTTGCGCAGACGATGAGCAGCGCCAGTGTCGCGTCAAGCCTCAAGTGTCGTTTGATCGCGCCGCTGTCGCAGCGCAGCGCAAAGCGCGCCGACGAGTCATGGCCGTCGCTATGGCGAGGAGGTGCAACGCCGCAATGCGCTTCGAGAGCAAGCGAGCAGCCGACACTTGAGGCTTGACGCGACACCAGGCTACGGCTTGATCGCATCATCTGCATCCCGCGATGGGTTGGCCCGGTCGTACAACTGCGCGACCGCGAAGCGCGCCTGAGTGGCGTATTCGGCAAGACGTTCCTTCTGGCGTGTGAGTTCGGCAACGGCAATTTCCTGCACCACCTGCTGCTGTTCCTTGCTGAGCGCGGCCACACGCGGAATCAACGCCTGGATGCGCTTGTCGAGCTCGACGATGCGCTGGGCGTATTTCTCGTGGCGGGCGGGCTCGTCCTTTTGTGCCTGCGCCAAGGCGGCATCGCGGCGACGCGCCTCATCAAGTGCCGTGTCGATGATCTTCATGCCCTTTTGCGCGTCCCACAGTCGAGCCGCGTATTGATCAGCGAGCCGCCAAGTGAGAGCACCGCTGGCCAGACGCGCCCGTTCACGCGCTGCGTTCATCTCGGCGTCTTCGCCCGCCTGCTTCAGGATGGACTGCACGCTGTCGATGCGCGCAAGAAGATCGAGCTCTTTCTCGTTGGCGAAGGCGACCCCGTCTTGCCTTTCTTGCGCCCGCGCCATCTCCTTGGCGAGATCGTCGCGGCGCTTTTGCAGGGCTTCGATCCCGATGACCCGAGCCTTCTCGAGTACCTTGGGCAGGCGCTCGGCGTAGGCATTGCGGCGGTTCGCCAACATGTCGCCGAAGACGCCCAGCTTGTCTTTCCAGTCTTGCAGATTGCGCGAGAGGAACTGCAGGTCGCGCAAGTTCTTGAAGGCTTCCTGGAACTCGTGCTGCGCAAGCACCTGTGTGAGGTGGCCGGCATGAGTCATCTCGGGCAGGCTGCCGATCTTCCAGAACCAGCCCATCTCATCGCCGGGGTTGCTTTCCAGCAATCCCTCGACGAACTTGCCTGCACGAATGGCGGCAATGGATTCGTCCAGACCGGCGCTTTCCTTGTCGAAGACCTCGATGGCGTCGGTGTATTGCTGCAGCGCTTGGCTGTAGGCACCGAGCGCTGCATACGCATAAGGCACTGCGATGCGGGCTTCGAGTACCGCCGAATCGCTCACGTCGCGCTGGGCGAGTTCGGTCCAGGGCACAAGCGCCTGCCGGGGCTGCTTGAGCGCATCAGCCGCCCACCCGAAACCCAGCAAGGCCTTGTTCGACTGCATGCCGTTCAGGCGCACGCGCTCCAGGTAGGTTCGCGCGTTCTCGGCACGGTTTTCCTGCAACGCGGTGAAGCCGAGCGCGACGTTGGCCTTGTCGCGCAGGCTGCGTGACTCTTCGTTCGCGGCGGGCGCGCGGCCCAGTTCGTCGAGCATGGCCGTGCCGCGCAAGCTGTCGCCGCTCTTGATGAGTGCGACAGCAAGGTTGAAGCGCGCGTATCGGCTCGCGTCCTTGGCAGTGGCCATCGCGTTCAGCGCTTTAGCCGCACCGGCGAAATCACCGCGCGCCATCAGCATGTTGGCCTTCAGCAGGCCACGGTCTTCTTCGAACTCGGGTGGCAGATGATTCTCGATGCGGTTCATCGCATCCTCTGCCTCGGCCAGGAAGCCGCGCTGATAGCGGATCTTGGCGAGGAAGTACCAGGCGCGGTCGCGCACCGCCGGCTTCGCGCCCGTCTCGATCAGCTTGGCGAAGATCTCGCCCGCTTCGCGGTGCAAGCCGTAGGACAGCAGCATGCCGCCGCGCAAGATTTCCGCTTCATCCGCGTGATGCGGCATGCGTTCGAAATGCTGCGACACCATCAGGCTTGTGATCGAGCTGAAGTAGCGGTCTTGGAAGAAGTGGAAAAGACCGTCGCCGTAGTGCGGGTCCTGCACGGTGTGTGGCGGCGCATCCGCTGCGGCGCGCACGCCGCCCGCGAACGCCGACGCCACCGCTGCAGCGACAGCGAGCGAGCGCAGGGCTTTCCTCAAAATGGGCCGGGACTGCATGTACGTTTACTGCCAGACCTTGACTTCAAACTCGGGTTGCAGCTTCTTGCTCGAATCCTTGATCTGCAGCTCGATGTACTTCGGCTCCGTCGACTTGTCGAACTTGACCGTCGTGCCGCGCTTGTAGTCGCGATCGTGCGGACCTTTGCCGGTGAAGAAAGCCACGATCTCGTGCTTGCCTGCGCGCAGGTTGCCGAGGTATACGCGCTGCACGCCGCCGCGATGCAGTGCCTGCACTTCGAGCGGGGTGTAGAGGTAGTTGGTGACGACCTTGTCGTCGAGCTTCACCTGCACGGAATCGAGCGAGAACATCACACCCACGTCCATGGACACGAAGAGGGCGACTTGCGTGCTGGCAGGGAACAGCAGTTCTTCTTCCAGTACCAGGAGATCGCGGTTGAGACGAATCACATCGCCCTTCACGTCCTGCACGCGGTTGTCGAGGCTTGCAGCCGATGCAGCCAGCGTCGGTGCGTCGGCGACCACAGGCGTGCTGGCCGCACCCGCGGGAACCGGTGCATCGGCACCCCAAGCAGACGCTATCGAACCTGCGGAGAGCACGAACGAAAGGGCCAAGATCTTGAGGGTATGGGTCGGAATAACTTTCCGGGTTCGTTCATGCTTCACCGGCCCCCCTTCGGGCTCCACTTGCTCCCTCTCGGGCAGCATCCGCTCCCGTTCGGGCAGCATCCGCTCCCGTTCTGGCTGCACCCACTCCCGTTCGGGCTGCACCCACTCCCGTTCGGGCTGCACCCACTCCCGTTCGGGCTG
>Ga0136846_1236100_pt1 | contig 11179 bp, 7 predicted proteins | sample HopSoiMetagenom2_FD_96841 | JGI IMG/M metagenome (GOLD analysis project Ga0136846, IMG submission 96841) | Grasslands soil microbial communities from Hopland, California, USA - 2 Assembly 2016 (version 4) | ecosystem: Environmental > Terrestrial > Soil > Grasslands | place: USA: Hopland... | reverse complement strand
GAACAGCGGAATTCCTGCCCGGTGTTCGCGGATGGCAAAATTTACGTCCCGATGCTGGATGACCCGCGAAACAAAGAACAGAATCCCGGAGAAGCGGGCACGAAAGGAGCGCTTTACGTCATTAAACCAAGTGAGGACAAAGGCGAGATTCTTTCTCATACGACCTTGGATGGGCGCTGCTTCGGAACGCCGACGCCGTACAACGGCAAAATTTACATGCAGACCACTCGGAAATTTTATTGCTTCGGGAAAAAAGGAAGCAATCCCGGTTTGCCGAAGATGACGGCGGAGGTCTGGCCAAAAGCTGGAGCTGCCACGCAACTGCAAATAATACCTTCCGAAGTGTTGTTGGAGCCGGGTCGCGCGCAAAATGTCCGGGTTCGATCTCTCGATGCGAAAGGCTTTGTGGTGCAGGAAAAAATCGAACCGCAATCGGTGAAGTTTGCCAGTTTTGTGCCGCCCACCGCGAAGGTGCGTTCCGCGATGAAGGCCACATTTACTCCGGACGGGAAAATCGTCGCTGATAAAGAGAATGTCGGTTCGGCCGGAGCGTTCGAGGCCACTGCGGGAAACCTCAAAGGGTATATGCGCGGACGAGTGATGCCGGGACTTCCGTTGAGAGAAGATTTTGAAGAATTCAAACTGACAGAAAAGACGACCAACACCGTCGAGCAACCGACGGCATTTGCGTATCCTCCCCTGCCCTGGATTGGGGCGCGATTCAAATTTGATGTACGTGAAAAGGACGGGAACAAAGTTTTCTCGAAAACGATCGAGAATCGATTTTTCCAGCGCGCAACGATTTTCATTGGGCCACCGGATTTGAGCAATTATACGATTGAAGCGGATGTGATGAGCGAAGGAAGCCGCCGGAAAATGTCCGAGATCGGCTTGATTAATCAACGCTATGCCGTCGTGCTCAAAGGGAATGAGCAAAAATTGGAAATCAGTTCAAATTTCGAGCGGCTACGCGTTCCGGAAGGTTCAGCTCCGCCGAATTTCAAATGGTCGCCCAATGTTTGGTACCATTTAAAAAGTCGCGTCGATACCAAGCCGGACGGCAGCGGCATGATCAGAGCCAAGGCATGGAAAAAAGGCGATCCGGAACCCGAAGGATGGCTGCTGGAGGTTGAACATAAAACCGCCCACCAAAACGGCGCACCCGGTTTATTCGGCTTTTCGCCACAAGACATGCGCGTTTTCGTGGATAATATTCAAGTGACAAAGAATCAGTAGTTTTGCATGAAGAAATTGACGCTTCTCGCCGCCAGTCTTTTGACCGGCGGCTTTGTGATGGTTCCTGCACTCGCCAATGACTGGCCGCAATGGGGCGGACGTCCGCAGCGAAATATGTACTCCGAGGAAAAAGGGCTGCCGGACAAATTCGAGCCGGGTAAATTGAAGTCCGGCACGGAAGAGGTCGACCTGCGCACGACCAAAAACGTGAAATAGGTGGCCAAGCTCGGATCGCAAAGCGACGTCAATACAACCGTCGCAGGCGGAAAAGTTTTTGTAGGAACGAACAACGATTCTCCGCGGAATAAAAGAGACGAGGGCGACCGGAGCATCATGATGGTGTTTGACGAGAAGACTGGCGCATTTCTATGGCAATTGGTCGTTCCGAAGCTCGCCTCAGGAAAAGTCAACGACTGGGAAAATCTCGGCCTGCTTTCCTCTCCCACAGTCGAGGGAGACCGCGTTTACCTGGTGACCAGCCGATGCGAAGTTATTTGCCTGGATGTGAATGGTCTGGCCAATGGGAACCAGGGTTTTCAGGATGAAGGACAATATTTCGCCGGGCCCGGCAAGCCGAAAGTGCAGGTCGGAGATAAGGACGCCGATATCATTTGGGTCTATAGCATGATCGATGAACTCGGTGTGTTCCCGCATAACGCGTCCAATTGTTCCGTGCTCGTGCTCGGCGATTACGTTTATGCCTGCACCTCGAATGGACAGGACTGGACCCACTCGAATATTCCTTCTCCTCTTTCCCCGAGTTTCATCTGCCTCGACAAAAAAACAGGCGAACTCAAGGGCGAGGACAATGCGCAAATTGGACCGCGAATTTTTCATGGGCAGTGGAGCTCTCCTTCGACCGGAGTCGTGAACGGGAAACCGTTCGTCTTTTTTGGAGGTGGCGACGGATTCTGTTATGCCTTCGATCCGATTCCGCAAAAAGAAGGTGATGATAATTTCATCAAAAAGGTGTGGTGGTACGATTGCAATCCGCCGGAATATCGGAAAAAGAATGGGAAACCGGTTCGCTATCCTTCCGCGGAAGGGCCCAGCGAAATCAATGCAACTCCGGTTTTTTGGAAGAACCGCGTTTATGTCGCGATTGGGCAGGACCCGGAACACGGCGAAGGGATCGGGAATCTGAGTTGCATCGACGCGACCAAAACAGGCGATGTCACAAAAACCGCCCATATCTGGAACTTTCCCAAAATCAACCGGAGCATCTCGACAGTTTCAATTACTCCGGAAGGTCTTCTTTTTGTTGGTGATTTTTCCGGGTTTCTCTACTGCCTGAATGCCGAGACCGGGCAATTGTACTGGACCCACGATATGAAGGCGCACATGTGGGGCTCATCGATGGTTGCGGACGGAAAGGTCTATGTCGGCGATGAAGATGGCGACGTCGTGGTTCTGGCAGCGGATAAAACGAAAAAAATCCTGAGCGAAACGAATCTTGGCGCGCCGGTCTATTCGACACCGATCGTGGCCAACGGGACTCTTTATATCGCCAGCAACACCCACCTCTATGCCTTTTACGATCAGGCTCGGGCCAAAGCGATCAGCGACCAGCCGCAAAAAATCGATATTCGCAAATAGTCTCCGTTTTTAAGGTTCCATGAATATTGATCCGGCTTTACAGCACGCGATTAAAGGGGCTCAGGAACAACTGGACGCCCATCTTCGCGAAATCATCCAATGGCACTTTTCCCCTGAAACGGGCTGCTCTTTTTGGCTGGATTGGGCAAAAAAGGCGGATTGGGATCCTCGAAAGGAAATTCGCTCTTTCGCTGATATCAGCAGATTTCCCCATTTTCAGGATGAATGGCTGCGCGATCTTCAACCGGAAGTCTGGGTCCCGGCAAAATACAAAGGCCGTCCTTTCAATATTTTCGAAACCGGCGGAACCACTGGCATGCCCAAGCAGCGCATTGGCTGGGATGATTACAAGATCGACTACAGCGAATTCTCCGATCGGATTTCCGATGAACATTTCCCGCGCAACGATTATTGGCTGATGGTCGGCCCAACCGGCCCCCGCCGGTTGCGCCTCGCCATTGAGCATCTGGCCAATGTTCGTGGTTGTTCGTGTTATTTCATCGACCTTGATCCCCGCTGGGTCAAAAAGGTGATTTCCAACAAACAAATGGAGCAGGCGCGCGCCTACATGGACCATGTGGTGGACCAGGCCGTGACCATCCTGAAACACCGCAAAGTAAGCGCTCTTTTCACCACCCCAAAACTTCTCGAAGCGCTCGGGGAAAAAGTAAATCTTTATGAAGCGGGGATTCGCGGCGTATTCTGCGGCGGCACCACCATGAGCCCGCAATACACCCGCTTTATTGTCGAGGAGGTGCTCGAAAACCGGATCGGTTTTGCCCCCACCTACGGCAATACATTGATGGGTCTCGCGGCGAGCCGTCCGATTCGTGCGGAAGAAAACTACTCGATCACTTATTATGCCCCCCAGCCACGCGCGGTCCTGCGTGTGGTTGATCCCAATCAGACGGAGAAACTCAAAAATTATGGTGAATGGGGCCGCGTTGAACTCACCACCATGACCAAAGAGTTTTTTATGCCCCGCTTCCTCGAACGCGATGAGGCGATCCGCCGCGAACCTTATTCGAAGTACCCCTGGGATGGCGTCGCGGAAGTCCGCCCGTTTGGCGCGATGGAAAAGAACATTGTGGAAGGGGTATATTAATTTGGCTCGAAACTCTCGCAAAAATCGTTTAGATTGACCGGCAATGTCAATGGTGACGATCGAACTTCCGCCCCAGGAAAAGCAGACGCAATTCAATTTGCGGCGATGGACTGAACTTCTAGCTGATCCGGAAGTTAATAAGATCGAATGGCGCGTCGAAACGGATCGCTACGGCCATATAATGGTTATGTCCCCTCCAGCTCCGAAACACGGTGCGTTTCAATCGAGAATCGCTTTTTTGCTACAAACGAATCTGTCCAATGGCACAACGATCACCGAATGCCCCGTCTCCACCGCCGATGGGGTTAAAGCCGCTGATGTTGCCTGGGCGTCGGCCGGGCGCATGGCCGAACTGGGCGATAAAAGTTGCTTTCCGCGCAGCCCGGAGATTTGTGTGGAAGTGCTCTCGCCGGATAACACCGACGCGGAAATCCGCGAAAAAATGGAACTCTATTTCGACGCCGGAGCAAAGGAAGCCTGGGTCTGCTCTCTTTCCGGTGTGATTAGCTTTTTCGGCCCGGGACTGTCGCCGCTGAATGGTTCACAACTCTGCGCGAAGTTTCCTCAGGAAATTGCGCTTTCTTGAGCAAAAGATGATTCTGTTATGTCCCTGATTCCCCATCTCCCGGCGCTTCGCCGCGGCAAACCTTACGAGAGTCTGGATAAGAGCCAGTTGCTCGACCATCGGACTGGCAATGCCCTGGTCTCCATCAGCCAGATCAATGCGGGGATTATTCGCAAAGATCTCGCTCGCATTCCCGAGTCACGGGCGATCTTGAAGCGTTTTACCGTTGCTCAACTCCTTGAGATTTGCGCCCGCGCCGGCGACCTGTTCCTGAACGCGACCTTGCCTTTGGGCGACAAAGGCCATACGCAATCCGCGCAGCAGTACATCGAAACACTCTCCTCCACCAGCGGCCTTCCCTACAATATGGTGCGGCGGAACATGGCCAAGATAAATGACTCGCTCACGCACATGGGCGAAGTGCTCAACGGCCTCACCCGCGGTTTGCCGTTGGAGGTGCTCGACAAAGGCATCGGTGAACAGAACGGCAGCCCCGTTTGTTTTTATCCGCGCACTGAATCGCTCGGCCTGGTCATGCCAAGCAATTCGCCGGCCGTCAATTCGCTCTGGCTTCCAGCCATCGCACTAAAAATTCCCGTTATTATTAAGCCAGGCCGTGAAGAACCATGGACGCCCTATCGCCTGATCCAGGCGTTCATTGCGGCTGGTTGTCCTCCGGACGCTTTCGGTTTTTACCCCACCGATCACGAAGGCTCAGGGGAAATTCTGAAAAAGTGCGGACGCGCCCTGGTATTTGGCGACAAGAGCACCACCTCGCTCTATGCGAACAATCCGAATATTCAGGTTCACGGCCCCGGCTACAGCAAGATTTTGATCGGGGAAGATGAAATCGATCGCTGGCCCGAATTCATTGATATGATCGCCGGCGCGATTTCCGATAATGGTGGCCGCAGTTGCATCAACGCCTCCGCCGTGGTTGTGCCGAAGCTCGCCCGCGAAATTGCAGATGCCCTGGCCAAAAAACTCGGCCCCGTTGCGCCCCTTCCAGCGACTGACGAAAATGCAAGGCTCTCCGGATTCGCAAACCACAAAATGGCGGAATTTATCGACGCCGCGATCGAGGACGGGCTGAAAACCGCCGGCGCCGAAGACATCACCGCCCGACACCGCGACGGACCGCGGAAAGTGGTGTTCGATGGCGGAATTTACCTTCGTCCAACAATTGTTCTCTGCAATTCCTTCGATCACCCGCTAGCCAACAAAGAATTTCTTTGTCCCTATGCGAGCGTCGTTGATGTCCCTCAGTCTGAAATGCTCCATAAAATCGGCCCCTCCCTCGCCGTCACTGCGGTCACTCGGGACCGAAACTTCATTGATGCTCTCAAGGAGTCGCCCCTGATCGATCGATTGAACATCGGCCCGATCTCAACCATGAAGGTCTCCTGGAGCCAGCCGCATGAGGGAAACATGTTTGAATTCCTCTACAAACGGCGTTCGATCGAAATAGCAATTTGAATTGGAATTAAGCGCGCGGAGTCGAACAAATGCCGATGACAGACAAAAACTCCGCGACAGCTCCAATGCCGCTGGGCACGCTCGAGGCTTTTGATTACCAACCTCGTGTTCGACTCCTTTTTGGGCTCGGCAGTTCGGAACGCACTGGCGAACTGGTTTGCGAATACGGCGCCAAACGCGTCCTGCTCGTGACCGATTCCGGGATTGTTGAAGCGGGACACGCAAAGCGAATCCAGGAGAACATCCAGGCAGCGGGAATCACCGTCGCTCTATTCGATCACTCGGACGAGAACCCAACCACCGGCACGGTGGATCGTTGTGTCGAATTTGCTCGCCAGGCGAAAATCGATTTTATCATCGGCCTTGGCGGCGGAAGTTCCATGGATACGGCCAAGGGGTGCAATTTTGTCCTGACGAATGGCGGTCGCATTCACGATTATTGGGGTCATGGCAAAGCTAAAAAGCCCCTGCTCCCGCTCGTCGCGATTCCCACGACGGCCGGCACCGGCAGTGAATGCCAATCATACGCCTTGATCGCCGATGAAAAAACACACGCCAAAATGGCCTGCGGCGATCCCAAAGCCGCCGCGAAACTGGCCATCCTCGATCCCCTGCTCACGCTATCGCAACCCCCGCGCGTAACCGCCTGCACCGGCATCGATACAATCACGCACGCAGTCGAAACCGCTGTTACCAAAAAAAGGAACGCGCTCTCGCTAATGTATTCGCACGAAGCCTTCAAAATGAGCGTCGCCAGCTTCGCCCAGGTTTGCGAAAGCCCGAAGGACGTGGAAGCCCGCAGTCGAATGCTGCTCGCCGCGGCCTTCGCGGGAACTGCGATTGAACACAGCATGCTCGGCGCGGTTCACGCTTGCGCCAATCCCCTCACCGCGCATTACGGGCTCGTTCATGGCCGCGCCGTTGGCATTATGCTGCCTCATGTTGTCCGGTTTAATGCGGAAGATCCCGAAGCACGCCGTGCTTATGCCGAACTGGCTTCCGCGCCGGAACTCGCCTGCGTCAGCGAAGGTGAAGATTATGCGGTCGAAGCCCTTATCCGCCGATTGGAATCTTTTCTGAATCTCGCCAAAATGCCGCGCTCTCTGCTCGAATGCGGCCTGAAAACTTCTGATCTTCCGATGCTCGCTGAAGAAGCCGCCAAACAGTGGACGGTCAGCTTCAATCCGCGGCCTGCGACGGTTCGCGATTTCATCGCGTTATATGAAGCTGCTTGCGAGCCTCGAGGAAATGGGGACTTCGCTTAGCGCTGCTATCCTACGCGGAAACTGATCTTTTGAATCAGATCCGGCCCGAAGCTATGGTGAAGCCGCTGCAAAATCTCCTTCTTGCGATACCTCAAGATTTCGGCCAGCCAGACATTGCTGTCCACCGTGACAAAGAGCGTTCCACGAACTAGTCCCGTCGGCTGCGCATGAGCAACCACCAGAGGGTCCATTAAATTTTGCCAGACCTTCAAAATTTCCAACTGTGATTGCCTTCGATCAATTCCAATCTCCTTGAGAACCGCGGGCATAACCGCACCGATCGCTTTTGTGTTTAGGGCGCGAGCCTTCTCTTCCTGCTGAAGATTGATTCCGCGCCACTGTGCGAGAACAGAATCCTTCGCTCCCGGTTTAATCTTCCAGGAATTTGGCGGGATAAACGAAGACGGTCGAAACATGGTCAGGCCGGAGCAAGATCCGCTTCAGCCTGAGCGGTGGCAGGCGCCTGTTCGGCCGGCGCGCCTTCTTTCGGGGCTTCCTGGACCGGCACAGTTTCATCGAGCACAAGCACCCCATGCGAGGGCAAATCATAATTGCCAGTGAACGTCTGACCGGTCAGAAAGTCATGCATCGGTTTATAGAAGTGCAGCCGGACATGCGAATGCTGATGGTTCAAAAGGAAGTAAATCTTTCGATCATCCTTCTGGCGCATGCTCACTTCAACTGTATCGGGCACCTTCAAAAGCGGGAAAAGATTGCAGACCTGCCTCAGCCACGCAACCAAATCATAATAAAAATGCTGGTGACTGACCGTTCCGAAATAAATCGCTTTGCCCAGGCCATATTCGTTCATCGTCATCGCCACCCTGCCCGCGTAAAAATCCTTGGCGTAGGTGGCCAGCACCTGCGCTCCTTTGGGCTCGATCAAATCGCACCAGAGCCGCGCCGGGTGCAAATGGGAGGCCGGGAATGCTCCCTTGAAGGTCAGATGATTTTCCTCACCGGGGGGAAGCGGGTCAAATTCGCCGATCTCAATGCCAAATAGATCGGTGCAATTCGCCGGGAAGCCGTCATCCGGTGCGATGTGGTGTTCATCGACCAGTCCTGTATTGCAAGTTGCCATCAGCGTGCCGCCGTTTTGCACGTACAACTTCAGCAAATCCGCTTCCCCTCCGGCCAGCATCTGCAAGGAGGGCGCGATCACCAGTTTGTACCGTGACAGATCTTCGGTCGGTCGAGCGAAGTCGACTGGAATATTTCGGTCGTGAAACGCCGTATGGAAAAGTTGAAGGTGCTCCCGGGAATTGAAGTGCTTGTTCGGCTGCCCGGGCAACTTCATTGCGAACGCATTGTCATGGCTGTACAGGATGCAAACCTCGGCAACCACTTTCGTGTCCTTGATCGCTGGGGCGAGCAGTTTCATCTCTTCTCCAATATGAGCGATCTCCTTGTAAACGCGATTCTCACCGTGCCCTTGATGATTCAGCACGCCTCCATAAAATTTCTCCGCCCCGATCCGTGGTTGGCGGAAAAAGAAATAGAGGACGCCGCTCGCCCCGCGCGAAATAAGCTGGTAAGTAAACAATCGCACGACGCCAGGTCGAACGAGGGAATTCACTTCCTGCCAGTTTACGTGGCCGGCTTTCTGTTCGATTACCCAAAAGCCGCAATCCCCGTTTGGCGCTCGAATCTCATCTTTTTTCAACGAACGCAACATGTCGATCTCACAGGCGTTCTCCGCCGACTTTGCGTTGATCGTGGCGTTGCTATCCACCGAAACAAAATCCAGCACCTGCGCCATATCGAAATGATCGAAATTCCGAGTCAAAGCGCGAAGATTGGTCGTCACAGGCACGTTCGGGGTGATCTCGTGCAGAATATCCGCCTGGCAGCGCACGAATGCCACGCAGGTGTCGCTGCAAAAACGCATCCAATCCACCAGCAACGCCGGGTTATGCACTGTAGGCGCTATCATCGGCATCGGAACATCCTCGAAGCGCGTGACCACCTGCGCCCAGAAACGGAGACCCAGGCAATCATTCAGGCGCTCCACCGTGTCATACTTGGCTTTCAGCCACGCGTACCAGTCCTTTGCGCTCTGCTCATTGAAGGAGGCTTCTGTATGGTGGCCGCCGATTCCATTATCAATCTGCCAGGCAATCAGTTGAGGATGATCTCCGAGCGCGTTCGCCATGGCTCGGACAATTTTCTTCGCGTACTCCCAATAAATATCGCTATTCATGCAATAGGCGCGCCGGGTCCCTTCATGAAGCGTCTCACCGCGTTCGTTGACGGGCAGGATTTCCGGGTGCTTTTTCGCAAGCCAAAGTGGCGGAGCTGCTGTCGGTGTTCCCAGCACAACATTCAAGCCGTGCCGCCGCATGATGTCCATGGCGCGGCGGAGCCAGCCGAAGTCGTACTTCCCTTCTTCCCTTTCGCATAAGCCCCAACTGAATTCACCCATGCGCACCACGTTGAATCCGGCCTGCACCATCAACTGAGCGTCGCGTTCCCAACGCTCCTCTGGGTTCTCGGGTGTGCCGGCCAGGGGATAGACCCAATGTTCGGGATGATAATCGGCGCCGAAGTACATAGGCTTTTATATGGTGTAGTCCGATATTAGCCGCTCACGCCAAAGGGAGCAATCATTTAAGAATTGAATTTTAACCAAGGCAGAGAGGCCTGTGCGTTCAATAGTCACAGGCAGCGGCACGTTTAAAGCTAAAACTTCTCCGCCTTGCACACTGGAGGTGCATGTTGTTTGTGACCCGTAAAATCAAAAACCCAACCTTATGAAAACCGTTTCTTTTTTGCTGGCCGTGGCGGCTGGCTGTCTTGTTTCCGCGATAGGAGCTGACGATCAACCGCCCGCTCAATTACCGAAGGTGAGCGTCGTAGCGTCTGACCCAGTTGCGTTTCAAGGTCTTACCACAGGCTCATTTACCCTCTACCGCGATGGCACCAATGGCGATCTGGCGGTAAAGGTCATGTTGTCCGGCAGCGCTTCCAATGGAGTCGATTACGCAACTCTGCCCGATTCAGTCACCATTCCCGCCGGTTTCCATGCCGTGGGCCTGGTCGTACAGCCTTCGAGCACCGGGGGAGCGTCACCAGATAAATGGGTGAAGCTAACCATCAAGACGAATGATACCTATCAAGCCGCACGACCGACCCATGCGCGCGTTCTGATTCGGGGCAACGCTTTCGAAAACGACGCTCCGTCAGTGGCTATTACTTCCCCCGCGGACAACTCCTCAGTCGCCGCTCATTCAGACTTGACCGTCACCGCCGATGCCACGGACGACGATATGGTGGAGAAGGTCAATTTCTATGCAAATGACCATCTCCTGGGGTCGGTAACTACCAGTCCCTATTCGCTGGTGTGGTCCAATGTGCCGCCTGGCCGCTTTGCGCTGTTTGCCCGAGCTGTTGATCAATTCGGAAAATCGAGCCTCTCGGCAGCCGTCCATGTCACGGCCACAAACCCGCCGCCGGTATCTGGCGCGGTCACGATCACGACGCCGACAAACGGAAGCAGCTTCACAGCGGGAGCGAACATCCCCATCACCGCGAGTGTTGAGAATGAGGGCGCGACGAAAAACGTTAATTTTTACTCAGGCGACCATCTGCTCGGCACCGTCTCGAGCGCTCCTTTTAGTTTGACCTGGAGTAATGTTCCCCCCGGCAAATATACGTTGCGCGCGAAAGCGACCGGGACAAACGACTCGACAGCCGTTTCCGACAAAGTGTTGATCTCCGTGACCAATCCCTTGCCAAGCGTCACGATTACTTCTCCGACCAATAGTAGTTCGTACGCGACACCGACCGACGTGACGATCACTGCCGATGCTTCGGATGACAATGGCATCAAGAGCGTCAGCTTCTTTGCGGATTATCGTTTGCTCGGCACGGACAAGGCGGCGCCCTATAGTCTGACGTGGAGCAACGTTCCACCGGGCCATCATATTCTGATCGCCG
>Ga0136846_1235063_pt1 | contig 11179 bp, 7 predicted proteins | sample HopSoiMetagenom2_FD_96841 | JGI IMG/M metagenome (GOLD analysis project Ga0136846, IMG submission 96841) | Grasslands soil microbial communities from Hopland, California, USA - 2 Assembly 2016 (version 4) | ecosystem: Environmental > Terrestrial > Soil > Grasslands | place: USA: Hopland... | reverse complement strand
TCGCCGTAGATCTTGTAGACGTTCAGCTTGGTGTAGCCAGGGATGTGGCCGTTCACCGTCGCCTTGCCGCCGGGCGAGTAGGTGATCTGGAGGCCCTTGCGCGCGGCGATGTCGGCCGGCGACAAGGTCGCGTCCAGCGCCGATTCCGTGTCGTTCTTGTAGTAGTAGGAATAGAGTGTGTTTTCGAGCTTCAGCGTGTCGGTGATGCTGCCGGCGATGCGCGCGTAGTTGAAATAGGTGTGCTTCTCGACGACGTTGTACTTGTAGTAGTTCGGCGTCGAGGGATCGTTGTTGAGCGCGAAATTCTTGCCGTACAGACCCACCTGGGTCAGCGTCGAGCCGGCGCTGTCGTTGGTATAGATCTTGGTGTAATTCCACGTCCCCAGCAGGGTCAGGCTCCAGTCGCCCGCCAGCGGGACGACACCGCGCACCAGTTGGTTGAAACCCTTGGCCTGGTTGTAGGTCAGGTAGCCATCGGTCTTCAGCTCCTGGAAGTTCAGCAGGAACTTGGCGCCGTTCAGGGCGTCGATCGCGCCGGTGTTCAGCTTGGTCACCGCCATCAGGGTGTTCCACGAGCCGGCCGTCACCAGTTGCGAGCCGCCGCGCTCGTCGCTGACTTCCGGCGAGAACAGGTTCACCGAGCCGCCAAACGTGGCCACGCCCAGTTGGCTGGCTTCGCCCGGGCCGCGATCGACCACCACCGCGCCCACCGTCGAGGACGGGAAGAACGAGGTCGAGTGGTGGGTCGGGCCATTGGCGTCGCCCCAGGGGATGCCGTCGTAGGTGATGTTGTATTCGCCGTCCTTGAAGCCGCGCAGCACGGTCTTGGCCTCGCCAAGGCCGGGGCCGTTGAACGACGTGCCCGACATGCTGGGGGCTAGGTTGACGATCTGGTTGTAGTCGGCCGTCGTCGGCACGAACTGGTCGATGGCCTGGCGGTCGATGATCGCCTGCGGCTGGGTGGCGTTCAGCGAAGCCTTGGACGGCGCGGCGTCGGTCGCCTTGCCTGCGGCGGTGATCACCAACTCCTCGACGCGAACGCCGTAGTCGGCATTCTCCGGGTCGATCTTCACCGGGCGGCTGCCGTCGGTCGACGCGGGATCGGCGGCGAACGCGGCCGTCGCCGAGGCGACGAAGCTGACCGCCAGGATCGAACCGGCCAGCCAGGCGGCCTTGCGAGCGCGGATGCGCGGCGACGAAACATGCATTGTCTTAGATCCCCCAAGAGCGCGATCGATCGGCCGTTTAACGGTCTGCGTTCGACGAATGGCGGGTCAGAAACAGCGCGTCGCGGTGCGGTGCAAATCAACCTTTGAAGACAGTTAAATGTCTGTTTTGCAAAGGCTTTTACATTGGGAAAAATCAATATTTCCGTCATGACCGGACAAAATGGAGTATGGTCTTCTGGTCTACTCCGATCGCGGCGGAGCGCTTAGAAACCTCCGTGTCCAGCGCTTCGAAGCTCGCGCATGACGCTCGCCTGCACGCTGCTCCGCAAAGGCCTGACGCCGCTGAAGGAAAGAACCCTGACCAGACGTCTTGCGCCCTCGGCAAATCGGGGCAGTTTGCGGACATGAAGTTGCTCGTCGTTGAAGACGACAAGGAAGGCGCGGCCTATCTGCGTCGCGCCTTGTCCGAAGCTGGTCACACCGTGGACCTCGCCGCCACCGGCCGCGAGGGCCTGATGCTGGCCGCCGGCGAGACCTACGACGTCATCGTCCTGGACCGCATGCTGCCCCAACTGGACGGCCTGGCGATCTTGCGCACGGTCCGCGCCGCGGGGATCAAGACCCCGGTCCTGCTGCTGACGGCCCTTGGAGGCATCGACGACCGCGTCGAGGGCCTTGAGGCGGGCGGCGACGACTATCTGGTCAAGCCCTACGCCTTCGCCGAACTGCTGGCCCGGGTGAACGCCTTAGCCCGCCGCCCGCCGCCGCAAGAAACGCCGTCCGTCCTGCAGGTGTCGGACCTGACGATGAATCTGCTCAAGCGCCAGGTCGCCCGGGCCGGTCAACGCATCGAGCTGCAGCCGCGCGAGTTCCAGCTTCTCGAATATCTGATGCGCCACGCCGGTCGTGTGGTGACGCGGACCATGCTGCTGGAAAGCGTCTGGGACTTCCACTTCGACCCCAAGACCAACATCGTCGAGACCCACATGAGCCGGCTACGGGGCAAGGTGGATCGTGGTCATCGGCACGAGTTGATCCACACCGTGCGCGGCGCCGGCTATTGCCTGCGCGAGCCCGACTGAGGTGTTTCGCTCGACCAGCCTGCGCCTGGCCGCGCTCTATACGGCCGTATTCGCCCTTTCGGTGGTGGTCCTGGGCGCGGTAACCCTGTTCGCCACCCGCGCCGCTCTGCTCGACCAGTTCGAGGCCCGGATCGAGTCCGAAGCCGCCGCGCTGACCCAGGAATTCCAGACCGAAGGCCTTGAGGGCGTGGTTCAGGCCGTGCAGGAGCGTGACCGCACGCCCGGCGCATTGGACTATGGCTTGCGCGGCCCTCACGCAGAGCCGTTGGCCGGCGGCCTGGCCGCCACGATCGCCGCCCCCGGCTGGTCGACGCCGCTCGTGCCCTCGCACAGCGGGGGGCAAGAACCCGTTAGGGTCCTGACCACACGCTTGCCCGGCGGTCATTGGCTGCTGGTCGGCGACGACGAGGAGCGCATCCAGGCCGTGGACGGCGCGGTTCTGCGTGGCTTCGGCGTCGCCTTCATCGGCGTGGTTGTCCTCGGCGTGCTGGGCGGCTTCGCGCTCAGCCGTGACGTCCATCGGCGGCTGGCGGCGATCTCGGGCACGGCCGAGGCGATCATTGATGGGGACCTAACCCGGCGCGTACCGATGCGCGGCTCCGACGATGATCTGAATCGCCTGGCCGGCACCATCAACCGCATGCTGGATCGCATAGCCCAGTTGATGGAAAGCCTGCGCCAGGTCTCCAACGACGTGGCCCACGACCTGCGCACCCCCCTGACCCGCCTGCGACAGCGACTGGAGATGGGCCTCAAGACTGAGGCTGAACGCGGCGTCGCCATCGAAGGCGCACTGGACGACCTGGACGCCATCCTAGACACCTTCGCCGCGCTGCTGCGTATCGCCCAGATCGAAGGCGGCGCGCGGCGGGCGGGCTTTCGCCCCACCGACCTCTGCGCCATCGCCCGAAACGTCGTCGAGGCCTTCGCGCCCTCGGCCGAGGACGCCCGGCGCGCCCTGACGCTGGACGCTCCCGCGTCGGTGATGGTCGAGGGCGACCCCGAACTCCTGACCCAGATGCTGGCCAACCTTGTCGAGAACGCTCTGCGCCATACACCGCCTGGCGCACGGATCCTCGTCCGTACCGCGCGCCTGCCCGAGGGCCCTACCGTGCAGGTGATCGATGATGGCCCCGGCGTGTCCGAGGCCGAGCGGGAGCGGGTGTTCGACCGTTTCCATCGGCTGGAGGCCAGCCGCTCGACACCCGGCAGCGGCCTGGGCCTGGCGCTGGTGGCGGCGGTCGCGCGGCTGCACGGCGCCCAGGCGAACCTGCGGGACGCAGCGCCCGGCCTGGAAGCCCGCGTGACCTTCGCCGCGACCTGAAGGCCAACATTGGGATTTCACAATGCGCCAGCCATGACCCGGCCAGTCGCTCGCCTCTAGGTCAGTCCCGTCAATGGAGACGACCATGCGCCTCGCCCGCCTCGCTCTCGCCGCCAGCCTGCTGACCAGCGCCGCTCAGGCGGCCACGCCGGGCTTCCACGTCATCGATCGGATCTCCGGCCCCGACGGCGGCTGGGACTATGTCAGCGTCGACCCTGTCCACGGCCGCGCCCTGATCGCGCGCCGCGTGACGGTCACCGTCGTGGACCTGAAAACCCGCGCCGTTACGCCCGAGTTCGCCGCCGCCAGCCGCGGCCACGCCGCCCTGGCCGTCAACCATGGCAAGGAGGTGCTGATCACCAACGGCGCGTCCGACACCGCCGTCTTCGTCGACGCCGCCACGGGCGCGACCATCGCCTCGGTCGCCACCGGCAAGAACCCGGACGCCGCCACGATCGATCCGCGCTCGGGTCTCGTCCTGATCATGGACCACAGCGGCGGCGACGTGACCCTGATCAATCCCAAGACCCACCAGGCCGTGGCCACGATCCCGGTCGGCGGCGACCTGGAGGCCGCGGCCGTCGACGGCAAGGGTCGCGCCTTTGTCAATGTCGAGGACAAGAACCAGATCGCGGTGATCGACCTCGCCGCCCGTCAGGTCATCGCGCGCTACGCCCTGGCCGGATGCGATGGACCAACCGGGATCGTCGACACCGGCGATCGGCTGATCGCCGCCTGCGATGGCGTCGTCATCGTGGTCAATCCGAAGACCGGCAAGGTGCTGCAGACGCTCAAGGTGGGCCTCGGCGCCGATGGCGTCGCCTACGATCCCGCCCACAAGCGCCTGTTCGTGCCCGCCGGCGGCGCTGGAAATCTGGCGGTGTTCAGCCTGGCCGGCGGCGCGCTGACGCTGGAGGAGACGGTTCCCACGGAAATTGGCGCGCGCACCATAGCCTTCGACCCCGCCAGCGGCCACGTGCTGCTGCCGACCGCGGAGGTAGTGATGAAGGACGGCAAGCGGACATCTACGCCCGGTACGTTCCACCTGCTCGTCGTCGGTCAATGATCCGAAGGTCGTCCCGAGCCGCTCTCCTTCTCGCCGTCGCCGGGCTGGCGGCGGGCTGCGCCGGCTACGCGCCAGCGCCTGTCCGGCTGGAGGCCCTGCCCCGCCGCATCGAGGCCGCGCGACTCGACGAAAGGCCGGCGGGCGCGCCCTGGACCTCGGCGAATCTGCTGGCCGCCGCCCTGTCGCGCAACCCCGCTGTCGCCGAGGCCGCCGCCAAGTATCGCACCGCCCGCGCGGCGGCGAAGGCCGCACGGATCGCGCCGTCGATCACCCTGACCCTGACGACCGAGTACGCCAAGGATCCCAGCGCCTCCTCGAATTGGCTCTACGGCGCGGGTCCGGACATTCCCCTGGACGTCGGCGCGCGGCGCGGAACGCGGATCACCTCCGCGGACCTGACGGCTGTCCAGGCGCTCTACAACTACGGCGAAGCGCTGTGGACTGTACGGACGACCCTGCGCCGGGCGATCGTCGAGCGGCAGGCCGCCGACGCCGAACTGGTCCTCGCACGCCAGTGGACCGAGCTGCGCCGGCGGCGCGCCGAGCGCCTGGATCGTCGCGTCGCCGCCGGCGAAGACGAGCGGGCCCTGGCCCTGGCCGCCCACGGCGACTTCAACGCCGCCGCCCGCCGGGTGTCTGAAGCCTTGGGCCACCACGCGACCGCCGACACCGCCCTGGCCCAGGTCTTGGGCGTGTCGCCCGCCGCGGTCCATGATCTGGTGATCATGCCAGACGCCGCGGCGCCGGACCTCGCCGATCTCTCCGCGCGTCGCCAAGCCGCCCCCCTGAACCGTCTCGACGTGCTGAAGGTGGTCATCGACTACGATCTCGCCGAAAACGCCCTGCGGCTTGAGGTCGCCAAGCAGTATCCCGAGATCCGCCTCGGCCCCGGCTACACCTGGGAGCGCGGCCTGACCAAGCTGCCGTTCAACCTGAGCCTCGTCTTGCCGTCCACCGACCTGAACCGCGCCGCCATCGGCCAGGCCGAAGCCAAGCGCGCCGAGGTCGGGCGCTCGCTCGAGGCGATCCAGGCGTCTGTGCTGGGCGCGGTCAATCAGGCGCAAGCCGCGCTGCTCACCGCGCGCGCCTCCGAGGCGCAAGTCGGCGACAAGGACCTGCCGACCGCTCAACGCCTCGCGGCCGCCGCCGCGCGCTCAGCCCAAGCCGGCGAAACCGACAAAGTCGACGTTCTGCAGGCGGACGCCGCCGCTATCGAAACCCGGCTCGCGTTGGGGGACGCGCGCAAGGCTTCGGCGCTGGCCGTGGTCGATCTAGAAGATGGCCTGCGCGCCTCGTTTGCTCCGGCCGAGACGGCCGTCCTCGACCAATCCCTGAAGACGCTCGGAGCCACGCCATGAAACCCCTCGTCCTGGCCTTGTCCCTCGGGCTGTTGGCCGCGCCATCGGCCGCTCGCGCCGCGACGGTCGTCAAGCTCGATCCAGCGACCCAGAGGCGGATCGGCGTCGCCATCGCGCCGCTCGCCGCCGCGCGTCGTTCGGCTTCAGCGACCGGCTTCGCGCGCGTGCTGGACGTGACGCCCCTGGCGACCCTGGACGCCGATCTGACTTCGGCCGCCGCCGTCGCCGCCGCGTCCTCGGCCGAGGCCGCCCGAACCAGGACCCTGGCCGACGCCGACGCCACCGTCTCGCGCAAGGTCGCCGAGGGCGCCCTCGCCCAGGCCAAGGCCGACGTCGCCAAGCTGACTCTGCTGCGCCGGCGGGTGGCGCTGGAATGGGGCCCCGCCTTGGCGCCCGACGCCCGCCGCGCACGCCTGATCGCCGATGTGGCGGCCGGTCGCGCCGCGCTGGTTCGCATCGACGCCGCCGTCAACCTCGCCGCCGTGCGCTCGGTACGTCTCGACCTTGGTCCGCAAGGCGTCGCCACCGCCACAGTGCTGGGCCTGGCCCGCGCCGCCGATCCACGCCTGCAGACCGCCGGCCTGATCGCCCAGGTGTCCGGACCCAAGGCCGCCCTGTTCTCCACCGGCGCGACCGCGACCGCCATCTTCGACCAGGGCGAACCGGTGTCAGGCGTCGTCCTGCCCCGCTCGGCGCTGATCCGCACCAGCGGCCAGACCTTTGCCTATGTCCGCAAGAGCAGCGACCGGTTCGAGCGTCGCGCCGTTGTCGGCGGATCGCTCCAGGCCGATGGCCTGTTCGTCGCCGGCGGCTTTGCGCCGGGCGAGCCCATCGCGGTCGGCGGCGCGTCCGCCCTGCTGGCCGCCGAGATCGCGCCTGCCAAGACTGGGGACTGACGCGTGCTCTCAGCCATCGTCCGCTGGTTCCTGGACCGCCCCTGGCTGGTCGCCGTCGCGGCGCTGGTGCTGCTGATCTATGGCGGCCTGACCCTGGCCCGCGCCAAGTTCGACGTCTTCCCCGACTTCGTCCCCGCCCAGGCCGAGGTCCAGACCGAGGCCCCGGGCCTGACCGCCGAGCAGGTCGAGCAACTGGTCACTCGACCCGTCGAGCAGGCGATCAACGGCGCGGCCGGCGTCGCTACCGTGCGCTCAGAGTCGATCCAGGGCCTGTCGGTGGTCAGGGTCGTCTTCGCCGAAGGTTCTGATCCCTATCGCGCCCGCCAGGTCGTGGCCGAGGCCCTGGGCGAGGTCAACGGCGCTCTGCCGGCGGGCGTGGCCCCGCCCAAGGTCGCCCCCCTGACGTCCTCGACCATGGATCTGCTTAAGGTTGGTTTCACCTCAAGCCGCCTGAGCCCGATGGCCTTGCGCGACCTCGTTCAGTGGACCGTTCGCCCGCGACTGCTGGCCGCCGCCGGGGTCGCTCGCGCCACGGTCTATGGCGGCGAGGTTCGCCGCTTCGAGGTCCGCGCCCGGCCAGCCGACCTCGCTGCGCGCGATCTATCGCTGAGCGATCTGGTCGCCGCCGTGAAGACCGCCACCGGCGTCAACGGCGGCGGCTTCATCGACACGCCCGAGCAGCGCATCCTGATCGAGGCGCGCGGCCAGGCCCGCTCGCCCGCCGATATCGCCGCCGCGCCGATCACCGGGGAACCCCAGGGCGGCGCGCCAGTCCACATCGGCGACGTCGCCGATGTGGTCGACGCCCCCGCCCCCGACGTCGGTGAGGCTCTGATCATGGGCAGGCCGGGCGTGCTGATCAGCCTTTCCAGCCAGTATGGGGCCAACACTCTGGAGGCCACCCACGCCGTCGAGGCCGCCCTGGCGGAGCTGAAACCGGCGCTCGACGCTCAGGGCGTGAAGATGGAGGCAGGCCTGCACCGGCCGGCCAACTTCATCGCCACGGCCCTGTCCGGCATCGCCGAGGACCTGGTGATCGGCGCGGTCCTGATCGCGCTGGTGCTCTTCGTCTTCATGCGCGACCTGCGGACCGTAGCGGTGTCGTTCGTCTCGATCCCCCTGTCGCTGTTGACCGCGGTGATCGTGCTGGACGCCATGGGCTGGACCATCAACACCATGACTCTGGGCGGCCTGGCGGTCGCGCTGGGCGTGGTCGTCGACGACGCGGTGATCGACGTCGAGAACATCGTCCGCCGCCTGCGGGCGCGCGGCGAGCGGCCGGCCGCCGAGGTTGTGCTGGCGGCCTCGCTGGAGGTGCGCGCGCCGGTGATCTACGCGACCCTGGTCGTTGCCCTGATCCTGGTTCCTGTGCTGATGCTGCACGGGCTTCAGGGATCGTTCTTCGCTCCCCTGGCCGCATCGTTCATCGTCGCCACCGTCGCCTCATTGGTTGTGGCTGTGGTGGTGACCCCGCCGCTGGCCCTGCTTTTCCTCGAACGGGCCGATCTGCACGACGAACCGTGCTTCCTGATCCGCGCCAAGGCCTGGCACGAGGACCTGTTGGCCCACGTCTGCGGCGACCCGTCGCTCGCCATGATCGGGGTCATCTTCGCGACGGCGCTGACCGCCGGCGGCCTGATGCTGCTCAACTCCGAATTGCTACCCAGCTTCCGCGAGGGCCATTTCGTGCTGGGCGTCGCCGGACCACCGGGAACCTCGCTGAATGTCATGCGCAGATATGGTCAGGGGATCACGCACGACCTGCTCGCCATCCCGGGTATCGCTACCGTCGAGCAGCAGATCGGCCGCGCTGCCGGCGGCGAGGACACTTGGGGGCCCGAGCGCAGTGAGTTCCACATCGAACTGAAGCCGCACCTTTCCGCCAACGACCAGGATCGCATCCAAGGCGCGATCCACGAAGCCCTCGACGCCTATCCCGGCCTACAGACCGAGGTGTTGACCTTCCTGGGCGACCGCGTCGGCGAGTCGCTGTCGGGCGAGACTGCCGCGCTCAGCGTCGGGATCTACGGCGCAAATCTCGACATCCTGGACAAGACCGCCGCTCGGATCGCCGATGTGATGGAGAAGGTCCCGGGCGCGGTCGACGTCGCGGTGCAGACCCCGCCCAGCACGCCGGTGGTTCGGGTCGACCTGAACCTGCCCGCCTTGGCGCGCTATGGCCTGACGCCGGCCGAGGCGCTGGACGCGGTCCAGACCGCCTATCAGGGCGCGGACGCCGCCCAGGTCTACGAGGAAACCCGCGCCATCGACATCGCGGTCATCACCGCGCCTGAGCTGCGACAGGATCCCGAAAGCGTCGGCGACCTTCTGTTGCGATCGCGCGCCGGCATGGTCGTTCCGCTGAAATCGGTGGCCCGGGTGACCCTGGCCGAGGGCCGCACCAGCGTCTCGCACGAGGGCGGTCGCCAGCGGCAGGTCGTCACCGCCAACCCTGCCCCCAAGGACGCCCAGCGGGTGACCAAGGCCGTGCGGGACGCCATCGCTCAGCAGGTCAAACTGCCGCCTGGCGTCTATCTGGTCTATGCCGGGACCGTCGCCGGAACGCGTGAGGCGCACCGGGAGTTGGCCTTCAACATCGCCATCGCCTTGGCCGCGATCGTGGCGGTGCTGCTGATCGCGTTCGGCGACGGCCGGGCGGTCGCCCTGATCATCGCCGCTGTCCCCTTCGCCTTGGTGGGCGGGGTCATCGCCGTGGCCCTCACCGGCGCCAGCCTGTCGCTGGGCTCGCTGGTCGGCTTCGTCACCCTCTTCGGCGTGGCCGCCCGCAACGCCATCCTGCTCGTCTCGCACCTCGACCACCTGATCGTCGCCGAAGGCCAGGATTGGTCGCTGGCCACCTTGGCCCGCGCGACTCGCGAGCGGGTGACGCCGATCCTGATGACGGCCCTGGTCACGGCCCTGGGCGTCCTGCCCCTGGCGCTACAGACGGGTCAAGCCGGTCGCGAGATCCAGGGGCCAATGGCAATCGTCATTCTGGGCGGGCTTATCAGCTCCACCTTGGCGACCCTCCTGCTTCTCCCAGCCCTGATCTGGCGATTTGGCCGATGGGGCCGGGCTCCTGCACATTGAGCCAGACGTGCATAGGCTGATCTGCGCCAACAGGGTAATCGGGCGGACCTGTGAAGGATCAAGCTCCCCAGCAAGGTCTCGCTTATCGCCGAGACGAAGGGAGACGACGATGTTCTACGGCGCGTTGGATGTGTCGCTGGCGACGTCGTGGACGTCACCACCTTCCATACCGATCCGGAGGTCTGCATAACCGGCCGGGCCGCGCCAATAGCTGCCCTTGGTCCCGCTCCCGGAACAGACCTTCGCAGGGCGCACATTGAATGATCACCCACCGAGCCCCTGTTCCAAGGGCGCGCGACCTACAGGTCTATCGCCTCGGACATCTCAAGCGCGTCATCGACCTCGATGCCGAGATAACGAACCGTGCTTTCCAGCTTGCGGTGCCCGAGCAGAAGTTGGCAGGCCCGCAGGTTGCCCGTCTTCTTGTAGATCAGCGCGACCTTTGTTCGTCTCAGGCTATGCGTCCCGTACGCCCGAGGCTCAAGCTCGATCATCGACACCCATTTGTCGACCAGTCGAGCGTACTGTCGGGTGCTGACGTGCCCACCTGGCCGGCTACGGCTGGGAAATAGCCAGTCGTCGTATCGACGGCCTCGAACCTTGATCCACACGGCCAAAGCATCTCGCGTCGGCTCGGTGATCTCGAAGGGAACAGGCTGACCCGTTTTCTGCTGGATGATCGTCGCACGCGGTCGAATTAACCCGCCTGGCGCCACGTCGCTGACACGCAACTTCACCAGGTCGCAGCCTCTGAGCTTGGCGTCGATCGCGCAGTTGAACATCGCCAGGTCGCGCACCCGCCCGTTGGCCTTCAGCTGTTGCCGAATTCCCCAGATGTGCTTGGGCTTGAATGGCGGCTTAGGGCCGATGATGCGGGCAGTATTCCAAGGCCGCTTTGGTGGAAGGAAGAGGTCAAATTGAGCCATGTTCGCCTCCCGCGAATTGGCTACGCCCCTCGGCTCATCTTACCACCTTCAGCCCCGTGCAGTCAGGCACAGCGGAGCGGTCATAGCGCTCATCCGGTTTCCGGACATTCGCTCGATAACGCCCATGGCGATCTACGACCCGTTGCGGACTCTTCGAGCGCCACGCGTCCTTCGAGGCGCGCCTAGGAGCGCGCACCTCAGGATGAGGAATTCAGCACAAAGGTCCTCATCCTGAGGCGCCCGCGCAGCGGGCCTCGAAGGACGCACG
>Ga0136846_1231947_pt1 | contig 11180 bp, 13 predicted proteins | sample HopSoiMetagenom2_FD_96841 | JGI IMG/M metagenome (GOLD analysis project Ga0136846, IMG submission 96841) | Grasslands soil microbial communities from Hopland, California, USA - 2 Assembly 2016 (version 4) | ecosystem: Environmental > Terrestrial > Soil > Grasslands | place: USA: Hopland... | reverse complement strand
CACGAACCACACGAAAAGCACGAAGGGAGCCAGCCATCTTCGCGCCGCGGGCCGCCGGCCCTCGTTCGTGCTTTTCGTGTGGTCCGTGGACAAATCTTGCAGAGCCGCCGCGCCGCGGCGTCTCAAAAGGCTCCCCGCGACCTATAGCGTCGTCGGATAGAGGTCTTCGACCTGGAACGGCGCGGCTTCGCGCATGTGCTCGGCCACGATGGTGCGGTGGCAGCCTTTCGGGTCGGCTTCGTAGCAGAGCAGGGCGGCCTTGCGGGCCTTGGCGATCTCGATGGCCTGGGCCAGCTGCAGCTGGGCCTTGGGCTCGGCCAGGTGGGCCTCGAAGATCTCGCGCATCTGCGCCGTCCGCCCGTGGCGGGCGGCGATGCGGCCCTCCTTCGGCGTGCCCAGTTCGCGCAGGTGGACGTATTCGATGCCGGCGTCCTCCAGGCTGGCCGACAGGATCCCTTTGGAGAAGCCCGCACGCCGCGAGGCCGCCACCGCGCGCACGTCGATCAGCACCTCGACCCCCGCCGCCTTCAGGGTGTCGATCACCCGCGCCTGGGGCGCGGCCTCGTAGCCGATGGTGGCCAAGGGGATCATGCTTTGGGCGGGATCATGCTGCGGACGGGTTCGGATCAGGGGCTTGGCGTGTGTGCGCCTCGATCAACGCCTCGGCGGCGCTCTTGGCTGCGCCGGCCGGGCCGTCGGAGCCGAACAGCTGGCTGGTGATGTAGGCGCCCTCGATGAGGAGCAGCAGGCCATCGGCCAGCTTCTTCGGCTTGCGCGCGTCCATGGCGCGGGTCAGGTCGCGCAGCCGCTTGCGCAGGTCCGCCTTGTGGTCGACCGCGACCTGGCGGCCGGGGTGGCTCGGCTCCGGATATTCCACCACCGCGTTCGACAGCCCGCAGCCGCGGTAGCCCTTGCGGGTGGTGCGCTCGGTCAGCACGTCGAAGAACGCCAGCAGCTGCGCCTTGGGATCGCCGGCATGGGGCTCCACGGCGGCGTCGAAATAGGCCCAGAACTGCTCGGCCTGGTCCTGCAGGTAGCGGGCGATCAGCTGGTCCTTCGAGCCGAACGCGCGATAGAGGCTGGGCTTGGTGGCGCCGGCCTTGGCGACGATCTCGTCCACCCCGATCGCCCGCGCGCCTTCGCGATAGAACAGCTCCCCGGCGGTGGTGAGGATACGTTCGGCGGCCCTGGGGGCCTCGGCAGTTTTTCTGGGCATGCTGCGCCTTGACGATGTTACCGACTAGTACGTATCTAGCGCCACCCGCAATTTTCCGTACCGGTCGGTCACATGAACGTAACAGCGCGCCGGCCCTTTGGCCAGAACTACGCCTGGGTGGTGGCGGCGGTCACCTTCTTCAGCCTGCTGGCCGCGGCCGGGTTGCGGGCCGCCCCGGGCGTGCTGCTGACGCCGCTCAACAAGGCTTTCGGCTGGGACCGCGGGTCGCTGTCCGCCGCCGCGGCGGTGGGCATCTTCCTCTACGGCCTGGTCGGCCCCTTTGCGGCGGCGCTGATGCAGACCCTGGGCCTGAAGCGCACCCTGATCTCGGGCCTGACGCTCATGGCCTTGGCCACGGCCGCCAGCCTCTTCATGCGCGAGCCCTGGCAATATGTCCTGACCTGGGGCGTGCTCTCCGGCCTAGGCAGCGGCGCGGTCGCGCTCTCCATGGGCGCCACGGTGGTGAACCGCTGGTTCGTCGCCCGCCGCGGCCTGGTCATGGGGCTGCTCAGCGCCAGCACCGCCACCGGCTCGCTGATCTTCCTGCCGGGCATGGCCGCCCTGGCCGAGCGCGGCGGCTGGCGGCCCGTGGTGATCGCCGTCGCCCTGGCCGCGGCGCTGCTGGTCCCGCTGGTGGCCTGGCTGATGCCGGAGCGGCCGTCCGACATCGGCCTGGCCCCGCTGGGCGCTTCCGAGATCGAGCCGCCCCCGGCGCCCGGGCGGGCGCTGGACGGCGTGACGCTGGCCTTCACGGTGCTGGCCCGCGCTGCGCGCACCTCGCGCTTCTGGCTGCTGTTCGCCACCTTCTTCGTCTGCGGCCTGACCACCAACGGCCTTGTCGGCACCCACCTGATCTCGTTCTGCGGCGACCGGGGGCTGGCCCTGGTGCAGGCCGGCTCGCTGCTGGCGGCCATGGGCGCCTTCGACATCATCGGCACCACCGGCTCCGGCTGGCTCACCGACCGCTACGACCCGCGCAAGCTCCTCTTCGTCTACTACAGCCTGCGCGGCCTCTCGCTGATGGCCCTGCCGTTCGTGACCTTCGACCTCACCAACCTGGCGGTGTTCGCGGTGTTCTACGGCCTGGACTGGCTCGCGACCGTGCCGCCCACGGTGCGCCTGGCCAACGAGGGCTTCGGCGAGCGCGACGGGCCGATCGTGTTCGGCTGGGTGGCGTTCGGCCACCAGATCGGGGCCGCCACCGCGGCCTTCGGCGCCGGTGTGCTGCGCGAGATCGACGGCAGCTATCTCGAGCCGTTCGTCATCGCCGGCGCGTTCGGCCTCTTCGCCGGGATCGCCGCCCTGGCCATCCACCGGCCGCGGCCCGCCGTCGCGGCGTGAGGCCGAGCTTCGCTTTCGCCGCGTCACCCGGCTAAGAGCAGCCCATGGACGCACGTGTCGACTACGAGCCGCGGGCGCGGCAGGTGGAGCTCCCGGGCCGCGGCGGCGCCATGGCCGTGCTGGACTTCGGCCCCGAGGACCGGCCAGTGGACGTGGTCTTCTCCCATGCCAACGGCTTCAACGGGCGCACCTACCGCTCGATCCTGGGCCCGCTCGCGGCTGAGTTCCGCCTGCTGGCCGTGGACATGCGCGGCCACGGCGCCTCGACGCTACCCGCCCTCGTCGAGGGTCGCGCCGGGTGGCCGGAGTTCCGCGACGACCTTCTGGCGCTGCTGGCGGCGGCGACCGACGGGCCCGTTATTCTTGCCGGCCACTCCATGGGCGGCACCTCCAGCCTGCTGGCGGCGGCGGCCGAGCCCGCACGCGCCAAGGCGCTGGTTCTGTTCGATCCGGTGCTGTTCGACGGTGCGCGCGCGGGTGAGATCCAGGGGGACAACACGCTCGCCGCGGGCGCGGAGCGGCGACGCGCCACCTTTCCCAGCAAGGCGGCCGCCGTCGAAGCCTACACCGGGCGCGGCGCCTTCCGGACCTGGCGGCCGGAGCAGCTGGCCGACTATGTGGCCGGCGGGTTCCGCGAGACCGCGGGCGGCGAGGTGACCTTGGCCTGCGCGCCGGCCTGGGAAGCGTCCAACTTCCGCACGCACAACTACGACCCCTGGGCCGCCTTCCCCGCCACCCGCTGTCCGATCCGGATGATGCGGGCCGAGATCGCCTCCACGGCGCGCCTCGACGGCCATGAGCCCGACCTGGCCGCCCTGGGCCGCGTCTCGATCGAGACGGTCCCAGGAACCAGCCACTTCCTGCCCATGGAGCGGCCCGACGTGGTGCGGGCCGAGCTGGAGCGCGCGATCAGAGCGTAAGGCCGGGCGTCGTCTCGGCCTCCATCCGCGCCAGCTCCTCGTCGGAGAGGGTGATGATCTTGCGGGTCTCCAGGTCGAAGGAGACGGCGATGGCCTCTGCGCTGGCCCAGGGCCGGCCGCTGTCGGGGTCCAGCATCCAGTGGGTCAGCCGCCGCACCCGCGCGTCGCCGCCGGAGAAGCCCGAGCGCAGCATCACCCGGTCGCCCGCCCGCGGCCAGGCGTGGTGGACCAGCCGGTATTCCAGCGCCGCCCCGCCCACCTTGCCGCGCTCGGCCGGCCCGCGGCCCGGGCGGCCGGCGGCGAACAGGTTGGGGATCGCGCTGGAGAGGCGCTGCATGAACCCTTCGGTGCGCATGCGGCCGAAGGCGTCGCAGTCGCGCGGGTCGACCACACCAAGGCCGGTATGGATGAGGCCCAGGGCGTCGGCGCGCGCCAGGCTGGCCTGGGTCTCGATCGGCGCCAGGCTCACCGAGCGCGGCGCGGCCTTCTCCGGGACCTCGATCGCCAGGGCCGCGGCCCGGGCTCGGACGCGGTCCGGCCAGGGGAAAGGGCGGCCGTGCCGGGCTGTGGCGTGGGTCACCACCGTCTGGAAGCTGGCGGCGAACTCACCGCTGGGGTGACGCATCAGGAGCAGCAACCGCGCCTCGCTCTCCCCCATTTCGACGACGCCGCCGCCGATGGTCAGGGCCGTGCCGGGCCGCGCCTCGCGCAGGAAGCGGATGTGCTGGTCGCGCACCACCAGTGTCGCCTCGGCCGTGGGCGCGATGACGCGCGGCATGCCGAGCTCGGCCGCCAGCCCCGCCAGGGCTTCCATGGCCTTGGCCACATAGAAGCCGACGTTCAGGTGCCCCATCTCGTCGGCTTCCCAGGCGGCCACGCCGCCGCGCCAAACCTCGATCTCCGCCAAGACGCTCGCTCCCCCAACTGTGGCCGGGGAGCTTAGGGAGCGTCCCACCGAACCGCCAGGGCTGGCTGCGCCTGAGCGCTAGCGCTTGCCCTCGGCAGGGTCGGCGCCAGGACCGAGGCGCCCTTCGTTCACGGATGGGGCGGGCCCGCCGTCGCCGGCGCCCTGGCGCGGCTGGGGATTGGCGGCCTCGCCGCCGAAGCTGCGGTCTTCAGGCCCGGGCTCGATCGCGTCATCCTTGCCCTCGGGCGGGTAGCGCTCGGCGCCCTTGGTGTTGTCCGAGGCTTCCAGCGGCTGGGCGGCGTTCTCGCGGCGCCCCGGGCTCTGCAGGTTGTCGTTGCCAGCGGTCTCATGGCCCATGGCTGTGCTCCTCGTGCGAATGTCCTTGCCCGGAAGCGATGCGGAGCCTGCATCGTTCCGATGTAACTTTCGGCCGTCGCCGGCGAACTTGGTTTGCGGCACACTGCACGCGCTTCGGGGGAGACGGACGCCATGGCTGAGAAACAGCGGGCCCAGAAGGTGCTGGTGAAGCGCCATTCCGGCGTCACCCGCATCACCCACTGGACCAATGTGCTGGCCCTGACCCTGCTCCTGATGAGCGGGCTGCAGATCTTCAATGCCCACCCGGCCCTCTACTGGGGCATGAAATCGGCCTTCGCCCATCCGTGGCTGTCCATGCGCATGGTGGAGGTGGGCGGCGCGCCGCATGGGCAGACCACGGTCGGCGGCCTGCATTTCGACACCACCGGTCTCTTCGGCTGGTCCGGCGCGGAGGGGATGCGCCAGCAGCGCGGCTTCCCGTCCTGGGCCACCATCCCCAGCTACCGCTCCCTGACGGACGGCCGGCGCTGGCACTTCTTCTTCGCCTGGCTGTTCGTGATCAACGGGCTGATCTACCTCGCCGTCGGCTTCATCGGCGGCCACATCCGCAAGGACCTGTGGCCCAACCGCGCTCAGCTGAAGCTGAGCCACGTGCTGCACGAAATCTCCACCCATGCCCGCTTCCGGTTCCCCAAGGGCGAGGAGGCGCGCCACTACAACGTGCTGCAGAAGGGCGCCTACCTGGCGGTGGTGCTGGTGCTGCTGCCGCTGATGCTGCTGACCGGCCTGTCCATGTCGCCGGGCTTCAACGCGGCGGTCCCCCACCTGATCGACGTATTCGGCGGTCGTCAGGGCGCGCGCAGCGTCCACTTCATCTCCGCCGGCCTCATCGTCCTCTTCATCGTCGTCCACCTGGTGATGGTGGTCGCCTCGGGGACCTGGAACAACATCCGCTCGATGATCACCGGCAAGTACGCCATCGAGGTCGAGCCCAAGGGAGACGCCGCGTGAGCCTCACCGCCAACCGCCGCCGCTGGCTGGGCGTGGCCGGCGCCACCCTGGGCTCGCTCTGGCTCTCCGCCTGCGACCGCCTGACCAACGACCCGAAGTTCGCCGGGGTTCTGCAGAAGGCCGAGGGCCTGACCCAGCGCGCCCAGCGGCTGGTCACCGACCGCAAGGCCCTCGCCCGCGAGTTCACGCCCGCCGACATTTCGCCCGACTTCAAACCCAACGGCACCATCCGGCCGCAGGACGACGAGTATGTGGCCCTGCTGGGGAACAATTTCGCCGACTACCGGCTGACCGTGGACGGCCTGGTGGAGCATCCGCAGTCGCTGACCCTCGCCGAGGTCCGGGGCCTGCCGTCGCGCACCCAGATCACCCGCCACGACTGCGTCGAAGGCTGGTCGTCCATCGGCAAGTGGAAGGGCGCGCGCCTGGCGACCCTGCTGGATCGCGCCAAGCTGAAACCCACCGCCCGCTACATCGTCTTCCACTGCGCCGACACGCTGGAGGAGACCCTGGACGGGACCGGCCAGTACTATGAGAGCATCGACCTGGTGGACGCCTACCATCCGCAGACCATCCTGGCCTACGAGATGAACGATGCGACCCTGCCGGTCGCGCACGGGGCGCCGCTGCGCCTGCGGGTGGAGCGCCAGCTCGGCTACAAACAGGCCAAGTACGTCATGCGCATCGAGGCGGTGGACCGGCTGGACCAGCTGGGCCGCGGCAAGGGAGGCTTCTGGCCCGACCGCGGCTACGAGTGGTACGCCGGGATCTGAGCCGGCCGGCCCCTGCTCAGTAGGGATTCTTCGCGACCAGCTCGGCCTCCGCGGCGCAGGCGGCGGGGTCGGGGGCCGGTCCGGCCTTGCGGGCCGCGGCCACCTCGGCGCGGGCGGCGTCCAGGTCCTTGCGGAACTGTTCCTGGCCGTGCAGGGCCGCCACGACGATGGAGCCGTTCAGCCGTCCCGCCTCCACGGCCGACAGGGTGTGCACCCCGCAGACCAGCCGGCCCTCGCCGAAGGCCCGGGCGCGGCTGAGGATCTCGGTGGCGCGGTCCGGCGCCAGCTCGGCCATGATCAGGCCCACCGTCCAGCCCCAGGTGTTGTGCCCCGACGGATAGTCCGGGCTCGCCGCCAGGGCCGCGTCCTTCGGCACGCAGATCGGCCCCTCGTCGGTGAGGTAAGGCCGCGGGCGCTTGTAGATGTCCTTGGGCAGGTTGGTGGCCCGGCTGACGTCGATCCCAGCCTTGAAGATCAGCGCGGTGGTCTTGGGCGCATTGGCCTTGTTCAGTTCCACCCCGACCGCGCAGGAGAGGTCCTTCAGGATCGCCGCGGAGTCCACGTCGCCCTGGGCCATCTTCCAGCGCGGCGTGTCCTGGAACTTGCGCGTGCCGAGGAAGACCGTGCGGTCGGCCTCCCAGCGGGTGGTCCCCGGGGCCGGCGCCGGCGGCAGGATCTTGTAGGTGTTGGGCAGGGCCTCCCCGAGGTAGCCGCTGGGCGCCGGGGCCGCGGCCATCAAGCCCAGGGCGGTCGCCGCCGCGCACATCGCCTTCACCCGCATGCCCAATGCCCTCCGACTGCTGCCCGTCCGGTGTCGCAGACCGGCCGCCGCGATACAAATCCTGAATGGCCAGATTAAAAATCTTGACTCTCACATTCAGAAAATTAAGTTCGGCGGCATGGATGGAACGCGAAAGCAGGATTGGCAGGCGCTCACGGAGCTCACCCAGGGGCGGCCCATGGTGGTGGAACGGGTGCGGCTGACGGATCGCGACATCGCCATCGAAGGGGCCTTCGAACTGCCCAAGCTGGCGCAGCTGGCGGCCGAGGATCAGGTGTTCGTCGCCGCCTTCGTGCGCAGCCACGGCTCGATCAAGGAGATGGAGCAGGTGTTCGGGGTCTCGTACCCCACCGTGAAGGCGCGCCTGAACCGCATCGCCGGCCAGCTGGAGCTGGTGGAGATCAACCCCGCGCCCAGCCGCTCCGAAGTGCTGGAGCGCCTGAAGGCCGGCGAGATCACCGCCGACCAGGCCGTCGCCGAACTGGAGGGACGCAAGTGACGCCGCGCGCCCAACCCGCTGCAGGCCCGCCCATGCCGCGCCGCGACCTGGCCCGCATGCGCCTGCGCGCCGAGCGGGCCCGCCTGGCGGTGGCGCGTCCGGACCGGCGGGTGCGGGTCGGCCTGTGGCTGCCCACCACGGTCCTGTTCGCCCTGCTGGCCCCGTTCGCCCTGATGCTGCTGCCGCTGCTCTACCTGGTTCCGCGGCGGTTCCTGCCCGATCCGGCGGGGGCCCTGTTCGGCCTGGGCCGGCTGCTGCTCTCGCTCAGCGGAATGCGCGTCGAGGTCGACACCCCGGCCGCCTACGTCCGCCTGCGCCTCTTCTAGGAGATTTCCCATGAACGAAGACCGCCGCTCGATCCTCGACATGCTGGCCGCCGGCAAGATCACCGCCGACGAGGCCGAGCGCCTGCTGGCGGCGCTGGACCGCGGCGCCGCGCCGCCGGCCCCCGCGCCCGACGGCCATCCCGCGGGCCGGCCGAAGGCCAAGTACCTGCGGGTCTGCGTCGACACCGACGAGCCGGCGGAGGGCGGGCCGACCAAGGTCAACATCCGCGTGCCGATGCAGCTGCTGCGCGCGGGCGTGCGGCTCTCCAGCCTGATCCCGCCCAAGGCCCGCGATGAGGTCAACGCCCACATGCGCGAGCAGGGCATCCCCATCGACCTCAACCAGGTGAAGCCGGAGAACCTCGAGGAGCTGGTCGAACAGCTCGGCGAGCTCACGGTCGACGTCGACCAGGAGAAGACCAAGGTGCGGATATTTTGTGAGTAGGGCCTGGCTGCTGGTCTAGGAGGCCGGATCGCCAATGCTTCCCCCTCAGGGGGAAGTGGCCCGAATTGCGCAGCAAGAGGGTCGATGGGGGAAGTTTTCCGGGCGCCTCCCCCATTGTCGCCCGCCTTCGGCATTGGCGACATTTCCCCCGCCGGCGGGGGAAACTACCCTTTCGCGAACAGGTCGGCCCAGCGGCGCTTGCGGCGCTGCTTCCAGGACCCCCGGTGCCAGGCGTCGGAGGCGATGAGCGGGACCACGGTGGTGGCCTCGGCGAACACCATCTGCTCCCAGGTCACGTCCACCTTGCCCCAGGAGCAGGCCTCCTTGAGCGTCGAGGACGAGCAGGCGCCGTCGCGCACGTCGGCCACGGTGATCTGGACCGCGTACTTGTGCATGTCGACCTCGTGGCCGAGGATCTCGGCGCACACGACCGTGTCCTGGGCGAAGTTCTTGGGCACGCCGCCGCCTACCATGAAGAGGCCGGTCGCGCCGGCCTTCAGCTTGATCTCGGTCAGCTCGCGGAAGTCGGCCACCGCGTCGATGGTGAGGTAGGGCTTGCCCGCCTTCATCCGCTCCACCTGATGCTTGACCAGGCCAAAGCCGGCCGAACTGTCCACGAACGCGGGGCAGAAGATCGGCACGCCCTCGCGGTAGGCCACCTCGACCAGGCTGTCCGGCTTCTTGGCGTTGCCCGCCGCCAGCCACTTGCCCATCTCGTGGATGAACTCGCGCGAGGAGTATGGCCGCGGCTCCAGCTGCTCGCAGAGCGCGTAGATCGTGCCGTCGCAGTTCTGGAGCTCTTCCTCGTCGATGTAGGTGTCGTAGATGCGGTCGATGTAGAGCTCGCGCAGGTCGCGGTCGTCGACGTTGGACTGGGCCTGGTAGTGCTTGAAGCCCAGGGCCTCGAAGAAATCCATGTCCACGATCGAGGCGCCGGTGGCTACGACCACGTCGATCATCCCGTACGTCAGCATGTCGCGGTAGATGTGCATGCAGCCGCCGGCCGAGGTGGAGCCGGCCAGCGTCAGCCAGGTGGAGCAGTCCGCGTCCTCCAGGCTCATCGACCAGATGTCGGCGGCCCGCGCGGTGTCGCGGCTGGTGAAGCTCATCTTGCGCATGGCGTCGATCACCGGCCGGGCGTCGTATTGGTCGATCGCCACGTGCTCGACGGTGTTGGCCAGCAGTTCGGCCTTGCGGTTGGTGTTCGCCGGAGCGTTCATCGTCGGGTTTCCCTCTCGAAGTTGACGCCCGTCCAATACGAAAGGCGCGACCGGGACGGAGCGACCGGCCGCGCCTATAACACTTGTCGATGACGGCTTGTTACCGCTTGCGGCGCTTCTTGCCCGCCGCGCCCTTGGGCCGCGACAGCCGCACCACCTTGCGCTCCTCGGCCTGCTCCTCGCGGGGCAGCCGGATCGAGCGGCCCGCCAGGCCGAACATGGAGGCCATCGGCGCGTCCTCCACCGCCACGGTCTCGGCGTCGCCGAAGCCGTTGAAGCGGGTGTTCATGGCCACGCCATAGGCGCCCAGCATGCCGATCTCGACGTAGTCGCCTTCGCGGACGTCTTCCGGCAGCCAGAAGGGGCCCGGCATGTGGTCGAGGGAATCGCAGGTCGGCCCGTAGAAACGAAAGGGCTTGAGGGCGCCGTCCACTTCCTGCGCGCCACGGCCTTCGCCCCGGTAGAGCTTCACCGGAAAGGGCCATTTGACGTGGGCGGCGTCGAACAGCGAGCCGTAGCTGCCGTCGTTCAGGTAGATCGCATCGCCCTTGCGCAGCTCGACCTTGGTGAGGATCGACGACGCCTCGGCCACCAGGGCCCGGCCGGGTTCGCACCACAGCTCGCAGTCCTCGGTCACCATCATCTCGGCGAAGCCGCGCTGGATGGAGTCGAAGTAGTCGTCCATGTCCGGCGGGATCATGCCGGGGTAGATCGAGGGGAAGCCGCCGCCCACGTCGACCACGTCCACCACAACGCCGGCGCGCACGATGGCGCGGCTGGCCTGGGCCATGGCAGCCTGGTAGGCGGTCGGGCGCATGCACTGGCTACCCACGTGGAACGAGACGCCCATGCGGTCCTGGGTGGCGCGGCGCGCCGCCAGCAGCAGCGAGGGCGCCTCATGCAGGTCGACGCCGAACTTGCCGGAGAGCGAGTAGGACGCCCCCTCGGCCTGGACGGCCAGGCGCACGATAAGCGTCAGGTCCTGCGCGCCGCCGGTCGCCTCGAGGATCTTCTGGAGCTCCTCGTGCGTGTCGAGGGCGAAGGTCTTCACGCCATAGTCGCGGTAGGCCTCGGCGATCGCCTTGCGGCTCTTCACAGGGTGCATGAAGGCCATGCGCGCGCCCGGGGCGTACTTGGCCACCAGTTCGATCTCAGGGATCGACGCGACGTCGAAGGCCGTGACTCCCGCCTTGGCCAGGGTCTTGATGACCCATGGCGAAGGGTTCGCCTTCACAGCGTAGAAAACGTCGCCTTGAAACTTATCCTGGAACCAGCGCGCCGCTACGGCCACCACGCCCGGTCGCGCGAGTGCGACTGGACGCTCCGGGGACCGCTCACGGACCAGGTCCAGGGGCGTATGGTACGTATGCACCTCACGCAACCCCCAACGGATTGTTGAACCCAGACCGGCGTTAGCAGCGCT
>Ga0136846_1212481_pt1 | contig 11180 bp, 9 predicted proteins | sample HopSoiMetagenom2_FD_96841 | JGI IMG/M metagenome (GOLD analysis project Ga0136846, IMG submission 96841) | Grasslands soil microbial communities from Hopland, California, USA - 2 Assembly 2016 (version 4) | ecosystem: Environmental > Terrestrial > Soil > Grasslands | place: USA: Hopland... | reverse complement strand
GGCCCGTGCGGAGCGCTGTCACACCGGTCTCCTCCGTTAGCGGCTCGCCGGCGACGAGGGCCGAGGAGCCGATCGCGCCGCTTCATTTGTCACGGCCGGATAACGGACGTAGCGTTCCCCCGGTCCGGACGGACCGTGCGCCGCCGATCGGGTGGCCGCCGGCCGGACGCCGCCGAACCAACTGCCGGCCGACCAGGCCGGCCCCGGACCGGGGACCCACTGCACTACCGGGGTGAAGCGATCGACGGGCTCATCGGCCCGCCGGACGCCGGGCGTCTTCCCGCCCGAACCCGTCAGCTAACTCGGCAGGCGGCCGTGGAAGAAGGGACGGGCCGCCATCCATGGCGCGTTCGCTGACCCCTGCCCGCCGGCGTGCTCAGCCCGGTTCCCGAGTCGTCGTCGCACGGGCCGTCGTCGCCCTCGCCGTCACCGGAACGCTGGCCTTCGCCCCTGTGCCCGCCGCGGCGCAACCGGGACCGTCGACGTCAGCGCAGGCTGCGGACCTCATCGCCGCCCGCGCCCGCGATCTCGAAGTGCTCACCGAGCACTTCAACCAGGCTCGTGAGGAGCTCGCGGCGACGCAGAAGGCAGCCGATCGGGCGGCCAAGGAGCTGGCCTCCGCGCAGGCCGCGCTGACCGAGGCACGGTCCCGGGTCCGTGAGGTCGCGCGGAGCGCGTACACCGGCGACCAGCTCGGGCCGCTACAGGCGATGCTGACCAGTGGCTCGGCCGACGAGTTGCTCGACCGGGTGGGCACCCTCCGGGCGATCGCCTCGCACAACGACGGCGTGCTCGGCAGCGCGGACCAGGCGAACTCCGACGCGGAGAAGGCCAGGAAGGCGGCCGAGGACGTCGCGGCCCGGGCCCGCACCCAGGTCGACCGCGTCTCCGCCCAGAAGTCCGACCTGAATGCGCAGATCGCGGTCTACCAGGCGGAGTACGACCGGCTGCACGCCGCGGAGCAGCGCGCCTCCCGCGCGGCCGCCGAGCGGCGCGCCAGGGATCGGGCGGCCGCCGCGAAGGCAGCTGCCGCGCACGCAGCCGCGGCCCCCGCAGCGCCCGCTCGGGCCGCCACGGTCTCCCCGTCGGCACCGGCCGCACCGGCCGCACCCGCCCCCGTCCCGCCACCGGCTCCGGTGGCCGGGGGCAGCGGCGCCGCGGCGGTCGCGGTGCGGACGGCGCTGGCGCAGGTGGGCGACCCGTACGTGTGGGCGGCCGCCGGGCCGGACGCCTTCGACTGCTCGGGCCTGATGCAGTACGCGTACGCGGCGGCCGGCATCTCCCTGCCGCACTCCAGCGCCATGCAGTCGACGATGGGCACCCCGGTCAGCCGGTCCGAGCTCCGACCCGGCGACCTGGTGTTCTTCTACAGCCCGGTCAGCCACGTGGGCATGTACATCGGGAACGGGCAGATGGTCCACGCGTCGACGTCCGGGCAGCCGGTCAAGGTCGCCCCACTGGACTACATGCCGAGCTACAACAGCGCCCGCCGCATCGCCGGCTGATCGCCGGCCACCGGTGCCACGCTCAGCGCCGGCCGGCGCTGAGCGTGGCCTCCACGGCAAGTCGGCGCTCCCGCGCCTCCTCGACGACCGCTGCGTACGCGTCCTGAGTCGTCGCCGCAGCGGCGAGGAAGGCGTGCCGGTCGAGCTTCTGTGGCGGAAGCAGGCCCTGCTCCGTCGTGCTCAGGATTCCGATGGCGCCCTGCAGCCCGCGACCGGCCAGTGAAGGAGTCACGGCCGCACCGGCCAGGCCGGCGACGAGGATCCCCGCGGCCGCCGGCACCCGCCAGGCCATGTCCCAGCCCCATGCGCGGCGGGCGGCGGCGCTCTGGACGGCTGCCGTCTGAGCCACCGCCAGCATGACCTCCTGCCGTCGCTGTCTCGTGCGCTCCGCCTCGACATGCCAATTCCGGGAGAACAACGCCACGGGCAGGACCTCTACGGCCAGGGCGGGGTACTCCTCGGCACACCGGTATCCGTGGATCAGCGCCTGCTGCGGCTGCTCCCGCAAGACGAAGTAGTAGTAGTTGCCGAGGTGCGCCATGGCCCGCACATGGGTGGCGGACAGGTCCCCGTACTTCCCGAGGATCGGGTCGTCGGCCGAGCGGGCGGCGAGCACACCGAACCTCCGGCGCGCCTCACGCAGCTCGTCGTCGCGTACCTGCGGATCGGCCATGGTCATTGCGACCTCGAGGTTTTCCAATCCGGCCAGCAGCTCGGCCTTCGTGGTATCGGCGAGGTGCCGCCCGATCTCGTCGACAGCGGCGCCGATCCGCGTAACCTCCGCCTTCATGGCTCTGGCGTTCAGCCCGGCCTTCACCTTCAGGACCGTGCTGATCGCTGAGCCGATCGTTCCCGGATCGATCATGGCCGGCACCTCACGAGGGCTCCGCGGCCTGGAATCGCACGGGCTCGGCGAGTCCTCGGGCCGCACGGCAAGCATGCTCGCCGTCCGCGGCTGGTCAAGCGACTTCGGACCTGCTGCGCACGGACCCGGCCCTCGAGGGCTCGCCCATCCTCCGGTCGGGTGAGCCCTCGGGCGTGTGCCGGGACGGCGTGCCCCGCGCGCAGCGGCTGAGTGCCGCCTGAAACGGGCCGGTCCGGAGCCGCAATCATGGCGAGGATCACGAGGTGGAGATTCCTCACAGCCTCCGGAACGCATGTAAACGCCATTTCCGGCCGACGATCAAGGAGCGGCGCCTACGGCGCCTCCCCCAGATCGGCCAGAGAGGCAGACGTGACTTCCCAGCGCGGCGCAGTGTCCGACAGCGCGAACCCCGACGTAGTTCTGATCGGGGGCGGCATCATGAGCGCCACCCTCGCCGCGCTCCTCGGCGTCGTCGCGCCGCAGTGGAACGTCACCGTCTTCGAGTCCGCCCCGGACGTCGCAGGCGAGAGCTCTGACGCGTGGAACAACGCCGGCACCGGACACTCCGCCCTGTGCGAGCTCAACTACACGCCCGCCGGACCCGACGGCCGGGTCGACCCGGCCAAAGCCGTGACGATCAACGAGCAGTTCCAGGTCTCCCGCCAGTTCTGGTCACACCTGGTCCGCGAGGGCATGACGGGCTCCCCGAAGGAGTTCATCACGCCCGTTCCGCACGTCAGCTTCGTGACCGGCGAGGAGGGCCGCGCCTACATGCGCGCGCGGCACGAGGCGCTCGCCGCCGAACCGCTGTTCCAGGGCCTCGAGTACGCGGACAGCGCCGACCGGCTCGCCGAGTGGATCCCGCTCATGATGGCTGGACGCGACCCCCGGCAGGTTGTCGCGGCGACCCGCTCGGTCGCCGGCACCGACGTGAACTTCGGCTCCCTGACCCGCCTGATGCTCGACGACGCCGCCGGCCGCGGCGTGCAGGTGCACTGCAACCAGCGGGTCTCGCATCTCGAGCGCGAGACCGACGGCCGCTGGCGGGTGACGGTTCAGGACACGCACACCGGCGAGCGACGCGTCGTCCGGACCCGCTTCGTCTTCGTCGGTGCCGGTGGCGGCGCCCTGCCGCTGCTGCAGCGCGCCGCGATCCCGGAGATCAGCGGCTTCGGCGGCTTCCCGGTCAGCGGCAAGTTCCTGCGCACCACTTCGCCGGAGCTCGTCTCCCGGCACCAGGCCAAGGTCTACGGGCAGGCCGCCGTGGGGGCCCCGCCGATGTCGGTACCGCACCTGGACCTGCGCCTCATCGACGGCGACCACTCGCTGCTGTTCGGCCCCTACGCCGGCTTCTCGCCGAAGTTCCTGAAGGCCGGGTCCGCGTTCGACCTGCCGACCAGCATCCGCCCGAACAACCTGGGATCCATGCTGGGCGTCGCCCGCACCGAGATGGCGTTGACCCGCTATCTGATCCGCGAGCTGCTGCAGACGCCGTCGGCCCGGCACCGGACGCTCACCCACTTCGTGCCGGAAGCCGAGGAGCACGACTGGGACATGATCACCGCGGGCCAGCGTGTCCAGGTGATCAAGCGCGACCCCGCCACGGGCCGCGGAGTGCTGCAGTTCGGCACGGAGCTCGTCGTCGGCGGGGACGGCTCCATCGCCGGCCTCCTCGGCGCCTCTCCCGGCGCCTCGACGGCGGTCTCGGCCATGCTGACGCTCCTGGAGCGCTGCTTCCCCGACCGGATCCCGGCCTGGCGGCCGGCCCTGCGCGAGGCGATCCCGTCGTACGGCCGCTCGCTGTCGGACGACACCGCCCTGCTCGCGCAGGTGCGCGCCGACACCATGCAGGTTCTCGAGCTCAACGGCTGACGCCGGCACTGGGCGGCTGACGCGCCGAACCGTAGGTCGGCGGGCAGGCGAACCGTCCGGTGCGGAAGGATCGTCGTCCGTGTCCGCTCCCCCGGTGCTGCCGACGGCGCAGCTGAGGAACGCCCGCATCGCCGTCGGCAGCTGCTTCTTCATCAACGCCGTCTTCTACGCCAACCTGGTGCCGCGGCTGCCGGAGGTGAAAGCCGACCTGGGACTGAGCAACTCGTCCCTCGGTGCGGCGCTGGCGGCCGCGCCCCTCGGTGCCCTCCTGGCCGCGCTGTCCGCGGCCACGCTCATGCGCCGCTTCGGCTCCGCCCGTGTGGCCACGATCGGGCTCGTGCTGCTCGGGCTCGTCGTCTGGAGCGTGTCGATAGCCCCCAACTGGCTTGCACTTGCCGCGGCTCTGCTGCTCGCGGGCGCCCTCGACGCCGTGGTCGACGTGGCCCAGAACGCCCACGGGCTCCGCGTCCAACGGCTCTACGGCCGCTCGATCCTCAACGCCTTCCACGGCGGCTGGAGCATCGGAGCCGTCACCGGCGGGCTGATCGGCTCGGCGGCCGCGGGGCTCGGCGTGCCCCTGACCGTGCAACTCGGGGCGGTCGCCGTCGTCTTCGGCATCGTGGCGCTGGTGGGCTACCGCGCGCTGCTGCCCGGACCGGACGACGCCGACCGGGATGCCGCACTCGAGCGCGGTCCGGCCACGGGGCGGCGTAGCCCGTGGCGGGCGGCGGCCCTTCCGCTGATGGCTCTCGGGTTGCTCGGGGTGTGCGGGGCGTTCGTCGAGGACGCCGGCGCGTCCTGGAGTGCGCTGTACATGCGCAACGAGCTCGCCGTGGGCGCCGCGGCGGCCGGCCTGGGCTTCGTGGCCCTGCAGTCGGCCATGACGCTGGGGCGGCTGACCGGGGACCGGGCGGTCGACCGGTTCGGTCAGCGACGGGTGGTCCAGGCGGGCGGCGCGGTGACCGCGTTCGGGATGGGCCTGGCGCTGGCCTTCCCCTCCATGTGGACGGCCCTGATCGGCTTCGCGCTGGCCGGCCTGGGTGTCGCCACGCTGATCCCGGCCGTCTACCACGCGGCCGACGAACTCCCGGGCCTGTCCACCGGCTCGGGGTTGACCGTCATCAACTGGCTGCTGCGCGTCGGCTTTCTGCTGTCACCGCCGATCATCGGTGTGCTCGCGGACGCGACGAGCCTGCGGATCGCGCTGCTGACCGTCGTGCTCGCCGGGCTGGGTGCGCTGGTCCTCGGCCGCGTCCTGCCGACCACCGTGCGCTGACGGTCAGTGGCTGATCCGCCGCAGGACGACGCTTCGCGCGGCGAGATCGCCGACCAGCGCGGACACGCCCACCAGCGGGATGTCGATCAGCAGGAACTCCCAGCTGATCCGCCACTCGCCGGACAGCACGGTGGCCAGGATGCCCGCGAGCACGCTGAACACCGCACCGACGAGCAGGGGCCGCCGCACGGTCAGGGAGCCGAGCAGCACCCCGCAGACCAGTCCCGCCAGGACCGGGAAGAACTCGGTCACGTGCCCTCCAACTGATCGGTCGGTGCGGGTCCCGCGGAGTGGTCCGCGGGGGCATCCAGCGGTGCGCCCGGCATGCCGGCGGCGGGGGCGCCCGGCCCCTCGATCAGAAAGCCGGGGGCGCCTTCCCCGCCGGGCGGTCGGCTCGGCGCCGGTCCGGCCGAGATGGCCCCGAGGCGGGCGGCGCGCGCCGCCAGCTCAGCTGACGGACCGGCCGCCGTGCCCCCGGCCGTCGGCCCGGCGCTCTGCGCGGAGACCGCGGCGGGTCCCACCTCGGGCTGCCCCGCCTCGGGCGGTGCGGCGTCGCTGCCGCCGCGGTCGTCGTCGATCTGCACCGTGACACGCATGGGGATCCCTCCGGGAGGAACGGAACGGCTCAGTTGAGGACGGCGTAGCGGCCCTCGAACGTAGTCGGCACGGGGGCCAGGTTCGTGACCGTGATCCAGTAGGTGCAGTTGTTCGCATCGGCACGCTCCACGGCGACGTCCCAGTCGATGGACGGTGACCCGTTGCGCACCGTCGTCGGCTGCATGTACCAGACGACGTGCCAGGTGGCGGGCCACCCGAAGGTGAACCAGCGCTGCGTGGCGCCGGCCGGCAGGGTTCCGGTGAACTGGACATTGGTCCACATGGGGGGCTCCTGGATGGCGGGACGACGGTCGGCTCAGTAGCGGCTGAGGATGCAGTAGCGGCCCTCGAAGGTCACCGGCGCGGCGGTCAGGTTGCGGACGGTGATCCAGTACGTCACGTGCTCGGCGTCGGCCCGCTCCACCTGCGTCCGGAAGGTGATCTGCGGGGCGCCCGGCGCTGGGCTGGTCGGCACGGCCGTCCACAGCATGTGCCAGGTCGCCGGCCAGTTGAAGGTGAACCAGCGGCCCGCCGCGTTGGGCGCGAGCGTGCCCGTCCACTGGGTGCCGCAGATCGGCTGGGTCATCCAGCCGTCGACCGGGATCTCCCAGACGCCCCTGTTGCGGGTGCCCGCGCGCAGCACGCGGGCGTTGGGCTGGAACACCAGGTCACCGATGAAGGCGTTCGGCAGGCTCGCCGAGAAGTCGGCCCACGAGGCACCGGCGTCCCAGCTCTGGTAGACGCCGAGGTCGGCCGCCACCCAGATCCGGTCGGAGTTCCAGTCGTCGACGGCGACGGCGTTGATCGGAAGAGGCGGCAGGCCCGCCGTCCGGTCGGTCCACCCCACCCCACCGTCGTCGGACCGGAAGACCCGCCCACCGCCGCGTGAGGTGCTCGTCGCCCAGATCCGGCCGGAGCCGCCGGGCGCCGCGACCAGATCGCTGACCACCGCACCCGCGCGAGCGGTCGTCAGTGCGGTCAGGGCCGACCAGCTGCCGGCGCTGAAGCGGGTGCGCAGCACCCTGCCGTCGCTCAGGCCCACCAGCACGGTGTCGGGATCGGGCACGGCGACCGCCGTCCCGGTGCCGGCGGTCGGGAAGCCCACCCGGGTCCACGTGGTCGCGTTGTCCCGCGAGACGTAGAGCGCCTGCATGGCGAGGGCGATGGTGTCCCCGCTGGTCGCGCTGCCCTCCAGCGGCGGATAGAACAGGCCCAGCCCCTCCCCCGCCGGCCGGGCCGGGGTGACGTTGGACCAGGTTCCCCAGTCGCCGCGGCTGGTCGACCGGAAGAGCGCGCCCCACTGGCGGCTGTGCACCACGATCGCCGGATTCTGCCGGTTCACCCAGACGTCACCGCCGTCGGCATCCTCGACGTGCTCCCAGACGGGCGACCCGGTCCAGCGGTTGGTGCCGTTGTCCTGGGTGCCGCCGATCAGCCAGCGCGCGGAGCCCCAGTCCTGCGCCAGGTACTCGAACTCGCTGATCGCCAGGCCGTTGTTGCAGCTGACCCAGGTGATGCCGCGGTCCGGCGACCGGAACAGGCCGCCGTCACAGCCGGCGTAGATCGTGTTCGGATTGCCCGGCTCGAAGGCGATGCTGTGCTGGTCGGGATGGATCGACTGACCCGTCGTGCCCTTGTTGCTGAGCAGCTGCCAGGTCCACGTCGTCCCTGACAGATCACCGCGGTGCACCTCGATCGATCCGCAGTACACCTGGGTGTCCCGATCCGGCGCGGCGGCGACGTACCAGTCGTACCAGGACTGGCCGGTCGCCAGCCCCGGCGGCAGCCCGAGCGCGGTCCACGTTCCGCCGGCCCGCCGCCACAGGTAACCGGTCGGGATCTGACTGCCGTCGGGCTGCGCGATCCACGGCGCGCCCGTGCCGAAGGCATAGGCGACAGCCGGGTTGGACGGTGCCACGGAGACGGCCAGGCGGACGAACGACGTCGGTGCGCCGGGCAGCGGCACCGCCGTCCAGGTCGTGCCGGAGTTGGTCGAGCGGAACAGGCCGTCGGTCGAGGACGCCAGCCACTCGCCGGTGCCGGGGCTGATCGCGAAGGTCGCGGCGGCCCGCCGCTGTGTCCACGTGCCGCCCGCGTCGGTGGAGACGTACAGGCCGCCCGTCGTCCCGGCGAGGAGCCGGCGGCCGTTGGTCTGGTCGACCCGGAGCGCGTAGAAACCCTGCCCGACGAACGGTGCGGTGCACGCAGGCGTCCAGGAGGCGCCGCCGTCGGAACTGCGCAGCACGCCGTTGCCCAGCCACCACCACCAGTCGGCCTCGCCGAGGCCGCAGTAGACCGTCGCCGGCTGGCCGGGATCGAAGGCCAGCGCACCGACGGTGAGGGTCGAGGCGAAGTCCGTCCGGGGCGTCCATGACCCGCCGCGGTCCCAGGACTCCCATACTCCGCCGTTGGCTGCACCGGCCAGGACGTGCGCGGGGTTGCCGGGGTCGACGGCCAGCGCCGACACCCGTCCGGAGACGTTGACCCGGCTGCTGCCGTAGGTCTGGCCGTTCGTCACCGTCCACGGTCCGGCCGACCGCCACTGCGGTCCGCCGGCCGTCGGCGGGCCCGTCCCGTCGAGGGCAACCGCGGCGTAGGTGGCGGCGAGCGCCTCGGTGCTGCCCTCGTCCGCCGGGGCCTCGCCGTCGCCTGCCGCGGGCTCCTCCTGGTTCGACGCCGCCGTGCGCTTGCGGGCGGCCCTGCGCCGGGCCGGCGCGGCGGCCGAGAGGACGCCGACGGTCCGGGCGTGGGTCACCGCGTCGGCCTGGACGTCGTCCGTGGTCGCCGCGACCGCCGCCGTCTGGGCGAGCGTCGTCAGCCCCTGGGACTCCAGCAGCTCCAGCAGCCGAAGCATCGCCTTGCCCCCGTAAGGCCGGGGCGGCAACTGGTCCTCGGTCCGGACGGTCTGTCGCGGAACCGCACCCTCGTCCTCGGGCCCTTGCATCGCCGCCTCCTGGCGTCAGGCCGTACGTGGCCGGAACACTGTGGAGGCGGCGCCGTCACCGGGCCGTCACTGGGCCGTCACCGCACCGTCACGGCGAGCGGTTCGGATCCTCGTCGTCCTGCGCCGCCTGCTCGGTCTCGGTCGGCGGCTCGTCCTGCGGTGTGCGCGCGGGATCCTCCCGGGCGGCGAGGAACTCACGAAGCCGCTCGCCAGCTCCTCCCCCCGGAGGCACCGGGACGTCGGGATCCGGGGTCCTCGAGGTATCGGCCACGTCTGCCCCCTGAGGTTTGCGGGCCGCCGACTGTGGGCCCCGGGCGTGGCGCGGCAGCGGTCGTGCCTCCACGGTTCGCCCCGGCGCCCGAACTGTCAAACGGCATCCGGAACCGTGGCGGACGGATCAGACGGCCCAGTCCGGGAACTCGCGCCCGGCGTATTCGCGCAGCCGCTCGGCGTCGTCGCGGAAGGCCTCGCACAGGCGGTGCCGCAGCCCGTGGGGTCAGGCGGGGGCGCTCGTCCGGCCGGGCCGCGCGGCCGCCGTCCCGGCGGAGAGGAACGGAAGGAGGGCCTGCTCGACCGCGACGGGGTTGTCGAGCATCGGCCAGTGCCCGCTGTCGTCGAGCACGACCACTCGGGCACCGGGGAACGTCTCCTTCTGGCGTCCGGCGTACCGGACGGGGACGTACGGGTCGCGTGCACCCCAGACCACCAGGGTCGGCGGGTCGACGTCCCGCAGTCGGCGGTGCAGGTCCTCCGACACGGCCGCCATGTCGGTGGCCCGGTACAGCCGGAGCACCGCCCGCTGGACGGATGGGTCCTTCGCCTGGCGGTACATGCGCTCGACGACGTCCAACGGCAGGCCGCGCGGGTTCCCGTGGCGCAGCATCAGGCGCATCGCCGGCAGACTGGCGGTGCGCAGGAACGCCTCGCCGGCACCGGTGGTGCGCCAGATCCGGGCCAGGTAGTGCCAGCGGTAGTCGCGCAGCACACCGATGTTGACCAGGACCAGACCCGCGACCCGGTCCGGATGGTCGGCCGCCCAGGTCAGGCCCCACGGCCCGCCGAAGTCGTGCACCACGAGATGGGCGCGGTGGACGCCGAGCCGGTCGAGCAGGCTTCCGAGGTGGCGCGCGTAACCGTCCACCGTGTAGACGAACCGGTCGGGCTTGTCCGAGCCTCCGAAACCCGGCATGTCCGGAGCGACCGCCCGGGCGAAGGGGCCCACCCGCGCGACGAGGCGGCGCCAGTCCTCCGCGGGGCCCGGGTTGCCGTGGACGAAGACGACCGCCTCGTCGGAGTCCCCGGGACCGGCGTGCAGATACCGGGTCCGGACGCCGGCAACCACGACGGACCCCTCGGCAACCTGCGCCAACCGGTCGTCGGCCAGTGGGTTCATTCCGGCGCTCCTCCGGTCTGCGTGCCGTTACGTGCCCGCGTCAGCAAGGGCCGGAGCGGGAGTCTCCGCACGTGGGATCGGACCCGAGTCCTCCCCTCCGGCACGGGCACGGACGACCGATGCCAGGACGTGCGGCCTGAGGAGCGCCGTGGGGCGCTCGAGCATGCCGAGGACCCGGGAGTAGAGCACCGCCACCGCAGGATCCTCGGTGGTGGCGATCCCCACGCGGTCTTGGTAACGGTGCTGCGCGCGCACGACGACGCCGGCCCGCATGCCCGTGGTGGTGGGGAACCGGAGGTCCTGCCCGGTCGAGAGCGCCAAGGCGTCTGCGGTGGCCCGCGCCAGTCTGCGCTGGAAGCGGACAGAGAGCCCGTCGAGATCGCCGTCGCGGTGTCGACGCCGCTGGGTCCACAGGCAGTCGGTCAGGCACTCGGCGGCCACCGCGGCGGTGGTCATTCCCTGCCCGTAGATGGGGTTGAACGCGCACGCGGCGTCACCGAGCACGAGGAACCGTTCCGGCCAGCGGGGCATCCGGTCGAAGTGCCACCTTCGGTTGGTCGTTCCGCGGTGGCCGCGAATCGGGGTGAGGGGCTCGGCCTGTTGGAGCGTGTCGGCGATGACCGGATGCCGGAGGCTGCGGATGAAGGCGGCGAACCCCTCCTCGTCGGTCGGCGGGTGCTGCCCGGCCGCACCGATGAGCGCGACGATCCATCGGTCCCCCTCGACCG
>Ga0136846_1237857_pt1 | contig 11181 bp, 8 predicted proteins | sample HopSoiMetagenom2_FD_96841 | JGI IMG/M metagenome (GOLD analysis project Ga0136846, IMG submission 96841) | Grasslands soil microbial communities from Hopland, California, USA - 2 Assembly 2016 (version 4) | ecosystem: Environmental > Terrestrial > Soil > Grasslands | place: USA: Hopland... | reverse complement strand
GCCCGTACCCAGGCCGTCGAGGAGAAGGTGAAGGCGTTCAATTCCTACGATCCCGCCGACGCGCTCGCGCAGGCCGCCGCGTCCGACGCGCGTCGCGCCGACGGACAGGCGCGGGGGCCGCTCGACGGCATTCCGATCGGTATAAAAGATGTCATCGCGGTCACCGGCCAGCCGCTCACGGCCTCTTCCAAGATGCTCGCGAATTTCGTTTCGCCCTACGACGCGACCGTCACCCAAAAGCTCAGGCAGGCGGGCGCGGTCATCTGGGGCCGGCTGAACCTCGACGAATTCGCGATGGGATCCTCCACGGAAAACTCCGCCTTCCACACCACGCGCAATCCTTACGATTTGGAGCGCGTGCCTGGCGGCTCCTCCGGCGGCAGTGCGGCGGCGCTCGCGGCGGGCGAAGCCATTGCCACGCTCGGCTCCGACACAGGTGGCTCCATCCGCCAGCCCGCGGCGCTCTGCAACGTGGTCGGACTCAAGCCGACCTATGGCTTGGTTTCCCGCTTCGGCCTGATCGCGTTTGCCTCGTCGCTCGACCAGATCGGTCCGTTCACACGCACGGTGGAGGACGCCGCGATCGCCCTCCAGGCCATCGCCGGCCATGACGAGCGTGATTCAACCTCCTTCAAGGTGGAGATTCCTGATTACCGGGCCGCGCTCAAAACGAAAAAAGGCCCGTGGCGGCTCGGCATTCCCAAGGAATATTTTGGCGAAGGTCTCGATCCTGAGGTCGCCGCCGCTGTGCAGAAGGCCGTGGATTATTACCGGTCGCTGGGTTGTGAAATCAAGCCGGTGTCCCTGCCTCACACCGAGTACGGCGTGGGCGTTTACTACATCATCGCGACTGCCGAATGCTCGTCGAACCTCGCGCGTTATGACGGCATTCGTTACGGCCATCGCTCGACCGAGGCGAAGGATGTCGTTGATCTGTATTTCAAATCGCGCGCCGAGGGCTTCGGGCCCGAGGTGAAGCGCCGCATCATTCTCGGCACGTATGTGCTGAGCAGCGGTTACTACGACGCGTATTACCTGCGGGCGCAGAAAGTCCGCACGCTGATCCGGCAGGATTTCCTCAACGCCTACAAGGAGGTGGACGCCATCATCACCCCAACGACGCCCACGCCCGCGTTCAAGCGCGGGGCGAAGGCCGATCCGCTGGCGATGTATCTCTGCGACGTCTACACGATCGGGGTAAACCTGGCGGGCCTGCCTGGTATCAGCATCCCCTGTGGTTTTTCCTCCGGCGGCCTGCCCATCGGCATGCAATTGATCGGCCAGCCGTTCCAGGAAGCGGACCTGCTGGCTATCGCCCATGCCTATGATTCGAAGCATGACTGGAGCCGTAAAACTCCGAATCTCTGATTTTTGACACAGAGGCAGACGCTCTGTGCATCCTCCTGCCCGCCTCCGTGACTAAAATCCGATCCCGCCTCCTCCGATACTCCCTCTCTCAATGAAATACGAAGCCGTCATCGGTCTTGAGGTTCACGTTCAGATCAAGACCCGCTCGAAGATGTTCACCCGCGTTGCCGCTGGCTACGGGCATCCCGCGAACACCCTGGCCGATCCCGTGGTCCTCGCGCTTCCCGGTGTTCTCCCGGTGATGAACAAGGCCGCGCTCGATGCCATCATCAAGGCCGGCCTGCTTCTGGGCTGCGACATCGCGCCCGTCTGCAAGTGGGACCGCAAAAACTACTTCTATCCCGATTCGCCGAAGAATTATCAAATTTCCCAATACGATCAGCCCATCTGCCTGAACGGCTCCGTGGAGATCGAGCTGCCTGGCTCCGCCCGCAACATCCAAGGCGAGCACAAGTCCATCGCGCTCACCCGCATTCACCTTGAGGAAGACGTGGGCAAGTTGAACCATGAAGCCTTCGATTCCCTCGTGGACTACAACCGCGCCGGCACTCCGCTCATGGAAATCGTTTCTGAACCGGTGATCAAAAGCGCCGACGAAGCCTACGCCTATCTCACTTCGCTTCGCGCAACCATGATCTATGGAGGCATCTCGGACTGCGATATGGAGAAAGGCCAGCTTCGCTGCGACGCCAACATCTCCATCCGCCCCGTTGGCGATACCAAGCTCGGCACCAAGGTCGAGTTGAAGAACCTCAACTCCATCGCGTTCGTCCGCGACGGCATCTCCCACGAAATCAAGCGCCAGATCGCCGTTGTCGAAAATGGCGGCACGATTGTGCAGGAGACGCGCGATTACGACGGCCAGGCCGGCACCTCGCAGTCGCTCCGCACCAAGGAAATGGCGCATGATTACCGCTATTTTCCCGACCCCGACCTGATGCCGGTGAAGGTGGACGAGGCTTGGAAGGCCCGCATCCAAGCCGAATGCCCCGAGCTTCCGTTCGCGAAACAAACCCGGTTTCAAGCCGAGTATGCGCTTCCTTACACACTCACGTCCGTCCTGGTGTGGGACAAGGCGCTGGCTGACTATTTTGAGAAAGCGGTGGCGCTTGCCGGAGCCGACAAAGCCCAGGCGGTTGGCAACTGGATCGTCAACGACCTCCAGCGTGAGCTCGGTGCCGCCAAGATCGGTCTCGCGGACTCCAAGGTGCGTCCCGCGCACATCGCCGAGCTGGTGAAGCTGATCGACGCCGGCACATTGTTGTCCAATGCCGCCAAGGAAGTCTTCATCGACATGGCGGCCACCGGCGAAAGCGCCGCCGCCATCGTCGCCCGCAAGGACCTGGCCGCCGCGCCGACCGACACCGTCGAACTCGAGGGCTGGTGCCGCGACGCCATCGCCGCCAACGCTAAGTCCGTGGCCGAGTTCAAGGCAGGCAAGGAGAGCGCGATCAACGGCCTCAAGGGTCCGATCATGAAAGCGTCGAAGGGGAAGGCCAATCCCAAGCTCGTGGACGAAACCCTGCGCCGCTTGCTGGCCGAGGTTTGATTCAGGACTCGGTTTCACTCCCTCAGTATCTCTTCCAACCGCAGTGAGATGGCGGCTGGACTTGATTGCAGGTGCCGGGCTAGGCTTCGCGGTGATCCGCGTTTGCAACCCCGTCCTCGCTCATCTCATGAAAATCGCGTGCGCCCTTTCGCTGTTGGTGGTTCTTGCCCTGCCTTTATCCGCGGTAGAGATCGGTGACAGCTACGAAAAAGTCATAGCTGAAAAGGGAGCCCCGGTCGCCAGACTGGAGGCCGGTGAGACTCTGGTGCTCAACTATGCCGACCAACGCATCAAGCTAAAATCGGGCAAGGTCGTGGAGGTGAATGCCAAGTTATCCGGTGTGACCATCGCGGAGCCTTCGGCTTCGGCCCCGACCGTCGCTTCGGGGGTATGGACCACCAACTATCAGGCTGCGCTGGCGCAGGCGCGTGAAACCGACGGCAAGGTGTTTCTGTTTTTTACCGGTTCCGATTGGTGCGGATGGTGCAAGCGACTCGATCAAGAAATTCTGTCCACGCCTCAGTTCAAAACCTACGCGGGGCGGAAGCTTATCTTGGTGAAGCTGGATTTTCCTCGCACCCTGCCGCAATCCGACGCGGAAAAAGCGCAGAACGAACAACTCTCCCGGAAATTTAAAATCGAGGGATATCCGACGGTGGTCGTGTTGAATGGAAAGGGGAAGGAAGTGGCCCGCCTTGGGTATCAAGAAGGCGGCCCGGGCCCGTTCATCGAGGCTTTGAAAAAGCTTTAGTTGAAGGCGTGTGGAGCGCCTGACAATTTCCTGACATATTTATGACGCGCCGCTGACAACTGCGGCGCGTTTGCGATGCATCCCGGGGAGGTGCTCACGCGGGACGCGTTGTTGAACGCGGTCTGGGGTGTCGGGTATTTCGGAACACGCGCACTTTGGACCAGCATGTGGCGCAGTTACGGAAGAAGCTGGAGGGGGCGGACGGCGGGAAATCGCCCATCCGAACGGTGCATGGCGTGGGTTATCGCTACGACGCTTGAGCCGCCGGCGCTGTCCCGGGGCAAACAAAAAGCCGCAGCCCGAAGGCTGCGGCTTGGAAAACGATCCGAGTCTTTGGCTCAGGAAGCGTGGGCCATGGCCGGCTGGCGAACGGCGGCGGGCGCGGTGGCGAAAAACTCCGCCATATGCGAAACCTCGCCGTAACCCTGGGTCTTGAGATCGGCTTCGATCTTCTTGATCACGGCCCGGAGCTCGGCGGTGAGCTCAGGGGAGAGGGACTCGACGGTGTTGTCGGTCTTGCTGACGACGTGGTAGACCGGCTCGCCGCCCATTTGGATTTGGTAAAGGCTGGTGCCGTTGTGGAAGTAAGAGCGACGGACGAGTCCGAGTTCTTCAAAGGCGGCCAAGCAACGGTAAACGGTGACCAAGTCGCACGAGCTGTTCGTGAGGTCATCGTGGATCTGCTCGATCGTGGCGGGCTGGGAGCGTTTGAGCAGCGCGGAGAGGATGGCGATGCGCGGCTGCGTGATGCGAAGCCCGGCGGCCTTCAGTCGGCCACAGGCCTGCTCGAGGGAACTCTCGACCGAGACATTGGACTGAATCAGCGGATTTGATGTTTGCGTAGTTGCTATCATGGTGACTTTAAATTCATGCAATTGTTACACATTTGGAAAGTACTAATGTAAAAAAGGCGGTATGCTTTACATATTTTTTACGTTTAACTTACAAGTTGGGCTTTGAAAGCTCCTGAAGCTTGCGAGTTGCGCCCTTTCCGGAGCGTGTGCACATTCCGCCACACCGACATGCAGGATCTGGATTTCACCGAAATTGTAGGGCTGATTTGCAAGGAAGACACGCGTTACGATCGTAAGGCGTATGACTTTTTGCGGGAGGGTCTTGATCACGCGGTCAAGGAGCTGAAGAAAAAAGACGCCGACCGGGCCAAGGGATCGCTGCACGTATCCGGCGCCGAACTGCTCATGGGTTTGCGCGTGTATGCGCTGGATCAATTCGGGCCGCTGACGATGACGGTGCTGGGCGCGTGGGGCATCCGTTGCTGTTCCGACTTCGGAGAAATCGTTTTCAATCTCATCGACTATAAAGTTTTCAGCAAAACAGAGAATGACCGGCGGGAAGACTTCGCGGAGATTTACACGTTTGAGGATGCGTTCGTGAAACCGTTTTTGCCGCAAAATCCCCGACGCACCGGTTTGTCCCCGATTTCCAAGGTAGAGTCCGCGTAGGGCGAGTTGAGCGTGTCGGCCGTGACGCTTCTTGCCGATCTCAGCGCACTGGCTTTATAACCCGGGTTCATGTCCAAGCCTGCCGCTTCGTTCGCCGCCGATCTTAAACTGCTTGAGTCTTTCTGGTGCCGCCCGGCCGAGCGCATGGTCTTGCCCAACGGGCTGACCCTTCTCGTGCAGCGCGATGCGGCCGCGCCGGTTGCCTCCGTGCAGGTTTGGGTGAAGACCGGCAGCATCCATGAAGGTGCGCTATTGGGCGCGGGGCTTTCGCATTATCTTGAGCACATGTTGTTCAAGGGCACGGTGCGCCGGGCCGGCCGCGAGATTTCCACCACGGTTCAGGCCCATGGGGGCAACATCAACGCGTACACGACGTTCGATCGCACCGTGTATTATATCGACCTGCCGTCCACCCACGTCGGGGTGGCGATCGACATCTTGGCCGATGCGGTGCTGCATTCCACGCTTCCGGCTGACGAGGTGGCTCGGGAAAAGGACGTCATTCTGCGCGAAATTGCCATGGGACAGGATGATCCCGACCACCGGTTGGGCGAGACGCTCTTCGACACGGCGTTTCGCCAGCATCCCTACCGGCATCCGGTCATCGGTCACCGGGATGTTTTCTCCGGGGTCACCCGTGAAGATTTGCTGGCGTATTACCAAGCTCGTTACGTGCCCAACAATCTCGTGGTCGTGGTGGCCGGCGACGTTGACCTGGCCGGGGTGCGCGCCCTCGTCGAGCAGCACTTTGGCGGCACGCCTCGCGGACGGCTGGCGCCGGTGGTGGTGGCGGAGGAACCGGCGCAACTGGCGCCGCGGACGGTGCATCGTCATGAAGACGTCGAGCTTACCCGCGCGGGGCTGGCCTGGCAGATCCCGGGTCTCACCCACGCCGACGCCCCGGCGCTCGATTTGCTGGCGACACTGCTCGGCCATGGCGACAGTTCGGTGCTCTGGCAGGCGATTCGTGAAAAACAGCGTCTGGTGCACGCCATCGACGTCCATTGCTGGAATCCCGGCAATGCGGGGCTGTTCTATGTTTCCTTCACCTGCGAGCCGGGCAAACGGGAGGCGGCCGTGGCCGCGGTTCACCGCGAACTCGCCCGCGTGGCGGCGCGGGGTTTTACCCCGGCGCAATTGCGCAAGGCCCTTCGCCAGTTGGTGGTGGGCGAGATCAACGCCCGCAAGACCATGTCGGGCCAGGCCTCGCGTCTCGGCACGGCCGAGGTGGTGGTGGGTGATCTGGATTTCAGCCAAACCTACTTCAATCAACTGGCTCGCGTGACGAACGCCACGCTTCGCCGCGTTTTGAAAGAGCACCTGGTGCCCGCCCGCCTCACGGAAATTTCCCTTAATCCCAAGAGCGCGGCCCAGCCGGCGGCCGCCCGTGCCGAGACCGGGAAATCGACGAAGAAATTTGTTCTGCACACGCTGCCGAACGGAGCCCGCCTTTTGCTGCTGCCGGATTCGCGTCTCCCCAACCTGCACCTGCGCCTTCTGCTGGAGGGCGGGCCGTTGCACGAGTCGCCGAAGCAACGCGGCGCCACATCCTTGCTGGCGACGCTGCTGACGCGCGACACCCGCAAGCGCTCCGCGACCGAGGTGGCCCGGTTTATCGAGGAAGTGGGCGGGGCGTTTTATCCGTTTTCAGGCAACAACAGTTTCGGACTCGCCGCCGAGGTTCTGCCCGGCGATGTGAACCGCGCCCTGACGCTTTTGAACGAGGCTGTGCTGACGCCTGCCTTTAATCGGGCCAGCTTCGAAATCGAACGCGAGGCCCAGATCGCCGATTTGCAGCAGGAGGCGGACGATGTCGTCGCGCTGGGGCGCAAGCTCGTGCGCAAAAAATTCTTCGGCGGGCATCCGTTTGCGATCGACGCGCAGGGTACCATCGAGGGGCTGAAGGCGCTCAAGCCGGCCGATCTCGCGGCTTTATGGAAACGGCTCGGCGTGGCGGGCAACAGCGTGCTGGTGGCGGCGGGCGATTTCGACCCGAAGACGCTTGCGCCCAAGCTCAAGGCGTTTCTCGCCCGCCTGCCCAAGGGCAAGGCGCCTCTGCGCGCCGTCCCGTTCAAGGCGCCGGCGGAAGTGGGTGATTTCACCGAACATCAACCGCGCGAACAGGCGGTGGTGTTTCAGGCGTTTCCCGGACCGGGATTGTTGGGCGAGGATTATTATACGGGCGAGGTGGCCGATGAATTGTTTAGCGGCATGTCGTCGCGCCTTTTCGAACGCGTTCGCGAAGAAAAAGGGCTGGCGTATTTTGTTCGCTCCAGTCGCGTGACCGGCATCGAGGCGGGCATGTTTTTATTTTACGCGGGCACGGCGCCCGCCACGGCGGAGGCCGTCCTGACCGAGATCGACGCCGAGATCGCCCGGGTGCAGGCGGGCGAGGTTGCGATGGAGGAATTGCAGCGTTGCCAGACACGGCTCAAGGCGGGGCGTCGCATGGGCTTGCAAACCAACGGGGCCCGGGCGATGCACGCCGGGCTCAACTTGCTTTACGGACTGCCCGTCGACGATGAGGTGCGGTACGATGCGCGTATCGACGGCGTGACGATTCCGGATTTGCAGGCGTTCGCCCGGCGGCGTTTTCAGCGGACGTTGCGTACGCAATTGGTGGTGCGTCCGCCGGCGGGCTGAGGCTCAGGATTTTCCGCCGTGGTCGGCGAGGCCTCCGCTCCACTTGAGTTTTGCGCGCACGACTTCGAAGTGGGAGTAACCGAGCCGCTGGGCCAGCGGCAGCCGGGTCGCCGCCATGGAAATTTCCACAGGCGAGCCAGTGCCGGCCATGAACGTGCGCTGCCCGTCCATGGCGACCAGAAGGCGGGTGGCCTGGTTGCAGTTGTGCACGCGCAACTTCACGCCTTCGCGAAAAATGATCGAGCGGTTGCTCAACGTGTGCGGGCAGATGGGGGTCATCGCGATGACGTTGGCGCCGGGGTGGATCAATGGTCCGCCGGCGGACAGATTGTAGGCGGTCGAACCCGTGGGCGTGGCAAAGATAAGACCGTCGCAGTGATAGTCGGTGACCAGCTCGTCGTCGGCGAAAACTTCGAGGCGCACGAGACGCGAGCCGGCATCCTCTTTTATGAGAATGTCATTGAGCGCGAGATCGTGCTGGCCGGCCCCGGCCGAACATTCCAGCAGGGTGCGGTAGGTGACTTGAAATTCTCCGGCCAACAGCGCATGAAACTGGCTGCGGGCTTCATCCGCCGCGAACGTGGTGAGAAATCCCAAGCTGCCGCGATTGATGCCGATGAGGGGAACCTGTTCGCGTGCGGACTCGCGTGCGGCCCCGAGCAGGGTGCCGTCGCCGCCGATCACGCAGCAGGCATCCTGACCCTTGAGGAAACCGTCGGGAATGGGAAAGGTGGTGGAGGTTTTCACCGTCACCCCGGCGGCCTGGGCGAGCGGGATCAGCGTTTCCGCCAGTTCCGGTGCGCCGGATTTCTGTTCGTTGATGACGAAGGCGAGATGGCGGATGGGCGGCATGGCGTGAGGGCTGATTACGCGGATAAAGATCGTTTACGCAATCCCAGCAAAAACTCCCGGTTTCCGTCCGTGCCGGTGATGGGCGAGTCCATGGTGCCGATCAGCTCCGCTTCCGGAAGCGCGTCGAGCGCGAAGGCTTGGATGCCGGCGAGGACGGCATCCTGGACTGCGCGGTCGCGGATGACGCCTCGTCCTTTGTCCACCTCGGCCTTGCCTGCTTCGAATTGCGGTTTCACCAAGGCGACAAGACATCCGCCGGGCGTCAAAAACGGCCAGACGGCGGGCAGGACGGAACGCAGCGAAATGAACGACAGATCCATCACGATCACGTCGAAGGCCGGGCGCGGCAGGTCGCCGGCCTTGAGATGGCGGGCGTTGATTTGCTCGAGATTGGTGACGCGCGCATCGCCTCGCAGACGCGGATGCAGTTGCGCGCGGCCCACGTCCACGCAGACAGCGTCGCTGGCGCCGGCTTGCAGGGCGCAGTCGGTGAAGCCGCCGGTGGAGGCGCCGACATCGAGCAGGTGGGCGCCGCGCAGATCGAGGGCGAAGCGTTCGATGAACCCCTGGAGTTTTTCGCCGCCGCGGGAAACGAAACGCGGCGGCTGTTCGATCGTGAGATCGATGTCCGCCGGGAATTCCTTGCCGGGCTTGTCGAGCCGGGCGGTGCCGTGAAGCACGCGGCCCGACATGATGAGCGCCTTGGCTTGTGAGCGCGTCTCCACGAGACCGCGGGCAACGAGGAGTTCGTCGAGACGTTGTTTTGGGGAGGCCATGATCAGTGCAAGATTTGCCGGGCGGGCGACCAGCAGGTGGTGCGTCCGCCGATCGTTTCACGTACGAGCGGCGCGCCGGTCCGGGGGCACTTGCCGCCGTTTTCCCAGCGGTGGGGAAATAACCATGTTTTGGGCGGATCCTTGAACGTTTCACCGATAGTCTTGAGCGCGTGATCGGCGACCCAGCGGGTTTCGCGATGGAGCGTTTTGATTTCGCCGGCCGTCAGCGAGCCGGCGGGCTGCTTGGGATGAATGGCCGCGCGCCACAGGATCTCGTCGGCCATCCAGTTGCCGATGCCGGGAAAACGCTCCTGCATGAGCAGGACGGCCTTGACGGGCGTACGGGCGCGGCGCTTGAGAAAGCCGGCCACCGCTTTGCTGGTGAACGCGGCCGAGAGCACGGGCGGCGCGATGTTCGTCCACCAAGCGGGCGCTTTGGGGCCGGTGGAAAACTGCACGCGGCCAAACATGCGATGATCGGAAAAAACGAGATTTTGCGCGGCCTGAACGAGCACGAGATGATCGTGTTTTTTCGGAGTATAATCCGGTGGCTGAAGGCTGAGTTCGCCGGTCATGCCGAGATGAATGCCGAGCCATGTTTCGCCGCTGGCGCGGAAGAGCATCTGCTTGGCGGCCGCTTCGGATGACAGGAGCGTTGCGCCCGTCAGGTGCCGGACGATGGATCGGGGGTCGCTGGTTTTGAAGACGCCGGCCCGGGCGTGGAGGAGGACGCGTTCGATGACCTGGCCGAGTCCGGGATTCCAGCGTTTCCGGAAATAATCGACTTCGGCGAGCTCAGGCATGGTCAGCGCAGCTCCCATTCATAGGGAGCGGAGGAGAGCATCTTGGGTTTGCCGTCGGTGACCTGCACGACGTCTTCGATGCGACAGCCGCCGAGTCCGGGATAATAAAGGCCGGGCTCCACCGTGACGACGGAGCCTTTTTTGAGAATGTAATCCACCGCGCCGGACATGCGCGGCAGCTCGTGCACGTCGAGACCCAGTCCGTGGCCGGTGCCATGGAAAAATCCCACCGAGCCCCGGGGCGTGTGTTTCGTCTCGTAGCCGTGGCGCGCGAAAACATCGAGGCACTGTTGGTGCACATGACGGCCGTTGACGCCGGCGCGAACCACGGAGAGCGCCGCGAGCTGCGCGGTGTGCACGGCCGCGACGAGGTTGTGTTGGGCTTCGCTGGCGCGGCCTTTGAGAAAGGTGCGCGTCATGTCGCCATGGTAACCGGTGGCGGTCACGCGCGGAAACACGTCCACGATGATCAACTGCCCGGCGCGCAGCGGGCCGTGGCCGCGTTCATGCGGGTCGCACGCCTGGTCGCCGCCCGCGGCGATGGTGTCGATGGAAAGCGCGCCGGCTTCGAGGCAGGCGATCTCGATGGCGGTCTTGAGGCGCTCGGAGGTGAGCACGGCGCCGCGATGAACGAGCTTGCCGGCCTTGATTTTGCTTTCGCGCAGGATCTTCTCGGCAGCGGCGATGCCGAGGGCACTGCAGCGGTTGCCCTCGCGGATCGCCGCGATTTCCTCACGGGTCTTGAGTTCGCGCTCGGGAAAGAGCGTGACGACGGGCGTGAGCGTCAGGCCGAGCGCGCGCAGCCGGTCGCACAGTCCGGCGGGGAAATTCTCGGGCACGACAAAGGCTTTTTGCCGATAATGACGCGCGAGCAACGCGATCACCTCGGCGATTCCGACCTTGGCTCCGGGATGGGTCTCGCGGGCTTTTTTCAACCAGGGCTCCAGCGGCAGCACGACATCGAAGCCCGAGTCCT
>Ga0136846_1230025_pt1 | contig 11181 bp, 11 predicted proteins | sample HopSoiMetagenom2_FD_96841 | JGI IMG/M metagenome (GOLD analysis project Ga0136846, IMG submission 96841) | Grasslands soil microbial communities from Hopland, California, USA - 2 Assembly 2016 (version 4) | ecosystem: Environmental > Terrestrial > Soil > Grasslands | place: USA: Hopland... | reverse complement strand
GGTTACTGAGAGCGGATGCGGCCTCGACGTGGATGCGCCAGCGATCGCGCGGCCGCGGCTAGCCGCGCTCGAAGTTCACGCTCTTCAAGAGCTCGCCCCCACGCACGATCTCGGTGCGGATGAACCTCCGACTGTCGTCGATGCTCTCGGCGACCGGCTCGAGCAGCGAGCCGGTTAGGCGCTTGACCACTTCGGGGTCGCGCATGGTTTCCTGGATCAGCGTGTTGAGCGAGGTTTGGATTTCACGTGGCGTTCCCTTCGGCGCCCAGATGCCGTACCAGGAGTAGAACTCGAAGCCCGGTAAGCCGGCCTCCGTCATCGTCGGAACGTCAGGCGCGAGCACCGAGCGGCGCGGCGTGGTGATGCCGACAGCACGGACCTTCGCCGCGTCCTTCGCGGCCGGCAGCAGCGCGAAGCTCGGATCTATTAGAAGCTGAACCGCGCCGCCCATGATGTCCTGCAGTGCCGGCACCGTGCCTTTGTAGGGCACCATCGGAATTGGCGCGCCGGTGCGGCGCAGGAACTCGATGGTGGCGAGATGCCCCGCCGAGCCCATCGACGAAATGGCGAAGTTCCACTGCGCCGGGTTGGCCTTGGCCGCAGCGACGATTTCGGCCAGTGTCTTCTGCGACTTCGACGCCGACATCACGCAGACAAGCGGCGCGACGGCGGTGCGGCCGACGAACTCGAGATCGACCTCCGGGTTGAAGTCCGCGGCCTTCAGCACCATCGGCATGACCGCCGTGTTGAATGCGCTCGCAAGCAGCGTGTAGCCGTCCGGCTCGGCCTGGATTACGGCGCGCGTGCCGAGAAGGCCGGCGCCGCCGGCGCGGTTTTCCACCACCGTGGTGCAACCGAACTTGGCACGGATCCGCTCAGCGATCAGGCGGCCGAGCGCATCGTTCGCCGCGCCGGGCGGCCAGGGCACGATCACCTTTACGGTCTTGTCCTTGGCCGGCCATGCGGCCTGCGCCTGCACACGAGGGCCCAGGGCGGCCAGCGCCGCGACTGCTGCCGCCGCCTTGATGACGTTGCGCCTTCTCATCTGTCCTCCTTGACGCCGCCAGTCTATTCCGCCGGACTGGCGTGGGTTCAAATCCTGCCGGTCGCGCCAAGCGCTTGCGTTCCGTAGCACGCACTTCTTCGCCGTCCCGATCTGTGACCAACTTTCGCAAACTGAGGCTTCTAGGGAACGGGATTCCTCCTTTCACAACAGCGCGTTGTTACCCGATGCCGCCGGGGCGTCGATCGCGACCGTCTGTCGCATACCGGCTTGATTTCCGGTCGGTCGGTTCCTACGATGCCCCTCAAACAAGGGGGTACCGTGCTCAAGAAAAAGGGTTTCACGGTCGTCGAACTGCTGATCACGATGGCCGTCATAGCCATCCTCGTCGCGGTCGCCTTCCCTTCCTACCAAAGCCACGTTCGCAAAGCGTCGCGCGCTGCAGCGCAGGCCGCGATGATCCAGGTCGCGGATCGCGAGGCGCAGTACCTTCTGGACGCCCGAAATTACGCCTTGGGCAGCTCCGCGCTCACGACGCTGAATGTCACGCTGCCGACAGACGTCGCCAGCAAATACACGATTACCGTCACCGCCGCCGACGGTAGCAGTACACCGAGTACGCCGCCGACTTATACGGTCAAGGCGACGCCGGTCGCTGGCGGTCCCCAGGTCACCGATGGCACCCTGAACTTGACACACACGGGGGCCAAGACCCGCGTCGCCGGTTCCACGACGTATCCCTGGTGACTATGACTCCGCGACGAAGCCGCGGTTTCACGCTCCCCGAGCTGATGATCGTCATGGTGATCATCGGCGTGCTGATATCGGCGGGCGTGCCGGCGTTTGCCGGATTCATCCGCAACCAACGGGTCAAGACGGCGAGCTTCGATCTCTTCTCGTCTTTGACGATGGCCCGCAGCGAGGCCATCACCCGTAATACGCCTGTGACGGTTACTCCGATCACGACAAGCAACTGGGCAAATGGCTGGCGGGTGACGTATGTAGATGCCACGTCCGGCAGCACCGTAACCTTGCGGGATGAGGGCGCCATGCCAAGCATCACCATCACGGGGCCGACCACGGTGGTTTATCGCGGCAGCGGAAGATTGAGTGGGGCAGCGGGTCCGCAGTTCCAACTGACTTCCTCTGGTACGACGATCGTTACCCGCTGCATAAACGTCGACCTGAGCGGTCGTCCAGTGACCAAGGCGGCCGCATGCTGATCTCTCGCGTTCAACGTGGCGTCACGATGCTGGAAGTCTTGATCGCCATCTTCATCCTGACGTTGGGTTTGCTCGGCACGGCCAGCATCCAGTCGCAGATGCAGATCTCGGAGCTCGAGGCCTACCAGCGGGCGCAGGCGATCGTGCTTCTGCGCGATATGGTCGATCGAGTCAATGCGAATCGACGCAATGCGGCGAGCTACGTAACCGGCTCGGCGGTGGGATCGAGTGCGCAGAACTGCACGGGATTGCCGACCGCCGCGGCGAAAGATCTCTGCGAGTGGAACAACTCGCTGTACGGCGCCTCGGAGACTCGGGGAACGCAGGCGCTCGGGGCGATGAACAACGCCCGCGGATGTATCAGCAATCCGGTCACCGTCATGCCGCGCGAAGTGGTCGTCGCGGTGGCCTGGCAGGGAATGCAGGCTACGTTTGCGCCCGCCGCCACGACATGCGGCACTGGCACCTTTGGTTCCGACGATCGATTCCGCCGCGCCATCGTCGCGCGCGTGGTGATCGGCTGCTTGCAGAACGATCCATCGACTGGGGCTTGCGTAACGCCATGAACACACGCCGCCAGCAGTCTGGCCTTTCGCTCGTCGAGCTGATGGTGTCCGTTGCGCTGGGCCTCATCGTGCTCTCCGCCGTGTTGATCGTTTTCGCCAACGCCAGCGCCTCGAGGAGCGAGGTCGAGCGCACGACGCGCCAGATCGAGAACGGGCGCTACGCGTCCGAGCTCCTATCGGACGACATCCGCCTCGCCGGCTTCTACGGAGAGGTCGATGTAACGAATATTGCTGCGCCCGGCGCGCTTCCCGCCGATCCGTGCTCGGTGACTGCGACGGATTGGAATGCTTGGATGCCCGTCCATATACAAGGATTCGACGCTGCGGGATTCATATCTGCCAACTGCGCGCTCACGAACCAGAAGGCGGGCACAGACGTGCTGGTGATTCGACGCGCGCGTACCTGCACAGCAGATGCAACGACGTGTGCGCCCGACGTGACGGCTGGCACGCCCTACGTACAAGCTTCCGCATGCGGCACGCAGGTGACGAAGTACGCGCTCGACATCCAGCCGGGCGCGGGCACGGGCGCTTTCAGCATGCAGACCAAGACCTGCTCCGGAGGCACGCTGGCGCCCAAGCGCGAGTACTACGTGCACATCTATTTCATCGCCACCGATAACGGGCGCGGGCAGAACATTCCCACGCTCAAGCGTCTGGAATTGGTGCGTGACTCTTCGGGCGGGACGACGCCCCGGTTCGACCTGGTGCCGCTGGTCGAAGGCATCGAGAACCTTCAGCTCATGTACGGCGTGGACACGGACAACGACGGCGCGCCGGACGAGTACGTTTCCAATCCGACTTCATTGGCGCGCTGGATGAACGTGATGACCGTGCAATTCAATATCCTCGCGCGCAACATCGAAACCGCGCCGAACTACGCGGATACGAAAACGTACACCCTCGGCAAGGATGCGACCGGAGCCGCGCAAACGGTCGGCCCGTTCAACGATGGGTACCGCCGCCACGTATACAGCGGCCTGGTCCGCGTCATGAATCCCGCCGGAAGGAGAGACGCACCATGAGGACGCTCGCATCCCGCCAGCAAGGAAGCACGCTCGTCGTCGCCTTGATATTGCTCGTCGTGCTCACGCTATTCGCCACCAACTCCTTCAACAGTGCGAAAACTAACCTCATGGTCGTCGGCAACATGCAGGCGTCCACCGAGGCGGCCAACGTCGCGCAACAGGCGATCGAAACCACGCTCAGCACGACGCAGTTCATCACGTCGCCGTCCAATGCCATCGCCAACCCGTGCGGCGGCGCGCCGAACACCCTGTGCTTCGATGTCAATGGCGACAACGTCACCGATTACACGAGCGTGCTGGCTCCGCAACCGGCCTGCATGTCCGTGAAACCGATCAAGAACTCGGACTTGAACCTGACGAATACCGAGGACCTCGGATGCTCGGCGGGACAGCAGCAAACGCTCGGCGTCGCCGGCGCAACCAGCGGCGACTCGCTTTGCTCGAACACGGTGTGGGAGATCACCTCTAGGACGACCGGCACCACGGGGGCGAGCGCCACCGTCACTCAGGGTGTCGGCATCCGGGTCAGCAACGACGACGCTTCCTGCTGAGCGCAAAAAAAGTTTGAACAAAGGGGGACGCAATATGAAAAAGAACCGTTACCCGATCGTCACCGCTCTTTTCGGAGCGATTCTTGCGGCCGCTCCATTGCACAAGGCGAGCGCCGAGGACATCGATCTCTTCGTGGGCAGCTCCACGGTGGCTGCGTCGTCGAATCCCAATGTCTTGTTCATCATCGACAACACGGCCAACTGGGACGCGAACAACCAGCACTTTCCCGGCCTGGCGATGGGCGAGGCAGAGCTGCGCTCGCTCTATAACCTGGTGAACGAAACCTCCGACACGGTCAACGTCGGCCTGATGCTGCTCACGAGCGGCTCGCCGGATGGCGCGTATGTGCGCTTCCATGTGAGCCAGATGAACGCCGCCAACAAGGCCGCACTGCGCACGCTGATCGGCGATTCGACCTGCGTCGACGGCACGGAGCCTGTCAGCGGCTCGACGAAATGCATCTTCAAGAACTTCAGGAGCCCGGGCGAGAAGATCAATACCGCCTCGGGTAACTATTCGGCCGCGCTTTTCGAGGCGTTCAAGTATTTCGGCGGCTATTCGACGCCGGCTCACGCCGCGGCGGCGGATGACCTGCCGGGGTCACCTGTGGACACGGTCGCAGGCGCGACCGCAACGCACTTCGGTCCGATCCGCCGCTCGAATCAGGACCCGAAGATCGACCAGCGCGCGATGGACCCGTCGAAGACCCAATACAACTCCCCGGGGAGCTCGTGCTCCAAGAACTACATCATCTTCATCGGCAACGGGACGCCAGGTAGCGACCTCGCGAGCAGCATCCTGTCCGGTGTCGGCGGATCTACCGGCCAGCTTTCCGCGCCTCAATATACGGTCATCAAGAGCGGCACTTCGGTAACGCTCGGAGTCGACCGCAGCTGCTATGCGGGAGCCACCCAAGCGCTCGCCCGCACTGCCTGCGCGGCCGCGGGCCCGACGGTATTTCCGAATTACCAGGGCTACTCGCTCGCCGCGGGCAGCTATGCCTGTGCGGCGCTCGCCGCGCCGAACGCGCCGGTTGCCTGCACGACGTCCGGCGGTGCCGCGGGGTTCAAGAATTTCCAGGTTAGTGGCACCCTGTCCCAGGTAGCGGACGTGCCCACCGGGACCTCTGCCGTAGGCACGACTTTCCCGGATGAGTGGGCGCAGTTTCTGTACAAGACGGACGTCAACGCGGCCGCTGGGGTGCAGAACGCCCAGGTGTTCACGATCGACGTCTTTCGCGACCAACCGGATACCGCGCAGAGCGCGCTGCTTTCCAGCATGGCGAAGTACGGCGGCGGCAAGTACTTCCAGGCGACTAACGAGAGCGCGATCCTGGACGCCATGCGGCGGGTGATGGTCGAAATCCAATCGGTGAACGAGGTGTTCGCTTCGGCGAGCTTGCCGATCAACGCGACCAACCGTTCGCAGAACGAGAACCAGGTGTTCATAGGGCTTTTCCGCCCGAACGGCGAAGCGAAGCCGCGCTGGTACGGCAACCTCAAGCGCTATCAGATCGGCCTCTTCGGCGACGAGGCGAAGCTGGCGGACAAGAACGGCCTCGACGCGGTCGACGCGACGACCAGCGGCTTCATCAACCTGTGCGCGACGAGCTTCTGGACGACGGACAGCGCCACATACTGGCAGACGCCGTCGACCCCCGGCAACTGCACGACCTCCGGCTTCAGCAAGTTTTCCGACGCCCCGGACGGGCCGATGGTCGAGAAGGGCGGCGTATCCGAAGTGCTGCGCCTCGGTAACAACCCGCCGCAGGACTCGACGAACGCCACGTATGCGGTCAACCGTACGCTGTATACGTGCACGAGTTTCTCGACGTGCAACTTCGGCTCGGCGCCGCACGCCTTTAACACCACGAACGTGAGCGTCGCGGCGCTAGGCGCGGCGGACAGCACCGAGCAGGCGACGATCATCGACTACACCAGCGGCAAGGACGTCGATGCGGAGAACGGCGTCTCCGTCACCGGCGACGCGACCTCGAAGCTGGACGCGCGCGTCACCATCCATGGCGACGTGACGCACTCGCGTCCCCTACCCGTGAACTACGGCGGCACCACCGGCGTCGTGATGTTCTATGGCTCGAACGACGGCATGTTCCGCGCCGTGCGAGGCAACGACGGCAAGGAGCTCTGGGCCTTCATCGCGCCCGAGCACCACGCGAAGCTGAAGCGCCTGCGCGATAACCAGCCGCTCATCTCCTACCCGACGGTCCCGGCCTCAATCACGCCGACGCCCCTGGCCAAGGATTATTTCTTCGATGGCTCGGCGGGCCTGTTCCAGAACGCCGACAACAGCAAGATCTGGATCTACAGCACCATGCGGCGCGGCGGTCGGGTGGTGTACGCCTGGGATGTAACCAACGTCGCCTCCCCGGTGCTCAAGTGGCGCGTGGGCTGTCCGAACCTGAGCGACGACACCGGCTGCACGACCGGGTTCACGCAGATCGGGCAAACCTGGTCGATCCCCAACGTGGCGCTGGTCAAGGGGTTCAGCACCACCACGCCGCTCGTCATCTTGGGTGGCGGATACGACTCCTGCGAGGACACAGACACCGCAACGCCGTCTTGCTCCTCCACAAAGGGTAACCGGGTCTTCGTCATCAACGGCGACACCGGCGCGCTTGTCGCCACGTTCAGTACGGATCGCGCGGTGGCGGGCGATGTCACGCTTATCGATCGAGACTTCGACGGCATGGCGGATCATGGCTACGTCGCCGACACCGGAGGCAACCTTTACCGCATCGACTTCGTCGATCCGGCGACCATCGCTCTGCGAGCGTCCGCCAGCTGGACCATCACGAAGATCGCTCGCACCAGCGGCGCGGGCCGCAAATTCCTGTTTGGGCCGGCGGCTCTGCCGGCGAATGGCAAGGTCTACCTGTCCGTCACAAGCGGGGACCGCGAGCGGCCGCTAGTGACGAACTATCCGTACGTTTCGTCGGTGGTGAACCGCGCCTATATGTTTGTCGACTCCTTCGCCTCGAGCGGCCTGCCGGTGGATCTCGACGGCAGCACTATGCATAACACCACCAGCGGCACGGATTGCTCGGTCACCTTTTCATCCGGAAACGGATGGTTTTTCGACCTTGACACGGGCCGTGGTGAACAAGGGGTCAACCAGAGCACCATATTCGGTGGCCTGGTGTTCTTCAGCACCAACCGACCCGATACCACGCCGAGTGCGGTGGCCTGCCGACCGAACCTCGGGGTGGCGCGCGGCTATGCCGTCAACTTGTTAAACGCCTCGGGAGCCGTCGGTACGCAGGGGATTTGCGGCGGCACCAGCCGGTCGGGCATCTTTACCGGCGGTGGCCTGCCGCCGTCACCGGTGACGGGCACCGTGCCTGTCAACGGAAGAGACGTGACGGTGATGATCGGCGGCATTCAGCGCGGCGGCGGAGCGAGCTCCCCGATCGGCTCGCAAAAAGTGAAGCCGAGCATTGCGCAGAGACGCAGCCGCGTTTATTGGTATAAGAACGTCGACCAGTGAGCCACAACTCCATGAGAACGCTCTTCGCCCTCGCGGCATTCGCCTTCACCGCCGCGGCATATGGCCAGGCCTACAAATGGGTGGATAAGGACGGCAAGGTCCGATACGGGGACGTCCCACCCCCGGGCGTGCAAGCCCAACGACTGAAGGCTCCGTCGGGTCCGCCCGCGGCGCCGCCTGCCGCCGCCGCTGCCGAGCCGAAGAAAGAGAACAAACCGGACGCCAAGGAGCTGACCCCGGAAGCGGCGTTCCGCAAGCGCCAGCGGGAGCGGCAAGAGGCGGACCAGAAAGCCGAGAAAGAGCGGGCCGAGGCAGCCATGAAGCAACAGAATTGCGCTAACGCTCAGACCTACCTGCGCACGCTGCAGAGCGGCCAGCGCATCACCTCAACGGACGCAGCAGGCGAGCGGGTCTACATGGAAGACGATCAGCGTCAACGCGGCATCGAGCAGGCGCAGCGCTCCGTATCGGAGTGGTGCAAGTAGACTGCTGGGAAAAATAAAAAGGGCCTGCGCAACGCAGGCCCTTTGGCTTCAGCCGCCTTACTGGCCCTGTACGTAAGCGCGCAGCGCGTCCGCCGAGTACTTGCTGCCCGTCGGATCCTTCACGATCACAGGCGAGCGCAGCAACACCTTGCGGCTCGAGTTGAAACTCGACCAGTTGTAGTACCCGAACTTCGCGTAATCGCGGTATCCCGGCGTGTTGAAGCCGATGGGACCCGCGTAATTCACGATCTGCTGGCCGTCCATCCACACCTGCAGAAGCCCCGAGTTATCCAGCGCGTGGCGGAACTTGAACACGAAGTCGGTCCACTGCCCGAAGCGGATCGGGATCTCGGGGTACTTCACCATCGTCTGGCTCGTGCCGCTCGTGTTGGAGGTGCGGAACACCTGGAACGTGCGGCCGCCGGAGCTGCCGTAGCTCACCAGCGAGAACGAGGGGCTGAAGCCCTTGCTCGAGTCGCCGGAGTGCACCTGCGTGCCGAAGAGCGCATCGTCGCCGCTGGATAGCGTGCCCCAGTCCTGCACGTTTACGCTGAAGGCGATCCAGTACGTCTTGCCGTTCTCGACGTCCGGCGGGAACTCGAACTCCGAGCGCTTCGAGCCGGAAGTCGTGGGATCGTTCGGTCCGAGCTGGAAGGCGAAGACTTTGCTCGAAGGATTCCAGGGATCCTGCACTTTCCCCAGGCGCAGCGTCTCGCCGTTCCCGAGCGTGCTGTAGTGGATGCCCGTCTCAGGGATGTCCCGCGCGTCCGGAAACTGCCCGATGACTTGGCCGTTATAGCCGGACTGCTGCGCGAACGGAGTGTTCGCGTCCGCATCGCCGAGTACGTCGGCCACGTCGATCCCGGCCGCGACGTGCGAGGTACCGCCGGAGGTAGCGCCTGAACTTCCGCTTGCCGATGGCACGGACTGCGCGCCGGCCTGCTGTGGCTCACCGCCGCCACCGCCGCCGCATCCGGCCGCCATCACAACGAACAAAGCGCACAACGACTTCTGCAGCGAATTGCTTCGCCATTGATTTCGACGATCCATCTCTCCCTCCCTGCTTTGCGCGCCCGCTGGACGCGGGCTTTTGTGCGGACCATCGTAGCGTCGCGAAAACGACTACAGGGCCCACGGGAGATGGACGGCTCAGATTACGGACGAGCGGGGCAAGAAACTACTGTTTATGACGCCTGGCGGCGACACAAATCGGGCGAAGAGGCGCCTAGGACGTAGTGTGTGTCGCTACTGGGTCTCGCCTGAGAGCACGTGGCGCGCGACTTCATCGTGGCGCGCGAACCAGACGTCCTTCGCTCCTCGCATGTGCCTGAAGATAGCGTGCAGCATGGCGGCGAGCGGCGGCCGCGCGCCGAAATGTGCATGGACCGTCACGTTGAGGATGGAGCCCGGCTCGTTCTCGTACAGATAGTCGAACGTGTCCTTGTAGGCGTCGTAGAAGTCGCGCGGGCTGCCGCGCAGGACGCGATTGTCGGTGAAGTCGCTGTGCGGCAGGGCGACGAGTCGTCGGCGGCCAATGGTTACGACGTATGGCAAATCGGCATCGTGATAGTCGCCGTGCCAGAGATAACCTTCCTCGGCGAGGATCTCCGCGGTGAGCGGCGTGGGCGTCATTCGCGGGCTCGCCCACCCGACGGGCCGCGCACCGCAGTGCGCCTCGATGATCTTCCCGCAGCGGCGGATGAGCGCGCGCTCGTCCTCCGCGTTGAGATAAGGAAGGAAGACGTCCTGCGTATAGGAATGGCCCGCTACTTCGTGTCCTTCGCGGGCCATCGCCTTGGCCGCGTCAGGGAAGCGCTCGAGCGCGTGCGCATTGGCGCAGACCGTCGCGGCAATCCCGAAATCCTTGAGTAAGCGCAGCAGCCGCCAGATGCCGGTGCGGCCGGCGTAGTTGGCCCACGAGACGCTTTGCAGGTCGAGGGTGCCTTCGCGTAGCGAGCTCGCCATCGGTCCATAGGGCGGGCCTTTGCCCTCCGGCCAGGCTTCGAACATCACTGTCGCCATGACGGCGATGCGAGCGGCCCCCGGCCATTCCATCCGATTCATAAAATTAGATTAACTGAACCTCGCCCGCGAGGCTTGCAGAAACTCACAATGGCTCGCCGGCGGGCCACCCACCCGCTCGACAATAATCGGCGTATGACTTTGGACAATCTCGAAGCCTTGGTGCCGGCGGGTGTGGAAGACCTCCTGCCGACCTTCATGTAAAACCGCAAGAAGTAGCTCGAGGCCCTGCAGGCGGCCTTGGCCTCGAATGATTTCGGCGCGGTCCTGCATATGGCGCATCGCATGAAAGGCGTCGGCGAGCCCTATGGCTTTCCGGCGATCTCGCTCCTCGGCATCGATATTGACCAAGCCGCGCAGAAGCCGGACAAGGCGCGCCTCGTCCAGCTCCTGGCGCAATACGCGCATTATCTGGACAACGTGCGGGTGTCCACCGAGGTCTGAACGGCCCGCGGTCGCGGGGTCGCGGCCCCGTAGGTCCAAATGCCCTTACGGCACCGCGCTTGCTCGGCGCAATGTCGTTCCCACGATGCATGCACGGAAGATCGTCATCGCCGCGGTAGCGATCGGCGCGCTGGCAGGCGCTTGGCGCTTCACGCCCCTTGCGCAATACCTGACTCCACAAAGCCTGAGCGCTTTCGCGGACATGCTGCGCCATTCGACGTGGGCGCCGATTGCCCTCGTTCTGACGTTCATCCCAGCGGCATTCGTCATGTTTCCACTGCCGATTCTCATCCTGCTCGCCGTGCTCGCCTTCGGTCCGTTGGCCGGCTTGTCTTATGGAATGTCCGGCGCGGG
>Ga0136846_1222003_pt1 | contig 11181 bp, 5 predicted proteins | sample HopSoiMetagenom2_FD_96841 | JGI IMG/M metagenome (GOLD analysis project Ga0136846, IMG submission 96841) | Grasslands soil microbial communities from Hopland, California, USA - 2 Assembly 2016 (version 4) | ecosystem: Environmental > Terrestrial > Soil > Grasslands | place: USA: Hopland... | reverse complement strand
CCGAGCAGCCCTACTTCCGGAGCGAGCTGGACGTGCGGCTGGTGAACTATGCCGGCTTCCGCCGTCGGCTCCGCGGTCTTAAGGAGTGGAGGCGGGCTCTCGAGGAGATCGCGGCGGAGGCGAAGGCCTACGAACAGGACATCGCGAATGGGGTCGAGATGGACGAGCGGCGCGCGGTTCCGCCGCCGGCCGATCGTGCCCGCGACGCGGCCGAGGGCTTTGCCGCCTTCGCCGCGCGCGCCGAGGAGCTGAACGCGATTCGCACGCTGGCCAAGTGGCTCTCGTGGCTCCGGACATTTCTCCGGGAGGACCCGTGGAAGATGGAGCGCCGGATCTGGGACATCCCGGAGAAACGCTACGACATCGCCCGGCTAGATCTCGCTGGCTGGCGCGGCGTCGGCAAGCTGGTGGACCGGTGGTGCGAGACGCTGGACCAGTGGGGCGGGAGCGAGGAGCCTCTCACCCCCGAGGGGTTCTATCGCCAGTTCCTCGACCTGCTCGACGGCGACGCGGCGCTTTGGACCCCGACGCTTCGCGGGGTGCAGGTGCTGGAGGGCCTCGCCGCCGCCTACCGCTCGTTCGACCACGTCTTCCTCGTGGGGCTCGAGGCCGGGCGCTTCCCGCTGCCCGCGCCGGCCTCGCCCATCCTGGATGAGAGCGAGCGGGAGGCGCTCGCGGCGGCGGGGCTGCCGCTTGAGCCGCGGGCGGTCTGGGAGGCGCGTGAGCGCGAGCTCTTCCGCATGCTGGTGGCCGGTGCCCGCGAATCTCTCACTCTCACCTGCAGCAAGGTGGACACCTCGGGCCGTGAGGTGATCGCCTCCGCCTTCCTCGAGGCGCTGGGCGACGTGGTCCCCCTCGCTGCCGAGGAAATCCCCTGCTCGGCGGTCGTCACCCATGGCATCCGCCTCGCCTCCGCCCTCGGCGCCGAGCGGGCGGTGGATCTTGCCCGGATCGAGTGGGGCCGCGCACGCTTCAACCTCTCGGCCCATGCCGGCCGGATCGAGGACGAGTCGCTCCGCGCCTACGTGGCCGAGCTGCTGGGCGAGTCGAGAATCTGGAGCCCGACCCAGCTCGAGTCCTACGCCAAGTGCCCCTGGTCCTACTTCTCGGGGCGGCTCCTCCGACTCGATCGCATGGAAGATCCCGACGAGGAGATGGACGCCGCCACCCGCGGCGCACTGCTGCACGACGCCCTGCGACGCTTCTTCAACCAGGCCACCGAGCGGCAGGGAACTCCACTGTTGCTGCGGAGCACGGACCGCCTCTGGGTACCGGCTCTGGCCGAGCAGGCACTCGACCACACGCTCGAGGAGGCGCGTGGGAAGCGCTGGCTCGGAAGCGAGCTGCTGCTCGGGCCGAAGCGGCTCGAACTTCGTCGGATTCTCCTCGGCTACCTGAAGTGGGAGATCGAGCAGAACGAGAAAATGTTCGCCGGCGGCCGGAGCGCCGCGGCCAAGCGGGTGCGCACCGGCGTCCTGGCGCACGAGGAGCAGCTGGTGCGCATCCCCTTCGAGCGCAACGGCGTCTGCATCACTTTCCGCGGTTCCGTCGACAGGGTCGAAGTCGGCATGGAGGACGGCACCAGTCAGTTCATCGCCGCGGTGGACTACAAGACCACCAAGTGGTCCTGCCCTGGCAAGGGCGACCGGAAGGCCTGGGACGACCATGTGGTGCTGCAGGTGCCGCTCTACGTCCACGCACTCACCGTGCGTCATCCGGGGATGGTGCCGGTGCGCGTCGAGTACCGCGCGCTCAAGAAGCCCGAAGCGGTGCACACCCTCGAGCTCTATACCTCCGGCCCGAACGGTCCGGAGGAGAACGCCGAAGCCCGGGAGAAGCTCGCGGACGCGCTCGATGCCGTCGCCACCCACGTGCGGACCGCCCGCTCAGGCGAGTTCCGGGTTCGACCAGCGCCCTCCTGCAAGTGTCCGAAGTTCTGCCACGCGCTCGAGATCTGCCGGGTACCCGGCGGTCCCGACACGGGAGGCTGGTAGTGGACGCGCCCAAGCCGCGGCAGCTCGATGCTATCCTCGCCACCGACGATCACGTCTTGGTGGTCGCCGGCGCCGGCACCGGCAAGACCAGCACTGTCGTCGGCAGGATCCTCTACCTGCTCGGCGTCCCGGTGGGCGGTCACACGATCGCGGCGCCCCTACGGCTCGACGACATCGCCGCGATCACGTACACCAACGCCGCCGCCGCCGATCTCAAGCGGAAGCTGCGCGATGAGCTGCGCAAGGCAGGCAAGCGCGACCTCGCCTACGAGCTGGACGCGGCCCGGATAGGGACCATCCACGCGTTCTGCGGCGCAATCCTCCGAGAGTTCGCTCTTCGCAGTGGTCGGAACCCCGGAGCCCGGGTGCTGGAAGAGGGCGAGGCCCGTGCTCTCGCCACGGAGGCGATCCACGAGTCGCTCCTCACCACGCTGGAGGGGAACCTCGTGCCCGACATTGGCGAGCTGTTCTCCCGGTTCGAGGTCGTCAAGGTGAAGGAGTGGGTTGGCAGCCTCACGGCCGACTCGGCGCGGCTGGAGAAGATCGCCGCCCAGCGCGCCGAGCTCGACGTGCCCAGCCGCGCGCTGGTGGATTTCGCGCTGCTCGCCAGAGCCGAGGTCGAGCGTCGGCTCGGTGATGCCGGAGCGCTCGACTTCGACCGGATGATTGTGCTGACCCGCGATCTACTCCGCCTCCGTGACAGTGTGCGCCGGAAGCTCCAGCGTCGGATCAGGACCCTCATCGTGGACGAGTTCCAGGACGTGGATCCGTCCCAGCGCGAGATCGCTTACCTCCTCGGCGCGCCTGACGAGCGGCGGAGCGACACCACGCGTCTCATGCTGGTGGGGGACCCCAAGCAGAGCATCTACCGCTTCCGCCGCGCCGACGTGACTGTGTGGCGGGGCGTCCAGCGGGATTTCGACGAGGGCGGCCTCGGACGGGTGATCCGGCTGGAGGAGAACTTCCGTTCGGTGCCCGCGATCCTCGCGTTCGCGGACGCCTCGGTGGGAGTGCTTCTCGACAGGCCGCTGGACGGTGCGTTGGCCGACTACGAGGTGGAATACCAGGCGCTCAGGCCAACCCGTGACCCCGATCCCGCCCACTCGCGACCGGTGGAGCTGATCGTCCTCGACGGTGCCGAGGATCTCAAGGCCGAGGCTCGCCGCACAGCGGAGGCGGGGGCGGTGGCCCGTCGGATGAAGGAGATCGCCGACGGTGGAGTGAAGTACAGGGACATGGCGGTGCTCCTTACCGGCTGGGGCGATCTCAAGATCTACCAGAGCGCGCTCGAGGGGCTGGAGATCCCGACGTACGCGCTGCTGGCCGAAGGGTTTTACGATCGGCGTGAGGTGTGGGACCTCGTGCTCGCGCTGGAGACGCTGCGTGACCCGCGGGAGGACCGGGCGCTGCTCGGGTTCCTCCGGAGCCCGTTCGTCGGGGTGAAGGACGAGACCCTCCTCGACATCGTGCGGCAGACCGGGCGCCCGGTCTGGACCCGGATCGGAGAGGTCAAGGTCAGGGAACAGGAGTTCCTCAAGTACGGGCTCGCCCTAATCCGCGATCATTCCGAGCTGCGCGACCGGCTCCCGATCCACGAGCTGCTCGCGAGCCTCCTTGAGCGCTCCGGCTACCTGGCCCATCTCGTTGCGCTCGGCAAGGACGGCCGGCAGCCGCTCGCCAACGTCCGCAAGTTCCTCCGCATCGCCCGGGAGTTTCAGGACGGCAACGTCGGCGACTTCCTGCGCGCCGTTCGCGAGTCGCGGAAGCGGGAGGACCAGGAGGCCGACGAGCGGCTCTTCGGGCAGCATGAGAATGTCGTCACCATCACTTCTGTCCACAGCGCGAAAGGACTCGAGTGGCCGGTGGTCTTCTGGGTCGACCTCGCCCGCGAGCCGCGCAAGGTGGGCAACGAGGCGATTCTGATCGGGCGGGAGATGGTGGCGCTCAAGGATCCCGACGAGAAGGACCAGAGTGACCAGTGGACGGCGCTCCTGACGCAGGAAGGGTCGGAGGCGCAGGCCGAGGCGAAGCGGCTCTGGTACGTGGCGGCCACTCGCGCGAAAGACCGGCTGATCCTCTCGGGGTTCAGCGACGGAAAGCTCAGGGCCGGCTGCGCCGCGGTCGAGCTCGGCGCCGCGCTCGGACTAGATGGGGCAGACGATGTACTGGAATACGTGGACCGGCGCGGCAACCGGTTCGAGGCGGTGGTGCGGACGATCCCGGCGGATCAGCCGGTCGCCGAGCCGATCGAGCAGGCCTTTACCGCGGCGGTCATCCCAGACTCGGGCGCGCCGTTGCACGTGGCCCCCGGCCGGCCGCGCCACTCCGCCACCGAGCTGATGTCATTCGCCCGTTGCGCTCGCCGGCACTGGTTCAAGTACGTCGCCGGGGTCGCCGAGCCCGCGCTGGACCGGTCGGGCCCGGAGTGGGGCGGCGCGATCGCACGGGGGCAGGTAGTACACGATGTGCTCGAGCGGATCCGTGAGGATGACGAGCTGGCGCAGCTGGTGGACGCGGCGGTGGGACGCTGGGATCCCTACAGCCCGGCGCCCGACACCGAGCCGGGCCGGGAGTACCGCGACGAGCTGGCCCGCGAGGTGGCGGCGGTTCGGACCAATCCCGCCTATCGAGCCCTGGACGACGCGCCCGGCCGACTGCGGGAGCTGGAGTTCTACCACCTCATTTCTGCCGACGACTTCCTTCAGGGCAAGATCGACCTGGCCGCGCCGGCGGACGGCGGCATTGCCGCGCTCGACGTGAAGACGGGCGGCGGCGACCGCGACGCGCTTCAGCGCAAGGCCGACGGGTACGCGCTCCAGCGCAGCGTGTACGTCGGCGCTTTGGAGGCGGTGAGTGGGCTGCCGGTGCGAAGCTTCGCGTTTCACTTCGCGAGCAATGGGGTGCAGATCGGCGAGCCGGTAAGCGACGAGCTCCGGCGCGCCGGAGCCGTGGAGGTGACGCAGGCGCTTGAGGCCATGGGCGGGGATGCTCCCGCTCTCACCAAGTACCCCGCTGAATGCCGCTGGTGCGGATACCGGAAGGAAAAGTGGTGCCCCGGCGTGCGGGAGACCGCGTGATGAGCATGTTACCCCGAGCGAAGGGAGGGATCTTGCCGGGCCGAGTTCGAGGCCGGGTAAGCAGATCCCTCGCTGCGCTCGGGATGACACATCACCCATCCAGCCACGCATGAAATCCCCCAAGCTCCAGCGCTGGCTCGACCTCCTCGCCGCCCTCCTCCGCCGGCACTACCCCGTCACCTTCGACGAGCTGATCCCCGACGTCCCCGCCTACGCCGCGCCGGGCCAGAAGGCCGAGTCCCGCCGCCGCACCTTCGAGCGCGACAAGGACGAGCTCCGTGCCTTCGGTGTGCCGATCGAGACCGTCCCGGGCCCCGACCCCGAGGTCAAAGCCTACCAGCTCCGGGTGCGCGACTTCTATCTCCCCTATCTCACCCTCCGCACCGAGCGCCCCGGGCGACCGCGCAAGATCGACCGCTACGGCTACCAGTCCCTTCCGTCCCTCGCCTTCGAGCCCGACGAGCTGGCCGCCGTTGCTGCCGCCGCGACCCGGGTGCGCCAGCTCGGTGACCCGCTCCTGGCGGAGCACGCAGAATCGGCGATGCGGAAGCTGGCCTGCGACCTGCCGGTGGACGCCGCGGGGCGGGACGAGCCCGACACCCGCCTGGTCCCGCCCCGCGCCCGCGCCTCCTCCGAGCTGATGGTGCTGCTCGACGGCGCGCTCCGGGCGCGGAAGCGGGTGACCTTCCGCTACCGCTCGATGGGCAGCGGCGCCGACGGCGCGCGGGAGGCGGAGCCGTTCGGGCTCTTCTACCTCAACCAGCACTGGTATCTCGCCGCCCGCGCCCGAGGCGAGACCACGGTGAAGAACTACCGCCTCAGCCGGATCGCCGACGCGCGGGTGAACCCCGGACGCCCCGGCACTCCGGACTACGAAATCCCCGCCGGCTTCGACCTGCGTTCCCATGCGAAGAGCCGCCAGGCCTGGGAGCTCGGCGCCGGCGATGCGGTGGTGGCGACCGTCCACTTCCGGAGTCGCACCGGCGCTGCCGCCGCCGCGCACCGCCTGGGCGAGGAAGTCCCCGGCCACCCCGACCGGCGCCATTTCCGGGTCCGCCGCTCCGACGCCTTCGCCCGCTGGCTCTTGAGCTTCGGCGGCGACCTGGTGCCGATCGCCCCCGGCGAGCTGGTGGACGACTACCGTGGCCTGGTCCGCGAAACCCTGGATCATCACCAGCACCCTAGCGCCTTCGCGCCCTAGCGCCCATGTCCGCCTCCGACCAGCTCCGCCGCATCCTCCACCTCATCCCGCTCTTCGCGGACGGCGAGTCGCACCCGGTGAGCGCGCTCGCCGGCATGGTCGGGGCGGACCGCGACGTGATCCTGCAGGACCTGCTCTCGATCTCGGAGCGATTCGAGGTGCCCGGCGGCTTCGTCGAGGGACTGCAGATCTTCCTCGAGGCGGACGAGGTCTCCATCGTCCCCAACCACTTCCTCCGCCCGATGCGACTCACCCGGAGCGAGCTGCTGGCACTCGAGCTGGGCCTCACCATGCTCCGCGGCGAACGGCCACCGGAGGAGCACCGGGCGATCGCCGGCGCGATCGTCCGGCTGGACCAGGCGGTCGCGCGCCTGCCGAAGGAGGAGATCGCCGACGATGTCCGGGTCGCCGCGCTCTCGCCCTCCGCGGACCTGGAGCACCTGCGCCGCCTGCGCGAGGCCTTCCGCGACCGCCGCAAGGTGCGGCTCACCTACCGAAAGGCCGACGCGTCGGCGGCGTCACACAGGGTCATCTGCCCCTACGGAATCGTCTTCGCCAGCGGGAACTGGTACGCCGTGGCCCACTGCGAGAGCAGCGAGGGGATCCGGATTTTCCGGCTGGACCGGGTGGAGGACGTCGAGTCGCTCGACGCGCGCTTCGAGTCCCCGCGCGGGTTCTCGCTCGACGCCGTGATCGGGGATGGGAAGGCGTTCCAAAGCAGCTCGGCTGGAACGCTCAAGGTGCGCTACTCGCCCCGGATCGCCCGGTGGATTGCGGAGCGGGAAGGGAAGCCGCTCGCCGATGACGGCTCGCTCACGTTGGAGCACCCGCTGGCCGACATCGACTGGGCGGTGCGGCACGTGCTGCAGTACGGTTCGGACGCGACGGTGCTCGAGCCGGCGGAGGTGCGGGAGGCGGTGGTGGGGCGGTTGGCGGAGATCACTGGGTCCTGACTGAACGCGCGGGGGAGATCGCGGATCGGCGAGAGCGTGGGGGGCGGGCGACCCTTCGGGGCGCTGCAGTGCCCGCCCTCATGTCCGGGCCTGACTACAACATCCGAGGTGGTGTGGCGTGCACTGACGCGCCCCTGCGGGTCACCCACCCCCCACGCCCTCGCCGGGCCACGGTGTGCGCGCGAGTAGAGATGCCGGGAGGGGCAGCGCACTGGGGGTCACACGCCCGCCGAGGGCGACTCGGTACTTGCCACCGAACCCGGGACCCCACCACGCGAGAGTAGCAAGTACCGATGCCCCGGTGGGCGTGTGGCCCCCGGTGCGCTGCCCCGGTGGCACCAGCACAGGGCCCGCCGGCGTACCCGCGTAAGTGCAGGCCCGGCCGCCGTGAGCGTCACCAACCGCGGATATATTGCGTTCAACACCCGCGCGCGTCGTCAGGCCTTCCACCGGAGCCGGTCAGCTGCTTCCCGCCCTCGCGCTGCTCCAGCTGGCCGTCACCCGTCCGGCCCCGTCGCCCAGATCGACCGGCGCGGTCGCCGGCGTAGTCCAGGACGGCACCGCCGGCCGCGGCCTCTCCGAGGTCGAGATCACTGGCGACGATCACCTCGCCGCCCGCACCGACACTCTCGGCGCCTACCGCCTCACCGGCCTGACCGCCGGGCCTCACCAGCTCCGCTTCGTTCGCGAAGGCTACGACACCCTCCTCCTCGGCGTGCTGGTCGGCGATTCCTCCGTCTCCCGCATCGACGTCGAGCTGGTCCCCCGCCCGGTTCACCTCCACACCATCGAGGTGACCGCCGCAGCCCCGCCGCTGTCGCAGGCCACGGGCTCCGACGACGCCGAGCTCGGCCGCACCCACCTGAGCGACGACTGGCTCGCGCAGCGCCAGGCCGGCGACGGCGACGCCCTCCGCGCCCTGGCCGATGCGCCCGGGGTACAGGCCGGCCGCGAAGGCACCGGCGGCCTGCACGCCCGGGGCGGCGGCGATGCCGACAACCTGGTGCTGCTCGACGGCATCCCGCTCTACTCCGCCGTCCACTTCGGCGGCGCCAGCAGCGCAATAAACCCCGATCTCGTGGCCGGCGCCGCCCTCCACACCGGTGTGAGCCCGGCCCGGTTCGGCGAGCACCTGGCCGGCGTCGTGGAGCTGGAGACTCGGGAGCCCGGGCCGCAGCCCTTCGAAGCCCGAGGCGCCATCGGCCGGTTCGACGCTCGCCAGGGGTTCTCCGGATACGTCCCGGCGCTCGGGACCGGCGTGTCGCTCGCGGCGCGCACCACCTACCGGAGCTCGCTCGCCGCGGAGAGTTACGGCGGGGAGTCGGACGCCGGGTCGCTCGACGGCAGCGGCTACGGCGACCTGCTCGGCGTCGTCACCGGGACGGCGGCCGGCGGTCGGCTGCGGGTCCTGTCCTTCCTCTCCCGGAACCGGCTCGCGTTCCCGGCGTTCGGCGATCAGTCGTCGGGCTACGAGTATGAGGCCGAGGACAACACGCCGGTCCACCACAACGACATCCGCTGGAACAGCTGGAGCCAGGGCGCGACCTGGAGCCGGAGCGGAGCGGGGGTCCAGTTGGAGACCGCGGCTTGGGCCGCCGGCAGCTCGGCCGACATCGCCTGGGGCGGCGCGGAGGGACCGGAGCGGCTCCGGAGCACGCTGGCGGAGGTCGGCATCTCCGCCCGGGCGGCGTGGCCCGGCGCCGGCGGCGGCACCAGCTTCGGCGCCTCGCTGGTGCGGCCGCAGACCCGGTACAGTGTCACTGGCGCCGGCGGCCTTTCCTTATATGGGGCGCCGCTGGTCGGCTCAGTGTACGCGGAACGACAGTGGCGCCCGACCCGAGCGCTGTTCCTCTCGGCCGGGCTCCGCGCCGGCACCGACTTCGCGAGTTGGGCCGGGCTCGAGCCGCGGGTCACCGCCATACTGGAGCCCGTCGCGGGCACCCGCCTCGGCGTGGCAGCGGGACGGAGCCATCAGGTGCTGCAGTCGGCGACGAATGACGCCTCGCCCCTGGGCCTCGTGCTCGGTGCCGAGCTGCCGGTCGCGGCGGGGGCGAGCGGCCTACCGGTGGCGCGGGCCGATCAGCTCGAGGCGTTCGCCGGGCGCCGCCTCGCGGCCGGACTCGACCTGTCGCTCTCCGCATGGCTCCGGCGGAGCGACGGTATCGTACTCGGCGCGCTCTCCACCCGTGACTTCTTCCCCGGCGACAGCCTCGTAGTCGGGCAGGGCGAGACACGCGGGGCGAGCGGCGCGCTCGAGCTCGCCCACGGCAGGCTGAGCGCGCGCGGCACGGTGACGGTGGCGAGCAATGTGCGCACGGCCGGCGGCATCAGCTACGATGCGGGTTACGGCCACGGCACCACGCTCGGCCTGGACGCGAGCTACCGAATGCTGCGGAACACCCGGCTGCTGCTCCGCTTCCGCGGCGGCGCGGACGACCCGGCCTCGGTGGCAGAAGCTGGGTTCGAGTGGCAGCCGGGCGCCCAGTCGGGCGAGCTGGCCGGCACGCCGGTGAATCTGCCCGGCGCGGTCAATGGCCAGCGGCTCCCGACCTACGCGCGACTCGATCTCGGTGTCCGCCGGGAGTGGCACTTCCTCACCACCGGCGTCTCGCTGGTCAACGCGCTCGATCGGCCCAACGTCCTAGGCCTGGTCGCCACCGACCAGGGCGGCGTCCGAGCGCTGCGTGGCTTGCCCCGTACCCTCGAGCTCGAGGTCGGCTGGCGGTTCTGATGGGCCCGGCGCGTCCCCCACGTCACATCCTGCGGCCCTGGCTCGTTCCCTCGACGTGCATGCCGCTACGCTCCCTCTCCCTCCGATGACTCTCGACGCCCGCCCCGCCGCCGACACCCGGGCCGCGTCGTTCGAGGATGCCTTCCGGGCCCTCTACGCGTCCCGGTTCGCCAATCTCTATCGTTACCTCGACCGCCTGACCGGCGACGCCGAGCTGGCCTCGGACGTCGCGCAGGAGGCGTTCATCCGCCTGCACGGGCGGGGCGAGATGCCGGACGAACCGATGGGCTGGCTGGTCACCGTCGCCAACAACCTGGTGCGGGACGAGCGCCGCGTGAGCGGTCGGCGGCTCCGGCTTCTCGCCGAGCAGCCGCAGCGGGTACCGGTCGGCGCGGCCGCCGATCCCGCCGCCGATCTCGATCGGGCCGAGCGGATCGACGCGGTACGCGCGGCGCTCGACACCCTCTCTCTGCGCGACCGGCAGGCGCTGCTTCTCCGGCATGCCGGCTACAGCTATCGCGAGATCGCCGCCGCGCTCGGCCTGGCGGACACCAGCGTCGGCACCACCCTCGTACGCGCGGGGCAGGCGTTCCGCGCCGCCTACCAGGAGCTGCACGGTGCACCCGACTGACGAGACCCTGCTCGCGCTGCTCCACGGCGAGCTGGACGATCGGGCCGCGAGCGACGCCCGGGTCCACCTCGCGAGCTGCGCCGAGTGCGCCGCGAGATCGGTGGCGATGGCCCGGGCGGACGCGGAGACGGGGGCGCTGCTGAGCCTGCTCGATCACCCGGTCCCTTCCCGGCCGCTGCCGGTGCCCCGGCAAGCAGGACCTCGCTGGGCCCGGCCGGCCATCGCCGCCTCGCTCGCCCTGCTGCTCGCGGGCGCGGCGGCGGCCGCCGTACCGGGGACCTCCTTGCATCGCTGGATCGCAGCCCGCTTCGGCGCGGCGCAGGAGCCGCGGCCCGCGCCGGCTCCGCCTCCCCCGACGGCGCAGGCGGGCGGAGTCGAGCTCCCCGGCTCCGGCGCGCTCGTTGTGACGTTCGCCGAGGCCGAGCCCGCGGGCCGGCTGACGGTAAGCGCCGGCGGCCGGGGCGGGGCGGTGCTGCACGCCTTCGGCGGCGACGTCGGGTACCAGGTGGGCAAGGGGCGGATCGCGGTGGACAACCGGCGGCCGGCGGGACGGTACACGCTCGAAGTGCCGGCGGATCTGGCGCGGCTTACGGT
>Ga0136846_1224458_pt1 | contig 11182 bp, 10 predicted proteins | sample HopSoiMetagenom2_FD_96841 | JGI IMG/M metagenome (GOLD analysis project Ga0136846, IMG submission 96841) | Grasslands soil microbial communities from Hopland, California, USA - 2 Assembly 2016 (version 4) | ecosystem: Environmental > Terrestrial > Soil > Grasslands | place: USA: Hopland... | reverse complement strand
GCCGCGCATGCTGACGATCCAGCCGTTCGATCCGAGCTCGATCAAGTCGATCGAGAAGGCGATCCAGGAGTCCGACCTCGGATTGACGCCGTCGAACGACGGCAAGCTGATCCGCCTCCCGATGCCGCAGCCGACGGAGGAGCGCCGCAAGGAGCTCGTCAAGGTCGTCCGCAAGATCGCGGAGGAGGGCAAGGTGGCGGTGCGAAACGTTCGGCGTGACGCCGTGCATCACCTGAAGGAGCTGAAAGACGTGGGCAGCGACGACGAGCGCCGTGCCGAGGACAACGTCCAGAAGCTGACCGACGAGCACACGAAGACGATCGACGACCTCCTGAAGCACAAAGAGGCCGAGATCATGGAGGTTTGAGCCTCCTCACGAAGATCCGGACGTTGCGGCACGTCCGGCCTGCCCCCGAGCCGGACCTGCCGGACGTCGCTCGCGCCGTCGCGATCATCATGGACGGCAACGCGCGCTGGGCGCGCAAGCGCGGCCTGCCGATTGCCGCCGGTCACCGAGCCGGCACGAAGGCGCTCCGCCGCACCGTCGAGGCCGCGATCGACCTCGGCGTCGAATCGCTCGCCGTCTACGCGTTCTCGACCGAGAATTGGACGCGGCCGCCCGAGGAGGTCGAACTGCTGATGGAGATCTTCACCGAGACGATCGAGCGCGAGCTGCCGGATCTCGTGCGCCAGGGCGTCCGCACGCGCTTCATCGGCCGGCGCGACCGCGCCCCGGACGCGCTGCGGGAGCGCATGGCGGCGCTCGAGAGCGAGACCGGGGGCAACCGCCGGCTCAATCTCTGGATCGCCTTCGACTACGGTGGCCGCCCGGAGATCCTGGAGGCCGCCAACCGCGCTGTCCGGTCGGGGCGGGAGGTCGACGAGGAGACGTTCGCCTCGTACCTGAGCGCGCCGGAGATGCCCGACCCCGATCTGCTGATCCGCACGTCCGGCGAGCTGAGGATCTCCAACTTCCTCCTGTGGCAGCTCGCGTACGCGGAGCTCGTGTTCGTCGACACGCTCTGGCCGGACTTCGGCGAGGAGCACCTCCGCGCCGCGCTCGACGACTACGCCAGCCGCAGGCGCCGCTTCGGCGGGCGATGACCCCTCTCGCATCGCGCATCCTGGTCGCGGTTGTCGGCCTCCCGGTCGTGTTGGCGCTCGTCTACGTCGGCGGCTGGTGGCTGTTCGCGCTCGTCGCCGTCGGAACGGTGCTGGCGCTGCACGAGTACGCGCTGATGACGCGGTCCCTCCGGCCTGTCACGCTCGCCGCGTACGCCGGGGCGCTGCTCGCGCTGCTCGGCGCCGAGCTCGGGGGGCTGGAATGGACGCTGGCGGGCTTTCTCTCGACGATCGTGCTCGCGTTCGTCCTCCACTGGGTCGGTCAGACACGGCAGTCGGCCACGGTCGCGATCGCGGCCACGGTGCTCGGCACCGCCTGGATCGGGCTCTGTCTCGCGCACATGCTGTTGCTGCGCGACGGCTCCGACCACGGGCGGCTCGCGACGTTCGCGGTGCTGCTGGCGGTCTGGGCAGGAGACATCGGCGCCTTCTTCGCGGGCCGAATGATCGGCCGACACAAGCTCGCGCCGGCGCTGTCACCGGGGAAGACGTGGGAGGGATTCGCCTTCGGGACGATCGCGACCGTCTTCGTCATGTTCGTGACGCTCTACAAGCAGGACTTCGTCTCGATCGCGGATTCCATCTTCCTCGGCCTGGTCGTGGCCGTCGCCGGCCCGCTCGGGGACCTGTTCGAGTCGGGAATCAAGCGCGACATGCAGGTCAAGGACTCCGGCCGTCTGCTCGGCGGGCACGGCGGCGTGCTCGACCGGCTCGACGCGCCGCTCTTCGCATTCGTCGCGGCGTTCTACTTCCTGCGCGCGCTGGGCAAGGTGTAGAGCAGCCGCGCGATCAGTCGCTGGCCCGCGGCGTTCGGATGAACGTGATCCGGCGCGAGGAGCTTCGGGGTGAACGCGTGGTAGACGTCGGCGCAGCGCGCGCCGTGGCTGCGCGCGACTTCGCAGATCGCGCGCGCATATTCGGCGACGACGCCTGGGTCACCGCGCCCGTCGTCGTAGAAGTTCGCAACGCGCACGTCACGAGCATGGATCAGGTCGAGGATCGCGGCGAGGTTCCGCCGCAACGACCCGTCCGGCCTGATCCACGGTGTGTCGTTGTGGCCGACCATCACGAGCGCCATGTCGGCATGGACTCCTCCACGTTTGCGCAGCAGCTCGAGCACCTCGGCGCTGTTCGCGCCCGGCACCGCGAGATTGCGGACGACCACCGGCCGTCTCAGCGCACGCGCGAAGAGCGCAACGAAGCCCGCGCGGCAGTGGCACTCGCGCGGCCGTGCAGCCGGGATCGAGTCGCCGAGCGCCACGAGCGTCAGCTGGCGGCGCGCCGCCGCATCGAGCCTCCGGCGCATCCGCATCGAGCACGCGGCGTCGGTGTGGTAGCCGCCGTCGACGAAGTCCGTCTGCGGGCATGGGATCGACCGGGCGTCGCGGAAGTCGAGCCAGCGGTAGCCGTAGCGTCCGAACAGCTTCGGCATCAGCCGCCCGAATGCACGCCAACGAGGCCCGATCACGGGGCTCGCGGCGAAGAAGCGCAGATACCGCTCGCCGTCGGGCGGCGTGAAGCCGACGACGCGCCACCCGCGTGCGCGCGCGAGTGCCAGCACGCGCTCCAGCGTGCGAACGCGCGCAGGTGAGAGCTCCGTCCAGTCGTCGTAGATGCCCGTCCGCAGCTTGCGCAGATCGGTGGTGAACGGATCGATCGCCGGGTGATACGTGTCCGGGTCGAGCTCGAAGCTCCACACGCGCGAGCCGTCCAGCCGCCACGCGAGCGCCGGACGCGACCTCCCGACGACGCAGGAGGAACCGACGCGCTCCTTGCGCCAGCGGTGGAGCAGCACGTAAGGCGCGCGGCGCACGATCCGTGCGCTTTCGTCGAACGCCGAGCGACTGAGCACGTAGCGGGCGCGCCGCTCGAGGCCGGGGGAGACGTCGAAGCCTCGGAAGTGCGGGTTGAGCCAGAACGCCTCGACGCCGAGGTACAGCGTCTCCGGGCGGGCCGGCAGCGCGCGAAGCTCCTTCAGCACGATCTCCGGCGAGATCACCGGCATGCCGAGGTTGGCGAACGTGCCCTCGCCGGGCCAGGAGCCCATCTTCAGCACGCGGCTCGAGCCGGTCACGAACGTTCGGGTCGGCCGCGAGCGGAACACGTCGAGCTTGAACGGGAGGTACTCGCCGCCGATCAGCTCGTGCGAGACGAGGCACTGCGGCCTCGCCGCGCGCGCTTCCTGGACGGCCGACGGCTTCCAGAACTCGCCGAACGGGTCGACCCACCAGTTCAAGGTCGCGAGCGCCGCGAGCAGAACGAGGGCGGTCCCGAGGAAGACGACGAGCCGCGCCATCAGAAGCGGAAGTAGATGAAGGGATGGCTGGTGTAGATCGACGCGACCCCGACGGCGAGCACCGCACCGACCGCTGCGACACGCGCGAAGCCGAAGCTGCGGACGTCCCAGGTCCACTCCTCGGGGACGACCATCGTGTACGCGATGGCCGCGACGATCAGCAGCGTCAGGTGTCCCGGGAACTGTCCGAGCCCGTGCAGGAGGAACATCGCGGCGACGGCATGCCCGATCGCGGCCGCGGAATGCAGCCGGAAGAAGACCCAGCCGAACATCACGACGACGAACGTGGCAGCCACCGCGACCACCGTCGGCGCACGGAGTGCGCGCTTGCGCAGGTGGTGCGTGGTGAGCAGCAGGACGCCCTGGTAGAGGCCCCAGACGACGAAGTTCAGCGAGGCTCCGTGCCAGAGGCCTCCGAGCCCCATTGTCGCGAGCAGGTTCGCGTCACGACGGCGCTCGCCTTTCCTGTTCCCGCCCAGCGGGATGTACAGGTAGTCGCGCAACCAGGTGGACAGCGTCACGTGCCAGCGGCGCCAGAACTCGATCGGGCTGGACGCGCGATACGGACGGTTGAAGTTCCACGGCAGCTCGATGCCGAAGATCTGAGCGAGCCCGAGCGCCATGTCCGAGTACGCGCTGAAGTCGAAGTAGATCTGGAAGCCGAACCCGACGATCGCGGCCCACGCCTCGAACGCGTGCAGCGAGGAGGGATCGTCGAGATAGCGGTTCACCCAGGTCGCGAACCCGTCTGCGACGACCGTCTTCTTCGCGAGGCCGAGCGCGAACAGCAGTAGACCGGCCCGCACGCGGTCGGCGTCGAAGGGATGTCTGCGCAGCAGTTGCGGCCGCAGGAACCCGTAGCGGACGATCGGCCCCGCGATCAGGTGCGGGAAGAACGAGATGAAGAACGCGTAGCGCAGCGGATCGCGCTCGGCTTCGAGGTCGCCGCGATACACGTCGACGGCGTACGAGATTCCTTCGAAGGTGTAGAAGCTGATGCCGATCGGCAGAACGATCCCGTTCAGGAACCCGTGCAGGCCGGGGAAGCCGTGCGCCGTGATCACGCCGACGAAGCTCGTGAGGTTGCCGCCGACGAACGCGGCGTACTTGAAAGCGCCCAGCAGCGCGAGGAGCGATGCGACGGTGGCGACGAGCACGGCCCTGCTGCGAGCCCGCTCGAGCGCGCGGCCGCCCGCGTAGCCGACGAGTGTCGACGCCGCCATCAGCAGCGCGAACCACCACTTCGCGTACGCGTAGAAGACGTAGCTCGCGAGGACGAGGAGCACGAGCCGCGCGCGATGCGCGGGAATCGCGAAGTACGCGACGACGACCAGCGGCAGGAAGACGAAGAGGAAGACGAAGCTGTTGAAGAGCACGAGCTAGAGCCGCTTGGCGTAGCGGACGACGCGTGCCGACATGCCCCAGAACTCGTCGTCTTTCTGGGCGCCGTCGGCGGCCCAGCCCGCCGCCTCGTAGAAGCGTCGTGCGCGCGGATTGTCGTCCCAGACCCAGAGGATCGCGTTCGAGTACCCCTGTTCGCGCAGAAGCGCTTCGCCGGCTTCGATCAACGCTCGTCCGACGCCTCTGCCCCAATGCTCCGGGTGGACGTAGATCGCGTGGAGCTCGCTCTCCGCGGCCTCGTCGCGATGAGCCGGCCCGACCTTGACGAAGCCGACGACTTCCTCGTCGACCTCGGCCACGATCGGCGGAAAGCGCCGCCAGAACCGCGTGCGATCCGCCAATGAGATGCCGGAAAGCTGCTCGTCGCTGAAGAGATGGTTGTACCCCTCCTGCCACGAGGCGATCTGCACGCGCGCGACGGCCTCCGCGTCCTCGGGCATCCCGGGCCGGATCATCGCGCCCGAACCTACACTTGAACCGTGAAACGGATCGCCCTTCTGGGTGCCACGGGCTCGATCGGCCGCCAGGCGCAGGAGATCATCGCCGCGCATCCCGGGCTGGAGCTCTGCGCGGCCGCCTCGGGCTCGCGGGCAGTGGACGGCCTCGCACCGCTTACGCAGGTGGGAGGCGACCTGACCGAGCTCCTCGAGCGCGCCGAGCCGGACCTCGTCCTCAATGCCGTCGTCGGCTTCGCCGGCCTGCCGGCGACGCTCTGGGCGCTCGAGGGCGGCGTCGACCTGGCACTCGCGAACAAGGAGAGCCTCGTCGCGGCGGGGGAGCTCGCGCTCGAGGCGCAGCGGCGCGGGGGAGGCCGGCTGATTCCCGTCGACAGCGAGCACTCGGCCGCATTTCAGTGCCTCGAGGCCCGCCCGCCCGAACAGGTGCACTCGCTCGTGCTGACCGCCTCCGGCGGCCCGTTCCGCGACCAGACCCGCGACGAGCTGTCCGATGTGACCCCGGAGGAGGCGCTCGCCCATCCGACGTGGAGCATGGGCCCGAAGATCACCGTGGACTCGGCGACGCTCGCGAACAAGGGTCTCGAGCTGATCGAGGCGCACTTCCTCTTCGGCTTGCCGTACGAGCAGATCGACGTGGTCGTGCATCCGAGCTCGATCGTGCACGCGCTCGTCCGTTTTCGCGACGGTGCGGCGCTCGCGCATCTCGGTTATCCCGACATGCGCGTCCCGATCTCGTTCGCGCTGACGTATCCGGAGCGGAGCGCGACGCCGATATCCCCGCTCGACCTCGCCGCGGGCATGACGCTCGAGTTTTACGCGCCCGACGTCGACACGTTCCCCCTGCTCGCGCTTGCCCGCGAGGCAGGCGTGCGCGGAGGCAGCGCCCCGTGCGTGTTCAACGCGGCGAACGAGGTTGCCGTGGCCGCGTTCCTCGAGCGCCGGCTTCCCTTTCTCGGCATCGCGGAGGTCGTCGAGGAAACACTTGCAACAGCCGATACCTCTGCGGCACGTGATCTCGACGACCTCATCACCGCCAACGCCGACGCACGCCGTCTTGCGGAAGGCACTCTGAAGGTCGCATGAACATCGCGATCGCGATCTTCGGCCTCGCTCTCCTGATCCTCATCCACGAGGCGGGGCACTTCTTCGTCGCGCGCGCCGTGGGCATGAGCCCCCGCCGCTTCTACCTCGGCTTCCCGCCGGCGCTCGTGAAGGTGCGGCGCAAGGGGATCGAGTACGGCATCGGCGCGATTCCGCTCGGCGGGTACGTGAAGATTCCGGGCATGCACCGTCCGGCCGCGTCGGACGTCGACGTCCAGCTCGGCCCGGCGCTGAAGGAGGACCCGCGCATCTTCCCGAAGGCGTCTCGCGTCCAGCGGGCGCTCGAGACCGGAGACCTGGCAGCCGCGCGCGAACACGTGCCGGAGCTCGAGCAGGCAGTTGCGGAGGCGGAACTGTCTCCGGCCGCCGCGCGGGCGGCAGAACGGTGTGTCAACGAGCTGCGCGACGGCCTCGGCGCCGACGCCTACTGGCGGCAGCGCACGTGGAAGCGCATCGCCGTCATCTTCGCGGGCCCCGGCGCGAACATCCTCGTCGCGATCGCGCTGCCGTTCATCGCGTACATGATCGGCGCGCCCGGGGACCTGAACACGACCGTCAAGCATGTGGAGAAGGGCACGCCCGCCCAGGCGATGGCACTGCGCCCTGGGGACACGATCGTCTCGGTGAACACGCAGGAGACGCCGACGTTCGACGCCGTCTCGCGTGCCATCAAGGGATCGCACGGCAAGCCGATCAGCCTCACGGTCCTGCGCGGCGAGAAGGCGAAGATGCTCGGCCCCGTGCGCCCGAAGCAGGTCAGCGGCCGGTATGTCCTCGGGTTCGAGCCGGCGTGGGACACGACCAAATACGGGCCGGTCGGAGCGCTGAGCCACAGCCTCGGCGACAACTGGCGCGCGACGCGCGCAACCATCACCTTCCTGCCGCGCATCGTCACGAGCTCCGGCCGCAAACAGGTGTCGGGCCCGACGGGGATCGTCGACGTCTCGCAGCGCGTCGTCTCGATCAGCTTCACGTGGTACCTGCTGGTCCTGGGGCTGGTGAGCCTCTCGCTGGCGATCCTCAACCTGCTGCCGCTGCTGCCGCTCGACGGCGGGCACATCCTGTTCTCGATCGTGGAGGGCCTGCGTGGCCGGGCGGTCGGACGGGAGGTCTACGAGCGCGTCTCGGCGATCGGTATCGCGCTGTTCCTGGTGCTGATGTTCATCGGGCTCTCGAACGACATCAGCCGGCTCGGCGGCGGATAGGAGCGTGGGGGAACCGATGGTTCCCCCGACGGCCTTCACGTCCTAAGGCCGCTGCGCGTGCCTTCGCGCGGGGCTTTGATGGGTGTTTGTCGTGCGGTTTGGGCTGGTTACACTGGCCGCGAATGGCTTCCGAGCGCCAGATCAACGTCGGCGGCGTGACCATCGGCGGCGGCGCGCCCGTCGTCGTCCAGTCCATGACGCTGACGAAGACGCACGACGTCGAGGCCACGACGGGTCAGATCGCCGCGCTCGCCTCCGCCGGCTGCGAGATCGTCCGCGTCGCCGTTCCGAAGACGGAGGACGCGGAGGCGCTCGGCCGGATCGTCCGCTTCTCGCCGATTCCCGTGATCGCCGACATCCACTTCAACGCGAGCCTCGCGCTGAAGGCGATCGAGCAGGGCGTGGCGGCCGTCCGGATCAATCCCGGCAACATCGGCGGATCCGACAAGGTGGCACAAGTGGTACGGGCCGCACAGAAGGCCGGAATCCCGATGCGGATCGGTGCGAACTCCGGCTCGCTGCCGAAGCACCTCGCGGAGCTGGCCCAGAAGGATCAGGCCGAGGCGCTCGTCGAGGCCGCGCTCGAGGAGGTGCGCCTGCTCGAGAGCCTCGACTTCCGTGCCTTCAAGATCTCCGTCAAGTCGAGCCACGTCCCGACGATGATCCGCGCCTATCGCATGCTGTCGGAGAAGGTCGCCTATCCGCTGCATCTCGGCGTCACCGAAGCCGGCACGCCGTACTCGGGCTCGATCAAGAGCGCCGTCGGGATGGGCGCCCTGCTCGTCGACGGCATCGGCGACACGATGCGCGTCTCGCTAACCGCCGACCCCGTGGAAGAGGTCAGGGTCGCGTTCGAGATCCTCAAGTCGCTCGGGCTGCGCGAGCGCGGGCCGGTCATGATCGCGTGCCCGTCCTGCGGCCGCGACAACGTCGGCGTGCAGACGCTCGCGGAGCTGGTCGAGGAACGGCTGCACGCGTACCCGCAGCACTTCGAGGTCGCCGTGCTCGGCTGCGCCGTCAACGGTCCCGGCGAGGCGGGCGACGCCGACTTCGGCATCGCCGGCGGACGCGACACGGGCTTCGTGTATGCGCACGGCCGCGTGCTGAAGAAGGTTTCGTCCGACATCCTGATCGACGAGCTGTTCGACGAGATCGACAAGTGGATCGCCGACGGCATGCAACGCCCGAAGCGACTGAAGATGGCGAAGCCCGCTGCGCTCGCAATGGCAGAAGCCTCTTTGATTCCGTTGGAGTCGGTCCCAAGCGATGTGGATTAACAGCTGCGCGGAAGAACCGCGCGGCCTCCTATCGGCATCGCTGATCCCGCTCGCCGAGTAGTCTGCCCGGACAACAGTGATTGCCCGGGCTTCACAGCTGTTCCTCCCGACGCTGCGCGACGCACCGGCGGACGCCGACGCGGCGAGCCACAAGCTGCTCGTGCGCGGCGGGTTCATCCGCCAGGTCGGCGCCGGGCTCTGGACGTTCATGCCGCTGGGCTGGCGTGTGCACCAGAAGGTCGTGCAGATCATCCGCGAGGAGATCAACGCGATCGGCGGGCAGGAGATGCTCGAGCCCGTGCTGACGCCTGCCGAGCTGTGGGAGACGAGCGGCCGCATCGGGATCCCGATCGTGTTCCATCTCAAGGACCGCAACGGGCGTGACTTCGTGCTCCCGTTCTCGCACGAGGAGACGATGACCTTCCACGCGCGGGAGCTGCAGTCGTACAAGCAGCTGCCGCAGCTCTGGTACCACTTCTCGACGAAGGAGCGCGACGAGCCGCGGCCGCGCGGCGGGCTGTTGCGCGTGCGCGAGTTCATCATGAAGGACTCGTACTCGTTCGACCGGGACGAGGCCGGCCTGGACAGAAGCTTCGATGCCCACAAGAGCGCGTACGAGCGCATCTGGCAGCGCTGCGGGCTCGAGGCGTACTACGTCGAGGCCGAGTCGGGGATCATGGGCGGCCGCGAGTCGTCCGGCTTCATGGCGCCGGCCGAGTCGGGCGAGAACATCCTCGTCAGGTGCGAGAACGGCGACTACTACGCGGACTACGACGCAGCGCGCGGGATTCCACGGGCACCTGACTTCCCGGAGGCGCTGGAGAGGCCGGAGGAGGTCGAGACGCCGGGCGTGACGACGATCGAGTCCCTGGCGGAGTTTCTGGACATCGACCCCGCGGCGACGTCGAAGGCGATGCCGGTGATGGTCGGCGAGCGGCCGGTGCTCGCGCTCGTGCGCGGCGACGACCGGCTGAGCGAGGAGAAGCTCGTCACGGCGCTCGGCGAGGCGTATCGACCGATGACGGACGAGGAGATCAGGGCGGTCTTCGGAGCCAGTGGCGGCTCGCTCGGCCCGGTCGCGGTGACGATCGACATCCTCGCGGACGAAGCTCTCCGCGAGGGCCAGTTCGTCACGGGCGCGAACCGCGACGGCTGGCACCTGCGCGGTGTCGAAGCGGGGCGCGACTACAAGCCGCAGTTCGCCGACATCCGGCAGGCGAACGAAGGTGACGCGTGCATCGTGTGCGGCGGGAAGCTGCTCGAGCAGACGGCGATCGAGCTCGGGCACATCTTCAAGCTCGGCACGTTCTACTCGGTGCCGTTCGGCGCGACGTTCCTGGACGAGGACGGGGAGGAGAAGCCGCTCGTGATGGGCAGCTACGGGATCGGGCCTGCGCGCACGATGGCGGCGATCGTGGAGCAGCACAACGACGACCGCGGCATCGTCTGGCCGCGTTCGGTCGCTCCATACGACGTCCACATCGTCGCGCTGCCGGGGACGGAGTCCTACGCCGATCAGGCGGCGTCCGCGCTGCACGAAGCCGGCTTCGATGTGCTGCTCGACGACCGCGACGCGCGCGCGGGGGAGAAGTTCGCCGACGCGGATCTCATCGGCTGTCCGTTCCGGGTGACGGTCGGGCGAAAGGCGGCAGAAGACGGTACGGTGGACCTCCGGGAGCGCGCGAAAGGGGAGGACGATGCGGTGAAGGTGGACGAGCTCGTCGGGGCAGTGCGCGGAAAGTTGAGCTGATGGCGAGGAAGCGGCGGTTCAGCGAGGACCCCTTCGGGCCAACCGTCGAGCGGCTCATGAACGAGGCGGGGCTCACGTACCGATCGCTGGCGGAGAAGACGAAGCTTTCGGCCGGATACCTGAACCATCTAGTGCACGGGAACCGTCCGGTTCCGTCCGACGACGTGATGGAGACGCTCGCGCGCGCCTTGGGCGTAGAAGCGGAGCACTTCCGCGAGTATCGGCTGCGCGTGATCACCGACCGGCTCGAGCGCATGCCGGATCTCATCGACAAGCTGTACCGGCGGTACGGGACGTAGCCCGGCGCGACCCACTGCGGATCGGCCATTTGACGTACGGCAATGCGGCAACTTCGCCGATTGCCGCGCCCGCGCCGATCGTTTAACAACAGAGAGTCCGCAGACGGAGCCGTCAGGCGGTTAGGAAGGTGGCGGCCCACCTTCTAAGGGAACCTGGCGGCTCCGCCTGCGCGCATTTCGGAATGGGTGTCGCCGCGGGGCTAATATCCGACGCTACGGGGCGTGGCGCAGCCTGGTTAGCGCGCTAGTCTGGGGGACTAGAGGTCCCGAGTT
>Ga0136846_1213348_pt1 | contig 11183 bp, 11 predicted proteins | sample HopSoiMetagenom2_FD_96841 | JGI IMG/M metagenome (GOLD analysis project Ga0136846, IMG submission 96841) | Grasslands soil microbial communities from Hopland, California, USA - 2 Assembly 2016 (version 4) | ecosystem: Environmental > Terrestrial > Soil > Grasslands | place: USA: Hopland... | reverse complement strand
CTCACGTCAGAGCGACTGTGGTACACATAATGTCTTCCACCAGTCGGAACCCAGCCCGTGGAACTGACAGCGCACACCGGCGTCGCCGGAGTGCCACTAGCCACGCTCATCGTGATTCCCGACGGGTCTATGACGAGAAGTTCCGGATGACGCGTCAGCGAAAGCGTCACGTGAAGCAGCTCGCCGCTTCCCAGGTCGCCGGTGGCATAGGGAATGATCGGCACAAGAACGCCCGTGACTCCGGCAAATCTGTAGGTCAGAAGATCGACGTAGACGGATACGCCTGCTTTGCTCTCCGCCTCGACCGCGGAGTACCGTGGTTCGACGTGGCGAACACCATCGGCTGTGCTGATGACGGGATTGCTGTACGAGACGCGGCCCACGGCCGCACAGGCCGTTAACGACCACAGGAGTAGTGTCAGGCACCGAGTCCGCACGTATCGTCTCCCGAGACGACTCTCATCATTGACGATCGGGAGCTCTGGCGCCAGCTGCCGCGGACGAGCTACTCTAGCGCGCCCTCTGTCCGTTCGGACGCTCCGCAACCGGAAGTCGAGAGGAGCTCTTGTGCTTTGCCTTCTTCTTCTTTTCGGCCTGTTCCTTTTCCTTCTTGTGACGCCACGGGAGCCATCCACGACGTCCTTCGTCCTGCTTCTTCGTCGCGGCGCGGTGTTCACGGTGCTCGGGTTTGGCGCGAGAAGCCTTCGCCTTTGATTCCTTGCGCGCTTCTGATTTTGCGTGCTTGGCGCGTGGCTCACCGGCTTGCACCGCTCCCGGCGGGTGGTGCTCGGCTGTCGAGACATGTTCTCGTGCCGACGCATGCGCCGTATCGACGCCGCCGTGGCCCCAACACGCGAATGTCGAGCGCGTGCTCGTTGTGCCATCCTTGCAGGCCTTCGTCTGTGGAGCCTGCGCGCTGGCGATCGCGGGAGCAATGGAAAGCGCGGTCGCGGCGAGGATCGCGCGTATCACGAGGGACATGGACATTTCGACCTCCCCGGAGGAGTCACTCTTGGGGATAGACGTGTCCATTGGTGTGACGTCACTAGCCTGGGCGCCTCACAGTGTGAGGTAATTCACAATGCGCAGACGACGTCCATGGATGCCCGACGTTACCTCTTCGGCTCGACGCGCAGGTTGGAGAAGTACGCCTCGGTACTGATGCGCGCCCAGAGCGCGATCTTTCCGCGACTCTCGCCGAGCTTGAGGTCGTTCACTACGAGACACGGTTGTCTCGCGCCGTTGACGTAGAGACGTGCCTTTGTGCCGTCGACCTCGATGCGCAACCGCGTCCACGCCCCCGGCTCGACGTCCACATACGATTCGTACTCGCCCGGACTCTCCCGTCGAAGACGCTGCCATGAGTAGTCGGGATCCGACTCGTACTGCGTTGAGCGGTTGCGAAAGAGCTGATTGTCCAGCCGTGCATTCTCCGGCCTGATGTAGAACCGCTCGGCGCTGTCGCCATGAACGCGAAAGGAGATGCCGACGATGCCCTTGAAGCCGCTCACGTCCTCCGCCTTCGAGTAACCCGCGCGCCGAGCGCCGGAGACGTCGATTTCGATGGTGCCGTTCGCGAAATCGGTTTCCGTGAGAGTGGCGACCAATGCCTGGTCCACATCACGCTCGTGGCCCACGAGCGGCGCGAGCTTGAGCGCACGGCGGCCGCGATAATCAACCCAGAGCACGCGGGCGTTCGTCAGCGCCAACTTCGTCGTGGAATCGAGTGGAATGACGGGGCGCGAGCGTTCCATGCCGCGCTCCGGCGACGACACGCCAGCAGTGGCAGGAAGGAGCAATGCCAACAATCCAATGTTCTTCAACATGGGCGCGGGGTGTGGGATGCGGTACGCACGTAGCACCCTTCAGAGCCCGCGCGCAAACGGTTTGTGACAAAGCGCTCCGGCGGGTGGCGAAACCACAAGTTCACAGCCGCCGTAGAGTCGCCGCCTTCGCTACGCTCCCGAGGAGATTCCATGCGCCGGGCGGTTCATCAAATCGCAGTCCTTGCATTGCTCGCGGGTTGCGCGAAGCCGCCGCTCGTGACGACACCGGTGCCGCTGTCCACACCGACATCCTTTGCGGATGCCGTCTCGTTGGTGGCGCGCCGGCAGGCCGAGGACGACAGTGTCGTCGTGACCGGAGGCCGGTCGCTCCTGCTCACGCACGGTGTGCGCACCCCGCGGGTGTTCGTGCTGCTGCACGGATTCACCGATTTACCCGAGCAATTCGCGGTCGTCGGCCAGCATCTCTTTGCCGCGGGCGACAACGTGTACATCCCGCGACTGCCACGGCACGGCGCGCGACGGGCGCCGATGCGCTCGTTAGGCCGCATCAGCGGAGAGGAGCTGGCCCGATTTGGCGATTCGTGTGTCACGATCGCCAGCGGACTTGGGGACTCGATCATCGTCGTCGGCCTGAGCGCGGGAGGAGTCGTGGCCGCCAGCGTCGCGCAGTCACACGCCGAGGTGCGGCGAGCGGTGCTGATCGCACCCGCGATCGCCGCCGGCGTCCTCTCCGACGATGCGGCCCATGGCTTGGTCGTCGTCGCGTCGAGGCTGCCGGAGATCACGCGCACCAACGCGCCCATCGATAGCACTCGACCCAGCTACGTGCAGGGCATCTCCACGCATGGCCTCGCCCAGGTTCTCCGGCTTGGCCAGGCCGTGCGTGAAGCGTCCGCCGCTCGAGAGCCAGCGGCGAAGAACATGTCCTTCCTTCTGAACGAAGCCGATCACACGGTGAGCGAGCAGGCGGCGATGGACCTGGCGCAGAACTGGTCAGGCCACGGAGCGCGTGTGACGATACACCGTTTTCCCGCGTCGCTCGCGCTACCGCATAACGTCATGGAGAGCGACACGCGCGGCGGCAACGTCGGGCTGGTCTATCCCGTGGTCGAAGCGCTCGCGCACGGTGTGACGCCCCCGCAGATCCAAGAGAGGGTCCTGGAAGTTCATCGGGACGCGTGCGACGGTTGGCGGTGCGCTCTCAAGCGTGCGATGACGCCGTGACTCACAGTCGGTCAGGTACAATTGCCGGCGCGAGGTCTGCGCCGGCAATTGCTCGTTACTCAACTTTCTGAGAGCAACGCTCGAATCACCCGATCTGATTGTTGAGAGCGTTGACAAGCCCTTGCGCTCCACCGCCACTCAACGCCGAGCCAATCCCTGCCAGCGCCTGACCGAGGTTGCAGAGGAGGCTGCCGACGGCGCCTGATCCCTTCGCCGTCACGTTGACCGGGATCGTACCTGTGGCGAGTCCGAGCACGTTGAGAGTTGGATTCATCAGATCGATCGTGGCAAGATTGCACTGTCCTGGACCGGAGCTCGTCACGTTTGCGGTCGCGGTGAAGGGTTGCGCGTCCACCCCGACGAGCCCGCCGACGGCATTGACCGCGGTGCCGCTCAACGTGCCCGTCACCTGGAGACCGACAATTTGCCCCACGACGTTCTCAACGAGCGCAAAGTTCGTGATCACCGCCTGGTCGATAGTGACCGAGCCGCCAAGGCCCAACGGCAACTTGACGTTCGGAACGATGTCGACCGCGAGGCCAGTGCCCTTGGGAGCGGCCTGCTGCAGAATGCCGCCGCCGGGTAGCTTGTGTGGCGCAACGGGCGAGTCGCTGCACCCGAAAAGACCGAGGGCGATCGGAAACGCAAGAAATGCCAATCTGGACTTCATGTCAGTGGGCCTCGTGAAAGGAGAATTCCTGACCACGCACGGAAAGCATGGCGCGCGGTGCAACTACTGCTCCATTCGGCCCAGGTGACTGCCGTTCCTTCGCTGCCATTCTTCTCTGAGGCGGCTCGCTCGCCGCGGCACAATGAAGTCCTGGCAGGCCGGGTTACGAGTGACGGAGCGCACGGCGGCCGTCAATTCCACGACGGATGTTCCAGCCAGTAGTTCCCAGCCCATGCCTCGCCGCCCGGGCACAATAACCGGGATGTCTCGTTAGGCGACGGCGATCTCACAAACCGATTTCACCCATGCGACACTCAGCGAGCAGATGGATTGCCGCCCTGTCGGCAATTGTGATCTCCGGCCCCGTGGCCGCGCAGGCCAGTCCTGCCGATACAGGGGCGAAAACTCCCGACGTCATCAAGCGCGCGCAGCTCGCGCGCCGCGGTGGCGGACTTCGCGCCGGCCCATGGCACCTCAATGGCCAGCAACCCTCCAGTGCGTCAACTGGGTCGTCTCTCCCGGCCTTTGAGGGCTTCGTCCGCACGGGCCTCGATCAGCATCTCCTTCTCGAGAACTCCGCCGGTGTCTGGCGCCAGCGCCAGACAACGTCCGCGAGCGGGGGCCTCCTTGGCAGCTCGGCCGCAGCGACGGACAACTACATCATTCCACAGTTCACATCCATTCTGTTCTACCCGTTCACCTCCCCGAACGACCGCATCGAGCCGTACGTGCGGGGTGGGCTGGGTTTCTCGTTAGGCGTCCAGGATCCGCAGTCGGGTGGCGGAAGCATATCGTTCACTCCCGGATTTGGGCTCACGAGCGGCCTGGGTGTGGAGTGGCGAATGACAGAATCACTCGGCCTCGCGCTCTCGACGCGATACCAGTGGATTCGCTTTTTCCAGGAATTTGGCCTGCAGCAGACTTACCAGGGTCCCGTCGTGGAAGCGGGCATCACGTATCGGTTCCAGTTCCGATAATCGCGACCCGCCGCCCGCAGGCTGATCGAAGTAGTCGGGCTCCGCATTCCTTCAAAAAGCAACAGCATAGCCGGAGAGGTGGCCCGTCGTGAACGTGATCGTGTGGCTGGTCTTGTTGTCCGTCCCACCCATGTTCTCGAGCCGCGCCTTCGTCTGAGTGTCGATATGCCAGACACTGAGCGGTGCCTTGTTAGCATCGGCGGCACTGCAGCGGGAGTAATCGATCGTGACCGCCACCGACTGCTGAAAGAGGAAGGAGGTCAGGTCGTTGGCCTTGACCTCGATCTCCATGTATTGCGATGCGGGAATGGTGAGCGTGATCGACGTGGCGGCGGTGAGCGCACCGGCGGGAATCTTCACCGATGTGGCGCCAAGGCTCACGATGCCACCGAGCGCGGTCACGAGCGTGGTCGTGGTCTGCGTCTGCGCGACCGGGCAGCGTAAAAGGCTTGGCGAGCCCGGTGGCTGTTCGGTCGTGGCGCGCTGGTCGCCGCACGTCATTGTGGCAATCAGCAGAGTACCGACGCTACCGTACCGCAGAGCCGCGTGATAGAGCTTTCGCATTCCCCTCGCCTCGAGAGTCGAGCAGATTTCCGTGATGCAGCCAAGCACATGCGACCGGCTCGATGACCGATAGCAGTCCGAGCGCAACGGACGTGCCGAGTGCGGCACGTGCAGCCGAGTTACTTGCTGATGGCGAACGCGCCGAGCAGCTTGGCGCGCTCGATCGGGCGATCGAGTCGTTTCGCCAGGCTGCTCGCGCTCCCGATCCAAATATCCGCGCCGAAGCGCTTACGCGTCTGGCCGATGTCCATCGCTCGCTTGCGGAGTGGGACGAGGCACTCCGGGCGGCCCGTCAAGCACAGGAGACAGCGCGCGCCGCGGATCGCGAGCTCCTCCTCGTTCATGCCATCGTCGCGGAGGGAAATGTGTTCATGGTCCGTGGCGACTTTCGTGAGGCGAAAGAGCTCTTCGACCAGGTCCTCTCGTTGAGCGCTGACGCGCGGATGCGTGGTCTTGCGCTTCAGAACATCGGCACCGTGCTCGCTCAGCAAGGGCAGCTCGGCGCCGCGGAGCGCGCCTTCTCGGAATCGTACGGCTACTTCCAACAAGCCGGCTATCGACGTGGTGAAGCAACGGCGCTCAACAACTGTGGTCGTGCGGCGCTCGATCGTGGCGATGCGTTGCTGGCGGAAAGTCTTCTCACCCAGGCACTGGATACGGCGCGCGAAGTCGAGCACGGGGAGCTCATCGCACTGGCGACTCTCAACCTCGCGGAAGCGAAGGCGCGGCGGGGAGGACTCTCGGTCGCGCACCAGCTCGCGAGTGAGGCGTTAGGCTTCTTCATCAGCTCGGGGAACCGCTGGCGCGAAATCGAGTCTCTTCGCTTGATCGGCTGGATCGACGAGCAGTCCGGCGACATCGCGGGCGCAGCCGCGTGCTATGAACGCGGGCTGCGGCTCGCAGGGGAGGTCGGTGCCGCGCCGGAACTGCGCAGCCTGAGCGAATCCGTTGAGCGCATCCGGCGGCGCACACTGACCTCAACCGATCGTCCATCGGGCCAGTAGAGGTCAACGCTGTCGCGAGCAGATACAGTGTCGAAATCTGCGATAGCCACGCGGCCCGCAAGACTGCTGGCAGCTTGCGATACCCCAACCTGCCACGCGCCGGTGCGCCCGTTCAGCTAACTGACGCTGAACACGATAGTTGGGTCCGCATGGAGCTCGCTGGTCCGGCCGTTGCCTCGACAGCGGTGACCGCACGAGCAATGGCTGACGCCTAACGCTCACGGTGCATCGAGAGCCACTTCACGTGTGCTCGTCGTCACACCTCCTTCGACCCCTCCCTCAATCCATGCGCACCGTCATGCCTAACCGCTTTCACGCCCGCAAGGGCTTTACGCTCATCGAGCTGCTGATCGTCGTCGTCATCATCGGCATCCTGGCGGCCATTGCGATTCCCAAGTTCGCCAATTCCAAGAACAAGGCGTATGTCACCGCCATGAAGTCTGACCTCCGCAACCTGGTCACCGCCGAAGAAGCTTTCTTCTCGGATTCCACCTACTACACTGACGCGACCACGCTCGTGGGCAAGAATGCGTTCAAGAATTCATCGGGTGTTGGAATCCCAACCGTGACGACAGGTGCCGGCTTCTGGTCGGCAACCGTGACCCACAGCCAGCTCACGGGAGCGACGTGCGGCATCGGCGTCAACACCACGAGCCCGATCATCACCACGGCGGGCGACGGCGAGCCGGCCTGCTACGTCCCATAAGACATCTGAAGGCCACGTACGAGGCTACACGTGTCTCCACGTGTAGCCTCGGCGCTTTGGGTGGACCGGCTGCGAATCCGGCCGCCCCGTGTCTCTTCTCGATTACATTGAGTGACGCAATGCCGCCCGGTCTCACGGCGGAGCTTGCGGCCGATTTTCGAGCGAGCAAATCGTGACCGGATCAGACGACCCGTTCTTCGTCACCGAAATCCCACGTGACGCTCGCAGCATCAACGTCCAGGGATCGGTGTGGTGGGTGTACGAAGACGTGCGCACAGAGGCGCCGTTTCACGGTCCTGCGCTACTCTTCAAGGGCGACCACGTCGCGCGTCGAATACGTGAGTACCCGGCCCGCTGGCGCGACCTTTCCGATGAAGAGCTATACGCCTTGAGCTGGTCGCGCTGATTTGGTTCAGAGACGTTCGCAGGCCGCCCTGAAATACCGAGACGGGCACTTCATTCTCGTCGGCGTCTTCGCGGATGAGGCGCGCGACCTCGAACGCGCCGGATTTCGCGCACATCCGCTCCATCTGCGCCGAGATGACGAGACGCTTGTCGAGGCTGACCTCTGGATTCAGGACGAGCCCAAGCTCACGGATTACCTGCATGCCGCTTTTCTATTGTTCGACGACGAACCTGGCTCTGTCAGCTGGTAGTCGACATGCGTAAACTCACCCTGCACCGTAAAGACGAGCACTGATGAGCGATCAAACTGATGTCCTACTCGCCGACCTGCTGGCCACGCAGAAGCGGGTCCTCGCGGTCGAGGAGGAAGCGGTCATGTTGCAGGCGTAGCCGCGCGCGTTAGGCGGCTATCGCTAGATAATTCCCCGCGAGCTCTCTGCACCGACAGGTCCCCGTGCTGGAGCGTTCGAGCCACGCGAGGGAGGAAGAAAGCGGGATCAAGAGCGATGCTCCCATGAGGGTGAAAAGCGGCAGCCCTATCTGGTGGGGACACCACTCGGTCGCGATGTTGATGACGCCATGCCATCCCCATTCAAGGTATACCGAGGTCCTGTCCGCCCCACGCGCGGGACACCATCCCGCCGGATCGTGCTCGCCGTTCTCGCCACGGTGTTCCTCGTCCTCGTCGTCTTTCCGTGGCTCGCCAGCTTCGCGACGGACTGGCTCTGGTTCAGGGAGATTCACTTCGAGTCGGTCTTTCTCAGGTCGCTGATCGCCCGCGCGCTGTTGTTCGTCGTCACCGGTGGCGTCGCATTCGTCTTCATCTATGGGAATTGGCGCTTGGCGCGACCGCCGGTCGACCTCCCGACGCTGATCATGAATCCAGAAAGCGGCGTGCGGCTGGACGTTGCGCGCTTCATTCCGAAGCTGACCCTCGCCGCTGGGGTGTTCGTTGCGCTTGTCGCCGCGCTGGTCGGGTCGGCACAGTGGATGCCCGCGCTCATGTTCCTCCATGGCGTGCCGGTTGGGGAAGCCGACCCGCTTTTCGGCCGGGACATCGGCTTCTATCTCTTTGAACTGCCTGCCGTCGCGGGCGCGCTCAGCGCGCTCGTCTCCTTCACGCTGGTTGCGCTGATCGGGTCCGTCGTCCTCTATGCGACGCGCGGCGACATCACGCTGCTCCCGCGACGCGTCACGATCCACGTGCGGCCGGCGCGGCATCTCGGTGCGCTGCTCGCGCTCCTCTTCGTGCTCTTCAGTGCTCAACTATGGCTCGTCGACTCGGCGTCGCTGCTGTATTCGACGACGGGCCCGCTCGTCGGCGCGAGCTACGCGGACGCGCACGTGCTCCTCACCGGCATTCGAGTCTCCGCGGTCGCGGGCCTGCTCGCCGCGGCGCTCGTCGTCTACGGCGCGCTGCGCGAGAAGCTCGTCTGGTTCGCCTTCCTCGCGGTGGTCGGTTACGCCGCCATCGGGGTTGTTTCTCGCGCTCTCGTCCCGGTAGCCGAGCAGAAGTTCGTCGTCGCACCTAACGAGCTGGCGCGGGAGCGGCCGTATCTGCAGCTGCACATCGCGGCGACGCGCCGAGCGTGGCGTCTCGACAGCATCGCGACGCGCGATCTCGAGGGTGACGTCCAGCTGTCGATGGCCGACATCCGAGCGAACGCACCGACGATCGACAACGTGCGCCTCTGGGAGCGTGACCTCCTGAAGCAGACGTTCGGCCAGCTCCAGGAGATCAGAACGTACTACGACTTCGCGTCGGTGAACGACGACAGATACGTCATCGATGGGCGTTACAGGCAGGTACATCTCTCCGCGCGCGAGCTCAACACGGCGTCGCTACCGACGCGCAACTTCATCAACGAGCGATTGACGTTCACGCATGGGATGGGTGTCGCCATGGCGCCGGTGAACGAGGTCACCGCGGAGGGATTGCCAGTTCTGTTCATCAAGGATCTGCCGCCGGTGTCGACCATCTCCATCAAGGTCACGCGTCCGCAGATCTACTATGGCCAGCTGACGAACAGCTACGTCTTCGTCGGCACGGGTCAGAAGGAGTTCGACTATCCGGCCGGCGACAGGAACGTATATACGAACTACTCGGGTCGCGGCGGCGTCCCGATTGGCACTTTCCCGCGCCGGGCGCTCTACGCGTGGCAGCTTGGATCGACGGACATTTTGTTATCGTCGTACCTGGCGCGTGACACCCGGATTCTCTATCGCCGCAACATCCTGGACCGCGCGAGAACGGCGCTCCCCTTCCTCGACTTCGACACCGAGCCGTATCTGGTCGTGACCGATTCGGGCGCCCTCAAATGGATTCTCGACGGATACACCACGAGCTCGAACTGGCCGTACGCGCAGACGGCTGGGGATGGCGTCACCAACTACGTGCGCAACAGCGTCAAGGTCGTGATCGACGCGTATGATGGGACGGTCGTCGCCTATCTGACCGATCCTGGCGACCCGCTGGTGCGGACGTACGCAGCGATATTCGGCGCGATCTTCACGCCGATGGCGGCGATGCCGAAGGATCTGCGGGCGCATCTCCGCTATCCCGGAGATCTGTTCCGCCAGCAGACCGCGCTGTACGCGACTTACCATATGGTTGATCCGGACGCGTTCTATCATCGCGAGGATCAGTGGCAGTATCCCGGCATCGAGAAGGGGACGCCTAACGCGAACCCCTTCATGCGCCACATCATCATGCGGCTGCCCGGGGAAGCGACTCCGGAGTTTATCTACATGACGCCGTTCACGCCGCGCGGCAAGGACAATCTCGCGGCGTGGATGGCGGCACGCATGGACGGGGCGAATTACGGGAAGCTCGTCGCGTATCGCTTCCCGAAGCAGAGTCTCGTGTACGGCCCGAAGCAGATCGCGAATCGGATCAATCAGGAAACAGACATCTCGCAGCAGCTCACCCTCTGGGACCAGAAGGGCTCGAGCGTGATCCGCGGCGAGCTCCTCGTGATCCCGATCAACGAATCGCTGATCTACGTGCAACCGTTGTATCTCCGCGCCGAGGGCGGGACGATTCCCGAGTTGAAGCGCGTCGTCGTCGCGCACGAGAACCGGGTGGTCATGGCCGAGACGCTGGAGGCGGGCCTCGCGGCGCTCTTCGGTGCGGGCGCGGCGGCGCCGCCTCGCGCGACGCTCGCCGCCACCGATTCAGCCACCGCGCGGCTGCCTAACGCCGCGGTGAACAACAGTCAGGCGGCACTCTTGCAGGAAGCGCAGCAACACTATGACCGCGCGATGACGGCGCAGCGCGCCGGCGACTGGGCAACGTACGGTCGCGAGATCGCCGAGGTCGGCAGAGTGCTCCGTCAGCTGCGCGACCGTCGGTGACGCCATATACCAAGATCGTAAACTTGAATTCTCTCCTCAGCCGATCATGACATTGCCTCGCCCGACTTCGTATCTGCTGCTCGCCGCCTTTGTCACTCCCCTCCTGACGGCGAAGGCGCAGCTCACCGCTCCCTCGGCACCGGCCGACAGCTTCGCCCTGCGCGCACTGCACTGGCGACTGATCGGTCCATTCCGCTCCGGCCGCTCGGTCGCTGCGGCCGGATCCGCCGCGCGCCCGCTCGAGTACTACGCGGGCACCACCGGCGGCGGCGTCGTGAAGACCACCGACGGTGGCTACAACTGGCAGCCGGTCACCGACAAATACTTCGGCGGCACGATCGGCGCGATCGCTGTGTATCCGGCCAACCCGGACATCGTGTACGTCGGCACCGGCGAATACACGCTGCGCGGTAATGCCTCCCATGGCGACGGCGTCTTCAAGAGCACGGATGCCGGCAAGACGTGGGACACCCTCGGCCTCGCGGAGACGCG
>Ga0136846_1213836_pt1 | contig 11185 bp, 7 predicted proteins | sample HopSoiMetagenom2_FD_96841 | JGI IMG/M metagenome (GOLD analysis project Ga0136846, IMG submission 96841) | Grasslands soil microbial communities from Hopland, California, USA - 2 Assembly 2016 (version 4) | ecosystem: Environmental > Terrestrial > Soil > Grasslands | place: USA: Hopland... | reverse complement strand
GGCGCTCGACCGAAGCGGGCGGACTCGCGCGCGGCACCCGCAGGGCCAGACGAGCGGCACGCGACCATGCCGGCCCGGGGTGACGCCATCCGGGCGGCAACGCGCGGACTCACCCGCACGCGACCGGCCATTGACGGACGAGATGTTGACGACGCGGCCCCAACCGGCGGCCGGCATGTCCTCGATCACCGGCTTGGTCATGTTGGACATCGAGTCGAGGTTCACCCGAGGCACCTGCTGCCATGGGTCGCGCGTCATCTTGCGCAAGCTCGCGTCCTGCGTGACGCCGGCGTTGCTGACCAGCACCGATACCGGCCCGAACCGGCGCCGGATGTCGTCGACCGCGCGGGCGCAGGAATCGGAGTCGGCCGCGTCGACCGGCGCCGCGACGAAGGCGTAGCCCGCGCGCCCGCGGCGCTTCGCTGGCCATGGGTCGTTCAATCCGGGGAAGCGCCAACGCCGGTCCAGCGCCGGTCGCGGGTGTCCAGAGGCTGCCCGCGGGACGCGCGGCGTATCAGCAAGCGCCGATGAGGGCCGACACGTGGGCGGCGACGCTGCGCGCCAGGCTCGGCAGGTGGTAGCCGCCTTCCAGCGACGACACCAGCCGGCCCTGGCCATGCCGCTCGGCGAGATCGAGGAGCCTGCGCGTGACCCACTGGTAGTCCGCCTCGACCAGGGCCAGGTTGCCCATGTCGTCCGACCGGTGGCCGTCGAAGCCGGCGGAGACGACGATCAGCTCGGGACGGAACTCGTCGATCGCCGGCACCCAGCGACTCTCGACGGCGTCGCGGAACGCCTCGCCGCCCGAGCGCGGCGCCAGGCCGACGTTGACCATGTTGGGGCCGGAGGTGTCGTCCGCGAACGGATACAGCCCGCGCTCGAAGGTCGAGCACATCAGCACCCGCGGATCGTCGCGGAAGATGTCCTGGCTGCCGTTGCCGTGATGGACGTCGAAGTCGACCAGCGCGACCCGCTGCAGTCCATGCACCGCGAACGCGTGGCGGATGCCCACGGCGACGTTGTCGAAGAAGCAGAAGCCCATGGCTGCCGCGCGCTCCGCGTGATGGCCTGGCGGGCGCACGCAGCAGAACGCCGTCTCGCACTCGCCGGACAGCACGAGGTCCATGGCCATCACGACGGCACCGGCTGCGCGCAGGGCCGCGACCGCGGTGTGCGGGTTCATGCGCGTGTCCGGATCGATCTCGACGTAGCCATCCATCGGCGTCGACGCCATGATGTGCGCCACATGCTCCGGCGCATGCGCCCGGCACAGCTGCTCCGCCGTGGCCAGCGGCGCATCATGGATGCTCATGAAGTCCAGGATGCCGTCGAACAGCAGCCGGTCGTGGATGGCGGACAGGCGCTCGGGACACTCGGGATGACCCGCTCCCATCTCGTGCCGCAGGCAGTCGCCATGCGTGACGTAGGCGCCATGCAGGGCCTGTCGCGCGCTCACGTCGACGTCTCGGCCGCCTTGGCCAGCAGCACGGGAACGGTCGAGCGGCGCACCACCAGTTCGGCATCGCTGCCGAGGGTCAGGCGCTTCAGGCCGCGGCGGCCATGCGTGCCCATGACGACCAGGTCGCAACGCTGCGCGGCGATCTGGTCGATGATGACGTCGCACACCGGCGTCGCGCCGCCGTCGACGACCGTCATCTCGCACTTCACGCCGTCCTTCCCGGCGATGGCCACGGCTTCCTCCGCGAGGCCCTGGCCGGTCTTCATGAGGATCTCGGCGAGCTCGCCGTAGTTGACGTAGGCCTCGCTGCCCATCAGCAGCGGCAGTTCGCTGACCACGTGGAGGACGACCAGCGCGGCGCCGGAGTCGGCCGCCAGCTCGATGGCCTCGCGCAGGCCGGCGCGCGACGGCGCGCTGCCGTCGTAGGGGACGAGGATGCGTTTGTACATGTCCGTGCTCCTGAGCCGGATCGCCCCGGTCGACGTCGCGCCAGCGCGGCGCGACGATCCGATTCTTCGCGGTGGCGCGACATCGGCCTTGCGTTCGCGCAAGCGCGCAACCGGTGCTCGAAGGCTTGCTCCAGCGCAAGGCGGGCCGCGTACGGCGGCGCGAGACTGGGCGATCCGTGCTGGCCGGTCCCGTGCTGTCGTGGGCGACCCGCGCCAGCCACCCTGTCCGCCGAGAAAGCGAAGCCATGCGAATCGATCATGACAACGCCACGCTTCCGGCCTGCGCGCGCCGCCCCGGCGCCCGCGAGTTGCCGGCCACCGTGAGGACGCTGCCGGAACTCCTGTCGTGGCGCGCCGCCCTCACGCCGTCGCGACCCGCCTACGCCGAATACGACGCCGCCGCGGACGACTGGCGCGAGACGTCCTGGCGCGAGGCATCCGATGCCGTGCACCTGCACCTGCGGGCGCTGAGCGCCCTCGGCGTCGGTGAACGCGGACGCATCGGCATCCTGCTGCCGAACGGCTATGCGACGATCTGCATCGACCTGGCCACCCTGGCGGGCGGCTGGGTCCCCGTGCCCATGCATGCGCTCGACAACCCCGCCAGCATCGCCTACATCCTCGGCGACACGGGCGCGGAGGTCCTGTTCGTGGAGACTGCTGCCCAGTGGGCGGGCATCCAGGCATCGGGGCTCGCGGCGCCGTCACTGCGCACCGTCATCGTCCGGCGTGGCGACGTCACGCAACCGGACGATGGCCAGAGGCCCCGGCTGCTGGCCTTCGAGGCCTGGCTGCGCATGGCGGATGCCGACGCGGCGACGCAAGCCGCCGCGCCGAAGGCGACCGACCTCGCGGCCATCGTGTACACGTCGGGCACGACCGGCCGCCCCAAGGGCGTCATGCTGACCCACGCCAACGTGATGTCCAACGTGCGCGCCTGCCTGGCCCGATTCGAGGCGCGCGAGGACGACCGCTTCCTGTCGTTCCTGCCGCTGTCGCACACGTTCGAGCGCACGGCCGGGTACTACCTGCCCATGGCGGCGGGCGCGTGCGTGGCGTACGCGCGTTCGGTCGACCGCTTGCCGGACGACTTGCGGCGCGTCAGGCCGACGATCCTGGTGTCGGTGCCGCGCGTCTACGAGAAGGCGCAGGCACGCATCGACGCCGCGCTGGCGCGCTCCCTGGCGGCGCGCCTGGCCTTCCGCTGCGCGGTCGCGGCCGGCTGGCGGCGGCACCTGCGTCAGCTGGGCGCGCCGGGCGCCTGCCAGTGGTCGCAGCCGGTCGACGACCTGTGCACCCGCCTGCTCGATGCCCGCGTGGGCCGGCCGCTGCGCGATCAGTTCGGCGGCCGCCTGCGGGTGGCCGTGAGCGGGGGCGCCGCGCTGGCGCCGGCCATCGCGCGCAACTTCATCGGCCTGGGCGTGGAGATCGTCCAGGGCTACGGCATGACCGAGACCTCGCCCGTCGTGACGGCCAACGCGCCGGGCGACAACGATCCGTCGACCGTCGGCCGGCCGCTGTGCGGCATCGAGCTGCGCATCGGGGAGCAGCGCGAGCTGCAGGTCCGCGGACCCGGCGTCATGCGCGGGTACTGGAACCGCCCGGAGGACAGCGAGCGCGCCTTCACCGACGGCTGGCTTCGAACAGGCGACCAGGCCGAGATCGTCGACGGACGCCTGCGCATCCTCGGCCGCATCAAGGACATCATCGTCACGGCCACCGGCGAGAAGATCGCGCCGCTCGACGTGGAACAGGCGCTGATGGCCGATCCGCTGTTCGAGCAGGCCTGCGTGTTCGGCGAGGGCCGGCCCTTCATCGGCTGCGTGCTGCAGCTGGAAGCCTCGCGGTGGACGACGCTCGCCCGCGCGCTCGACCTGGATCCGGACGCGACAGGATCGCTGGACGCCTCCGAGGCCCTGCGCGCGGTGGAGGCCCGGATGAAGGCCGCCACGTCCTCCCTGCCCCGCCACGGCCAGCCGCGTCGGGCCATCCTGGCGCTGGATCCGTGGACGACGGCCAACGGTCTCCTGACGCCCACGCTGAAGCTGAAGCGCCGGAACATCGAAGCCCGATTCGCCGCGCAGATCGCGGCTCTGTACGGGCGCTGACCGCACCGGTCAGGCCGCCTGGGCGCTCGTCGGCGCCAGGCCCAGCGCGAAGCGCAGCACCCCGGGCTCGAGGGACGGCTCGAGCACGAAGCCGAAGTCGTGCGCCAGCGCCCGCATCGCCTCGTTGTCGTGCAGCACGTCCGCGACGACCCGGCGCGTGCCGCGTTGCCGCAGCCAGTCCATCAGGCGACCGAGAAGCAGCTGGCCGAGGCCGTGGTGGTGCAGGTCGCTGCGCACGAGGATCGCGAATTCGGCCTCGACGTTGTCGGGGTCGCACACGGCGCGCACGACGCCGAGGATCTCGTCGCGACCGCCGGCGTGCGCGACGGCGACGAACGCCATCTCGCGTGCGTAGTCGATCTGCACGAGGCGGGCGATCTCGCTTCTGGGCAGGGTGCGGCGCGCGCTGAAGAAGCGCAGCCGCAGGTCGTCCGGCTGGACGCGATCGAGGAACTCGCGATGCAGGGCCTCGTCCTCGGGACGGATCGGCCGCAGGACCATGTCGCGGCCTGCCCATTCGACGTGCGACACCAGCTCCTGCGGATACGGCAGGATCGCGAAGTTGCGCACGCCGGCCGGCGCCGCCGCGCTCACGCGTGCCCGCGCATCGAGGGCCAGCACGCCCTGCTCGTCCGCCCACAGCGGGTTGACGTCGAGCTCCGCCAGCTCGGGCAGGTCGGCCTGCATTCTCGACAGGGCGACGAGCACGTCGGCGACCGCGTCCACGCGCGCCGCCGGACGATCGCGCCAGCCCGCGAGCAGGCGCGCCACGCGCGTGCGACCGATCGCCTCGCCCGCCAGCACGCGGTTGAGCGGCGGCAGCGCGATCGCGCGGTCGCCGAGCACCTCGACGGCGGTGCCGCCCTGTCCCACCATCAGCACGGGGCCGAAGGTGGCATCGACGCTCGCGCCGACGATCAGTTCCTGCGCATGGGGGCGGCGCGCCATCCGCTGCACGCTGAAGCCCGACAGGTCGGCCCGCGGTCGGCTCGCGCGCAGTGCCGCGAGCATCGCGTCCGCCGCTTGGCGCAGGGCGGCTTCGTCGACGATGTCGAGCACGACGCCACCGACATCGGACTTGTGCGTGATGTCGGGCGACAGGATCTTCAGCGCGACGGGGAACCCGATCTCGCGCGCCGCGGCGACCGCGGCCTCGGCCGTGGGCATCGTGCGCCGCGTCGCGACCACCGGGATGCCGTAGGCCGCCAGCAGCTGCTTGGCCTCGACTTCGTCGAGCATCGTGCGGCCATCCGCCAGCGCCGCGGCCACGACGGCGCGGGCCTCGTCGACACGGGGCTCGGGGCTGTCGCCAGGCGCCGGCGCCTCCAGCAGCAGCGCCTGGTTGCGCCGGTACTGCGCCAGCATGCCGAAGGCGCGCACGGCTTGCTCCGGCGTGTCGTGGCAGGACAGGCCCGCCGCCTCGAATTCATGTCGCGCCTCCGCGACCGCTGCCGCGCCGACCCAGCATGCCAGCACCCGCTCGCGCCTGGGCTGCAGCAACGGCAGGCAGGCGCGCGCGATCGCGCGGCTGTCGACGATGGCCGTCGGCGCGTGCATGAACAGCAGCGTCCCGGTGTCCGGCGCATCGAGCAGCACCTCCAGCGCATCGACGTAGCGCTGCGCCGGCGCGTCGCCGATGATGTCGACCGGGTTGGCATGCGACCACGTCGATGGCAGCCGAGAGGACAACGCCGCCACGGTCGCGGCCGAGAGGTCCGGCAGCGCGATGCCCTCACGGGCGGCCGCGTCCGCGGCGACCACGCCCGCGCCGCCGCCGTTCGTGAACAGGGTCAGGCCCTGGTCCGTCGAGCCGGTCAGGCGCGTGAGCGTCTGCGCACCCAGGAACAGCTCGTCGAGCGTGTCCACGCGCAGCACCCCGGCACGGCGCAGGGCCGCGTCGAACACGATGTCCGCCCCGGCCAGGGCGCCGGTATGCGACGCGGCGGCCCGCACGCCGGCCCCCGCCCGGCCCGCCTTCACCACGATCACCGGCTTGTTGCGCGCCGCGGCGCGCGCCGCCGACATGAACTTGCGCGGCGCCTCGATCGATTCGATGTAGAGCAGGATCGCCCGCGTGCGCGCATCGCTGGCCAGGTGGTCGAGCAGGTCGCCGAAGTCGACGTCCAGGTGCTCGCCCAGCGACACCAGGCTGGAAAAGCCCACGCCGCGCGACTTGGCCCAGTCCAGCACCGCCGTCAGCAGCGCACCCGACTGCGTGACGAACGCCAGCTCGCCGGGCGGCGCATCGGTATGCGCGAAGCTGGCGTTCAGGCGCAGGTGCGGCGACAGCAGGCCGACGCAATTGGGCCCCAGCAGGCGCATCAGGCGGGGCCGCGCGACCTCCTGCATCCGCGCCTTGTCCGCCGCGCTCAGGCCGGCCGTCATGACGATCGCGGCGCGCGTCCCGCGAAGGGCGAGCTCGGCGATCGTGTCGACGACGGCGGCCGGCGGCACGCACACGACCGCGAGATCGGCCGCCTGCGGCAGGTCGGCGCATCGTGCGAACACCTTCGCGCCGTCGAGTTCGCGGTGCGCCGGATTGACGGCGAACAGCTGGCCGGCGAAGCCGCCGGAGCGCAGGTTGCGCCAGACGGTGGCGCCCACCGTCGCGGGCCGGTCGGAGGCGCCGACCACCACGACCGAGCGCGGCGCGAACAGCGCATCGAGGTTGCGGATGCTCATCGCGTCCTCCGCGGATTCCGGCGGTCGTCGTCGTGGGGCGCGGCGGCATCGCGCATGGCGGAGTCCCTGGGGCTGTTGCGTCGCCCGTCACGATAGGCGGCGGCCTCGCGCGGCCCTTGAGCAATCGCAAGCCGGACGACGATGGCGGTGGCCGACGACTGCGCTCGGCGCGCATCAACCCCCTGCGGCTCGGCCAGGCGGGACCGGCGCTGCGGCCGGTGGCCGCGTCGAGGCACGACAAGCAAGCAAGCGGACGGCCCTCGAGGCGCGATCCTGCGCCGGTCCATCGAAGGGCTGCGTGCAGTCGTCGCGCCGGGCGACCGCCCTCGCGCGCCCCGCCGGCGGCCGCGTGGCCGCGCCCGGCGTGTGCCGGTCCCGCCATGGCGCGATGTTGACCGGCCGCAAGGGCGCCGGCTCGCGGACGCCCTAACGTGGATGACGCCGCCAGTCGCACGGGCTGGCATGTGACGGGAGCCACGCATGAAGATCCTTTTCGCCGTCGATGGCAGCGACTACACCCGCCGCGCCCTGGACTACCTCGCCACGCACGACTGGCTGCGCCAGGGCAACGCGCTCGCCGTGTTCGCCGTCGTGCTGGCCGTCCCGCATCGCGCGGCCGCCATGGCCGGCCCGAGCCTGACCCATGCCTATTACCACGATGACGCGGAGGTCGCCCTGCGACCGGTGCGCGAGGCCTTCGCCGCCAGCGGCACCTCGGCCGAGTTCGCGTGGGAGATCGGCCATCCGGCCGAGGCGATCGCCGGCAAGGCGACGCGGGAAGGCTTCGACCTCGTCGTCATGGGCTCGCACGGACACGGCGCGCTGGCCAACGTCGTGCTCGGCTCGGTGGCGACCCAGGTCCTGGCGCGCTGCAAGGTGCCGGTGCTCCTGATCCGGTGAGCCCATGCTGCCGCTGGCCTGGAAGCTGGTCGCGATCGTCGCCCTCGGGCTGGCGGCGCTGGCCTGCGTCCTGCCGGTGTTGCCGTCGGTGCCCTTCCTGCTGGTCGCGGCGGTGGCCGCCGGACGCGGCTGGCCCTGGCTCGAGCGCAAGCTCGCTCGCCATCGCCAGCTCGGCCCCCTGGTGACGGGCTGGCACGAGCGCGGCGCGCTCCCGCGCGTCGTCAAGGCGACGGCGATCGGCAGCCTGGCCATCAGCGGCCTGCTGGTCTGGTTCTCGCCCGCGCAGGCGTGGCTGGCACTCGTCGTCGACGCCCTCCTCGGCGCATTCGGCGCCTGGCTGTGGACGCGGCCGTCGGCATGACGACGGCCGGCCCGCGCGGCCTCGAGGCCGCCGCGGTGGAGGCCGCCCGGCGCGAACACGGCCGCAACGAGCTGGCGTCGCCCGACCACCGCGGCCTCCTGCGGACGCTGCGCGAGATCGTGGCGGAACCGATGTTCCTGCTGCTGCTCGTGGCCGCCGGGCTCTACCTCGTCATGGGCGACCGGGCCGAAGGTCTGCTGCTCGGCTTCTTCGCGGTCGTCACCGTCGGTCTCGTCGTCTTCCAGGAGCGCCGGAGCCAGCGGGCGCTGGACGCGCTGCGCGTCCTGGCGGCCCCGCAGGCACGCGCCTGGCGCGCGGGCCGGCTGGTGCGGCTGCCTGCCGCGGACCTCGTGCCGGGCGACCTCGTCCTGCTGGACGAAGGCGAGCGCGTCCCCGCGGACGGCCTCGTCCGCGAAGGAGACGCCATCGCGGTGGACGAATCGCTGCTCACCGGCGAATCGGTGCCCGTGCGCAAGGTCGCGCTCGCCAGCGGCCACCTGGCTACCGCCCTCTCGCCGGGCGGCGAGGACCGGCCCACTGTCTTCGCCGGGACCCTGGTCGTGCAGGGTCACGCCACGATGGAGGTGACGGCGACGGGCCGCGCGACGCAGATCGGGCGGATCGGCAGTTCGCTCGCGACGATCGACGCGGCGCCCCCGCCGATGGCCGCCCAGCTGCATCGGCTCGTGCGCCTGTTCGCCGTCGGCGCCGTCCTGACCAGCGTGGCGCTCGTCGCCTGGTACGGGCTGACCCGCCACGACTGGATGCAGGGGTTGCTCGCCGGCACGGCGATCGCGATGGCGATGCTGCCCGAGGAGTTCCCGATGGCGCTGACCATCTTCATGGCGCTCGGGTCCTGGCGGCTGGCGCGCGCCAAGGTGCTGGTGCGGCGCCCGGCCGCCATCGACAGCCTGGGCGCGACGACGATGCTCTGCCTGGACAAGACCGGCACCCTCACCCGCAACGAACTTCGCGTCGCACGCCTGCAGGCGGCGCAGGCGCGCGCGGTCGACACGGCCGATGCGACGCATGCGGCGCTGCTGCGCGCCGCACGACTGGCCTCCCGTCCCGAAGCCAGCGATCCGCTCGACAAGGCGGTCTTCGCCGCGGCCTCGGGAGACATGCCGGATGCGGCGTCCAGGATCCGCGAATACCCGATGGCGCCGGGGCGGCCGCTGGTCGCGCAGGCCTGGCAGGAGACGGCCGGGGTTCACGTCGCCGCCAAGGGCGCCCCGGAGGCGATCGCCGGGCTGTGCCGCGCGCCACGCGGCGAGTCGAGCGCATGGCTGGCTGCCGCCGCGGACATGGCCCGCCAGGGACTGCGCGTCATCGCCGTGGCCGAAGCGGCGTGCGCCACGGCGCCCGCCGACCTGCGCGAGCCGGCGTTCCGATTCCTGGGGCTGCTGGGTTTCGCCGATCCGCTGCGGGATGGCGTCGCCGCCGCGATCGCCGCGGCCCGGCAGGCCGGCATCGACGTCGCCATGATCACGGGCGACCACGCCGCGACGGCGCTCGCCATCGCGGCCCAGGCAGGCATCGACACGTCCGCGGGCGCCTGCGAGGGCGCGACGCTGGCCGCGCTGGACGACGCCGCCTTCGCGTCGGCGGTGGCGCGCGCGCGCGTGTTCGCGCGCGTCACGCCAGCGCAGAAACTCCGGCTCGTCCAGGCGTTCCAGGCCGCCGGCCACGTGGTGGCCATGACGGGCGACGGCGTCAACGACGCGCCGGCGCTCAAGGCCGCGCACGTCGGCATCGCCATGGGCGTGCGCGGCACCGATGTCGCCCGCGAGGCCGCGGAGGTCGTGCTGCTGGACGAGCGTGTGGGCAGCATCATCGACGGCATCGCGCTGGGCCGCCGGGTCTTCGACAACCTGCGCCGGGTGATGGTCTACATCGTCGCGATCCACGTCCCGATCGCCGGCGCCGCCCTCCTGCCGCTGGTGATGGGCCTGCCGCCGCTGCTGCTGCCCGTGCACGTCGTGCTCACCGAGATGGTGATCGACCCGATGTGCTCGCTCGTGTTCGAAGGCGCGCCGGCACGCGCCGACCTGATGAGGCGTCCGCCCGCCGCGGCAGGCCGGGCCCTGGTCGACCTGCGCGTCATGGCCAGGGGACTGGTGCAGGGCGTCTCGATGCTCGCCGTCGTCCTGGGCAGCTATGCGCTGGCGCTGCACATGGGCTTGGCGACGGACGGCGCGCGCGCCCTGGCCATTCTCGGGCTCACTGCCGGCAACGTCGCCCTCGTGGCCGTCAACGCAGGCGCGGAGCTGGGATGGCGATCCCTCGTCCGGCGCGACTTCGCCGCCTTCTGGCTCGTGGCGGCGCTGGCGGGCACGGCCGTCATGGTCGGGATGTGGCTTCCGGCAGCGCGGGGCCTGCTGCACTTCGAAGCGCCGCCGATGGCCGGGGCGCTCGCCGTGCTGCTTGCCGTATCGACGATCTCGCTCGCCCTGACACGCGTTGTCCGGCGCAGGGCGGCAGCACCTGCTCGCCCCGCGACGACCCGGTCTTGACCGCCGAGGGTGCAACAGCTGCGGGCCGCGGCTCGAACTTGCAGCCGCCCCCGACGGGCGACTCAGTACTCTCCGGGCCCCTGGTAGTCCGGCGCCAGGTTCTCGAACTTCGTCCACTGCCGCAGGAAGGCCAGCTTGGTCGTCCCGACCGGGCCGTTACGCTGCTTGGCGATGATGATCTCGGCGACGCCCGGCTCCTTGGATTCCTTGTTGTAGTACTCGTCGCGGTAGATGAAAAGGATCACGTCGGCGTCCTGCTCGATCGCGCCCGACTCGCGCAGGTCCGACATCATCGGCCGGCGGTCGTTGCGCTGCTCGACCGCGCGCGATAGCTGCGACAGCGCGATCACCGGCACGTCGAGCTCCTTGGACAGCGCCTTGAGCGAGCGCGATATCTCGGAGATCTCGGTGGCGCGGTTCTCGCCCTGCGTGCTCGCCGACATGAGCTGCAGGTAGTCGACGATCACCAGCCCGAGCTTGGAGTACTCGCGCTTCAGGCGCCGCGCGCGCGCGCGCACCTCGAGCGCGTTGAGCGCCGGGGTCTCGTCGACGTGGATCTTGGCCTGGTGCAGCCGCTCCATCGCCTCGGTGAGGTGCGACCACTCCTCGTCCGACAGGCGCCCGGTGCGCAGCTTGTGCGCGTCGACGCGCGCGATGGACGACAGCATGCGCATGGCGAGCTGGCTCGAGCTCATCTCCATCGAGAAGATGGC
>Ga0136846_1215717_pt1 | contig 11186 bp, 12 predicted proteins | sample HopSoiMetagenom2_FD_96841 | JGI IMG/M metagenome (GOLD analysis project Ga0136846, IMG submission 96841) | Grasslands soil microbial communities from Hopland, California, USA - 2 Assembly 2016 (version 4) | ecosystem: Environmental > Terrestrial > Soil > Grasslands | place: USA: Hopland... | reverse complement strand
GTGCCCTCGTCACCTTCCTCGTTCGTCCAGACCAGACGCGTCGGCGGCGTCACCTCGAGGTACCGGCCGAAGAACGCCATCGGCTCGGCGGTGCCGTTGTCGAACGTGAGCCGGTAACCGCCCCCGACCCGTGCATCGACCTCGCACGACAGCAGCTTGACGCCGACCGACTTCGGGACCCACCACTGCCGGAACAGCTCGGCATCGGTCCAGGCCTCGAACACGACGTCCCGCGGACCGTCGATCGTCCGAGTCACGACCAGATCCTGCTCGGACGTCCGCTCGACCGTCGTGCGATCCATCGTGGTGGCGGCCTCAGCTGCGCTTCGGGTGTCCATCGTTCCGCTCCTTCCATCGTCGCTCCGCGACGACCTGCTCCAGCGTGTCGAACCGGGCGTCCCACAGCCGGCGCTGCTGCTCGATCCACGCGGTCTCGTCCTCGAGTCGCCGCGGGCCGAGCCGGCACGTCCGCACCCGCCCGACCTTCTCGGTCGTGACGAGCTCGGCGTGCTCCAGCACACCGACGTGCTTCCGCATGCCCGTAAGGGTCATGTGGAATGCCTCGGCCAGATCCGAGATCGACGCGTCACCTCGTCCGAGCCGCTCCAGGACGCCACGCCGGGTGGCATCAGACAGCGCCGCGAAGGAGGCATCGAGTCGACCATCGGGATACTGAACCATCTGGTTCAGTATGTGACACCGAACCGGCGAATGCAACAGCCTTCACGAGGGTGGGCGTCCGTGCTCCCGCACACCCGATGACTGCCGGGGCATTTCGCGACGACATGAAGGTTTTGGGCCGCGGGATTGTCATGTCATCGTGAACCGAACGTCAGAGGTCGTCGAGGTGGCACCGCCGGGACTCGTGGTCGCCGAAGCTCCGACTCAGCGCGCCGCCGCGTTCGTTCGCCTCGCGGACGAGCACCTGGACGCCGCGTACCGACTCGCCCGGGCGATCCTCCGAGACGTCGAGGAGGCGCAGGACGCGACGCACGACGCGTTCGTTCAGGCGTGGCAGAAGTGGCCGACGCTCCACGATCCGGCGGCCTTCGAGCATTGGTTCGACCGGATCCTCGTGAACACGTGCCGCAACCGGCTGACGTCGGGGACACGGCGGCGGACGACGGACATCTCGGCCGAGATCGGGCCGACGAGCGCCGATCCGTTCGGGCGGGCGCTCGACCTGCACGTCCTGGGTGACGCCGTGTCGACCCTGTCTCCGGATCACCGGATCGTGATCGCACTCCGCTACTTCCGTGACCTCCCGATCGACGAGATCGCGCGGCGGGTCGGGGTTCCCCCGGGCACGGTCCAGTCGCGGCTCCACTACGCCCTCAAACGGCTGCACGCGGTCATCGACACCGACGAGGCCAAGGGGATGACGCGATGAATGATGAGCAGCTCGAACGCGAGCTCCGCGCCTGGTACGACGCCGAAGTCGACGACTCCGTGGTTGCACCGACCGACCTCCGCGACGAGGTCCGGGCGATCCCGACGACGCTACGGGTGCGGAACGCGCGCGTCGTCCGCCGTCCCACGGTGCTCCTGCTCGCGGCCGCCGTCGCGACGACTGCCGTCATCGGTTCTGCGATCGTCGGGTCGGCGATCGTTCGCCCACCTCGCGTTTCTCCGCCGCCATCGGATGCGGCCCTCGTCGGACCGACACCCTCCGCGGCCGCTTCGACAGTGCCGGAACCCTCACCGACGGCGACAGCGACGCCGACGCCGATTCTGGGGGGTGGCCTGATCCTGGCGGTCAGGCCGCATTCGGCCACGCACACGTGCAACACCACCGCGGCGCCTTTCGACGTCGTCACCGTCGACCCCGCGAGCGGGGCGACGACGGTCCTCGGAACGACCTCGAAGGATTGCGCAGTCCGGCCATTCGAAGCGCACTGGGCGGCCGATCGGACGAAGATCCTCCTCTTCGACGGGTACCGCCCGAAGCAGCTCGACGTGGCGACCGTAACCGACGCCGGGCGCGCTCTGCCCGTCGTCTGCTGCGACCTTCCGCCGTACCTCAGCGTTTGGGAAGACGGCGGGAGTGGCGGGCAAGGCTGGTCGGTCTCTCCCCGCGGGGGCCGCGTCGCAGCCGTGCACACAGCGCGCCCGAACGTCGGCGACGCGATCATCGTGTCGGACATCGACGGGCAGAACGTCCGTCGCCTGCTCCTCCCCGACGGCGCGAACGCGCGTGGCGGGTTCGCCTGGTCGCCGGACGAGAGCACGATCGCTGTCGCCGCATGCAGACCGTGCAACACCGCCCAGCCCGGGCAGCGCGCCAACGCCGCTGAACGATGGCATGTCTACCTCGTTCCCGTGGACGGCTCCGCGGTGCGCACGCTCCTTTCCACCGATGCCGGCGGGACCTCCTCACAGCCTGCCTGGGCGCCGGACGGGTCGAGCGTCGCCGTTGTCATGACCCAATGTGCCTCCGGCGAGACTCCACCGGCGTGCACGATCGGACGGACGACGTCGGCCCTCGCCATCGTGGACGCTGGGTCCGGAGGGGTCGACACGATCGTGGGTGGAACCGATCTCGGGCGCGGCGATGAAATCGAGGCGCCGTCGTGGGGGCCAGACGGAAGACACATCCGATTCCAGGTCTACGCCCCGGCCGCGGATCGGGATACCGCATACATCGTCGGCTCCGACGGGAGTGAGCTCACGAAGGTCGCCCCCCGACGGATCCTCGACTGGTCACCGGACGGCCGATGGTTCCTGGTCCGCCGCAACTTCGGGGTCGAAACCATCTCCATCGGCTCGATCGACGGCGGGCCACTTCGCGAGCTGGGCTCATTCACGGCCGTGGACTGGTGACAATTGCGCGCCCGACAGGTGTAGACCGCGTGGATGCCATGAATATCCGCATCCGGATGGAAGGAGCAACCATCAAGTACGAATTCGGTGAAGGGCCCCGGAGGCGAGCTCCGGGGCCCCTTCGAAATCACGTGGCGGATACCGTCGAAGCGACGCCTACGCGGTGACTTCGGCACCGGTTCGAGGCTCGAGCACGACGATCGCGGTCTTCTCGGAACGGAGCGCCGCCCAGCCGTCGTACTGGTCGCTGAACTCGACCCACCGAGCCCAGAGCCGATCACGCTCGTCGCCTTCCGCAGCGCGACCACGGACGTAACGCACGCCGTCATCCAACGCGGCGACGGTGTCCGGGTGCGCCTGCAGGTTCAGCCACCACGCGGGGTCGGCCTCGGCCCAGCCGTTCATCGCCAACGTGACCAGGTTCGGGCCGTCTTCGTAGTACCCAACGATCGCGACTCGTGGCTGACCCGAGCGGCGCCCAACCGTCGTCAGGCGCAGCAGCCCGAACTTGTCGCCCGGAGCCCGCAGCCCGACCCGTCCCCCGCTGAACCGAAGGAGTGCGCGGTGCAGCAGCCAGACAACACGGATGACCACTCGGGGCGGGACACGAGTCGGCCGCGCCTCGGTGGCGGTCACGCTGCCCCCGCCGTCGTCGCGACGGCGATCGGTGACAGGACTGCCGGTGCCGATCCGTGCGGGCTCTCCGCCTCGGCCGCGGCCTCGACCATCAGCGGCGCTTCCTTGCGGAACCCCTTGAAGGTCATCCACAGGCCGAGCGACAGCTCCCAGAGAAAGATCGGGAGGAGCGCGATGAGAGACCACACCGAGATCTTCTCGTTGATGCCGAGGATCTGTCCGATCACGGAAGACGTCATCAAGACGCCGCCGACGAGTCCGATCGCGGGAATGAGTCGCGGCACGAGGCTGGATCGGTACATCAGGTAGCCGAGCAGGAGGGCATTCATCGCGGGCATGAGGGTCCCGCCGATCAGGAACGCCGCGTTGTACGTCCCGACGAACGAGGCGCCACTGGTGAGAAGCGCGGTCGAGTGGGCGCCGGCCGCGGCGGCCACCTGGTGCAGGGACGCGAGCGAGAGAAGGCTCAGGACACCCGTGAGGAGCATCGCGCCCTCGATGACGCGCGAGGTGACGAATCCGAGCGCGAACGTCTCGTTCTGGCGCCGGACGACCGGGTACAGCGTGATGGCGGTGCCGATGCCGGCGAGCGCGACGATCACGTCGATGAGGGCGCCCCAGCGCAGGCCGGTGTCGCCGCCGGAGCTCAGGATGTAGGCCGGGTCCTTGAGCACCGGGCTGTAGAGGGTCAGTGTCGCGACCGAAATGAAGGTGATCAGGTAGAGGATGCCCGCGACGAGCGCGGTCTTCCGCATCGAATCCATCGGCGGTCGTTTCGTTGCGGCGGTTCGAACGGCGGTTGTCATGTCGGTTTCCCTTTCGTGTGTTCGTGTTTGGCTATCGAGGCTCGGTGCCGGGCGTCCCGGTCGGGTCGGCGTCGATGCGCGTCACCGAGACCAGTGGCAGTCCGGTGTCGCGCACCTTCTGGAGCAGGCCATGGAGCGCCGCCTGATCGGGTACGCGACCACGGATGACGGTGACGCCCTCGCTCTCGTGGCTGAGGCTCAGGTCGTCAAACCAGGCAGCCCATCGGCCACCCAGGTGTCCCTTGAGGCGAATCTCGTAGCGGCCGTCCTCGTGACGGTCACCATCGATGCGTGTCGTTCCGCTCATCTGCTCCCTTCCGCCGGTCCTGCGATGCGTTGCCGGCGTCACTGGAACATCGCGGCGGACATGGGGAGCGCGTATCCCCATGTGTGGGGAACGGACGTGATGAATCTTCGATCCACGCGCGACCGCCTGTTCCGGACGCGCGGCCGGGGCTCGCGTTACCGCCGACGGCGTCGCGACAGGAGGTCGAGCTCCTCGGCCCGGGTCACGGCGGCCCGACGATTGTTCACGCCGAGCTTGGCGTAGATGCTCTTGGTGTGACTCCGCACCGTGCTCAGCGACACCACGAGTTCGCGGGCGATTTCCGGCCCGGCCAGATCGGTCCCAAGCAGCCGCAGCACGTCAAGCTCACGGTCGCTCAGCGGCTCGATGAGAGCCTGCTGGTTCCCGGCGTTGTCCTCGGGGCGGACAGAGGCCGTCAGAAGGCGGCGAACGTAGTCCGGGGCGATTCCCCGGTTCGCGGCGTCCTGCAGAAGGGCCGCCATGGGTCGGCCTTCATCGAGGAAGACGCGCACATAGCCTTCCGGTTCGCCGAGGGTCAGGGCACGTCCGAGGGCGGCAAGAGCGGCAGGCATGTCGCCTCGCACCTGGTGGGCAAGCGCCAGCAGGACAAGGATTTCGATGACGTTGCCCGTCCGCTGACCATCCTCCGCTGCTCGCAGGAGGTGACCCAGTAGCGCCAAAGCGTCACGGGCAGACCCGTCCGAACGCTCCAGCGTGGATTGGGCGAGGAGCACCCTCGCAAGCGTGACGTGCTCGAACTCGTGCAGATACGTCAGGTCGTCCTGAGGCGCCAGGCCTCGCGCCCGAGCCCACGCATTCGCTTCGGCCAAGCGCCCGTGCCTGAGCAGGATTCGCGCCTCTTGCGCCGGCAAGGGACGCACGTCCGGGATGAAGTCCGGCATGTACAGGCGCTGTGCCTCGTGGAGTGCATCGAGCGCGCCATCGAGGTCCCCTTCAGCCTGCCGGATGCGGGCCGTGACGACATGGAGGCGATAGCGGTTCTGCGGGTAGCCCATGTGCTCGCCCAGGTCCTTGCTCACCTGGAGATGCTGTCGAGCGGTCTTGAGGTCCCCCTGCTCCCGGGCGAGGTCGGCGAGTCCAACGTGCAGATCGGCCGTCGCGCGAAGGACTGGCTCGCCATGCTTCGCCGACACCTGCAATGCCTGCTCGTACGTCCGGATCGCGTCACCGAGCCGTCCCTGGGTGATCCGGATGTCGGCCAGGGCGATCGCAGCACCGAGCGCATCAGAGAGGCTGCCAGACCGCTGCACCCGCGCCATGCCAGCGGCGTAGATGCGATGCGCGGTCTCGAGGTCCCCGCTCGCCCATGTGGCCAGACCCAGGAGCGCCTCTGCTGCCCCGCGGAGGAGATCGTGGTCCTCGGGGGCCAGATTGAGTGCCTCGCGAGCGTGCCGGACGGTCGTCGCGACGTCGCCTCGGATCTGGGCAAGCACGGCTCGGTAGACGGCGATCAGCGCAGGAAGCGTTTCGAACTCGCGGCGGTCCACGACAACCATCTCCGGCCGCCCGGCTCCGGGTTCATCTGGCACACCGTCGGTCGCCGTGAGCCAGCGCTCGCCGCCTCGCAGACGGCGCTCGACGTCCTCGAGCTCGCCGATGGACAACAGCGCCCAGGCGTAGGCGACGCTCAGGACCGGTCTTCGCCCCATGACCTCATCCGGCAGCGCCCTGAGCCACACGAGCGCCGTCACCTCGTGATGACCCTGCCGCAGCGCCGGCACCGCCAACTCAATCAGGCTGGCGGCTCGGTCGAAGTCCTCGCCCGCCAATGCGTGCCGGATTGCCTCGGAGCGGTCACCGTTGTGTTCGTACCAGTCGCTGGCACGACGGTGCAGGTCGGGCACCCACGCTGGCTGCTCATCGAAGAGGCGCGTGAGCAGCACGTCGGCAAAGAGCTGGTGGTAGCGATACCAGCGCCGGCGGTCATCGAGCGGGACGAGGAAGAGGTTCCCGCGATCGAGCGCCTCCAGCATCGCCGTGCCGCCCCCGTGACCAGTGACGGCATCGCAGAGAGGGCCACTCAGCCGACCCAGGATCGAGGTCTGCAGTAGGAACTGGCGGACATGTTCGGGCTGACGGTGCAAGACCTCGTCGGCCAAGTAGTCAACGATGTACCGATCGTCGCCAGTAAACCCGGCGATGAAGTCGGCGGGATCGTCACGGCCTTGGATCGAGAGCGCGGCCAGTTGCAGGGCAGCGATCCAGCCCTCCGTGCGCCCCTCCAGCGCCAGGACATCCCGCCCCGTCAACTCCAGCTTCATCACCCCGTTCAGGTACGCCGCGGCCTCCTCGGGCGTAAAGCGCAGATCCGCGGCGCGGATCTCGATGAGCTCGCCACGCCCGCGCCAGCGACCGAGCGGCAACGCCGGGTCGGCGCGGGTGGTGACCACCAGGTGCACCTGTGGCGGTAGGTGCTCAATGAGGTATGCCATCCCGTCCTGGATGTCGTTCGCATCGACGACGTGGTAATCGTCGAGCACCAGCACGATGCCGCGCGGCAGCCCGCGGAGGTCGTTGAGCAACGTGGCAAGGACCGATGTGATCGGCGTTTGGGGCGACTCCAGCAGGGAGATCGCGGTCGCGCCTACGTCGGGCACCACCGTCTGCAGCGCAGCGATCACGTAGGGCCAGAAGGATCCGGCCCGATTGTCGCTAGGGTCGAGCGAGAGCCACGCGGCGTGCCGTTCGTGCGGAGTCGCGGCCAGCCACTCGGCCACCAGCGTCGTCTTGCCGAAGCCGGCGGGCGCGGAGACCAGGGTCAGCTTCGACTCGCTGCCACGGCTCAGGCGCTCGCTCAGCCTCGGACGTGTCACCAGACGGCGTCGAACCTTTGGGATGTAGAGCTTGGTCTCGAGCAGCGGACTTGGCATGACCATCTGACCCATCCTCGCCCAGCTTGGGTCGCTCCGTGTCGACCACGCCATGCGCGCTCAGATCACCGCGGTGCTATCTGCCGGTGATCGTCCATTGACCATGGATCGTGCCCGGCTCGAACGCCAGATGCGCGACCTTGCACTGGAGCACGCCGCGGCGCCGCTCGACGACGCGGAATACCTCGCGCGGATGGCACGCCTACGCGGAGAACTGGAAGTCGTTGGGGTGCAGACGGCTCGGGACCTGCCGGCGCGTCGCGCGACCGAATGGCTCGACGCCCTCGCCGAAACTTGGCAGCAGACCGAACTCGTCGAGGAGAAATCCGACGTGATCCACGCGATATATGAACAGATCGTCATCGAAGGGCGGGGGTTCGTCGGCCTGCGCCTAACACCGGCGGCATACCGGCACGGACTGGCGCTCGCACTGCGAGAGGCTGTTATGGCGCGCCCGACAGGATTCGAACCTGCGACCTTCGGCTCCGGAGGCCGACGCTCTATCCACTGAGCTACAGGCGCGCGAGCCGCGATCATACCCAGTCACCTCGCGCCTGGACCGTCGGCGCCTGCTGCGACTCGTCGATCCGACCGGCGAGCCTCGAGCACGTCGGACTTACCGACGACGGACGTCGCGACGAGGCTGCCGCATCACGGCGGAGCGCCTGCCGCGACCGAGCGACGGGAGCGTGGCGCCGTTACGTCTGGTAGTGCGGGAGGACTTTGCCGTCCTTCACGTAGGTCAGGGCTTCGGTGACCTCGTAGGCGTGGACGGCGGAAACGAACTCGCCGAGCCTGCGGGAGAGTGACGCAATCTGCTGGCTACCGAAGAATGCCCTCAGGGCGTCGGCGTCGGCGACACCGAGGATCAGTGAGGCATGGAAGCGCTGATCGGCGGGGTTGTCGTGCGCGACGTTCGGCGTATCCCAGAGTCTCTTGATCCATGGCAGGAAGACCTGGGTTCGGAGCTCGCGCAGCACGCCCGTGTTGACGAGGGCCGGGACGAGGTCGTCCGTAAGGAACCCGCGAAACGCACTCATCCCGACGCCATCCCGCCGGCGGAGGTAGATCAGGCTTCGCGCTTCCGCCTTCTCCCCGGAACCGCCGACGTCGTACCAGCGCGCCGAGTTCGGCAGCCCCGCGTAGAGCACCGTACGCCGGAACACGTTCACTTCGTCCTTGTACGCGAGCCTGGTCTGCTTCCGGCCACGCAGCGGTGACAGAACGGACGCGAACGTGACCTCCGCGAGGCCGTCGATCCTGCGGGCAGCCGGGATGACCGTCTCGACGCCGGTGATGGCGGGCCATAGCCCGGGATTGGTCTCCGCGAGGTGGATCTGGCGGTACTCGTCGAGCCCCGGAGTCGCAGAGATGATCTTCGAGTGCGGACCCTTCCAGCGGTCCATCCCCTGCTGACGAGGCTGATCGGCGCGCATCCACAGCAGGATCGATGAGACGAGGGGCTTCTTCAGAAACGGACGCGTCGCAGCCACGTCGCGCCTTCCTTCGCGCCGCGGTCAGGCGGGCAGGTGGTTGAGCTTCCGGATCTGCCGGTCGAAGACCCGTGTGGGAACGAACCGGCGGAGGGCGCTGACGCGTCCAGCAGTCGGGCCCGCGGTGTAGCGGAGCTTCGGCTTCGGATCGGTGGCTGCCGCGACGATCGCATTGGCGACCGTCGCCGGGTCATCGCCGTCCGCCATCGCACGCGCGATCACGCCGTCGAAGACCTGCCGCTGGACCGCGTAGATCGGCAAGGGTGCGTCGGGCTGGATGGCGTTGGCGTCGAAGCCGGTCCTCGTGTAGGCGGGCTCGACGAGAAGCACTCGGATGCCGTGCTCCCGAACCTCGTGGTCGACCGACTCGGAGTAGCCCTCGATCGCGTGCTTCGTCGCGCCGTAACTGGCCATGTACGGCGCGGGGACGAGTCCGAGCACCGAGGAGATGTTGATGATCCGCCCGGTTCCCGCGGCGCGCATGTGCGGGAGGACCGCCTTCGTCATCCGGACGAGCCCGAAGAAGTTGATGTCGAAGACGTGTTGGTCCTGCGCGACGGAGCTTTCCTCGGCGGCTCCGGCTGCGCCGGTGCCGGCGTTGTTGACGAGCACGTCGAGCCGCCCGAACCGCTCGATCGCGTGTCCGACGACGGCCCTGACCGATTCGTCACTCGTGATGTCGAGGTCGAGGAACGTGACCCCGTCGAGCGGGGCGACGCCGGACGTGTTCCGGCTCGTGCCGACCACCTCGAAACCGGCCACGACAAAGGCGGCGGCGGCTGCCCTCCCGATGCCCGAGGACGCGCCGGTCACGAGGGCTACTGGCTTCGCTGTTGTCATCGGGAGCTCCTTGATGTTATTGGATTACGGTCATACTATGATGACTGTCAAGGAGCTCGGGCGGTAGCTCATCCGAGAGCGGAGGGTGCGTATGGCGCGGTACGGGAAAGAGCACAAGCAGGGGACGAGGCGGCGGATCATCGAAGCGGCCGGCCGTCGGCTCAAGCGCGACGGGATCGATGGTTCCGGCGTGGCGACGCTGATGGCCGACGCCGGTCTCACCAACGGTGCCTTCTACGCCCACTTCGACTCGAAGGACGACCTCGTCGCTAGCACGGTCACAGAGCAGCTCCGCGAGCAGCGGATGGCGTACCGCGCGCAGTCACTCGAGGAGATCGTTCGCGGGTATCTGTCGATTGAGCACCGCGACGACCCGGAAGGCGGGTGTCCATCGGCCGCACTCCTCGACGAGATCGCCCGGTCATCGGACGCCGTGAAGCGCGCCTACACGGATGGGCAGCTGGCGATCATCGATGACGCTGCCGCGCGAATGGTCCCCGACAACCCCGAGTCAGCGCGCGGGCAGGCGCTCGGCGTCTTCGCCCTGATGGTCGGGACGCTCCAGGTCTCCCGTGCTCTCGCGGACCGAGGGCTCGCCGACGAGGCGCTCGAGCAGGGCATCCAGAACGCCCTGGCCCTGCTGCGTACGCCCGAGCAGGGTTCCTGGGAGTTCGGACGAGACGATCGGGTCAGCGCGGAACGGACTCCACCCACCGCACGCCGGCAAAGCTGAAGCGGAGGCCTGCCGGTCGCGCGATCGCGACGAGCATCACCGCTCCGCAGCTCGGGCAGCGCACGACGTCGCCGGGGGCCTGGTCGTACACGAGGAGCGCCCCGATCGAATGGATGGCTCCGCATGCCGCGCAGGAGCTCCGGGCGTCGGTCATCTCACGGCCGAACAGCTCCATAAGCATGCCGCCAATGGCATTCCCGTCGACGTGCCGATCGCCGTTCATGCTGGACCTCCTGACGGGCCGAAGCGTTCCGTCCTGATCATGTCGGGAGCGTGGCCGAGGTCGACGAGCGCCGACGCGACGGTCTCGACGAAGCCGGTCGGACCGCAGACGTAGCAGAGCGGACGATTCTGTGACGGCCAGGCGACCTCCGTGAGCATCTCGCGGTCGACGCGGCGCTCGTAGCCCATCCAACCCGGCGGCTGGGATCGCGTGAGGGCGTGGACGATCTCGACGCCCATCCGTTCGCGTTCGATCGCCTCGAGCTCGGAGCGGTAGATGACGTCGTCCCACGACCGCGACGAGGCGAGGAGCCGGACCGAGACCCAGCTCCGCATGGCGACACGCTCGCGGATCATCGCCATCAGCGGGACGATCCCGCTTCCGCCGGCCACGAGCAGGAGCGGACCGCCACGACTCGGCTCCCAAACGAAGTAGCC
>Ga0136846_1235054_pt1 | contig 11187 bp, 4 predicted proteins | sample HopSoiMetagenom2_FD_96841 | JGI IMG/M metagenome (GOLD analysis project Ga0136846, IMG submission 96841) | Grasslands soil microbial communities from Hopland, California, USA - 2 Assembly 2016 (version 4) | ecosystem: Environmental > Terrestrial > Soil > Grasslands | place: USA: Hopland... | reverse complement strand
ACCGACGCGACCGCACCGATCCGCATCGACGCTGGGTCTCTTGTCGGGGCCGGCAAGACGGTCAAGTTCGGCTCGGACGCCTTCTTCAAAGGCGGCCAGGCCCTGTCGGCCAACACCCCCGCCGACTACGGGCGTCCCGAGGTCCGGGCGGCGATCACCGGGACGCAGGAGATCGACGTCGTCAGCAGCTACCGGCAAGGCCGCTTCACCTATGCGGTTCCCGTAGCGCCCGGTCGCTACAGCGTGCGGCTGACGTTCGTCGAGCCCAAGCTGGCGACGGGCCAGCGCCGCTTCGACGTCGTGGCCAACGGTGCGCGGATGCTACCGGACCTGGACGTCGCCGCCCAGGCCGGCGGCCCGCTCAAGGCCCTGACCAGGACCTTCGAGGCCAGCGTCGCCGGTCAAGACCTGACGCTGGCGTTCGACCCGGTCCAGGGCGAGGCGATCGTCTCGGCGATCGAGATCACGCCCCTGCGAGCCGCTGAGCGGCAGGATCCAGCGATGCATCGAGAGGCTGAGAAGGTCAGGCTCAGGAGTCTTCTACTCACCAATGTTTGTGGGCTCTGACCCTCGCAGAGATGATCGACCGCTCTGCCCCGCACGGACCACGAGACCCTGCGAACGCGCGAGCAGCGTTCGCAGGGCACCAGAGTGAGCCTTGGACGACGGATGCGGATTACCAGGTCAGAAGCTGTAAGCGACCGTCGCCTGGAAGCTTCTCGGCTTTTCTGGCAACACGATCGTGCTCCCGAACAACTCAGTGAAGTTGGCCCGGAAGTAGGTCGCATCGGTCGCATTTTTCACGACCGCGCGGAACAGCCACTGATCCTTCTTATAGGAAGCGCTCAGGTCGACCAGCGTATAGGCCGGCAGGCGCACCACCTGGGACTGGCCCGACCATACCGCTTCGACGTGCGAAGCGCTGGCGGCGAAGGCCAGGCCATTGTCGAACGCGTAGGTGGCCGTTCCGGAGATGACGTTTTCAGGAATACCCGCACGCCGCGAAGCTTCCCGGTTGAAAACCGGGACCAAGCCTAGCGGCTGCCCACCCAGATAGAGGGCCGGATTGGTGACATTCTTCAGATCCTCGATGCCGAAGAAGCTGAAGGCCGTGCCGGCGTCGAGATAGGAGAGGTTATAGACCCTGGTGTTGGTGTAGGCGCCGGTGAGCAGCAGGTGCTTGTTGACCGACCAGCGGAACTCCGCCTCCAGGCCTTTGGTTTCGACCGACTGATTGGTCACGGAGGACTGAACATTGTGGTCGGTTCGGTTCTGCTTGTAGACCGACACCGCGCCATAGAGCGTGCCATCGAGCCAGGAGCCCTTGACGCCGCCTTCGTAGAGATTTGACGCGGCGATAAACGAATTGCCGGAGACGTCGGCCACCAGGACTTCGGCGCCCTCCCCCACGACCATCGTGGATTGCTTTGAAGCGGTGACATAAGGGATCAGACCGAACGGCAGCTTATAGTTTGCACTGGCGGTCCATGACCAGGCGCCCTTGCTGTTCGAGGCTGACAGAACGGTTCCCGCAGCGACGGGCTGTCGGCTTGGGTCGATGGTCGAGACGACGTCCGTCTTGTCGTATCGCGCGCCCAAGGTGACATCGAGGCCGAAATCGAACGCCATGTCGGCAAGGCCGGCGAGACCGTAGTCCGTATAGTGGCCGGTCAAATAGTCAGAATACGAACAATCGCATTGGGTCGACAGAAGCCGAGTGGAGAGCGGGGTGTAACCTTCCGTCAGATCGACACGGTGGAAATACTCATAGGTGAAGTCGTCACCGAAATGGAAATTTGTATAGCGAATTGACGGAGAAATTTGGTAGGCAAATTTCCCCATCGCATTGATGAAGCTCTGAGAGGCGACAATCTTGTCTTCAATGACATAAGAATCCACAGACTGTGAAAACCCGTAAGCATTTTCATTCAGGTTTTCTGTCTTGTCGTAGAAGAGTTGATTCTTGATCTCGAAATCATTCGGTCCGGTATAGATGATATCGAAATAGCCGGTCGTCTGTTCGTTCCGCAGAAAATCGTTGACGCCGGTCAGCGTGTCCTTGCGGCTGAGCTTCGCCATGCCTGAACTCGTCAGGGCCATGGCGCCCCCGGCGGGGAAGCAGCCATTGGTGATCGAAGCGGCGAAAACGTTGCCGCCGCACGCGAAGCCGCCGAAGGGTCCAAGGCCGCCGATCGCCGCGAGTTCGGCATAGGAGATCTTGCCGTCGGGCGTACCGATGTCGGGCACGGCCTTGGCCGTACCGGTGATATAGGTCCCGTTGTCCACCAGGGCCTGCGTCAGGCGGTTCCAGCCGCCGTTCTGCTGGCCGTCGTACTTGTGGTACATGCCGCCAAATTCAACGCGCAGATTGTCGGTGATATTGCTGTCGAACGACGCCTGCAGGATCGTCTGCTTGGTGGACATGTTCCGGTAGTAGCTGCCCGAGTCTTCGACCTCGGCATAAAGGCTGTAGCCGAACTCCTTTTCTCCGATCGTCGCGGGGCCGCGAACCTGAGCTGTCAGGACGCCCTTGTCCCAGCTGCCCGTGGTGTAGCTGACCTCCCCCGCCGGCGACGACATCAGCGTGCCGTTGACCCGGGCCGACTTCGGAACAAAGTTCATGTAGCCGCCGGTCTTCGACGGACCGTAGATCGGCGAGGCAGGCCCCCGGACGATATCGATCCGATCGGAGGCGCCGATGGGGGTCGGATAGTTGCCCGCATTGTCGAGGCGGCGGATTCCGCGGAAATAGACTTCGCCAGGCGTGCCCCGAATATCAAGCGCGCCGCCGACGCCGAAGAAGGAATTGGTAAACGTACCGGGAGCCTGTGCGACGAGATCATAGATCTCCGTCACGCCAAAGCGCTCGATCTGTTCCTGGCTGATGGTCGACGCAGAACGCGGAGTTTCCAAAATCGTCTTGTCGAACCCGAAAATCGATCCGACGTTCTTGAGAGGCAGAGCGCCAAGCGACCCCGTGACGACAACCTCGTCAACGGCGGTGGGAGTATCGGCTGCCGGCGCCGGCGGCGACTTAGCTTGCGCCCACCCCACCGAGGTCATAGCCGTGCTTGCCAGCAAACCCGCGGCGACCGCCATGAGAGATCTGCGAACTTGGCGGGATTTCTGCGCGACATTGATGATGTCGCCCGCAGATTTCATATGCTTCATCTAAACTTGCCCCTGCGTCCAGAACTCGCGGCTGGATTGTTTTCGCCTCAATGACGACTGAACAACCACCGCTTAAGTGGTGGAATCGGCGCATGCTGCACCGCACCCTCAGGAGTAGGCGCGTTCCGAAGCGCTCAAACGCTACAACCTTGACCGTCTGTTGCGAAAATTAGGGCGGGTATGCTGGCCTTTTCACGCCTGCTGCGTGATTTCGTCGAGACGGCGCCGGAAATTCGGACAGTTGACGAGGCCGAATTCACCCCTTTGAAGGGCGGACGGATCTGAGGTCGCCAAGAGATCAGTCGGCGCCTTGGCCATCCTCCTTTGAGGCTCGGTATTTTTCTGAAGCCGACCAAGGTGGCGACGCTCGGCGTCCTGGGCGCGCGGTCCGCCTTCTTCTCCGATCGGCCAGTTCAAACCCCAATTTCTGAGGTTGACCCGGCGGTCGGGATCCAGAGTCCCGCTTCGCAGCGCGGCGCGTACTGCGCAGCCGGGTCGCTGGCACGGCCGCAACAATTGAACCGGCGGAATTCGGCGAGGCGCTCGACATCATCGAACGGCCCTGCCCAAGCCCCAATGCATGTAGTCGCACGGATCACGCCTTCAGACGATCATCGGCCGGTTATCGCCAGCCTTGCAGCTTGACAATTTGGAGCAATTTTTCCAAAAATGCATTTTTGAAAATTATATTCCATACCGGAAAGAACCGCATGCGTCGGCCCCTTTTCCCCAAGCTGTCGCGTCGGGCCCTGATCGGCGGCGGCATGGTCTGTTTCGGAGCCACGCCGTTTCCAGCCCTGGCCGCCCGCGGCCCGGCCCCTTATGGCGCAACGCCCTCCAGCCGCCAGCAGGCGTGGCAAGCCATGGAATTCTACGGCTTCCTGCACTTCACGGTCGACACCTTCACCGACCGTGACTGGGGCCTGGGCGACGAAAACCCCGCAATATTCAACCCGACCGACTTCGACGCCGACCAGATCGTCACCGCCTGCAAGACCGGCGGCATGAAGCAGCTCATCCTGACCGCCAAGCACCATGACGGCTTCTGCCTGTGGCCCAGCGTCCATACGGCGCACAGCCTCAAGAACAGTCCGTTCCAGGGCGGCAAGGGCGATATCGTTCGCGACATCTCCAGGGCATGCGCCCGGCACGGCCTGAAGTTCGGCGTCTATCTGTCGCCTTGGGACCGCAACCACGCCGACTACGGTCGCCCGGCCTATGTGGAATACTACCTCAAACAGCTGCGGGAATTACTGACCAGTTATGGCGCAGTCCACGAAGTGTGGTTCGACGGCGCCAACGGCGGTGACGGCTATTACGGCGGCGCCTGCGAAACCCGCCAGATCGACGGCGCCACCTATTACCGCTGGCCCGAGGCTTACGGCCTCGTCCGTCGACTCCAGCCGCAAGCCGTGATGTTCCGCGACTATGGCACCGAAGTGCGGTGGGTCGGCAATGAAGCGGGCGTCGCTGGCGATCCGTGCTGGCCGACCATGAGCGGGTTACCCTTTACGCCGGCCCTGGGCAATTCCGGCGTCCGCGGCGGCGCCCTGTGGAACCCGGCGGAGGTCGACGTCTCGATCCGCCGCAGTTGGTTCTGGCACGCCGACGAAAATGAAGGCGTCCGCTCTCCGGCCAATCTGCTGAAGCTGTACCTGACCTCGGTCGGTCGCGGCGCCAACCTCCTGCTGAATGCGCCGCCCGACCGACGGGGCCGCATCCATGAGGCGGACGCCCAGGCGCTCAAGGACTTCCATGCTCTGCTGGCCAAGACGTTCGCATGCAATCTCAACACGACGGCGCGCGTGCGCGCCAGCAGCACCTTCGGCCCCGGCTTCGAGCCGTCCAAAATCCTGAAAGGCGGCGCCTGGGCGGCCAGGGAAAGCGACCGCGCAGGCGCCTGGCTGCGGCTCGACTTCGCCCAGGCCGAGACGTTCGACCTGATCCGCCTGCGCGAAGACACCCGCTACGGTGTCCGCATCGATGACTATGTCGTGGAAATCGCCGACGGCGAGGACTGGCGCGAGATCGCGCGGCGCACCTGCATCGGCGCCCAGCGCGTGATCCGCCTGGCCGCGCCGGTGACCGCGCGAGCCGTCCGTTTGCGCGTCACCAAGGCCGCCGCTTCCCCGGTCCTTTCCGAGTTCAGCCTCTACCGCCTGCCCGAGATCGTCGAGGATCCGGTGATCCGGCGCGACGACAAGGGCCTCGTGACCGTGGCCGCCGTGGGGCCAGGGCTCGAACTGCACTACTCCGTCGACGGTTCGCCGCCGTCCATGCCCTATGCCGGACCGATCGCTCTGTCAGGGGGAGGCAAGGTCCGGGCCGTTGCCCGTCGGCCGTCTTCCGGCCTGGCCAGCGCCGTGATCACCGAAGATTTCGACATCGTCAAAAGCGGATGGCGCTTGGTTTCGTGCACCGGCGACAACGGCGAGGCGCTCCTGTCATGGGATGGCTCTCCCGACGGCGACGCTTGCAACGCGCCCCGTGGGCGGCCGCTTGAGGCTGTCATCGATCTGGGCCGCCGTTATGACGCCACGGGCTTCACCATCCAGCGCGGCCAGTGGATGACCTATGGCGGGGCGGCGCCGGAGTCCTGCCAGGTGTGGCTCGGCGACGACGCCGAAACCTGGGGGACCCCGGTGCTCGAAGCCGATCTGAGTCCGCTGCGCCACCAACGATCGCGGGTGCGCATTCCTTTTGCCGCTCCCGTCTCCGGCCGCTATCTGCGCGTCCATCTGCCGCGCGCCCTCGACGGAAACCCCGTTGTTTCGATCGCCCGGGTCGGGATCACTACGGCGCAGGCCTGAAAGGCCCCCGGGTCACTCCCACTCGATCATCAACAGGGACCCTAAAGGTCCTTCTTTATTGGACTTTTTCGCTCACGAGAATGCGTCAACTGTCACACGGATCGCCAAAACTACTACGCTTATGCTTATATTGAACAATATTATTTCTTGATTATTACGTTATTTATTGAATTTGAAGCCAACACTTCAGAACATACCGCAAGAGATATAGTCAGCATACACATAAAATAGCCACACATTACACGCTACTTTACGCCAGAACCGCACATTCCAGGAGCAGGCCGAACCGTTGCTGTGTGTATGCCTGCCAGCAGGTTCGATATCTCCGCGGAGGCTGACTTTCCACATATCCACGGCGACGCCAGGAGGCGGGCCTTCGCTGCACGGGCCTAGCCCAGGCCAGCAAGACCTGGGAAGGAACGCGGGGCAGATTACTTTCCGTTTCCCTCGCGGCGATTTTCTCGCTGCAATTAAAGGCGATATGCCGCAGACGAGATTAATTATGGGCAAGGTTTCGACCGGTACTGATGAGGTATTCGATCTCTGAGGTGCTCAGTGAAATCTCGCCAACCCGGCCAAGCAGCCCACCCCGCTCATGGCGCCTCCGAGATTCCCGCCAAACCGCATCCCCCGATCTTGGGGTGGATCGGCACCAGCGCTCTGGCCATGGGCGGCAGCAATCAAAGCCTGTTTCTCATCACTGCGCTCTTCGTCGGACAGGGAAACATCCTCGGCCAGGGAAGCGCGGCCGTGCCGCTGATGATCGTGGGGCTTTTCCTGAGCTGGGCCGCGGCCCCCGCCTGGGTGGAGCTGGTGCTGATATCCAGGCATCGGGTGGGCGGCATCGGCGCGGCCTGCACGGAGGCCTTCAAACCCTACAGCCCCGTCCTCTCCGCCCTCACCGGCATCTGCTACTGGTGGGGCTGGGTTCCGGCCTGCGGACTGACCGCGCTCCTTTCGGCGTCCGCGATCCACCAATGGATCTTGCCGGCCATACCCATCGCGATGATCGCCTGCGGGCTGGTGGCGTTCTTCACCGCGGTCAATCTGTGCGGCCTGAAGGCGGTCAACGGCCTGGCGATCTCGATCGGGGCGGTGTCCACGATCCTGGCGTTCCTGGGCGTGCTCATTCCGGTGTTCTCGGGGCACGTCGACTGGCGGCAGGCGACGGACTTCTCTCTGGTGACGCCCTTCGCAGGCTGGTTCGGCGGCCTCACCTCGATCATGGCCGGCCTCTACCTCATAGGATTCGCAGCGCCGGCCTTCGAGGCCGCGACCTGCCACGTCGCGGAGACGAAGTCGCCGGAACGGAATGTGCCGCGCGCCGTCTTCGCGAGCGGGGCGATGGCGGCGGTGTTCTTCGTCCTGCTTCCCGTGGTGTGGCTGGGCGCGCTGGGTCCGGCCCCGCTGGGCAGGGACCTGGCCATGTCGCTGGGCCCGATTTACGCCCCGCTGTTCGGCAGCGCAGGCAAGGCCGTCGCGATCGGCTTCATGATGTTCAACATGTTCCACGGGACGCTCCAGCCGCTGGCCGGCGCCTCCCGAACCCTGTCGCAGCTCAGCGAGGATGGGGTGCTGCCGCGGTTTCTGGGGCTGCGATCGAAAAACGACTGTCCCTGGGCGGCGACCCTGCTGACCGCCGCCATGGCGATCGCGCTTCTGCTGATCGGGGATCCGATCTGGCTCATCGCCGCGGCCAATTTCACCTACCTGATCAGCCTTTGCCTGTCGAATATCGCGGCCTGGTTGCTGCGCAAAGACGCCCCGGACCTCGCGCGCCCCTACAGGGCCCCGCGCGGGACCATAGGGCTGGGGCTCGCGGCCTCGGGCGTCTGGCTTCTCTCGGCCATTCTCGGCTTCCAGCAGTTCGGCATGCCGACGGTCCTTCTGGGGCTCGCCATGGCCTACGCAGGGGCCGCCTTCTACGCCTGGCGCAAGATCGAGGACCGACTGGCTCTGGGGGTCCCGGTGTTCCAGGCCAGCCTGAATCTGACGCTGACCGGCGCGATGCTGCTGGTCCTGATGCTCGACGGCGCAGGCTATCTCCTGGCCGTGCAGTCCTTGAGCAAGCACGGCGGCGCGCTGCCGACCGCCCTGGAGGACATCTTCGTCGCGGTGGCGATGCTGACGCTGGCGGTCGGGCTGGTCCTTCCGGGCATCATCAGTCACTACGCCCTGCAGATTTCCGACCGCGCCCGCCTGCTGACGACGGGCGCGATGCAGGACTTCTCCAACGCCATGGCCGCGCTCGGCCGCGGCGACCTCGACGCGGCCTATGTAGCGGCCAATTTCACACCCCTGCCGGTGTCGTCGCGCGACGAATTTGGCGAAATGGCTCTTAGCTTCAACCGCCTTCAGGAAGAGGTGGCGACCGCCGCTCTCGGGTTGGATGGCGCTCGGGAGGGCCTAAGATCGAGCCAGACGCAATTGACCACCGCCAATGCCGCTCTAACCCTGAAGATCGAGGAGAGCACGCGCATCTATGACGAACTCCTTGTGGCGAAAGACAGCGCGGAGGCGGCCAGCATTGCGAAAAGCCAGTTCCTGGCGGTCATGAGCCACGAAATCCGCACGCCCCTGAACGGCGTATTGGGCATGGCCCAGGCCATGGAGCGCAGCGTCCTGTCGGGCGCGCAAAAAGATCGCCTGGATGTGATCCGTCAGTCCGGAGAGTCCCTGCTGGCCATCCTCAACGATATTCTGGACATCTCGAAGATCGAGTCGGGCAAGCTGAATCTGGAAGCCGCGCCCTTCGATCTGGAGACCCTGGCTCTCGGCGCCCACAACGCCTTTACCGGCCTTGCGAACAACAAGGGGCTTTCTTTTAATGTTGCGGTGACCCAAGCCGCATGTGGCAGCTATCTCGGCGACTCCGCCCGGATCCGCCAGATTCTCTACAATCTGATCTCCAATGCCGTGAAGTTCACCGCCGAGGGTGAGGTCAGGGTCTCAATCGATAGGTGCGACGGAGATGTCCTCATTCGCGTCTCCGACACGGGAATCGGCATTTCCGCCGAGCAGGCCGGCAGATTGTTCGAACCCTTCGTTCAGGCCGATTCCTCGACCACGCGAAAGTTCGGCGGTACGGGCCTGGGCTTGGCGATCTGCAAGGAGTTGTGTTCGGCCATGGGTGGCGCGATCGACGTGGTCAGCCAGCCGGGCGGGTTGACTACCTTTGAGGTCAGGCTGCCGCTCGAGCTCCTCTCGGGCGTTGCGGAGGCGCAACGGAAGTCCCTGGACGCCGCTGAGTCGCCCCCCATTTCCGAAGGCTTCCGGATACTCGCTGCGGAAGACAATCCCATCAACCAACTGGTGCTGAAGACCTTGCTCGCCCAGTTCGATCTGACCGTAACGGTGGTGGATGACGGCCTGAAGGCCGTGGAGGCATGGCGAAACGGCGATTGGGACCTGATCTTGATGGATGTCCAGATGCCCTTGATGGACGGCCCCTCTGCAACGCGACGCATCCGCGAGCTGGAGGCCGAGTCCGGACGCAAGGCGGCGCCTATAGTCGCCTTGACCGCCAACGCGATGGTGCATCAGGTCGCGAGTTACATGGCCGTCGGGATGAATGACGTCATCGCCAAGCCCATCGATATCCGAGAACTCCTGCGGGTCATCCAGGCGGTCGCCAACGCCGCCAGCTATGATGAGGCGACCCTGGCGCTTCGCTCATCCAAGGCCTCCTGACAGCGAACGGTAGCGGAGCGCCACCCGATGAACCTCGCAGCCGGAAAGCCGGTTTATTCCAGGCGATAACGGAGCGAGTCCATGGGTGTCACCTTTCCGAACGAGTCGGCCGAGCATCGGGCGGCGCGCAACAAACTTCTGGACCAAGAGATCGCGCTCCGGCGCCAAGTCGAAGCCGTCGCCGCCGCCCGGCGGGGGCTGCCGCCAGGCGGGCTGGTTCCAACCGACTACGTCTTCCAGGGCCTCGGCCAAGACCAGACGCCGACGGCTATCAGGCTGTCCGAACTGTTCGCGCCAGGTCGCGACACCCTCATCACCTATAACTACATGTTTCCGCGCGCCGCTCAGGATCAGCGCCCGCTTCCAGACGACGGCGCAATCGCCGAGATGGCTAAAGCCGAAAGCCCCTGCCCCTCCTGCACGGCGTTCCTCGATGGTCTCGATGGCGCAGCGCAGCATATCGAAGGGCTGGGCTTCAACCTGGTGGTGATCGCGAAGGCGCCCCTGGAACGCCTGGTTACGGTCGCGAGAGACCGCGAGTGGCGAAACCTGCGCCTGCTTTCCGCGGCCGGGACAAATTTCAAACGAGATTACCATTCCGAGTTGCCCGATGGAACGCCCGCGCCAATGCTGACCGTGTTCCAGCGGCGAGACGACGGCATTCGCCATTTCTGGAGCGCAGAGATGAACTACACCCAGCCCGACGCCGGCCAGGACCCGCGTGGGAACGACATGCTGAGCACGCTCTGGAACGCTATCGATCTTACCCGGGAAGGCCGGCCCGAAGGGTATATGGAACGGTTTGAATATCCCCCTGTCGTCGGGGCCAAGCCCTCGAAAACCGAAATTCTTCCGGTAACGCGGACCGCAAGGGCGACGGCGTCACGCTAGACGAACCTTGGAGTAGGCCCCCGCCAAACCCGCACGTGGACGCCAACCTCAAGGTGCGAGTTCCGTCGCCGGTCGCCACGGCCACGTCAATGATGTTGTAGCCCGGCTGTCAACTCAGCTCAGCGCGGGTCCATCGAACCGGCGTAGAGGCGCCAGAAGCCGACGTTGGCGCGCTTCTTGAAACTCGACCTTCGCTGACTGTGTTGCGGCGACCGGTTGAGCCCACCGCCTCCTCCAAATGGATGAGGTGTTGGCTTTTTTTGCGCGGCGCGCAGGCCTCCGCGCGCGATCGCACCCGTAGAGGAGAACCGGAGCTCGGCAGCAGTCAGGTACGCGCGGACAGTCAACCTGTCAGATGGCGCCAACTCTGGACGGTCACCCGTTGCTTCGAAAGGCGGTCGGCGAGCACCTTGATGCATTCCTAGCGGAGCGATCGCATCAAAACCGCCGATTGTCCGCCTTTCTACGCCACACTACTACACGGCATTCGCACTACTTTACGTCGCTCGAAAAAGAGATCTTAATTTGCTTCAAGGCCACGGGACGACATTCGCTGCGCCCCGATGGTCATTTGAAATCGTGGTCTCGCAAGCGGCTCAATATTGAGCGGAATTGGTACTATATT
>Ga0136846_1224727_pt1 | contig 11188 bp, 9 predicted proteins | sample HopSoiMetagenom2_FD_96841 | JGI IMG/M metagenome (GOLD analysis project Ga0136846, IMG submission 96841) | Grasslands soil microbial communities from Hopland, California, USA - 2 Assembly 2016 (version 4) | ecosystem: Environmental > Terrestrial > Soil > Grasslands | place: USA: Hopland... | reverse complement strand
TCCGGGCGTTCCAACGCCGATCTACACCGACGAGCAGCGACTTCAGCAAGTGCTCAAGAACCTGCTCTCGAACGCCTTCAAGTTCACCGAGAAGGGCAGCGTCTCGCTCGAGATCAGCGGCGTGCCCGAGGGCGTTGCGTTCACCGTCTCCGACACCGGCGTCGGCATCGCAGCGGACAAGCTCAAGCTCATCTTCGAGGCCTTCCAGCAGGCGGACGGCACGACGAGCCGGCGCTTCGGCGGCACCGGCCTCGGTCTCTCGATCTCGCGCGAGATCGCCCGCCTGCTCGGCGGCGAGATCCGCGTCGCCTCGACGGCCGGACAGGGATCGAGCTTCAGCCTCGTCCTGAGCTCGGTACCGCCCCGGGCTCCCGTCGTAGTGGACGTCTCGGACGAGGATGAACAACCGAATTTCGACCCCGACCTCCTGCTCAAGACGGAGGTCGAGGACGACCGCCACACGATCGACCAGGGTGACCGCGTCGTCCTGATCGTCGAGGACGACGTCGATCTCGCGAAGACGGAGCTCGAGCTGGCGCGCCGGCGCGGCTTCAAGGGGATCGTCGCGACGCGGGGCGACTTCGCCGTGGCGCTCGCCCACGAGTACCATCCCGACGCGATCATCCTCGACGTCAAGCTGCCCGTGCAGGACGGCTGGCAGGTGCTCGAGCACCTGAAGCGCAACTCCGAGACGCGTCACATCCCCGTGCACATCGTCTCGGGGACCGTGGACGAGCAGCGGTCGCAGGAGGCGCTGCGCTCCGGTGCTGTCGCGGTGCTCGTCAAGCCGGTCGGGAAGGCGCAGCTCGAGGATGCGTTCGCGAGCATCGCGGAGTTCCACGAGCGCGTCCGCTCGCTGCTCGTCGTCGACGACGACGAGATGCAGCGCAACTCGATCAGCAAGCTGATCGGGGGCGGCGACGACGTCGAGATCGTCGGCGTCGGGTCGTCCGAGGAGGCTCTCGAGCTGCTCGAGCGGCGCGGGTTCGACTGCATGGTGCTGGATCTCAAGCTGCCGAAGATGAGCGGCTTCAAGCTGCTCGAGAAGGTCAAGACCGACGAGCGCTTCCACTCGCTGCCGGTGATCGTCTACACCGGGCGCGAGCTGACGCGCCGCGAGGAGACGCGCCTCAAGAAGTACGCGGAGACGATCATCGTCAAGGACGTCCGCTCGCCGGAGCGCCTGCTCGACGAGACAGCGCTGTTCCTGCACCGCGTCGAGGCGAAGCTGCCGGAGGACAAGCGCAAGATCCTGGAGCAGCTGCACTCGGCCGACGTGGCGTTGCAAGGGCGCAAGGTGCTGATCGCCGACGACGACGTGCGAAACGTGTTCGCGCTCGCCTCCGTGCTCGAGCGGCACGGGGTGGAGGTCCTGTTCGCAGAGAACGGACTCGAGGCGATCGCGGCACTCGAGGCGAGTCCCGGAGTCGACCTCGTGCTGATGGACATCATGATGCCGGAGCTCGACGGCTACGAGGCGACGCGACGCATTCGCGCCGACAAGCGCTTCGCGAAGCTGCCGATCATCTCGCTGACCGCGAAGGCGATGAAGGGAGACCGCGAGAAGAGCATCGAGTCGGGCGCGTCCGACTACATCACGAAGCCGGTCGAGACGGACCAGCTCCTCTCGCTGATGCGGGTGTGGCTGTACCGCTAGAGAGAGAGGCGCTGGCCGCCAACGCGCAGCTCGAGCTCGAGAACATCGAGCTCGGGCTGCTGCTCGAGGCGGTCTACCGCCAGTACGGCTACGACTTCCGGGAGTACGCGTTCTCGTCGCTGCGGCGTCGCGTCTGGCGGCGCGTCCACGAAGAGCAGCTCGGGTCGATCACGGGGCTCACCGACAGGCTGCTCCACGATCCGGCTTGCATGGCGCGCCTGCTCAGCGATCTCTCGATCAGCGTCACGGCGATGTTCCGCGACCCGGGCTTCTACGTCGGCTTCGCGGAGCACGTCGCACCGCAGCTGCAGACCTATCCCTTCACGCGGATCTGGGTGGCCGGCTGCTCGACGGGTGAGGAGGTGTACTCGCTCGCGATCCTCCTCAACGAGAACGACCTCTACGACCGGACGCGCATCTACGCAACCGACATCAACCAGCTGGCCGTCGACCAGGCGCGCCAGGGGGTCTATCCCCTCGACCGGATGCAGGAGTACACCGAGAACTACATCAAGGCCGGCGGCAAGCGGTCGTTCTCGGAGTACTACGTCGCCGGCTACGACGGGGTGCTCTTCGATCCGGGCCTGAGCGAGAACGTCGTCTGGGCGCAGCACAATCTCGCCCAGGACGGGAGCTTCAACGAATTCCAGGTGATCCTCTGCCGGAACGTCCTCATCTACTTCGACAAGGCGCTCCAGAACAGGGTTCAGGGCCTTTTCTACGAAAGCCTGGGGCGCTTTGGCACCCTCTGCCTCGGCAACAAGGAGTCCATGCGATTCTCGGCCTACGAGGACTCTTACGAAGTGGTGGATGCAGAGGCGAGGATATACCGGAGGCTCAAATGAATCCGGCGCAGACAGTCGCCCGCGACCTCGTCGCAGTGGGTGCGTCGTGGGGCGGCCTGCAGGCGCTCCGCACCCTTCTCCGGGGGTTGCCCCCCGAGCTCGGCGCGGCTCTCGTCGTCGTCCAGCACCGCTCCGCCCACTCCCACCCGACCGTGCTGCGGGACCTGCTCGCCGCGGTCACGGCGCTGCCGGTGCGCGATGCGGACGACAAGTGCTCCCTCGAGCCCGGACACGTGTACATGGCACCGCCCGATTTCCACACCATGGTCGAAGGCGCCCATCTCGAGCTGTCGGTCGACGCCGCGGTCGAGTATTCGCGGCCGTCGATCGACGTGCTCTTCGAGAGCGCGGCGGAGTCGTTCCGCGACCGCTGTGTCGGCGTCGTGCTCACCGGTGCGAACGCCGACGGCGCGGCCGGGCTCGCGCGGATCGTCGAGCTCGGTGGCGCGGCGATCGTGCAGGACCCTGAATCCGCCGAGCGGCCGGAGATGCCGCGCGCAGCGCTTGCAGCGGTGCCGTCGGCAACGGTCGTACCGGTCGAGGCGATCGCCGAGACCCTCGTGGAGCTCTGCGCGGAGCGGGGCGTCGCCGTCTGATGGCCGCCGTCCTTCTCGTCGACGACCGGTCGCAGAACCTCGTCGCGCTCGAGGCGATCCTCGAGCCGCTGGGTCACGAGCTCGTCAGCGTCGGCTCGGGCGAGGAGGCCCTGCGTCTCCTGCTCCATCGCGACGACTTCGCCGTCATCCTCCTCGATGTTCAGATGCCGCGGCTCGACGGCTTCGAGACCGCCGCGCTGATCAAGGACCGCGAGCGCACGCGCGACATCCCGATCATGTTCTTGACCGCGATCTCGAAGGACGAGCAGAACGTCTTCCGGGGGTACGAGGTCGGAGCGGTCGACTACGTGTTCAAGCCGTTCCAGCCCGAGATCCTGCGCAGCAAGGTCGCGGTCCTGATCGACCTGCACGAGAAGAGCGAGCAGCTCCGGCTGCAGGCGGAGCAGATCGCGCTCCAGGACCTCGCCGACCTCCGCCGCGAGAGCACCGCTCGGTACGAGCAGCTCGCCGACGCGATGCCGCAGATCGTCTGGACCGCCGACCCCTCCGGGCAGACGACGTATCTCAACCGGCGCTTCGCCCAGTACACCGGGATCGCCGTCGACGCCGTGCCGATCTCGTGGATGGAGTTCGTCCATCCCGAGGACGTCGCCGAGACGCTGCGCCGCCGGCGTGAGACCCTCGCGAGCGGCGACGTATTCGAGGTCGAGTACCGCTTCCGCGCCGCCGACGGCACCTACCGATGGCATCTGGGGCGCGCGGTGCCGATCCGGGGCGAGGACGGCGCGATCGAGTTCTGGATCGGTACCGGCACCGACATCGACAATCACAAGCGGATCGAGGAAGGGCAGCGCTTCCTCCTGGACGCGGGCGTCGAGCTGGCGCGCACGCTCGACCGCCGCGTCGCGCTGGAAGCCGTCTCGAAGCTTGCCGTGCCGCGCATCGCCGACGTCTGCCGGTTCGAGACCGAGCGCCCGGCCTGCGACGAGCCGCAGCTGACACCCGGCTCGATCTGCGTGCCGATGAACGCGCACGGCAGGACATTCGGATCGATCACGCTCGAGGTGGACGAGTCGGGCCGCCGCTTCGACGGGGCCGATCTGGCCACCGCGCTCGCGCTCGCGCAGCGTGCGGCGCTCGCGGTCGAGAGCTCGCGCCTGTACGAGGAGGCGGAGTACCGAGCGCGTGCCGCTCGGGCGCTCGAGACGATCGCAGACGGGGTCGTGCTGCTCGACGCCGCCGGCGTCGTCCAGCTCTGGAACCACGCGGCCGAGACGATCACGGGTCTCTCGCGTGACCAGGTCATCGGGCGCAGGGCGGTCGAGGCGATGCCCGGCTACGCTCAGTCGGAGCAGCGGATGCCGCTCGACGGCTCCCGGCCCGAGACGATGCCGATCGAGATCGACGGCCGCGAGCTCTGGCTTTCGTTCTCGGCGGTCGAGTTCGACGAGGGGACCGTCTTCGCGTTCCGCGACCTGACCGAGGACCGCGCTCTCGAGCAGATGCGCTCCGATCTCGTCGCCACCGTCTCGCACGAGCTGCGCACGCCGCTCGCGGCGATCTACGGCGCCGCGGTCACTGTTCGCCGGCCCGACCTCGACGTGGGCGACGAGACCCGCGACCGGCTGCTGGAGATCGTCGAGCACGAGTCGGGCCGGCTCGCCGAGATCGTCAACGACCTCCTCCTCGCTAGTCATCTCGACTCCGGCAGGCTCCAGCTGGCGATCGTGACCGTCGACCCGAAGGCGATCACGACGAGCGTCGTCGACGCCGCCCGGACCCATCTCCCCGAGGGCATCACGCTCGATCTCGCCGCGCCGAAGAAGCTGCCCGCCGTGCGGGCCGACGAGCAGCAGTTGCGTCAGGTGCTCGTCAACCTCGTCGAGAACGCGGTCAAGTACTCGCCGGACGGCGGACCCGTGAACGTGCGCCTCGAGCGGGAGGCCGACCACGTGCTCTGGACGGTGAGCGACCGTGGGCTCGGCATCCCGGCCGCGGAGCGCCGGCGAGTCTTCGAGAAGTTCTACCGCCTCGACCCGCACATGACGCGCGGCATCGGCGGTACGGGACTCGGCCTCTACATCTGCCGCGAGCTCGTCCACCGCCTCGACGGGCGCATCTGGGTCGATTCGAACAACGGCAAGGGCTCGAGCTTCTTCGTGCAGATCCCGATCGCCAAGGCACGGGCGGACAAAGCGCGCGCTGCTGCTTGAGCTGCTTCAGCCGTGCCGTTCCTCGCCGGCTGACTAGAGTCTTTTCATGGCGAAGACACGGGTAGGCATCAACGGCTTCGGTCGCATCGGCCGCAACTTCTTCCGCGCGGCGCTGCAGCGCGACACCGACTTCGAGCTCGTGGCGTTCAACGACCTCGGAGACGTGGCGACGATGGCGCACCTTCTTGCGTACGACTCGCTCCTGGGCCCGTTCCCCGGCGACGTGTCGATCGAGGGCGGCTCGCTCAAGGCGGCAGGCAAAGAGCTCCAGGGCCTCGCCGAGCGCGACCCGGCGCAGCTGCCATGGGCCGATCTCGGCGTCGACCTGGTGATCGAGTCGACGGGCTTCTTCACCGACCGCCAGGGTGCTCAGAAGCACTTGGACGCAGGCGCGAAAAAGGTGATCATCTCGGCTCCGGCGACCGATCCCGACCTGACCGTGGTGCTCGGCGTCAACGACGACGCCTACGATCCGGCCGCGCACAAGATCATCTCGAATGCGTCCTGCACGACCAACTGCGTCGCACCCCTCGCCAAGGTCCTGCACGACGCGTTCACGGTTGAGCGCGGTCTGATGACGACGATTCACGCGTACACGCAGGACCAGAACCTGCAGGACGCACCGCACAAGGATCTGCGCCGCGCGCGTGCGGCCGCGATCAACCTCGTACCGACCTCGACCGGCGCGGCGCGCGCGATCGGGCTCGTGCTCCCGACGTTGAAGGGGAAGATCGACGGCGTCGCGGTACGCGCCCCGGTCGCGACGGGCTCGTTGACGGACCTCACGGTGCAGCTTGCCCGCGAGGTGACCGTCGACGAGGTCAACGCCGCCTATGAGACCGCAGCCGCGAGCCGGCCGCTCGCGGGCTACCTTCAGTACTCGACCGCGCCGCTTGTCTCCACGGACATCAACGAGTCTCCCTACTCGTGCATCTTCGACAGCCCGCTGACGATGGCCGCGGGGAACACCGCGAAGGTGTTCGGCTGGTACGACAACGAGTGGGGCTACTCGTGCCGGCTCGTCGACCTGACGAACGTCGTCGCGAAGTCGCTCTGACGTGAAGCTCCCTCGCTCGGTTCGCGAGGCAGACGTCGCAGGCAAGACCGTCCTCGTCCGGGCAGACCTCAACGTCCCGCTCGAGGCAGGACGCGTCGCCGACGACGCGCGCATCCGCGCCTCGTTGCCGACGCTGCAGCTGCTGCTCGACCGAGAGGCGCGGGAGGTGCGCGTGTGCTCGCACCTCGGCCGTCCGAAGACCGACGACGATCGGGCGAAGTACGCGATCGAGCCCGTGCGCGCACGGTTGCGTGAGCTGCTGCCCGAAGAGCGCATCACGGTGCTCGAGAACACGCGCTTCAACCCCGGCGAGACGAAGAACGACGTCGGTTTCGCGCACGAGCTCGCGGACGGCTGCGACCTGTACGTGAACGACGCGTTCGGCTCCGCACACCGGGCGCACTCCTCGACGGAGGCCGTGGCGCACCTGCTCCCCGCCTACGCGGGCTTGCTACTCCTCGCCGAGCTCGAGCACCTCGGGCGCCTGCTGGGCGAGGTCGAGCGGCCCTTCGTGATCGTCGCCGGCGGCGCGAAGGTCGAAGACAAGGTGGGGGTGCTCCAGAAGCTCGGGTCGCGAGCCGACCGCGTCCTGATCGGCGGCAAGATGGCAGTGGAGATCGCCGTGCGATCTCCACTAGAGGGAGTGGACGTCATGCTTCCCATCGACGTCGTGGCCGCGGACGCATTCGACCCTGACGCAAACACCCAATTAGTCCTTGCCGATCAGGTCCCGGAAGGATGGTTCAGCCTCGACATTGGACCGCGCGCGCGAGAAGCCTTTTCGCATGCGGTCCGTTCGGCAAGGACCGTGTTCTGGAACGGGCCGATGGGCGTCTTCGAATGGCCTCGGTTCGCGGAGGGGACGTTCGCCGTCGCGCGCGCCGTGGCGGAGTGCGGGGGCTTCACCGTCGTCGGCGGCGGCGACTCGGTGCGCGCAGTTCACGAGGCCGGGGTCGGCGACCGGATCTCGTGGGTCTCGACCGGCGGCGGCGCCTCGCTCGAGCTGCTGGAGGGCAAGGAGCTTCCCGGCGTCGCCGCGATCCCATGCTGATCGCCGGCAACTGGAAGATGTACAAGGGCCCGCGCGAGGCGGGAGCATTCTGCCGGGCCCTGCGCGACGCCGACCTCGGCGGCGTCGATGTCGCTGTCTGCCCGCCGTACGTCTCGCTCGCAGAGGCCGTCCAGGCGCTCGCCGGCACCGAGATCGGCGTCTTCGCGCAGAACTGCCACTGGGAGCGCGAGGGGCCGTTCACCGGCGAGATCTCGGCGCCGATGCTGCGCGAGCTCGGCGTCTACGGGACGATCGTCGGCCACTCGGAGCGCCGGCAGCACTTCGGCGAGACGGACGAGACAGTTGCGAAGCGCGTCGACGCGGCGCTCGAGCACGGCCTCTCCGTGATCGCCTGCGTCGGGGAGACCGAGGCGGAGCGCGAGGCGGGGGAGACCGAAGCCGTGCTGCGGCGCCAGGTCTCCGTGCTGCACGAGGACGACAACCTCGTCCTCGCCTACGAGCCTGTCTGGGCGATCGGCACGGGCAAGACCGCCACCCCCGAGGTCGCGCAGGAGGCGCACTCGTTCCTCAAGTCGCTGCTCGACCTGCCCGTCCTCTACGGCGGCTCGGTGAAGCCCGAGAATGCGGGCGAGCTCTGCGCCCAGCACAACATCGACGGCGCTCTCGTCGGCGGTGCGTCGCTCGACCTGGAATCGTTCGCCGCGATATGCCGCGCCGCGACCCCGCACCGCTCGTAACGCTCGTCATCCTCGACGGCTGGGGCTGCGCGCCGCCGGGGCCGGGGAACGCCGTCGAGCTCGCCGAGACGCCGGTCTTCGACCGCCTCTGGCAGACGTATCCGCACACGACGCTCGACGCGTCGGGTGAGTCGGTCGGCCTCCCGCCCGGACAGATGGGCAACTCCGAGGTGGGACACCTGACGATCGGCGCCGGGCGCCGCCTCCACCAGGATCTCGCTCGCGTCAACCGCGCGATCGCCGACGGCTCCCTCTTCGAGAACCCCGTCCTACGCGGTGTCTTCGAGCGCGGCCGGCGGGTGCACCTGCTCGGCCTCGTCTCGGAGGGCGGTGTCCACTCGCACGTCGAGCACCTGCGCGCGCTGCTCCGGATCGCGCCCGAGAAGACGTGGGTGCACGCGTTCACCGACGGCCGCGACGTCTCGCCGCACGCAGCGGTGCGCGATCTCGCGACGATCCCGCAGGACCGGATCGCCACGGTCGCCGGCCGCTACTACGCCATGGACCGCGACCAGCGCTGGGAGCGGACGCAGCGCGCCTTCGACGCCGTCGTCCACGGCAGACCCGTGACCGCGCTGGACCCGGTCGCGTACGTGCAGGACCAGTACGACAGGGGCATTACGGACGAGTTCATCGAGCCCGCCCACATCGAGGGCCGCCCGACCCTCGAGACCGGCGATACGGCCCTCTTCTTCAACTTCCGGCCGGACCGCGGGCGCCAGCTCTCGCGCCTGCTCCTCGACGCAGGCTTCGACCTGACGACGATGACGCGTTACAGCGAGGAGCTCGACTGCCCGGTCGTCTTCGGCGAGCAGACGGTGTCGGAGACGATCGCGGAGATCCTCTCCGCGCACGGCATGCGCCAGCTCCACGCCGCGGAGACGGAGAAGTACGCCCACGTGACCTACTTCTTCAACGGCGGCGTCGAAAAGGAATGGCCGGGCGAGACGCGCATCCTCGTGCCGAGCCCGCGCGACGTCCCGAGCTACGACAAGAAGCCGGAGATGTCGGCCGCCGAGGTCGCCGAGCGTTTCTGCGCCGAGATCGGCGACGGCTACCGCTTCGCCGTCGTCAACTTCGCGAACCCCGACATGGTCGGCCACTCGGGCGTCATCCCGGCGGTCGTCGAGGCGGTGGAGGAGACCGACCGGTGCCTCGGCCGCGTCGTCGAGCGGGTGACGGAGCTCGGCGGCGTCTGCCTCGTCACCGCCGATCACGGCAACGCCGAGCAGCTTCTCGAGGCGGACGGGAAGTCGCCGCACACCGCGCACACCACGAACCGCGTGCCGCTCGTGGCGACGACGGCAGGAGAGCTACGAGACGGCGGCGAACTTGCGGATCTGATCCCCACGGCGCTCGGTCTCCTCGGCCTCGACCGGCCGGCGGCGATGGGCGGACGGGATTTGCTCGCCACTCACGAGAGCTTGTAACCGTCTTTACAAATTCGGGGAATACTGTCCGCACAGATGCCGCTCGAACAGCCCGATCCCGAGGTTCTCCGCCGGGCGCAGCGGGGAGACGAACGGGCGTTCGCGCAGATCCTACGCGCCTACGAGACGACGATCTTCAACTACGTCTACCGGATCGTCGGCGATCGCGCACTCGCCGAGGACCTGACGCAGGAGGTCTTCGTGCGCGTCTTCCAGGCGCTGCCGCGGTTCTCGCTGCGCTGCAAGTTCACGACCTGGCTCTTCCAGGTGACCAAGAACCGCGTGCTCGACGAGCTGCGCGCGCGTGAGCGCCGTCCGCAGTCCGTGATCGCGATCGAGGACGCGCCGCGCCTCGAGATCGTCGATCCGCCGGTCGAGCGGCTCGAGACGATCGACGCCGTCTGGCGGGCGGTCCGCGAGCTCAATCCGGACCTGAAGATGGCCCTGCTCCTCCGCGACATCGCGGGCATGCCGTACAACGAGATCGCCGACTCGCTCGAGATCACGCTCGCCACCGTCAAGTGGCGCATCTTCAAGGCGCGCGAAGAGGTGCAGCAGGCACTGGCGCGCGAGGGGATCACGGCCGACGAGCCCGTCCCCGTGCTCAAAGCCAAAGGCCTGATCTGAAATTGGGCCGGGCGGCCGACTCTCGGATCAGGGCGCCGAGTAGCGGTTGATCCAGGCGATCAGGTTGCGCGCCTGACGGGCCGCGTCGGTCGAGCGCGCGACGGGGACGACACGGGGCGGGGGAGCCGGTGAGGGCGACCGGTCGAGGGCGAGCACCGCGACGACGATCGCGAGCGCGGCGGCGACCGCGAGCGCGGCGAGGAGCGGCACGGACCGGCGCGGGCGCGGCCTGTAGGCGATCGTGGCGGCGGTTGCCGAGGCCGTCTGCGACCGGAGGACCGCCGCGAGGTCGCCCGCCGTCGGGCGGCGGCGCGGCTCGCGGGCCCGGCAGCGCTCGAGCAGCCGCCGCAGGCTCCGCGGCTTGTCGACGAGAAGCTCGTCGAGCACGATGCCGAGTGAGTAGACGTCGGCTTCGGGGCCGACGTCGCGGCCCTCCGCCTGCTCGGGTGCCAGATAGCGAAGCGTCCCGAGGACGGTCCCGATCTGCGTCACCCGTGTCTCCTCGACGGCGCGCGCGATGCCGAAGTCGGCGATCTTCACGGCTCCGTCGACGGTCCGCAGGAGGTTGCCGGGCTTGAGGTCGCGGTGCACGACGCCGTGCGCGTGGGCGTACGCGAGGCCCTCCGCGACCTGCGCCGCCTCGACGGAGGTGAGTCGTCCGCCTTCGAGCGTCCCGCCCTCGGCGAGCTCCATGACGATGCACGGCAGGCCGTCGTGCTCGCCGATGTCGTAGACGCGCACGAGGTTCGGGTGCGACAGCGAGGCCGCGATCCGCGCCTCGCGCAAGAAGCGCTTGCGGAAGGCCGGATCGCCGGCGAGGTGCGCGGCGAGGACCTTCAGCGCGACACGGCGTCCCATCTCCGTGTCGACGGCCGAGTAGACGATCGCCATGCCGCCGCGGCCGAGCTCGCGCTCGAGCTCGTAACGAGGCGTTCTAGCCCTCGTTATCGTCGTGTCCGTGCCCGTGTCCTCTGCCATGACCGTGGTCCTTGTGCTTTTCGTGCCCCTTCCCCTGTTCGTCGCTCGGAGCCTGAGCCGGCGCGGGCGCCGGGG
>Ga0136846_1220200_pt1 | contig 11188 bp, 12 predicted proteins | sample HopSoiMetagenom2_FD_96841 | JGI IMG/M metagenome (GOLD analysis project Ga0136846, IMG submission 96841) | Grasslands soil microbial communities from Hopland, California, USA - 2 Assembly 2016 (version 4) | ecosystem: Environmental > Terrestrial > Soil > Grasslands | place: USA: Hopland... | reverse complement strand
GAAGAAGCGCGCCTCGGCGATCTCGCGGTCGGGCGCCTTTTCGGCGATCACCCGGAAATCGCGGACCACGTAGACGACGACGTGGTCGCGGCGCGACGCCCCCTTGTTGAAGAACACGCCGTGCAGCCGCGGCTCGCCGACGATGTCGATTTGGGCCTCCTCGCGGAGCTCGCGCCGGGCGGCGTCGAGCGCTGCCTCGCCGGGCTCGACGCCGCCGCCGGGGAAATGCCAGCCATGGGCGTAGGTGTGGCGGACGAGGAAGACGCGCTCGCGGCCGTCGATCACGACGGTGCGGACGCCGAGCGTCAGGCCGCGCGAGAAGCGCCAATAGGCGTGCAGCAGCCGCCCGACCCCCGGGATCCGAACGCCCTCCCGGGCTCGCAGCCTCCCCTTCACGGCGCCGCCCCGAACGCGAGGTCAGGCCCGGATGAGCAAGCGCATGAGCAAGGAACATAGCTGCCCCCTGGAACGGACGCGAGACCCGCGCCCGAAGCGGGGCTATAAAGGCTCATCCGAAAGGCCCTGCCATGTTCCTCACCTTCCTCCTCTCCCGTCTGAGCCGCCCGGTGCGGTTCGTCTGGACGCCCGCCCTCGACCTCTCCGACCATGCAGTCTACTCGGCCCTGATCCCCGGCACCCAGTACTGACGTCAGCCGCCCCCGCGCCCGATGCGGGGTTGAAGGCCTACGCCGTTCCTGTTTAGAACCGATCTAAACAGGAGCTCGCCGTGAAAGCGCTCTCGGACTTGACGGAGCGCGAGATCCTCGCCCTCGCGATCGCCAACGAGGAAGAGGATTCGCGAATCTACCAGAGCTTCGCGGATCGGCTGCGGCCCGATTTCGAAGGCTCGGCCGGCATCTTCGACGACATGGCCGAGGAGGAGCGCGGCCACCGCAGCTCCCTCTACGACCTCTACCGGACGCGCTTCGGCGAGCACCTGCCGCCGATCCGCCGCGAGGACGTGCGCGGCTTCCTGAAGCGCCGGCCGGTGTGGTGGAGCCCGAACCTCGACCTCGACAAGATGCGCGCCGAGGCCGAGCTCATGGAGCGCCAGGCGGCGAATTTCTACGACAAGGCGGCAAGCCAGGCGACCGACGTCTCGGCGCGCCAGCTCTTCACCGAGCTCGCCGAGGTCGAGCGCGGCCACGAGAAGCGCGCCGAGGAGATCACCGAGGCCCACCTCACCGCCGACACCAAGGCGACCGAGGAGCGCGCGGCGCGGCGGCTCTTCGTCCTGCAATACGTCCAGCCCGGCCTTGCCGGCCTCATCGACGGCTCGGTGTCGACGCTCGCGCCGCTGTTCGCGGCGGCGTTCGCGACGCACAGCAACTGGCAGACCTTCCTCGTCGGCCTCGCGGCCTCGGTCGGCGCCGGCATCAGCATGGGCTTTACCGAGGCGCTCTCCGACAACGGCGAGATCACCGGCCGCGGCTCGCCCTGGATGCGCGGCCTCGTCTGCGGGATCATGACGGCGCTCGGCGGGCTCGGGCACACCCTGCCCTATCTCATTCCGGACGGCTGGCCGAACGCCTTCTACGTCGCGACCGGCATCGCCGCCGTCGTGGTCGCGGTCGAGCTCGTCGCGATCTCGTGGATCCGAACGCACTACATGGAGACGCCGTTCTGGAGCGCCACCATGCAGGTCATCCTCGGCGGCGTGCTCGTGCTGCTCGCCGGCATCTTCATCGGCAGCGCTTGACGGCGCGCGGCGGCGGGCGCGAACTGGCGCCCCGCCGCGGCGTTGCCTGACATGTTCCGCCTCGCCCACCTCACCGATCCGCATGTCGGCCCGCTGCCGCGGGCGAAGGTGCGCGAGCTGTTCTCGAAGCGCGTCACCGGCTGGTTCAACTGGCATCGCAGCCGCCGCGCCGCCCACGACATGGACATCCTCGCGGCGCTCGTCGCCGACATCCGCGCCGCCGCGCCCGACCACATCGCCTGCACCGGCGACCTCTGCAACATCGGCCTGCCGAGCGAATGGCCGCCGAGCCGCGTCTTCATGGAGGGGCTCGGGCCGCCCGAGACGGTGAGCCTCGTGCCGGGCAACCACGACGCCTACGTCAAGGGCGCGCTCGAGGGGCTGCTCGCCGAGGTCGCGCCGTGGACGCGCGGCGACGACGGCGCCATGTGCCGCTTCCCCTATGTGCGCCGGCGCGGCAAGATCGCTCTCGTCGGGCTGTCCTCGGCGGTGCCGCGGCCGCCGCTCGTCGCCAGCGGCAAGGTCGGGGGCAAGCAGCTCAAGGAGGCCGAGCAGCTGCTTACCGAGCTGTCCGGCGAGAAGCTCTTCCGCATTGTCATGATCCACCACCCGCCCCATGTCGGCGGCGCGCCGGGCGGCCGCAACCTCACCGACGCCCGCGGCTTCGAGGCGATGATCGCGCGTGCCGGCGCCGAGCTCGTGATCCACGGCCACAACCATGTCGGCTCGCTCGCCTGGCTCATGGGGCCGCAGGCCAAGGTGCCGGTGATCGGCGCGCCCTCGGCCTCGGCGCGCGGCGGCACGCTCGTGCACAGCGCCGGCTATTACCTCTATCTGATCGAGGGCGATCCGGGCGGCTTCACGCTCAAGGCGGAGCTGCACGGGCTCAAGGCCGACGGCACCGTCGGCTGCCTCAGCGTGACCGAGCTGAGCCAGTGACCGGCGTCGTCGAAACCACGCCGGCTCTGCCGCCGAGCGCGCTCAAGGTCCGCGACGCCGCCGGGCGGCTCGGCCTCGCGATCGCGATCCGCGCCATGCCGCAATCGACGCGCACCGCCGATGAGGCGGCGGCGGCATGCGGCTGCGACGTCGGACAGATCGTCAAGTCGCTGGTCTTTGCCGGCAAGGCGAGCGGCGCGCCGTACCTGCTCTTGGTTTCGGGCCGCAACCGGGTGAACGAGAAGGCGGCGGCGGGCGTGATCGGCGAAGCCCTGACCCGTCCCGACGCCGACGCCGTGCGCGCCTCGACCGGGTTTGCGATCGGCGGCATCCCGCCCTTCGGCCACGCGACCGCGATGCCGACCTTCCTCGACGAGGATCTCCTCGGCTACGACCTCGTCTGGGCCGCCGCCGGCACCCCCTCGGCGGTGTTCTCCGTCGAGCCGCGGGCGCTTGCGCAGGCGATCGGCGCGAAGGTGATGAGGGTGACCTGATCCGCTATCGCACCCCGATCCGGCGGTTGAGCCAGAAGGTCAGCGCCGTCACCAGGACCGAGAGGGCGATGAGGATCAGCCCGAGCGCGAGCGCGAGCGCGAGGTCGCCCTTGCTGGTCTCGAGCGCGATCGCCGTCGTCATGGTGCGGGTGTGGCCGCGGATGTTGCCGCCGACGATGATGATCGCGCCGACCTCGGCGATGGCGCGCCCGAAGGCGGCAAGGAACGCGGTGACGAGGCCGGCGCGGCCGATCGCGAACAGCGTCGCGATGGCGCGCGGATGCGAGGCGCCGTCAGCGATGAGCGCGTCGCCGTACTCGGCCCAGAGCGGCTCGCAGAGGCGGTGCACGAGAGCAATGACGATCGGCGTTGCGAGCACGGTCTGGGCCGCGATCATCGCCCCCGGCGTGAACAGGAGCCCGAGCCCTCCGAGCGGCCCTGCGCGCGACAGGAGAAGGTAGACCGCGAGCCCGACGACGACCGGCGGCAGGCCGAGCAGCGCGTTCACGGCGACGAGCCAGACCTGGCGCCCCGGCACCCGGTACACGGCGAGCATCGCGCCGAGCGGCGCGCCAAGGCAGAAGGCGAGGAGCGTCGCCGAGAGGCTGACGCGCAGCGACAGGCCGACGATCGCGATGAGCTCGCGGTCGAGCGCGCCGAGAAGCGTCAGGGCGAGAGCGAAGGCGCGGCCGAACTCCTCCACCGGCGGCTCAGAGCGGGATGACTTCTCTTCGAGTCGTCATCCGCTCTACCTCCTTGTTTGAGCATGATCTTTTCCGAAAACCGGTCGCCACTTTTCGGGATCATGCTTTAGGCGCGCGGCGCGGCCGCGCTCGGGAAGAAGAGCTGCTCGCCCTGGATCTTGAAGCCGGCGATCGCCGCCCGGCCGCGTCCGGAGGTGAGCCATTCGTGCCAGATCCGCGCCTCGGCGGCCTTGATATGCGGGCCCTTCGCCGGGTTCACGAGGATGCTGCCATAGGGGTTGAACAGGGCCGGATCGCCGGCGACGAGCAGCACGAGGTTCTGCCGGTTCTGGAAGCTCGCCCAGGTCGCGCGGTCGGAGAGGACGTAGGCGTCGAGCCCGGCCGCGGTGTTGAGGGTCGGGCCCATGCCGGAGCCGAGCTCGCGGTAGCTCGGGTCGCTCCGCGGGTCGATCGCCGCGGCCTTCCACAGGCGCAGCTCCATGCGATGGGTGCCGCTGTCGTCGCCCCGGCTCGCGAACGGCGCCTTGGCGGCCGCGATCCGGCGGAAGGCTTCGCGCGCGTCCTTCACGCCTTTGATGCCGGCCGGATCGCTCGCCGGCCCGGCGATCACGAAGTCGTTGTGCATGACGTCGCGGCGGTCGATGCCGTGGCCGTCGGCGACAAACTTGTCCTCGCCGGCGCGGTCGTGCACGAGCAGCGCGTCGGCGTCGCCCCGCGCCCCGATCGCCAGCGCCTGCCCGGTGCCGACCGCCACCACCCGCACGTCGATCCCGGTGTCCTCACGGAAGATCGGGATGAGGTGGCGAAAGAGGCCCGACTGCTCGGTCGAGGTCGTCGAGGCGAGCGTGATGAAGCGCTCCTGCGCACGCAACGCGCCGGGGAGCGCCGCGCCGACGAGCGCCGCGGCGACGACAATCCGGCGTGCGATCATGACTCTTCGTCTGCTCACAGGGGCGAACATAAGCAGCGCGATCCAAGAGGCAAGCCCTTGCTGCGACTTGGTAATTCATCTTTTACCCATAGCCGTTGGCTATGACGTCGGGCGTCAGATGCAGCGCCCGCCGTCGACCGTCAGGACCGCGCCGGTGACCATTTCGGATTCGTCCGAGCACAGGAACAGCGCCGCGTTGGCGATGTCCTGCGGCGTCGAGAACCGGCCCCACGGGATCACCGCCTTGAAGGCGGCGCGCTTTTCGGGCGTGTCCTCGCCCATGAAGGTCGCGAGCAGCGGCGTCTCGCCGGCGACCGGCGCGATGGCGTTGACGCGGATGCGGTCCGGCGCGAGCTCGACCGCCATCGATTTCGAGACCAGGTTCACGGCGCCCTTCGAGGCGTTGTACCATGCAAGCCCGGGGCGGGGCCGGATACCGGCCGTCGAGCCGATGTTGAGGATGTTGCCGCCGCCGATGACGCGGAAATGCGGCACCAGCGCCTTCGCCATCAGGTAGATCGACTTGACGTTGACGGCGAAGACGCGGTCGAACTCCTCCTCCGAGACGTCGAGCATCGGCTGGTTGCGATGGCTCGTGCCGGCGTTGTTGACGACGATGTCGACGCGGCCGAGCTCGCCGATCGCATCGTTGACGGCGCGCTCGACATCCGCCCATCTGGCGACGTCGCATGCGAGCGCGATGGCGCCATGGCCGACCTTCTCGGCCGCGGCGTTCGCCGGCCCGAGCTGGAGATCGAGCACCGCAACCCGCGCGCCCTCGCGCGCGAAGGTCTCGGCGATGCCGAGCCCGAAGCCTTGGGCTGCGCCGGTGACGAGGGCGGTCTTGTTAGCAAGACGCATGGTTGCTCCTCACGTGAGGTTACGGCCGTGGGCCGGGTCAAGGTTCGTATGGCGGTAGAGATCGCCAAGGGCGCAGACCTCGCCGATCTCGCCGAAGGTCAGACGATCGGAGGCGCGGCTCAACCGGCGCATCGCCCATCCGCCGTCGTCCTGACGCTCATGGATGGTCGCCTCCACCCGATCCTGCTCCACGACCACGATCCATCGGTTGTGCGGGTGTGATTTGTAGAAGTCGAGCTTGGAGGCGAAGAGGCGCTCGCGATCGCTTTCGGACCGCACCTCGACGATGAGATAGAACCGGTCGACGCCTCGGCGCGTCGTGTCGATATCGGCGTCCACCACCGCGATCTCGGGCTCGGGGCGATAGGGCGAGTCGTCCGAGAGCTCGATGCCGATCTCCCGATCGGCCCGCCATTCCGGCTTGTTGCGGGCGAGCGCGTCGTTGAGATGGTGCTCGAAATGCTGGCGATGCGTTGATGGCCGACGAGCGGAGCCGGGTTCATCACGGCAACGCCCTCGATCAGCTCCCAATGCTCCTCCGGCGACCGGGTGTCGAGCCATTCGTGAAAGAGCGCGACATTGAACGGGCTTGGTCCGAAGCGAGCGAGATGGGTCATGGCTCCTCCTGGCGCGCGATCCTACAGGCTGCGCCACCGGATCTTCAACGGCCCTCAGCCGTGGTTCACCACGATGGTCTTCGAGGCCGAGAATTCGTACAGCGCCTCGAAGCCCTTCTCGCGGCCGTGGCCGGAGCGCTTGACGCCGCCGAAGGGCAGCTCGATGCCGCCGCCGGCGCCGAAGCCGTTGACGAAGACCTGGCCGCAGCGCATGGCGCGGGCGACCCGCATCGAGCGCCGGGCGTCGCCGGTCCAGACGCCGGCGACGAGGCCGTAGGGCGTGCCGTTGGCGAGCCGGATCGCGTCGGCCTCGTCCTCGAACGGGATGACCGACAGCACCGGCCCGAACACCTCCTCGACGGCGAGGTCGTTCGAGCGCGGCACCGGGCCGAACAGTGTCGGCTTGACGTAGTAGCCGCCGGCCGGCGCACCCGCCTCGACGCGGCCCTCGGCGATCACCGGAACGCCGGCATCGCGCGCCCGCGCGACGAAGCCCTCGACGCGGCGCTTCTGGCCGGCATTGACCATAGCGCCGAGATCGAGGTCGCGGTCATGCGGCCCGGCGGTGACGCGCGCGAAGCGCTCGGCGACGGCGCCGACGACCGCGTCATAGGCGCGGCGCTCGACGAGGAGACGGCTTCCGGCCGAGCAGGTCTGGCCGCCATTCTGGATGATGGCGCGCACCAGCACCGGTGCGGCCTCAGTGAGGTCGGCATCGGCGAAGACGAGTTGCGGCGACTTGCCGCCGAGCTCGAGCGTGCAGCCGATGTGGTTCCTCGCCGCCGCCGCCTGGATCAGCGTGCCGACCTCGGGGCTGCCGGTGAACGAGATGAAATCGATGCCGGGGTGCCTCGCGAGCGCGGCGCCGGCCTCCTCGCCCAAGCCCGAGACGACGTTGAGCGTATCCTCCGGGAAGCCGACCTCGAGCGCGAGCTCGGCGATGCGGATGAGCGAGAGCCCGGCGTCCTCGGCGGGCTTGACGACGCAGGCGTTGCCGCAGGCGAGCGAGGCGCCGACCGAGCGGCCGAAGATCTGGCTCGGATAGTTCCACGGCACGATGTGGCCCGTGACGCCGTGCGGATCGCGCACCACCGCGACCGTATAGCCGGCGAGGAACGGAATGGTCTCGCCGTGCACCTTGTCGGCGGCCGAGCCGTAGAACTCGAAATAGCGCGCCGTCGCGACGATGTCGGCTCGGCCTTGCGAGATCGGCTTGCCGGTGTCCTGGGACTCGAGCGCGCCGAGTTCGTCGACGCGCGCCGCAACCGCCTCGCCGAGCCGCAGCAGCAGCCGGCCGCGCTCCGTCGCCGTCAGCCGGCCCCAAGCGCCGTCGAACGCGGCGCGCGCCGTCTTCACGGCGGCATCGATGTCGGCGGCGCCGGAGCGCGCGATCGCCGCGAAAGGCTTGCCGTCGGACGGGCAGAGCACGTCGATGGTGCGATCGCCCGCGGCGGGGAGGCGCCTGCCGCCGATGACGTTGAGGTGGAGCGGCTTCGCGCCGGCCGGCCGTTCGTCGCGCGCGTTCATGGCGGATCCTCGTGGCGGATCGGCTTTCTATATACCGGGCGGCCGGCAAGGGCAGCCCGCGATCAGGCACGCAGCCGCGCCCGCAGCCACGCGGTCGCCGGGCGCTCGAACAGGCGGTAGACGGCGATCGACACGAGGACGGCTCCCGAAAGCGACAGAAGCACGAAGGTCCACGGCCCGATGAGCCCGGCAAGACCGGCGCGCCAGACGACCTCGCGCCCGGCGCGGATCACGAACGGATGGATGAGGTAGAGCGCGTAGGAAGCGTCGCCGACCGCAGTGCCGGCCCGGGCCAGGCGCCCGCCCGCGCCGTCGCCGCGTCCGAAGGCGAGCGCTGCGACGAGCATCGCCGCCGGAATGCCATAGGCGAGGGCGCGAAAGGCCGTCGCGAGCTCGCCGTGACGCGTCGCCACTGCGACGAGCGTCGCAAGGGCCCCGATGGAAAGGAGCGCGCGCGACACGGGACCGAGGCGGACGCCCTCCGCATAGATGAGCCCGAGCCCCATGCCGTAGACGAATTCGAGGATGATCGGGTCGGTCCAGAACCGCAGCGGCTCCGGCAGCGGCGCGAGCGCACGCCCGATCGCGACGAGCGCCACGAGGACGGCGGCAAGGCCGAGCACCGCGGCGCGCCGCGAGCGTCCGAGCGAGAGCGCGAACAGGGCGTAGAAGAACATCTCATAGTTCAGCGTCCAGCCGAGGCCGTAGAGCGGCTGCACGAGCCCGTCCGGCCGGGTCGCCGGAATGAAGAGATAGGAGGCGACGACATAGGGCCCGCCGAGGAATTCGCGGTTGAGGAATTCCGGCACCGCGAGCGCGATCGCGAGATAGAGCGTGGTTACGGCCCAATAGATCGGCACGATGCGGGCGATGCGGCGGGCGAGAAAGGTCCGGCCGCCGCCTGGGGCCGCAAACAGCGGCGCCGAAGCGTGGACCATGATGAAGCCCGAGATGACGAAGAACACATCGACGCCGGCCTCCCAGGGAAACCCGGTGATCGGCGCGAAGGCGCCGCCGGCGCGCTCGGCAAGTGTCGCGGCGTCGTGCTGCGCGTGCAGCATCGCGACGGACAGCGCCGCGACGGCGCGCAAGATCTGAAGCAGAACGAGCTTGGGCAAGGGAAGGATTCGCGCGACGGCCTGACCGCTCTCGCCTCTTAGCCGACCGGGGCCCCCGCGGCTATGTGGGCGTCCGCAAGCGTCGCCGGGATCGAATCCGTGCCCCGGCCGTTCGGGATGGACCGGCAGAGGAAGAGCTCATGCACATCGTCCTTCTCGGCGACTCGATCTTCGACAACGGCGCCTATGTCCGGCGGGGCGAGCCCGACGTCGTGCGCCAGCTCCGGGACAAGCTGCCGGCCGGAGCGAAAGCGACGCTCGCGGCGGTCGACGGCGCGACGACGGCCGGCGTCGCGCGCCAGCTCGAGCGCCTCCCCGCCGATGCCACCCATCTCGTCGTCAGCGCCGGCGGCAACGACGCCCTCGGCAATATCGGCGTGCTCGAGGATTCGTCGCGCTCGATCGCCGATGCGCTGACGCGGCTTGCCGCGATCGGCGACGGCTTCGGGCGCGGCTATCGCGCCATGCTCGGCTCGGTCCTCGACCGTGGCAGGCCGACGGCGCTCTGCACGATCTACGACCCGCGCTACCCGGACCCGCGCTTGCAGCGCCTCGCCGTCACCGGACTCGCCCTGTTCAACGACGTCATCGCCCGCGCCGCGTTTGCGCACGGCCTGCCGGTGCTCGACCTGCGCCTGATCTGCGACGAGGACGCCGACTTCGCCAACCCGATCGAGCCCTCGGCGCAAGGCGGCGCCAAGATCGCGGCGGCGATCGCCCGGCTCGTCGCCGAGCACGATTTCGCGCGCCGGCGGAGCGAGGTTTTCGTGCGCTGAGGCCGCCGCTTTTCGTGCCCATTCCACCCGGGGCGATCGGCCGCGCTCCGGTCATCGACGCAGCCCCGCGGTTCTGAAATAATTAAGGCGATGAACGAGCCTCGACAGCGCCCGAGCTATCCGAGCTGGAACTACAGCTTCGGCGAGATCGTCGCCGACGGCGCGGTGCACGCGACCGGGGTCGTGCTCGGCCTCGTCGGCTCGGTGCTGCTGGTCCTGTGGGCGGCGGGCTCGGCCGGGACGGTCGAGCTCGCGGCGGTGTTCGTCTACGTGGCTGGGCTCCTCGCCATGCTCGGCTTCTCGGCCGCCTACAACATGTGGCCGGTGTCGCCGACGAAATGGCTGCTGCGCCGCTTCGACCACTCCGCCATCTACGTGATGATCGCCGGCACCTACACGCCGCTGCTCCTGCAGATGAAGGCGAGCGTCGCGACGGTGGCGCTGCTTGCCGGCGTCTGGGCGACGGCGCTCGTCGGCGCCGCCCTCAAGCTCGCCTTTCCGGGCCGGCTCGACCGGATCTCGATCGCGCTCTACCTCGCGCTCGGCTGGAGCGTCGTCGCCGTGTACGATTCGGTGCTGCCGGCGCTGCCCTCCTCGGCCCTTGTCCTGCTCGCGCTCGGCGGCCTGCTCTATTCCGGCGGCGTGATCTTCCACGTCTGGAGCCGGCTGCGATTCCAGAACGCCATCTGGCACGCCTTCGTCCTCGCCGCCGCGGCCTGCCACTGGGGCGCGATCGTCGACTGCATCGTGCTGGCGCGAGCCTAGAGCCGGATGACTTCTCGTCGAGAAGTCATCCCGCTCTACTCTTTGTTCGAGCATGATCTTTTCCGAAAACCCGTCGCCACTTTTCGGGATCATGCTTCAAGCGCGCGCAAAGGCCTCGACCGCGGCACGGCGCGGGATCGGCGCGACGGCGCCGCGGCCGAGCGTCTTCAGCGCCGCCACCGCGTTGGCGTAGGCCGCGGCGCGGAACGGATCGCCGTGCACGAGCCATTCGGCGAGGAACGCGCCGGTGAAGGCGTCACCGGCGCCGGTCGCGTCCACGACCTCGACCTTCTTCGGCGGAACGAGCGCCCGGGCATCCGGCGTCGCGACGAGGGTTCCGTCCCCGCCCATCGTCAAGGCGACGATCCTGCAGCCGAGCCGCAGGTAGAAGTCGGCGATGTCCTCCGGCCGATCGAGACCCGTGAGCTGGCGCGCGTCGTCGATGCTCGGCCGGGCGATGTCGGCGAGCGCCAGCGCCGCGTGGATGACGGCGCGGGCGCGGTCGAGCGGCCACAAGCGAAGCCGCAGATTGGTGTCGTAGCTCACCGCCGTGCCGTTCGCGCGCGCATGCCGGATCGCGGCAAAGCCCGCATCCGCGCAGCTTTCCGAGACGGCCTGGCTGATGCCGGAGAGATGCAGCACCCGCGCCGTCGCGATGCGGTCGAGCGGCAGCTCGTCGGCCCGCACGGTGCTCGCCGCGGAGCCCGCGCGGTAATAGCTGAACAGGTGCCCGTCGGTCCCGTAGGAGATGAAGTAG
>Ga0136846_1236373_pt1 | contig 11189 bp, 5 predicted proteins | sample HopSoiMetagenom2_FD_96841 | JGI IMG/M metagenome (GOLD analysis project Ga0136846, IMG submission 96841) | Grasslands soil microbial communities from Hopland, California, USA - 2 Assembly 2016 (version 4) | ecosystem: Environmental > Terrestrial > Soil > Grasslands | place: USA: Hopland... | reverse complement strand
GTGTAGTTTTGTGTTATGTGATTCATCCTCATTGGACCTGTCCTACAAATTTTACTATTGTTATTGCGTGATACCTCCTAGAACTTGATTTGAGCTGGATCATTGGGGTTATTATAACGGAAGCTGGGGAGCACATTCTGACCCTTGCTCTCCCAAGAATCTGATTCCAAATACTGGACTTGGAACAACTTTAAATGTTTCCCAAATGAATGGGTATTCCTTTTCGCGTGAATGTGTGCCCTATCTTATGGGCGTAATGACAATGGATAGTATGGTATATCCAACGGGCGGTAGTACAAGGTTCATATATGAACCACACTCCAGTGATATAGCTTTTGGTGGGGGATTTAGAATAAAAACAATCCGTCAATATGCATCTTCTGTGCTTGCCAGTAGTCTGGATTATAGTTACCAGGCCGGAACTTATATGGGTCTGCTAGCCTATTATAGAGTTTCATATGCATTGAGCCCATGTGATGGAGTAAGCCCATATAACAACCAGAAATTTAATCTTACCTCCTCAGGAATACAGAATGATCATGATTTTCTGGTTGCTTATTCACAAGTTCAAATCACTCAAAGAAATGCTATTGGAGAATCCAATGGTTATGTGCTTAAATTATTTAATGTTCCAAATCCAAGATATACTACCGGAGGTTATGGGTTTAATATATTGGGACCGCACTGGCCAGTGTTTGATCCTGAAGGGGGAACCGGCTATGGAATTACCCAGAGATTGTATGCCGCATGGAGTGGATTTCCACCTACTCCGCCTATGAATTTGGATGGTAAGCTAAATGAGGAAAAATTTTATGATAAAACAGGAAACCTGCTAAAGTCTGTTAATCATTATTACCATCGGGAAGGTTATTCTGAGAATTATTACAGCATAAAGGTTGCAGATAATAGGATAGGTGGGCCAGGTGCACCAAATGGTGCATGTGATGGGGATGGCAATGAAGGAGATGAAACTGGCGGTAGAAGGTATACAATTTTTTTATCTCCAGGTAAATCGTTTTTTATACAGGAAGACAGTGTAGTAGAAAGGATATATCAGGGCTCCAACTATCTTACAAACAAAAAATCCTTTAAATATAACAGCCATTTTCAACTTGAATATGAGATCAGTGATAATTCAGATGGGACTCAGTCAATAAGCTATACAAAAACATCGGTAGAAATGGAACCTCCGCATTATCCCATTACCCCTACCGGAGATGCCACACTCATTAATGGCCTTAAAAATTCCCATATATGGGATTTCCCTATAGAACAAACAAGAATTATGAAAACACAGGCCGGGGACTCTCTGGTGGTTCAAAGCAAGATCAATATTTATCTGGGGGCACTTCCTATAAAAACTTATCAGTTAGAAACGGCTACGCCTCTTATACTCAGCTCCCAGTTTACGCCTGTTCGCTATGATTATTCAAATTATCCAAACTCTCCATCAGGCAGTAATTACACGCTGAAAATGGATACAAAATACAAACTGTCGGGTAGTGTAGATTATACCCCAAAATTTTATATCAACGGATATCATAACCGAAAAGGAAGTTCAGCATATATCTGGGATGAATATTATGGGGATATGCTGGCCCAGGTTGAAAATGCGGACTCAATCGATATTGCCTTTACCTCCTTTGAAAGCGCTGCCAAAGGACGATGGACACTTAGTTCTGGAGGAATTAGTACAGACTATACTTCGCCTACTGGAAAAAAATGTTATTCTTTAACATCAGGCAATATTTCTATTACAGGTCTGTCAACCTCAAAGACCTATTATGTTTCCTACTGGAGCAAAAATGGAGCCCAGGCAGTAAATAGTACGTCCTCAACAGCTGGAGAAACTATTTATGGATGGACTTATTACGAGCATCAAATTACTAATCCAGGCTCCGGAACAATCACAATCTCAGGGTCTGGAACCATTGATGAATTAAGACTATATCCTAAAGGTGCTCTAATGACAACTTATAGCTATGAACCATTGGTTGGTTTGGTTAGTCAGTGTGATGCAAGTAGCCGGGTAAATTATTTTGAATATGATGCTATTGGACGCTTAATTAGGGTAAGAGATCAGAATAAGTTTATAGTAAAGCAATATGAATATAAATTCGGTGATATCTTCAACTTCCCTTACGGAAATGTCAACCGTAGTCAAACGTTTACAAAAAATGATTGTGCTACTGGTTACGCCGGTAGTTCATTTACCTATTATGTTCCTGCTAATAAATATGGGTCTTTTATTAGCGTTGCGGATGCAAACAGAATGGCCGATGCGGAAATAGCAGCATATGATGGCCAAACAAAGGTAAATGCGTCGGGAACCTGTGAACCCTATTACAGTTTTGCTGTATGTTGCGGAAATAGTTCTTCTGCTAATACGTTTACATTAACTGGAACTGGTTCAGTGAATTTCTCATTTAATTTATATGCAAGTTCAGGGTCTCTTCACGGGAAAGTGGCAACCTTAACAGGGCCTTTATTTTTACCAGCAAGTTCGAAGCTTGTAACTGTAGGATCATACCAGATAACGTTTAATAGTAACGGAGATATAAATATTAATGGACCAAGTTATACTGGAACACTCCTACTAAGCGGAACGTATTCACTGAATTAAATAAACATGCCGAAACCTATTACTATGCAAATTGTAAACTACTCAATAAAATACTTGCCGATTTCATTTCTGTTGTTTGGAGCATTTTATGGCAATGCTCAACAAACCACCCCAGGGAATCCTGCTTCCATGAATCTCAATCATCTCCGGACATGGAACGCTGTTAAGCCTGATACTAATCGAAATAATTTTACGCTAAGTAATGGACTTCAGACAGCCTTGATCACCACGGATTATTTTGATGGGTTGGGACGGCCAATTCAAAAAGTAGTAAAGCAAGGTTCTTATCCAACAGGAGGCTCGGCAGTGGATATGATAATTCCAACCATATATGACGAATTTGGAAGGGAAGCCATAAAATACTTGCCTTTTCCGGCAAATACGGCTGCGGGTAATACATCAGTGAATGACGGAATTTTCAAACTGAATCCATTTCATCAGGATTCTGCATTTAGCAGTACCCAATATTCCGGGGAGACATGGTTTTATAGTCAGACCAATTTTGAGGTTTCACCATTAAACAGGGTATTGGAAAATTTTGCACCCGGTAACAGCTGGGTTGGAACATCAGGCCAGGCAAGTGAGGCTAGCAGGCATTCGATAAAATCAAAATTCTGGATCAATACATTGACGGATAGTGTAAGAATATGGTCGGTTACCGAGAGTGGAGCGGAGTTTGGCTCTTATGCCTCAAATTCATTTTATCCTGCCGGTTCATTATTTAAAAATGTAACCGTAGATGAACTTGGAAATCAGGTTATTGAATTTAAAGATAAGGATGAGAAAGTTTTGCTTAAAAAGGTCCAGCTAACTTCCTCAGCAGATGCAGGTTCTGGCAAGGGTTATTATGGCTGGTTATGCACTTATTTCATTTATGATTATATGAGCAGGCTAAGGGCAGTAATACAGCCAGCAGGAGTGGAAACACTAAGGCAGTCTGGATGGAGCTTAACTACAACATTACTTAATGAACAATGCTTTCGATATGAGTATGATGCCCGAAACAGAAGGATTATAAATAAAGTTCCAGGGGCAGGTCCGGTACGGATGGTGTATGATAGTAGAGACAGACTTGTATTATCGCAAGACTCTATGAGTAAAAATCAGGGGAATTGGCTTTATACTATATACGATCAGTTAAATCGTGAAACTGCTAAAGGAATCTGGCATGAAGCAAATAATAGGCAATATCATGCGGCGCACGCTGATACAAGCATTTCTTATCCTAACGCTTCAGCTGTGAGTTCAGGATTGCTTTCAGAAATATATTATGATGATTATTCCTGGCGTGCTTCTCATGGAAACCCTTTATCCAGTACTAGATCCAACATACTAGATGGAAATTTATTATCGCCTTCAAATACAACTTGGCCCTATCCTCAGGATGTTACCCAAACCAATCATTTGACAAGTCTGGTGACAGGCGGCTGGGTTGATCGTCGAGGATATTTTATTAATTTTTACGATAATAGTGGAAGACTTATACAAAAAAAAAGTCAAAATCCGGCACAAAATACTGATTATGAATCGACCCAGTATACTTGGGATGGAAAACCGTTACTTACAATTTTTAATCATGTAACTGGCGATTTACCAGGGGCGACAACAGAAATTTTTACTAAATCGACTTACGATGATCTAGGAAGAATAATAACAACAGAAAAAGCTGTTGCAAGTACACTTGCACCCAGTACACCTTTCTCTTATCATCCAATCTCAGAACTTAGTTATGATGCCTTGGGAAATCTTGCTTCAAAGAAGTTAGGGAGAAAGAAGGATAATACCGGGGCGTATACAAGTTCCCCGCTTGAAACCCAATATTTTAGCTATAACATACGTGGCTGGCTTTTGGGTATGAATAAAGGGGTAATAAATGATCAGTTAACTGCAAATTTTGGATATGAACTGACCTATGACAAACGAACTTCAATTTTTGATAATTATTCGACAAACATTTATTCTAAAGCCCAATTTAATGGAAACATCGGAGGCCTGATTTGGAAAAGTGTTGGGGATGGTGAAAAAAGAAAATATGACTTTGATTACGACGCTACTAACCGATTTTTAAAGGCCGATTTTACTCAATATAATAGCGGCTGGAATATTTCTGCTGGCGTTGATTACAGCGTTCAAATGGGAGATGGGATTCATGCCGATAGTGCCTATGATGCTAATGGAAATATCCTTGCGATGAAGCAGAAAGGATATAAAGTATTGGCAGGATCTACAACTATAGACGATTTACGGTATACCTATTTAAGTGGAACAAATAGGCTAATTGAAGTAGTAGACGCCGTAAATGACCCTGACTCAAAGTTGGGTGACTTTAAGGATATTGAGAATCCTGAGATAGAGTCTGGCGATGATTACTATTATGATGGAAATGGCAATTTGCTGTTCGATCGGAATAAGGATAATTGGACGATGCAGTACAATCATCTAAATCAACCTACCTATATAGGAGTTGATCTGACAAGCAATCCCGGATATGGAGAAATCACCTTTATCTACGATGGATTAGGAAATAAATGGAAGAAAGTTCTCAATGATCACACACAATTCAACCCAGTAAGTAGAATTACTGAATACTTAAATGGAGGTTTTGTATATGAAATAGGAGGAGGAGAAACAATTGTCAGAGATCTAAAATTCTTCCCCCATGAAGAAGGACGTGTTAGATTTAAACCAGGAAATGAAGAACGGGAGATTCCGGCAACTTTGGTGTTTGATTATTTTATTAAAGATCATTTAGGGAATGTAAGGATGGTATTAACTGAAGATCAACAAACTGATGCATATATCCCTGCTAGTCTCGAAACTGATAATTTAGGTACAGAGGGTATTTTTTATGGTGGATTAGATTCAGGAAGAGTTGAAATAAATACAGTCACAGACTATCCGAATGATACATATACGGACCCTAATGAGTTTGCTCAAAAATTGAGCGGGTCAGGCCCCAAGATAGGCACTAATATATCCTTGCGCGTAATGGCTGGTGATAAGTTTAATATTCGGGCAAATAGCTGGTATAAATTGAACGGAGGAACTCCTGCCAGTCCGGTTAATCCTCTGAGCGACTTACTTGCTGCATTAAATCCAGGTGTTGGTACAGTTAGTTCCGGCCATGGTGGCCCAGGGACTGAAGTATTGGAAACTAACTCGGTATTGGATCCAGCGGCTACAACTTTCTTAAATAGTCAAAGCGGATATGATACTACTAAACCCAAGGCTTTTCTGAATTGGGTTCTATTTGACGATCAATTTAGGCTCGTTAGCTCAAGTTCAGGATTCCAACAGGTAGGCAATAATAACGAATTCAAAACGCATACTGTTACAGAAGTTAATATAGCTAAAAATGGATATTTATATGTTTATGTGAATAATGAAACGCCAAACATTAATGTATACTTTGACAATTTACAGGTTACTCATATCCGAGGCCCTTTACTTGAGGAAAGCAGCTACTATCCTTTTGGATTGGAAATGCAAGGGATTTCTTCAAAAGCTGTTGCTTTTGGAGATCCTCAAAATTTGATGAATAAATTCCAGGGTCAGGAATTTAACCCGGACATGGAGTTAAACTTTAATGAGTTTAAATGGCGAACATATAACCCTCAAATAGGGCGATTTATTCAAATTGACCCACTTTCAAATAAATATGTGTATAATTCCACTTTCGCATTTTCCGAAAATAAGGTTATTTCATTTGTAGAGTTGGAGGGATTAGAAGCTAAACCACTAGGGATAGGAGCGAAATTTACCAGTAAAATTTCTCAGGAGGTGGAAATCGCAAACTCTGGTGTGGGGGATAAGATTTCGGTTAAGCATTTTGAAGGTGAAACAAGGGGAGAAAGTGGCGTTATGGGAACTATGAAAATGTCGACTGAAACCAAAGTAAATGAAAATGGGAAAACTACAGTAAAAACCAAGGGAGCCACTGCGGGTTTTATTTCCTTTGCAATTGGTGATGATAAATCACTGGAACTGGGTGTAGATATTTTCGGATATGAAGCACATATTGGTGTGGATATATCAAAAGGAGTTGGCCTTTCGGCGGGTGGAAGTCATACAGATGAAAAAGGACATGTTACAGGAACTGATACCCGGTTTCAGGCAGGTGCAGGCACTCTAACCGTATTAGTAGGAGTTTTAGCAAAGACCTTGTTCCCTTGGATACCGCTTCCTGCTCCAGCAGTTAAAAAATAATGGTATCTTTCACTATGAGATATCTTCTCATAAATAAGAAATTACTTATTGGGATCATCATTGGCGCTCTATTTCTTTATCTGGGATTCAGGATTAATAAAGCTGCCAATGACATGCATGCCACCATGAGTGAATACCTTCCACAAACATTTATATTACCCAAAGAGGATTCTACTATCTTTTCAAAGGAAGCAAGAGAGAAAACGAAAGTACTGATTGTGTATAATCATAAGTTTAGAAAACCCATTTCCTTTCTTTCATTTGATAACAAATATTCTATAATACTCTTTCAGACAAATTATATTGATAATCCAAGTCCAGTTAAAGTTACCTTAAAGAAAAAGGGCAATTTGGATCGAACCGTAGGAGTAATATATAATGTTATTCCTGGAGATGGGTTTACCTTTCAACACAAAGCCGGAAAATTGATTGCTGCCAATAAGATAATACTATCCTTTGATGGTGAATTGGCTAGCCAAAGTAATAACATGGAAGGAACAAATTTCTTTGGATGTATTGAGAGCCTGGCAATGAAATATGAGGAAGATGAACCGCAGGACATTTTTATTGCATCTAACAATCGGAAAAAATGTTGGGAAATTTTGTTTATTAATAAAATGAATAAAATTTATTGCTTGTTAGCTTCTCCCAATGATTCTAAACAGGTACTGAAACCAGATTTTCTATATTCCTTAATTTCAACCGCCGATAATAATTAATTAGTAAAATAGGCAAATAATAAAATGAGCATTAGATAACAGCGCTTTCATAAGGAATTATCCTCCTCTTATTTTGTAATATATGGCAAGGGCTAAGTGCAAGTGGACACTTATCATAAATATTTTTGTGAATCTCTTTCTTGTCCGATGTTCCTTCTTACTATTGCAGGCAACCAATAGTTTAGACCTACTTTTAAGTTAACCAGGAAACTCCAACAAGACGTAAAGAATGAAAAATATTGATTTAACCAATTCTGAGCTATTTCAAAGTTTATTAGAAATTCAATTTGAAAATGAATTCATTGATTTTCATAATACATGTACCTGTGAAAAGATCTCGTATAAAAATCAGACAAATGACCTTGCTTTCCAGTTTAAAAATGGAAATGAAGGCACAAAATTTCCTCTTATTGAGATTATCTTTAAGAATGCGACTTTACATTCTTTGGAGTTTTCTGTCGAATCTGTAATTACTAATTTGACTATTGACAATTTTTATCGCGGTCGTTTTCAAAATGGCGATATTCTTGAAGAGCTTTCCAATGATGGGAGAAGATATTTTTATATTGAATTTTATGAAGGTTTTTTTATTGAATTGCTTTGCGAGAAGGTGACAATATTGTTTCCATAGTCAACCATTCAGATTTAAATGACTGACACTGAATAAAAATATGTTTAAAGAAGTAATAGAAGAAAATATCAATAAATATGGGCATCATATAACTTTTGTTATTGATGCAGTTGAACCCCGGTATGCATATACTATTGGTCTAAATGGACAGATGGGATTTGAGCTGGTTTTTGCTGGGGGAATCTACTTTATGAAAAATGAAGTAACTGAAATAATTAACAGTATTGTTGATCAACTAAAAAATTTGACTACATCTGATGAATTTAATCTCAAATCCTATGGAATATTTAAGCTCTCCAGAACACATACTTCCTGGAGCAAATTAATGATGCTTGGCGTTTTCGACTTCTATAATATTAATACTGTTCAGGCTTTTCAAATTGTTCCAGATAATAATCATTCTACGTTGGATATACCAGATATGTCTAATGAATGGAATGAATCTTCTTCCCCGGTGTGGAAGTGGCTTGCAAAAGATTGGGAATATTCTGTTCCGAAAGATTCGAAAGTCATAACAAATATTGATTCTTTGCGTGGACATAAAATAACTGAGGTTATGCGATGGGAAAATGATGAATGGGAAGCTTTTGCCGGTTCGGGGCCAGATATTGAAAAAAAAGATGTTCGGGTTGTCTCTTTGGGTACTTTATTAGCGATAGATCCGACACTTAAACCAATTATAAATTTGGAGATAGGCAAAGGAATCTGGCGGAATTCTACTGAGCTTAAATGGCAGAAATGGGTTTAATAAATCAAGCCTTCAATGATTTGATCTTGTTTTCTTGTTGAATATATCGGATGCGATATGCATATCCTCACTGGTTTCATCAAATAATATCAGGTTCTAATAAATTAAGTGGATCATAAGGTTAAAACCGGTAAAATTCGCTACGTTCCGGTGAATAACTGTTTATTTTACAATTCTTATTTTCCCTAGCTTTAGTTCCCTGAAAAACTTAAGCACCATGAAAAGCGTACGTATTGCCTGTCTGTCTATTACTTCGTTAGTTACCATTGTTTTCTCTTATTCCTTAAATGCCCAGCAACCTGCACCCCTTACTCCAAGGCCTAACCTTGCCGTTGTGGCAACTGCTACCAGCTCCAACCGTTTTGGTCCACCCCTGACTTCCCTCAATGATGGCCAGGTGGTCACTCAGGGTAGAGGTGGCGGCGGCGGTGGTAATAACCGCCAGCCACGCTCAATGACCTGGGTACAGTATGAATGGAATCAACCCATCGCCACTAAAGAACTCGCCGTTTACTGGTGGAACTTTAATAATAACATTCGGCTTCCTGAAGCTTATCGCATTAAATACTGGAACGGGGCCGATTTCGTGCCTGTTACCAATGCTTCCGGCCTCGGCCTTGAGAATAATCAATTGAATGCTACAACCTTTGATGAGATCAAAACCACTCGGATAAGACTGGAGCTTGATTCGGCAGACAGAGCCTCTGCAACCGTTCTCGAATGGCTGGTTTATCCATCTGCTAACTCAGCCCCATACCCACCTGTTGTAAATGCCGGTATTGATCGTGATGTAATGGCGGGTGGTAAAACCTGGCTGGCTGGCTCTACCCGTTCTGTTACCCCGGTTGAAAAATTGCGCTGGGTAAAAACCTCCGGTCCCGGTGATGTGAGTTTCACCAACGCTGATTCTAAAGACGCTACCGCCACTTTCTCCACTCCCGGTTCTTATGTGCTTACCCTCACCGCTAATGAAGGAAGCCTGAGTAGCAGCTCCACACTGAATGTGCTGGTAAAGCAGCCGCCAAAAGCAAAGCGACTGGATGTTGTTTATACCAAACGTTATAAACTGGATAGCAAACTATGGAGTGATCGCGCCAAAGAAATGATCGTTAACTGGATACCTCATTGCATCGCTCAAAATGAACGTACTGATCTCACCACTGGTGAAGGTGGTCTTGATAATTTCATCGAAGCCGCTAAAGCCCTCAAAGGTGAACCTCATGGCAAACACAAAGGCTATGTGTTCTCCAATGCATGGGTGCATCAGACTGTTGAATCCATGTGCATCGCTTTAATGGTAGATCCACAAGGTGATAAAGAAATAATTGCCGCACAGGATAAAATGAAGGCCACTCTGGAGAAATGGATCCCCATTATCCTTGCTGCCCAGGAGCCTGATGGTTACCTGCAAACAGCTTACACACTTCGTGATACTTCCCGCTGGAAAGAACGCTGGTCAGTTCGCGGTCGGGGTAATCATGAAGGTTACACGGCCGGCTATTTCCTTGAATCTGCCATTAATCATTATACGCTTACAGAGGGTAAAGACAAACGCCTTTATAACGCCGCCAAGAAACTGGCTGATTGCTGGGTTGCCAATATCGGCCCCGGTAAAAAGCCATGGTATGATGGCCACCAGGAAATGGAACAGGCCCTTGTTCGCTTCGGCCGCTTTGTCAATGATATGGAAGGTAAAGGCAGTCATGGTGATAGTTATGTAGCACTTGCCAAATTCTTATTGGATAACAGAAAAGATGGCAGTGAATATGATCAAAGCCATGTACCGGTACAGCAACAGTATGAAGCTGTAGGCCACGCGGTTCGCGCTACCTATAGCTATTCCGGTATGGCTGATATTGCAGCTGAGACCGGTGATGTGGATTACCAGAGCGCCGTAATGAGCCTGTGGGATAATATGGTCAATAAGAAATATTATATCACTGGGGGCATCGGCAGTGGTGAAACCTCCGAAGGTTTTGGTCCTGATTATTCGCTTCGCAATAATGCGTATTGTGAATCATGTTCCAGTTGCGGTCTCATCTTCTTTCAGTACAAGATGAACCTGGCTTATCATGATGCCAAGTATGCAGACCTGTATGAAGAAACCATGTACAATGCCCTGCTGGGCTCACTGGATATGGAAGCGAAGAACTTTACCTATACAAATGCGCTCTCCTCAGCACAGCCGCGCTATCAATGGCATACCTGTCCCTGCTGTGTAGGTAATATTCCACGTACATTACTGATGGTGCCTACCTGGAC
>Ga0136846_1210913_pt1 | contig 11191 bp, 7 predicted proteins | sample HopSoiMetagenom2_FD_96841 | JGI IMG/M metagenome (GOLD analysis project Ga0136846, IMG submission 96841) | Grasslands soil microbial communities from Hopland, California, USA - 2 Assembly 2016 (version 4) | ecosystem: Environmental > Terrestrial > Soil > Grasslands | place: USA: Hopland... | reverse complement strand
TTCAATCAGGTCTTCCAGGATTTCGCGCACGGTTTTCTTCGCGAGGAATTCAAACCAGTTGATTTCGACGCCCGTCCAGGCCTTGAGATGCAGGTCCGGGTAGGCCTCGTGCAGGATGCGGACCAGATTGACGTACCAGTCGTACTTTTTCTGATGGTGCAGACCGCCGACGATGTGCATCTCGGTGCAGCCGGCATCCACGGCTTCCTGGCCGCGGGCCAAAATCTGCTCGTCGCTCATCGCATAGCCTTTGGCCTCGCGCAGGTCGGAGCGAAACGCACAAAACGTGCAGCGATAGACGCAGATGTTGGTCGGATTCAGGTGCGTATTGATGTTGTAGTAGGCCGCGTTGCCGTTCTTACGCTCGCGGACGAGATTGGCCAGCGCGCCAACCTCGTGCAGCGGCGTCATAGGCTCATACAGGAACAGACCATCGTCCAGGCCGAGCCGGCGGCCGGCGAGGATGTTGTCGCGGATTTGATCGAGGCGAGATTTGATAGACATAGGCACGACGGCACACGGAGTGTGCCTACTAGACTTTAGACCGCGAGTTTAAGCTGGACTTAACTGGGCGTCCACCTGTTATAATCCGGCTCCTCCATGAATGGACAACGTCACTTATGCAACGACCTTTCGATCGGCGCGATTTTCATAAGCTGACCACCGCTGCTTTGGGCGGCCTGGCAGCAGGGGCAGTTCTCGGATGCAACAAGGGAGGCGGCGGGGCTGGCGGCGACACGGCTGTAGCCAATGCCGAGGTGCATCTGTGTCGCGGACTCAACAATTGCAAAGGGCAGGGCAAGGACGGCAAGAACTCGTGCCGCGGCCAGGGGACTTGTGCGACGGCGAGGGAGCACACATGCGGCGGCCAGAATGACTGCAAAGGGCTGGGCGGCTGCGGCGACGATGCCGGCGCGAACGACTGCAAGGGCAAAGGCGGCTGCCATGTGCCGCTGATGACTGAGCCGCCGGGTGAATCGGCTTGGGATAAGCTGCGGAAGAAGAAGGAAGCCGAGTGGGCTGAGAAGAAGCTGGAAGCCGGGGCGGCACCCGCGAAGGCGGCGTGAAGTCGCTCCGATTCTGGAGACCGCCGACATCTGAGAAGTTCTCGCCATTGCGCCTGTTGCGCACCGCAGAGATCGTCGCAGCGATTCCCTTTTCCGATTTTCTGAGCGGCATTTCTCTCCGCGGAGTGAATCGCTTCCCTTTTCGAGTTTTTTGGGAAGGTATTAACTTTCTTGGCGCTGGGGCAGCAGTTGTCATGCATGTAAGTTGCGCGCTGACCGATACTTAGGGCGAGCGGATCGTCATAGTAAGGGAAGCAAAAATCAAGAGGGCGCGCTATTAAGGGAAGTACCTTGCTACGCCCGCGGCTGCTGGCTTGTGAGTGATTGGGAATTCGATTTTGAGTCGGCCCGCGCATGATGTTCCTCCCAGATACCCATTGCAAAACGGACCAAAAAGCGGGCGATAAATCCGGCGAGTTTGCGCGGAATTTCGAAAATAATTGGGTCGGCTGATTGGGAGGTCTGGGACGCCAGAGATACTGAGGCAAAGAGGCGCAGGAATAGAGCGGGGACAGGATTGGGATAGATGAAGGGGGACGGTTCGGCGCGATCCGTCCAGTTAGCGAATGCGATCCCGGCGCAGTTGCTGCCAGCGTACAGCGGATGCCACCGGACCTCGCGATCAGCGGACTTCGATTCGCTCGTTCGGCGCGGGTTCCAACGGGGGCGGCAGTGTTTCGAGCGCAGGCGGGGGCTCTGCCCCAGGGAAAGGAGCCGGCAACATTAACTCGTCGATCTGAATATTTGCCGGTGTGCAGAAGAGCTCGGGGAACTCTGGACCTGTATTCGACACCAAGTAGCCGCCACCCAAGGCTTGATAGGTGTTGACGATGGCGGCCAGTTGCTGCTGCTTGGTTTCGATCAGCGTGCTGCGAGCTTCCAAGAGATCGCGCGTCGCGAGCAGGACGTCCACATAATCGACGCGGGCAAATTCTTCTACGATGGGCCTGTTGAACAGGTCGCGGGCGACGTTGACGGATTCTTCGAGGGCTCGCACCTGCTCCTGCTTAATGCCAACGCTGCGGCCATAGTTCGCCACGCCGTTCATCCGGTTCACCACCTCGATGAAGGCATTCAGGATCGTGCGCTGGTAGTCGTAAACCGCCTGCAATTGCCGCGCATTGGCGGTCTGATAATCGGCTCGAATGGCCAGGCGGTTCACCAGGGGCGCGGTCAGCTCGCCCGCGGCATTGGCAATGAAGGCGCCGGGATTGAAGAGGTATTTGGGGCTAAAGGCTTCCCACCCGACGCCAGCGGTGATGATCAGCCGGGGGAAGAAACGAGCCCGGGCGACCGAAACATCGAGTCCCGCAGCCGCCAGCTCGCGTTCGGCAGCGCGAATGTCGCGACGATTGACAAGGAGCTGCGCAGGGAAGCCGACGCTGAGCGTGCGGGAATCGAGATTGATAAAGTCCCACGACGCGTGGTCCACGAGTTGCGGATAACGGCCGACTAGGAAATTGATGCGGTTCTGGACCTCGATCTTCCGCTGCTGGATGATGAACCTTTGACTTTGATTCTTGCGAGCCTCGGCCAGGAAACGTTGCACGCCGAGCTCCGTCCCGCGGGCGGCAGCCTTTTGGGCCTGGGCCACCTCGAGACTTTGCTCGAGGAGTTGGATTGTTTGATCGAAATACTTGAGCCTTTGATCCAGCGCGGCGAGCTCGAAATAATTGTTGGCAACTTCCGCGACCAATTGCGTAATGAGGTAGTTTCGAGCTTCAATCGTCTCGACGTAGCGGTTGGCGGCGGCATCACGGGCATTTCGCAATTGCCGCCAAATATCGATCTGCCAGAAGAGGTCGGTAGCGAGTCGAACGTCGCCTAATGGATCAGGAAATCTGATGCCGCCCGGAGCCGTGAGCTGATCCTCCGCGGCTCCCAAAGGCGTGTAGCGGCTGTTTCGATCGAAACCGCCGCGTAACATGCCGCCAAGGAACGGCAGGTAGGCGCCGCGACTCGCCTGCACCTGGTTGCTGGCGATCCAAATTTCTTGATTGCGGATCTTCAACTCCAGATTGTTCACGAGCCCCTGAACAATCAGTCTCGTGAGCACCGGATCGTTGAAAAACTCGATGATGCCAAGGTCAGCGGAGTTATCGGGCGTCGTAACTCCGTTGTAGGTGTCTGGCAGCACCGGGCCGGGGTCCGGGCCGCACAGGGCCGGAATGCGGCAGCCGCAGAGACAAAGCAGCATGAAACAAGCCAACCCTTGGCCTATCCAACGCAGTTGGGGCCGGGCCTTTGAGTAGCACAATGATGAGTGTTTGTGTCTCAACATGCGGCTCATGGATTGAAGTCCGGCAGGCTGCGCAACGCGGGCGCAGATAAAGCCGGCTCAATCCTTATCGGCAGAGCATTCGATACAGGCGTTAAAATTAATAAATCGACTACTTTCCCCACGAATGTGGGCGCACTGAGGGCACTTTAAGGCCCTTGGAAATAGAAAACGCCGTTTAAGCGCCCTGGCTGCGCGAGAGGCCCTAGCTAGCAGGCTCTAGCTTTCACAGCGAAGCCGGCAAATGCGCCGGTTCGGCTTTCACGACGACTGCAAGACGCCAAATCCTAATGACTGGGATGCTCGACGATCTCGCTCAGCGGTCGATCGTGCTCGTCGTGGATGAGTTTCTTGCCGTCGGAAAACTTGGCGAAGATGTAGTACAGACCGGGAATGACAAACACTCCCAGCAAGGTGCCCATGAGCATGCCGCCGACGGCGGTGGTGCCAATGGTGCGGTTGCCGATGGCGCCCGGACCGGTAGCGCGGACGAGCGGAATGAGGCCGGCGATGAAGGCGAACGAGGTCATGGCGATCGGCCGGAATCGAAGCTTCGCGCCTTCGATGCCGGCGTCCCGAAGGCTCAAGCCCTGTTGGCGGCGCTGAACGGCGAATTCGATGATTAAGATCGCGTTCTTGCCCAAGAGGCCGACCAGCATAACCAGGCCAATCTGGCAGTACACGTCGTTGGCCAGGCCCATCCCCTTCAGCATCAAAAACGAGCCGAACAGACCGACCGGCAACGAAACGAGCACCGCCAGCGGCAGGAAGAAGCTCTCGTATTGCCCGACGAGAACCAGATAGACGAACATCACGACGATCAGAAAGATATAAATCGCGGTGTTCCCTTTATTGGCTTCGTCATAGGCGAGACCTTGCCAGTCCACGTCATAGCCATGGGGGAGCATCTCTTTGGCCACCTCCTTGATGGCGGTGATGGCTTGGCCGCTGCTGTAGCCTGGCGCGGGAGAGCCTTGAATGATCGCCGTCGTGTAGAGGTTATAGCGATTGATTTCATTCATGCCCTGCAGCTTCTGCAGCTTCATGAATGCGGAGTAGGGCACCATCTCCCCGCTGTCATTTTTGACGAACATATTGTCCAAGTCCTCGGGGAACCGGCGGAACTCTGGGGAGGACTGGACATACACCTTGTAGAACTGATTGAAGCGGACGAAGCCTTGCTCCCACGTGCTGCCCACGACGATCGACAGGTTCTCCATCGCATCGCCGATCGACACGCCCTTCTGCATGGCGACATCGTTGTCGATGACGATCTCGTACTGGGGATAGTTGTTGGCGAAGAAGGTGAAGAGACCTTTGACTTCTTTGCGCTTGCCCAGCGCCGCAAGGAATTCATCGGTCACCTTACTGAACGTGTCGTAGTCGCCGCTGTTCGTCTTGTCGAGCAAGACCAGAGAGACGCCGCCGGCGGCGCCGAAGCCCGGAACGGCGGGTGGCTCAAAGAACTCCAGCTTGACATTGGCAATGTTGCGACCTTTTTTCTCCAACTCCTCGATGATCTCCTTTGACGTCCGCTTGCGCTCGGCCCACGGCTTGAGATTGATGAGGCAGGTGCCTGCGTTTGAGCCGCGGCCTTCGGTCAGAATCTCGTAACCGGCCAGCGAGGTGACGGAAGTAATTTCGTCGAACTCTTTGCAAATCGCCTGGAGCTCATGCGATTTGGAGTTCGTGTATTCGAGCGTCGAGCCGGGGGGCGTCTGCAAAATCCCATAAATGACGCCCTGATCCTCCAGCGGGATGAAGCCGGAGGGAAGCACCTTATTGACCAGTAAAATTCCGTAACCAAAACATCCGATGACGATGATCGTCATCAGACGCCGAGTAATGATGAGGCTCACGACGCCGACGAAACCAACCGTCACTCCTTCGACGCCCCGGTTGAACTGATACAAAAAGATGCCCAGCGGGCCACGCTTTTTCTCTTCTCCCAGCTCGCTTCCCGAAAGCATCGAACGGAAGGTCAAGAAAAACAATACGGCCATCACGCCGCCGATCACGATCTCCCGCGTTTCGTTTAAATGGATCTGCTCCGACACCAGCTCGTGGATCACCTCAATATGCAGCGAGGAGTAGATGCAGTAGCCCGCAGCCAGCCCTAACATGACGGCCAGGACGTCGCGCAGGAATTTCGCGTAACGGCCCGCGACGCCCTGAATGCCGCGCTTCACGGCGCCGATCAAGCCGCGTTGTTGCTGTTCGCTGGTGTGGGGCTTGAGAATCATCGCACACAGAACGGGTGTGAGCGTTAGCGCGACGACACCGGAAAGCACGATGGACATGGCCATCGTGAGGCCGAACTGACGGTAAAACACGCCAACCGCCCCGGGCATGAAGGTCACCGGAATGAACACGGCGGTCATGACGAGCGTGATGGCGATAATGGCGCCGCTGATCTCGCTGACCACCTCTTTCGTCGCGGCGTAGGGTCCCAAGTGCTTGGTGTGCATTTTTTCATGCACGGCCTCCACCACGACGATGGCATCGTCAACCACGACGCCGATCGCCAGCACGAGCGCAAACAGGGTGATCAAGTTGATCGACATCCCAAAGATGCTCATGAAGAAGAACGTGCCGATCAGCGACACGGGCACCGCGAGCGTCGGGATGAGCGTGCTGCGGAAGTCTCCGAGGAACAAATAGACGACCAGCGAAACCAGCACGAAGGCCTCGAACAGCGTGTGCAGCACTTTCTCGATCGACGCGTCCAAAAAGCTGGAAACGTCGTAGCTGATCGCAAAGTCCATCCCCGGCGGGAACTGCTCCTCCTTGATCGTCTCGAGCTTCTTCTTCACCTTCTCGATCACTTCCGCGGCGTTGGAGCCGGGAATCTGCTTGAGCACAATGGAAGCCGAAGGAAGGCCGTCAATATCGGAATACAGGTCGTAGAACGAAGAACCAAGCGTCACTTTGGCGACGTCCCTCAGCCGCAGAATCTCGCCGTTGGGATTGGCCCTTAGAATGATGCTGTCATACTGCTCCGGCTTGTTGTAGCGTCCTACCCAGGTCAGGACGTACTCGATCGTTTGCGAGGTCCTGCCGGTCGCCTGACCCAGCCGACCTGGCGAGCCGATCATGCTCTGCTCTTTGATGGCCTCCATGACTTCGGCGGAGGAGACCTTGTAGGCCCGCATGCGTTCGAGATTGAGCTCGACGCGCATGGCATAAGCGCGGTTGCCCAGGATTTGCGCCCGGCCGACGCCCCGCGTGCGCTGGATCTCGGGGAGCATGGTCGAGGAAACGTAGTTGTAAAGAAAGTTCTGATCGACGTTAGGGTCTTTGCTATAGACATTCACATACATGAGCATGCTCGGCATGTTTTGCATGACGATGATGCCCTCGCGCTCCACGATGGGTGGGAGCTGATTCTTGATCATTTGGATGCGGTTATTGACGTTCAAGACCGCGACGTTCGCGTCCGTGCCCGGCTCGAACGTAATTGTGATCGCGGCCTCGCCGGCGCTGGTCGCGGCCGACGTCATGTAGCGCATGTCCGGCACGCCATTGATGGCTCGTTCCATAATGACCAGCACCGAATCGACCAGAATCTTGGCGCTGGCGCCTGGAAACGAAATGGCGACCACCACGCTGGGTGGCGCGACAGAGGGAAACTGCGAGATGGGCAACGTCACGATCGACAACCCACCCATGAACAGGATGAGCAGCGAGATGACGATTGCCAGGGCCGGCCGATGGAGAAACTTTTCGAACACGACTGAGTGGGCTGCCTTATTCCGCGTGATACTTCAATTTGCCAAGCACTTCTTCCGGAGCGCGGAACTCGTACTCAATCTTGTCGCCATCGCGGACTTGTCGCAGGCCCTCCAAGATGATTTTGTCGTTTTCCTCGAGCCCCTGATCGATCACAAAAATATCGTCCTGCGCAGCCTGCGTCGTGATGTCGCGCTGATGAACCACCTTGTCTTCGCCGACGACATAAGCATAGCGCTTCGCCAAAATCTCAAAGGTGGCCCGCTGGGGAATTACGACGACGTTGTTGAGCGTCGTATGGATCAAAATGGTGCCGGTTTGACCGTTCCGCAACAGTCCGCTGGGATTGGGGAAGTCCGCGCGGAAGGAGATGTTCCCCGTCGTGTTGTTGAAGTCTGCTTCAATTGCACCGATCTTCCCGCGCTGGGGAAATATCTGGCCGTTCGCCAGCTTCAGCTCGATTTTCAAATGCTCGGCGCTGCCATCGTCCTTATCCAATTCGGCTTTGTACTGCAGATACTGTCTCTCCGGGACATTGAAATAAACCCACATCAAGCTGTTGTCGGAAAGCGTGGTCAGGACGTCGCCTTCCTCGATCAGACTTCCCAGCTGGGTGCGCTGCCGGTCCACGATGCCATCAAAGGGCGCTGTCACGTCCGTAAAGCTCAATTCGGCCCGGGCCACCGCTAATTTGGCCTTGGCCTTGGCCACTTCGGCCCTCTTGAGGGCGATTTCTGGCGCGGAGACATAGTTTTTCTTCAACAAAGCTTCGGCGTTATCGAGCTCGATTTGGACGCGCTGAACTTCGGCTTCCTCGGATTCCAACCGCGCCTGGTAAAGCGTCGGGAGAATCTTGAACATGAGCTCCCCCTTCTTCACCGCCTGCCCCTCTTTGACAGAGATGTTCTGCAGGTATCCGCCTTCTAACGCGCGGACCTCGATATGTTGACAGGAGTGAATCTGGCACACATACGGTTGCGTAGTCACTACATCCTGGCGAACCGGACTGGTGACGATGATCTTGTGCTCCTGGTGCTCCGTATCGCCGTGTTCACCGTGCGAAGCAGACTCCGCCGCCGCTCGCGATTCGGCTTCCGAGAGGCAACCTGATAGTGAAACCGAAAGGGACACCAGAACTATAGTGGCACTTACAAAAATCTTCATACGTTGGCGCGTGATCTGTGCTGGGGAACAGGGCTCGGTCGGGGCGCGCCACTCCAACATGACGGGAGCGCGGTAGGAACTTCCATTGTTTCCAAATCTAAGAAAGAGGGAAAGCCTGATGTCTTATCCCAATCCTAATTTTATACCGTTTTAAAATTACGAAACCGCAAGCTACAGGCCGAGCATCGGCTGTGGATCAGCGATTGGTGCTCTGCCGGAATTGCGACGCCGGAGAACGGATGTGGTGCGGTTACCAGAAGATCAGACCGGCGCTGACAGTTTGTCGCCACGGCATCGCGGAATCGGACGGTTCGGCAAACAAGTTTCGCTATGTGAGCGTTTCGCAGGAGGCGCCGCTGATTCCCGGTGGCTATCCATTTTTCCAATTCGATGGTGGCACCAATTAAATCTACTTCGCGTCGCCGAGCCGTTTATGTCAGCTCGTTCCTGGCCGAGGTTTGGTCTGCGAAGGCGTCGATGCCGGTGGTGCCGTGGTGGCAGCCGGTGAAGAAGCGACGCACAACGAATACCGCTTGTACAATCCCAAGCGGCCTCCATATTTCGAGCACGATGGCACCCGGTTCATTTTTTTCGAAGCCACGTATTCGCAAACCTTCTTGGGCAATGACCACCCGATGTCGCGTTACGGTTAACGCCAAGTCATGTCCGACTCGATTTGAGGCTTTGCGGCGGTGGGCGGCGAGAAGTAGCCACTAGCCACGGAGCCCATCGCCAACCGTTGCTACCCTTGCCGCGCGCTGATCGGTGAGCCAAAATGCCGGTGCTTTTGGTCATGTGCGAACTGCCTACTTTGACTACACCTTAGAGTTTTCCCCATATGCGCTCGTTCGTCGTTCTATGTGCCACGCTCTCGGCAATGGTGATGGGCGCGGCAGTCCTCTGCGCCGCCGATACTAGTCCGTTCAAAACCCCTCTGGGCCTGAAGCCTGTGCCCGTGCCGGCGGATAACCCGATGACGCGGGAAAAGGTGGAGCTCGGGAAGCAGCTTTACTTCGATCCGCGGCTATCGTGCGACGACACGGTTAGCTGCGCGAGCTGCCACGATCCGAAGAAGGGTTGGTCCAATTCGGCTCCATTCGCGACGGGCGTTCGCAGTCAGGTGGGCGGTCGCAGCGCGCCGACGATCATCAACGCGGCTTACAGCGACCTGCAGTTCTGGGACGGGCGGGCGCATCAGCTCGAAGGGCAGGCCCTGGGGCCGATTCAAAACCCGATCGAAATGGATCACAAGCTGGAAGAGTGCGTGGTGAAGCTCAACAAGTTAAAGGGCTACCGCGATCAGTTCCAAAAGGTGTTTGGCACGGATGTCACGTCGGAGAATATCGCCAAGGCAATCGCGGCTTTCGAGCGAACCGTCCTCTCGGGCAATGCGCCGTACGACAAGTTCAAGGCGGGCGATCAGAACGCGCTCTCAGCCGCGGCTCAACGCGGAATGAAGCTGTTCTTTGGAAAAGGCCACTGCTCGGCGTGTCACACGGGGCCGAATTTCAGCGATGCATCGTTCCACAACATCGGGGTCGGCATGAAGGCGGCCAAGCCGGATATGGGGCGCTACGAGGTGACGAAAGTCGAGGGGGACAAAGGCGCGTTTAAAACGCCCACGCTCCGCGAGGTCGCCCGCCACGCTCCTTACATGCACGACGGCAGCCTGAAGACGCTGGAAGACGTCGTGGACCACTACGACAAAGGCGGCATTGCCAATCCACAGCTCGATGAAGAGATTTTCCCGCTCAAGCTGACGGCTCAGGAAAAAGCCGACCTGGTCACGTTCATGAAGGAAGGATTGTCGAGCTCGGACTATCCGGATATCGCCCCTCCCAAACTCCCCTAACCGATTGCAAATTGTTAATTGCAGATTTGCAATTTGAATTTTGCAATTGCACTTTCGCACCACTCACCACTCACTGAGATCACCCAATGACCCGCCAACTTATCGTTGCGATCGCTGTTTTCGTCGCCCTATCGGAGCTTGCTCTGGCCCAAACCGCCAAAGTGGAAGAAGTCGTCGGCGGCTTGTCCAATCCTTGCGGCGTGGCGGTGCAGCCGGGGACGGGACAGGTTTATCTGACCGATAGCGCCAATGGTCGCGTCTGCCGCGTGAATAATGGCAAGCTGGAAGATGTGATCACGGGCTCGCCGAAGGACGTCTATGGCAAGGGTCCGTTCTATGACATCGGGCCGCTGGGCCTCGTGTTTTCGAGCGACGGCAAGTCGTTAATCGTCGGCGACGGCGGTTATAAGGACGGCGAAGAGTGCGTTCGCGTCTATTCGGTGCCCGAGTCGGGAAAATCGGCGATCAATTATGAGAAGGACGCCAGCCAGAAGCTCGGCCCACTTACGCCGATGGACGGCGTACTGGGCGAAGGCAATCTGTACGGTCTGGCTCTGACTTCATCGGCCTTATATGTGACGTGCAATGGCGATGATACGAAGGGCTGGATTGCCAAGGCCGATTTGAACGGCGCCAAGTTCGGCAAGCTGGAGCGCTGGCTGCCGACGAAAGAAGCGGTCGAGGTCGATGCACCGGTCGGCATCACGATCAACAAACAGGGCGACATTGTCGTCGGCCAGTTTGGGGAAGTGAATAAGCCGCAGGACAGCCTGCTGACGTTCTACAGCGCCAAGACCGGCAAGCTGACCTCGAATTTTGAGACGAAGCTGTACGACATCACGGGATTAGCCTATTCGCCGAAAACAGGTTTGCTGTACGCGACGGATTTTGCCTGGATGAAGCCCGACGAAGGTGGCTTGTTTCGCATCGATGCCTCACAGACCGGGGTGAAAACGAGCAAGATCGCCAGCCTCGATAAGCCGACTGGACTGTCCTTTGCTCCTGACGGCACGCTGTACATCACGGTCATCGGACCCAAAGGCGAGAATGAAAATGCTTCGAAGCAAGGGAAGCTGCTGAAGGTCGCGCCGGGGCTGTAAG
>Ga0136846_1239535_pt1 | contig 11192 bp, 7 predicted proteins | sample HopSoiMetagenom2_FD_96841 | JGI IMG/M metagenome (GOLD analysis project Ga0136846, IMG submission 96841) | Grasslands soil microbial communities from Hopland, California, USA - 2 Assembly 2016 (version 4) | ecosystem: Environmental > Terrestrial > Soil > Grasslands | place: USA: Hopland... | reverse complement strand
GAAGCCTCGCTGCTGCGCCACTACCCGGCGAGCGACATCGCGTGCTGCTACCCCGCCGATCTCGACAAGTTCATCGGACCCGACACCAGGGTGGTCGCCGTCTCGACGCACAACCCGCTCGGCGTGACCTTCGCGGCCGGCGTCTACACGTCGATTTTCGGCTCGTCCAAGCAGCCGATCAATTCTCACTACTCGATGGAACTGTTCGACGCCATCAAGGCGAACGCCCATCGTCCGGGCTTCAAAGTAATCGTCGGGGGGTCCGGCGGCTGGCAGATCACGCAGACCAATTCCTGGGAGCGCCTGAGCGTGGACTGCGTCGTCGAGGGACGCAGCGAATCGGCGGACGTGCTCAAGCTGTTTGACATGGCGCTCGCCGGCGAGGCGCTCCCGAAGCAAGTGGATGTCGTCCACCCGAAAGACCGCAACGAGATTCTGTTTCCGGATAAGCGCACGACGTTCGGCGTCGTGGAGATGACCACCGGGTGCGGCCGTCGCTGCCAGTTCTGCGTGCCCGATCTCAACCCGCAGATCGACATGCCTAAGGACAAGATGATGGCGGCCGTGCGCGCGAACGTGCGTGAGGGCAACAAGCAGATCTCGCTCGCGACAGAGGACATGTTCATCTGGGGCCAGGTCCACACCAATACGCCGTTCTACTTCCCGAACCGCGAGGCGCTCGTCGATCTTTACAAGTCGGTCTGCGAAACGCCGGGGGTCGAGCAGCACGTCCTGAGCCACTCGACGATCGCGCCCGCTCTCGTCGATCCGATCATGATCGAGCAGATTACCGAGGTCTGCATCGACAAGAGCCCGATCCATCTTCCGTACCTGAGCAAGCACCCGAAGTTCAAGGCGCTCGTGCCGCTGGTCGGCCTCGAAACGGGCTCCGTGCGGATGGCGAAGCAGATCATGCCCAGCAAGGGCGTGCCGTTCCCGATCGAGGAATGGCCGAGCGTGCTCGTCCGCGGCCTCGAGGTGATGAACAAGAACAACTGGTTTCCCGCGATGACGCTGATCATCGGGAATCCGGGTGAGACCGACGAGGACGTCAAGGACACGATCGACCTGATCTACGAGGTCGAGCGCCGCGGCCTGTTCGCGTTCTTCATCCCGTCGATCTTCACGCCGCTGCATGACACGCGGATGGAATCGAAAAAAGGCGTGTCCGAGACGCGCGAGCTCACGCCGCTCCAGTGGCAGCTGATGATGAAGTGCTGGAAGATGAACCTGCGTCCGGGTCAGGCCAGCTGGTGGGCGCCGACGGTGTGGCGGCTCGGCGCGATCGGGCTCTGGGCGTGGAAGCTGAGGAAGCTGAACGGGCCCGGATTCACGTGGCCGATGTTCATGTTCGCCAACGCCCTGCCCGAGAAGCTCATGGCGAAGATGGGCAAGATCCACCTCGGCCGCCCGCTGAAGATCAAGACGCGAAGGGAGCTGCTGGCGACAATCAAGCCGCACCAGTTCCAGTTCCTGCGGCCCGATACCGGCGATATGCCGGACCCGCCCGCGGCCGACAAGCTTCCGCCGCCACAGCAGCGATCGTACATCTCGCTCGTGCCGACGCCCGCCGCTTGATGATGTGATGCACCGCGCGGCCCGGACCGGACCGCGCGGCAGGCAATTCTGGCGGGCTACTTCGCCGGCGGGGGCTGCGGCGTCGGCGTGTGGTTCTGATACTGCCCCGCGAACTTCTTCTCGACCGCCGCGCGGATATCCCGCACCGACGCGCCCGACGAATACATCTGCATCGACATCTGACCGACGTCAATGCACACCTGGCATTCGGTGCCGTGCGGTTCCCACTGCAGGACGTCGCCGTTGGCCGCGCGCGATTTCACGAAACAATCATCATTGCCCTTGTGCCCCATGTGATCGCATCCGCAGAAACACGGAACGTAGGCAAGGATTTCAGGATGTTCCGCCGCGAACTGGAATACCTGAGTCACCACCTGCGTCGGGCGCGGCAACGGGTCGCGCGGACCAAACGGCAGCGGCGGCAGGTTGGCCTGCTTGTGGGGCGCCAGCGGTTTGGCCGACTGCGCGGCCACCGACTGTGACTGGGACTTGGACTGGGCTGCCGGCGTGGCATGGACGTGCGCGGGGAGCGCGGACGCCTGCCCGGACGCCCTGACGCTCCAGACGGCCGAGACCACGACCGCCAGCAACACACCCGCAATCGAAATGGTACGTTTGATAACCATCAGCGGAACCTCGGAGATATTCTACTCCGCTGGCGGGGCGGTCGATCAGGCGAGCCGGGGCTGGGTGGGACGGGCACGCAGCAGCGACTGGGCGACCTCCACAAGATCCTCTATCCACAGGGGCTTGAAGCGGACGTCCGCGCCGAGATCGCGAAGCTCTGCGAGCACCGAGTCGTCCAGACACTGGTCGCCGGTGACAACGACGACCGGAGTGTGCCGATGAGGCTGAACCGCGCGAAGCCTGTACAAGAGGCCGAGTCCGTTGACGAAGGGCATCCGGAGATCGAGGATGACCGCGTCAGGGTAGCCCGATTCAATCTCGCGGAGTCCGGACTCGGCATTCGTGGCGCTGCGGACCTCGTAGCCTTCCAGCTTCAGGATACGGGTGAACGTCTCCCTTGTGGCATCGTCATCATCCACAATCAGGAGGCGGGCTATGGGCGCAGGCGCAAGAGGCATCGTGGAAGTCACACAGGGCCGGACGCAATTGTAATGCCGGGCGTAACTCGCCAGCATTGCACAGAATCACATGCGGGAATGTCCCGGTTGCGCACGTGCCGATCTCAATTCTGACCACGCGTCGATGGCTACGCGTCCGGCGTCCCCGGTACGGCGTCGTCCTGCTGTTCTGCCTGCTGGCGCATTCGGCGGCGGCACAGGCGCCGACATTCCGGTGGGCCGGGGATGCGGAAGGCGGCGCGCCGTTCGTCGAGGCTGACCCCTCTCATCCGGCTTCGGTCGTCGGCTTCGATGTCGAGGTCGCGGCCCTGATGGCCCGCGGTCTGGGCCGGGCACCCGAGTTCGTCCAGATCACGTTCAGCTCAATCGATCAGTCCATCGCCCGGGGTGATGCCGACGTCGGACTGAGCGGCGGCGAGGACACGATGACGCGGCGGGCGGCACTCTCGCTCACGATCCCGTATTACGAGTTCCGGGAAGTGCTGAGCGTCCGCACGTCGGACACCGCGCGCTTCCGCACCCTCGCCGATCTCCGCGGGCGCCGCGTGGCGACGCTCAGCGGCACGATCGCGTACGACCTGCTGCTCCGTGCAGAGGGGATCCACAGCCTCGAACCGGTGTCGTACGACGACGACGTGCATCCGTACAGCGATTTGCTACTTGGGCGTGTGGACGCTGTGCTGCTCGACCATGTCCTGGCCGAACGCCGGGCGCGCGCTCTGCCGGGCTTTACGATTCAACCCGACGCCGTCGCGGTAGGACATTACGTCGGAGCGTTTGCGCTGGCGCACAGCGCCCTTCGCGACACCTGCAACGACATCCTTCGGGCCGCCATGCGCGACGGGTCGCTCGAACGCATTTTCCGAAAATGGGGAGTGTGGAATGACGACCAGCCGAGGCTCTACGCGCGCTTGCTCGCGGGGGACTCTGTCCCGCCGGTCTCGCTGCGCGGCGCCTCCGGCCTGGAACAGGACGCACTGGAGAGCGTCGCCTCCATCTCGCCGGGACAGGTAGCCGAACGTTACCTGCCGTCGCTGCTGCGTGCCTCCGGCGTCACGCTCGTGCTGTCGTGCGTGTCCATGGCGGTCGCGGTCGCCATCGGCATCGTGATCGCCACGGGCCGCGTCTACGGCGGCCGCGCGATCCGTACCGTGCTGATCGGGTACGTGGAATTGATGCGGGGCACGCCGATCCTGCTGCAGTTGTTCGTTCTGTACTACGGGATCGCGGAAGCGATTCGGCTTCCGGCGTTTGCGGCGGCTCTGATCGGCCTGGCGCTGAATTACGCCGCCTACGAGAGCGAAATCTATCGAGCCGCGCTCGAAGCGGTCCCGCAGGGACAGCTGGAGGCCGCGCGGACGCTGGGGCTCAGCGAGCGGCAGGTGCTGCTGCTGATACGCGGTCCGCAGGCGCTGCGTCTTGCGCTCGCGCCGATGACGAACGATTTCATCGCGCTGCTGAAGGACTCGTCCCTCGTCTCCGTGCTGACCGTGATGGAGCTCACGAAGCAGACACAGATTTTCGCCACCAACCTGGGGAGCTGGGTGCTGCCCGGCGTCCTGTGCGCCGCGCTGTATCTGATGATGTCGCTGCCGCTGGCCGCGCTCGCGCGCCGGCTGGAACGGCGATGGAAAGCCGCGACGCCGTGACCCCCGTCCTGCAGTTTGACGACGTTCATCTCCAGCGGAGCACGCGGCAGATTCTGCGTGGCGCGAGCTTTGACGTCGGCCAGGGCGAACTGGTCGCCGTCATGGGACCATCCGGCTCGGGCAAAACGACGATTCTCCGCGCGATCGCGGGGCTCGAAGGCTTCCAGGATGGGCGCGTGACCGTGGGCGGCGTGACGCTGACGGCGGGCGATCACGACAGCGCGACACTGCGTGCGCTGCGCCGCCAAATCGGTCTCGTGTTCCAGTTCCACTGCTTGTTCGAGCATGTGTCGGCGCTCGAAAACATCTGTCTGGCGCCGGTGCATGCGCACGGCGTCCCTCGCGACGAGGCGGAACGGCATGCGCGCGAACTCCTGAAGGCGTTCGGCGTCGAACATCGGCGTGCGGCGCTGCCGCGGGAATTGTCTGGGGGCGAGGCCCAGCGCGTCGCGATCGCGCGTGCCCTGGCCGTCAACCCGCGCGTGCTCCTGATGGATGAGCCGACCGCTGCACTCGATCAGGATCGCCGCGCCGAACTCGGCGCACTGCTGCGGAATCTCGTCGAACAAGGCCGGACGCTCCTCGTTGTCACGCACGACGAAGAATTCGCGCGCACGTACGCCACCCGTACGCTGCGCCTGTCAGACGGCCGCGTATCTTAATGTGTGTTCAGCCTCTCACTCGATGTCTACCGAAGATCCGCCGCGACGGCGCGGGCGATCAAGTCGTATCCCACCGCGTCGGTGTGCCAGTTGTCCGCCTGCATGTAGATGCGGCCGAACGATTCGATCGGCAGGTACACGGGGCGGCTGTCCGGGGAGGGCTGCACAAGCAGCTCCCGTACGCGAGGCACATCCAGTCCTTCCCATTGTCCTGAGTGGCCGCTGTTCGTGTAGACGTACTTCAGCCGGGCGCCGGTTGGAAGCGCCGCCCGAACGCTCCACACGTGGTCGCCCGCCCTTTCGTCCCCGTCGCGTCCATCGTCGTGGAGGGCGACCGTGTTCGGCACCATGTTGCCCAGCGAAGGGTGGTTCCCGACAATCGACAGACGCTGCGGCACAGGGTACGCACCTTCATACACGCGGAACACAACCGTCGTGTCTCCGACGTGGGCGGACGACCCGGCTGGCCGCGCGCCGGCGGCCTGTTCAACCCCGGCGGCCTGTTCAGGCCCGGAGGCCTGTTCAAGATGGAAGCGCGTCTCCATCCCCCGCTCGATCCGCGTTTTCTCGTCCGCAATGATCCGCAGGCTGTCCACGAGGGGGATACGCTCGTCCCGGGCGATGCTGGCCAGAATCGGGCGGTACGGGCTCTCCGGCCACAGCTCGTTGTCCAGCAGCACGACGCGGGCGCCCTGCCTGCGCGCCAGCGTCACCATCTCGCGGAGGTTTCGCTCGTAGTCCGGCGGCGATACACGCGTCCACGGCTCGATGTCGTTGTAGTTCACCGCTTCGCCGCCCTTGGACGACTCGGTCTTTACATCCGCTTTCAGGAAGTCGCCCATGCTCTGTGGATGAAATCGCAGAGTGAGGGCGAAATACTTCAGGAGGCTGTAGATTTCGCTCGCTGCCGCCATCGCCTTCGCACGATCTCGCCAGGTCGGCGTCCCGGTCTTGCCGACGTCCTTGTCGCGATACCCGGCAACCTCGGAATCGTTCATCCCGAATCCAACCAGCAGCACATCGGGGTGCAGGTCGAGGACCTGTCGCTTGAGCAGCTCCAGCCCCTGGAAGGACGAATAGCCGAGGACGCCGAAATTCATCACGTCGAGGTCCGCACGGGGGTCCTGCTGTTTCAGGAGCGCTTCGAGGCGGCTGGGGTAGGTTGCATCCTGATTGACGTTCATCCCGAACGTCCACGAATCGCCGATGCACGCGATGCGGACGGCTCCCGGCCGCTTGTCTTTGGTAATCGGTCCACTGCGGAACCCGTCGCCGTTCAGGGCGATCCGCCACACCGGGTTGCCGCGAAACGCCTGGGGCAGCCACGGGGAGAATCTTCGCAGCAGCGCCATGCGATCCGCATCGCTCCACACGGGGGCGAAGATATCGACATATGCGCGTCTGGCGCCGGGGATGTTTTTCCAGATGAGCGCGTCATCCGGCCGGAGGATCAGCAGGTTGTCAAGCCACGGCGGAATCGGGCCGTAGTCGTCCCCGACGGTGTAAGGAAGCGGTACGTACCGGACAAGAGCGTTTCGGCCGAAGTACGCGGCTCGCAGCACCAGCTCCATCAACACGAAGAACACGATCGTTGTCGCGAGGCTTTTTCCGACGCCGCGAAGAAACCCCATAGCTTGAGGCTATTCTACGCGACCAAACGACGCGACCTCTAGCCGGGCGTTGCAAACGTCCGACGTTCTGCGTTCTGCGTTCTGCGTTTTTATGTTCGTCAGCGGCCTACCGGCCGGCTGTGACGAGACGCAGCGGGCCGGCCCCGGCACGCTTGTCGCCGTTTGGATGCTGCCCCAGGGATGCGCTCTCGTGGCGCCTGGCGTGCGCCACCGCGCCCGCGATGTGCGGAGCGATCATCTCCATGAGCCGGCATTGGCCGTCCGAGAACGCCCTCGGCCGCGACGCGTACAGCGTGAGCACACCCACGAGCACATTGCCGCTGACGAGCGGCACCCCCAGCGAACTCTGAAGCGACGCTGCCCCTGCGGCCTGCACACCGAGGTCGAGTGCCGGATCGGAGTTGACGATCGGCTGGCGATTCGCGGCCACCCATCCGGAGAGTTTCGAGGCGATCGGAATCGAGAGCCCGCGCACGGCATCGGCCGCTGGGCCCGCCGCGTGAGCGACGGCCAGCATATTCGTCGCCGGATCGAGGATGTACCACGCCATCGTCGACTGTGCCGCACTGTCGCGCAGCAGCGTGGACGCAAGCGCCAGCACGTCTGCCACTGTGTGGTCGCCTGATGCCATGCGCGAGAGGGTCACAAACGCGAGCACATCGTCGGGGATGGCCGGGGCCGACGGCGCGGGCGGCACATCGACGGAAAGGGCCGGCGCTTTGGCGGCGCGGACGATCTGCTGGATCGCGTGCTGCCGCGCCTCGGCGTCTCCCTCGTCCGGCGCAATGCGCGGCTGAACGGCAATGAATGTGTCGACCACGTGCGGGTCGTACATCTTTCCGCTGCGCTCACGAAGAATGTCGAACGCCTGCGCCGACGTCATGGCCGCACGGTATGGCCGATCCGATGTCAGCGCATCGAAACAATCCACCACTGACAGAATCCGCGCGCCGATGGGAATGTCCTCGCCGGATACACCCCTTGGATAGCCGCTGCCGTCCCAGCTCTCGTGGTGACACCTGACGATCGGTACGACCGGGTACGGAAATTCCACGAGCGACAGGATGTCTGCGCCGACATCCACGTGAAGCTTCATCTGTTCGAATTCCGATTCGCTGAGCTTGCCGGGCTTGTTGAGGATGTGTTCCGGGACCGCCAGTTTCCCCGTGTCGTGCAGCAGCGCGGCGGCCTCGATGGCCTTGAGCACCGGTTCGTCGATGACGCCGAGTTCCCTCGCCAGCCCCATGGCGTACGCCTGCACGCGGCGCACATGATTGTGCGTCACGTCGTCCTTGGCGTCGATCGCCATGGCCAGCGTTTCTACGGTGGAAAGGTACAGATGATCCATATCGCCCAGGTGTCGCTGGGCATCCTCGAGCCTGCCGAAAGACGTGCTGAGCGTCAGGTGGAACACGATCAGGAGCGGGAGCACCATGGCCGCGGCGATGAGGCTGACCTGCTGGACCAGCACGACGACACAGAATGCAACCGACGCGGCTGCCAGGTAGCTGAGTGACAGCCAGAGGAAATGCTGTCTCCAGATCCGAAACGGCGCCTGCCTTGTGTCGAGACCGATCGCCACGGACATCAGCCCGGTATTGACGAGAAAGTACGTCGCCGTCATCACGAGCAGCGGCCCGATGAGCTGCACGACCGGCGTTGGCGCCTGAGCGAGCGGTTGAATTCGGGCGTACGCGTAAAACGCGTGCGACGCCAGCCACATCACGAGCGCCGGCGCGGCCGTATTGAAGGCGATGCGCTCGGCGTTGTGCCCCCTTCTCATCGACACGACGCTGGTGTTGAGCACCACGGCCATCGTCGCCGCCTCGGGACCGAAGAAGAGTGCGGCCGTGATGAAGAACGTGTCGGTCACCGAGATGTTCGCCGACAACGACGCAATCTTCATCGTGAAGTTGCCCGTCAGCAGCGCGAGCGCCGCGATACCCAGCCAGACGAACGGGTGCGGGATTCGCAACAGGGCGGGAATCGACCACAGAATGGCGCACACGCCGATCGCGATCACCGACCGGACATACAGGGGAAGTGCCGGCGAAGGGACATGTGTCTCGGCGCCGGTGCTTCGGGCGGGGCGGCAAGCCGCGGGTCGCGTCATCGTCAGCGCGGATCGGGATCGGTGACGACGGAGTCGCCCCACAGGATGATGTAGTCGTCCGTCGTGTCGGAATCGCCCCATAGGATGATCTGCCCTTCCGGATCGTAGACAGTGTCGCCCCACAGGATGATGTCGTCGCTCGCCGCCCACGTGGAGACCTGGCCCCAAATCAGATGGTTCGGCGGAATGACCGACAGCGGATTCTTCAGGCCGAGGAGGTTCAGATCTCCCCAGTGAAGCAGCGAGGGCGTGAGGAATGCCGCGATGGAATCGACGATGCCCAGCAGGCGCAGCCCCTGACCCTGATACAGCCGCGTGGTCAACGTGCCTGTGTCCCAGAAGGACGCGCCGCCCGGGCCGCCAATCGTCCCGAGCAGGCCGGACAGCACATTACCCAGCAAACCGCCGCTCCCCGCGATCTGCCGCGACGCCCAGAAATTCACGCTCCCGGCGCCCCCGGCCATCAGTCCATCGTCCGGCAGATACGTCGAACCGGCCTGCAGGGCCAGCTTGACCTGCGCCGGGGTCAGAGAGGGGTTTCCCTGCAGCAGCAATGCGACGGCGCCGCTCACCATGGGCGTCGCCATGCTGGTGCCGCTCATCTTCATGTAGGCGTTCGTTCCGCTGCCGGCCACGTGCAAGGCTGAAAAATTCGTCGACAGGTACGATCGTGACGCCTCGAGCGAGACGATTTTGTTGCCTGGCGCGACCACGTCGGGCTTTACGGCGAGCTCGTAGCGCGTCGGCCCCCGCGAGCTGTAGGTCGTGACGGAATCGTCCGACCGGCCCGGCGTCTGCCATGTGTTGAGCGCGCCGACCGTCAGGGCGAACGGCGAGTTGCCCGGCGACGCGATGCTTCCGAGGACGGTCTGCCCCGTCATGGCCTTCCCGGAATTCCCCGCGGCCGCGACAACGACGATGCCCAGCGATGTTGCCTTTTCGACTTCCTCGCACAGCGGATCAGTGACCGAAGGTTCGGTGACAGGATGTCCAAGCGACAGGTTGATCACGCGGATGTTGTAGCGCGCGCGGTTGGCGATGGCCCATTCCATGCCGGCGATCACATCGCTCGTCGACCCGCTGCCATCGGGACCGAGCACGCGGACGTTGATGATGTTCGCATCGGGCGCGATGCCGCCCGCGTAGAGGTTCGTCACGGACGTCGGAGCCCCGCCGATGATCCCCGCAACATGCGTCCCGTGGCCGAACTCGTCGGTCGTTCCGTTCGCGCCACTGACGAAGTTGACGCTGGCGACTACGTTCTTGAGCGCGACGTGGCTCGAAATGCCGGAGTCGAGCACGGCGACGCCGATCCCCTTGCCGGTCACGGCGGGATAGGCCCCGACAAGGCCAAGCAGGCCCTTGGTGCCGGTGCGAACCTGCGTGGCGCCCGTGGATGTGTTCGACACCGTCAGCATCAGCCGGACGCGTGAGTCCGGCGAGATGTGATCGACGAGAGTATCGCTCGCCAGGTCGGTCAGCTCTGCGCTGTTGACGGACAGAACCGCGCCCCCGTCACCCAGCTGACGGATGACGGATAGATGATGGCGGGCGGCAATCGCCTGAATTTCGTCGGGGGTGCCGTGCAGGATCACCCGCTTGCGTTGCGTCGTCTGATGGACTTCGTGAGCGAGAAGATCCACGGACAGGCGCGCTCGATGTGCACCTTGGGCGCGGAAGCCGAACGCGGAACCAAAAACGAGACAGACGAGGACGCCGACGATACGCCGGGACCACAGTCGGTGAACTGAATGAATGGTCATCATGTGACTCGAGAGACGGATTAAGGACTCCAATGTCTCAATAGCAATGGCGTTGCCATACGGATGGGTTCATACGTTGTCGAGCTAAGTTGTGCGGCAAAAAGACTTCGCCGCATTGTTTCCACAGCGATACAAGAACCGCGAAAGACGCGGAATGGATCACGGGGGAGCGACGAGCCGCTCGGCGATTCGACTAATTAGTTGGACGCAGAGAGGTTAGGCGCTCGTGTGCTGTTTCCAGGCACCGTGCTCATTCTTGGTGATTCGCGGAGCTATTTGAGTGAGATCCCGGCGGCAACGATGAACAGGTGCTGCTGCGGGCTTCCAGGCTGCGGAGGGATGGGCGTGCCGGGCTGAATGTCGTAGAAACGGGCGTCGAGGCTGAATGCCAGGTGGGTCTTGATGAACCAGCGGGCACCGCCGCCATAATTGACCGTCCCTAACGGCTCCACGTCCGCGGCGCTCGGTACGAGCCCGGTTTCATGGAGCGCCCACACCGAGCGGCCGATTCCGCCGCTCAAATAGCTCCAGCCGTGACCGGTGCCGAAGTTGAAGGACAGCTGCGGTGATGCAGTCACCACCCGCTCGACCATGGGAACGACACCGGTCGAACCCTCGGCCGGCGTGCTGGTTGCGCGAGCCACCATCAATTCGCCGCCGATGCCCACGGTGAGGGCCTTCCAGTGCAGGAAGTAGTAATGCGCGCCGAGT
>Ga0136846_1215481_pt1 | contig 11192 bp, 14 predicted proteins | sample HopSoiMetagenom2_FD_96841 | JGI IMG/M metagenome (GOLD analysis project Ga0136846, IMG submission 96841) | Grasslands soil microbial communities from Hopland, California, USA - 2 Assembly 2016 (version 4) | ecosystem: Environmental > Terrestrial > Soil > Grasslands | place: USA: Hopland... | reverse complement strand
GTCACGAAGACGCTGAGCTCACCCGTGCGCGTGGTGCCAACGGTGCCGGTCGCGCCGACGATGTCGCCAAGGTCGACCTCCTCGAACAGCGTGAAGTCGGCGGGCGCCAGCTTCGCGGCGTTGACCACGATCTGTAGATCGCCGTCGCGGTCACGGAGCGTCGCGAACACGAGCTTGCCCATGTCTCGCTTCAGCACGACGCGGCCGGCGATCGTCACCACGTCGTCGGTCTGCGTGTCGGGGGCGAGATCCGGGTGCGCCGTGCGGACCTCGCCCGATCGCATCGGCTCGGATACGCCGAGCGCGTCGGCGAGCGTGATCGCGAACGCGCGATCCGGCCCCAACCGCTCGAGGCTCTCGCGCCGTGCGGCGAGCACCTCCGCCTCCCTGCCGGTCGGCTCCTCAGGCATCGACGTTCTTCTCGTAGACGAGGCGGAGGCCCTCGAGGGTCAGCCACGGCTCGTACCGATCGATGGTCCGGGCGTGGGGGATCACGACGGGCGCCAGACCACCGGTCGCTATCACGGTGGCGTCGGCTGCGCCAAGCTCGGCCCGGATGCGTTCGACGATGCCGTCGACCTCTCCGGCGGTGCCGTAGATCAGTCCCGACTGGATGGCCTCGACGGTCGAGCGGCCGACCGGCGAGCGCGGCGGCTGCAGGTCGACGCGGGTGAGGCGCGCGGTTCGCCCCACGAGCGCCGCGGCGCTGATCTGAAGACCCGGGGCGATCACGCCGCCGAGGAACTCGCCGCTTTCCGAGATGACATCGAAGTTGGTGCTCGTGCCGAAATCGACCACGATGGCGGGACCACCGAACGTGGTGAACGCCGCGAGGGTGTTCACCACTCTGTCTGCACCGACCTCGCGTGGGTTGTCCGTGACGACCGATACACCGGTCTTCATGCCGGGGCCGACGATCACGGGTTCGTGCGAGAGATAGCCCGCCGCCATCTCTCGGAACTGGCCGGTCACGTCGGGCACCACGCTTGCGATGCAGAGACCGGTGATGTCGTTGCGGAGGTCGAGATCGCGATGCTCGAGAAGTCCGGCAAGGAGCAGCGCCAGCTCGTCGGACGTTCGTTCGGGACGCGTCGATGAGCGCCATGTGTGCCGCAGCTCGGCTCCCTCGAACACACCGATCACGATCTCGGTGTTGCCGACGTCGGCCGTGAGCAGCACGGTTATCCCTCGATCCGGTCTTCGATCGCCTGGTCGATCTCCATGCGGAAGGACGGCCCATCGTGGCCGACGGCGGCCGGGGCCGACAACCGCGCGGCGTAGACATCGATCGCATCGCCCGCCTCGGGCTCGACCGCGCCGCTCGCCACGGCACTGCAACGAACCACCCACGTCAGGGCGAGTGGCGCGGCACCACGGATCGCGGCGCTCGGGCCGCCGAGCTCGAGCACGGCCGTGCCTGCGGTGACGACGTCGCCGTCGGCGACGAGCGGCCGAGTCCGCACCCCGACGCGGCCCATGATCTCTCGCACCACCGGCGTCCCGGCGTACACACCGTCCGTCGTCGCGGTGATCCTCGCGAGCCCAACCGACTGGTCATCGGCGTCGACCTCGATGGCGACGAGACCCGGCATCACCGCGGCGGCGATCGCCGCGCGGTCCGGCGCTGCGGCGCTCACCCGGCCGGCTCCGGCAGCGCCACGTTGTCGATCAGGCGCGCGCTCGGGAACCGCGCGGCGACGATGGCGCGCGAGGGCCCGTCCAGCACGCCGACGGGCTCGAACGTCTCGTCGTCGACCACGGCCGCGTAGTCCAGGCGGGCGAGCGGTGTCGCTCCGATCTCGCGGGCCATGACCGCAACGAGGCTGTTCGCGTCGCGTTCGCCGGCGCGCGCACGTTCCGCCGCCTCGGTCAGCGCCAGGAACAGGCAGGCCGCCTGCTCCCGTTCCTCGCGGCCGAGCGCGGCGTTGCGCGACGAGCGCGCGAGGCCGTCCGGCTCGCGCTGCGTCGGACAGCCGACGATCGTCACGCGGAGGTCGGGCTCCTGCTCGATCATCCGGCGCACGAGGAACAGCTGCTGCGCGTCCTTCTCACCGAAGAACGCGGTGCACGGCCCCGCGATGTCGAGCACCCGGTGCACGACCAGCAGGACGCCCGCGAAATGCCCCGGCCGCGCCGCGCCCTCGTAGAGGTCGCCGACCTCGCCCGGGTCGGGATGCGCAAGCTCCACGCCGAGGGGGTAGACCTCGTCCACCGGCGGCGCCCATACGAGGTCGACCCCCTCCGCCTCGCACAGCGCAAGATCGCTGGCCTCGTCGCGCGGATAGCGCGCGAGATCGTCGGGATCGCCGAACTGCATCGGATTGACGAAGATCGACACTGCGACGCGGTCGGTCTCGGTGCGTGCGGCCCGCAAAAGCGCGCGGTGGCCGTCGTGGAGCGCGCCCATCGTCGGGACGAACCCGATCGTCGAGCCCCCGGCGCGCGCAGCGTCCGTCGCCTCGCGGAACGTGGCCGCCTCGCGCATCACCTCCATCGGTCCAGGACCTCCTCGACCGCGCGCCGGCGTTCTTCGGGCAGACGCTCACCGGCGACGTCCATCGCTGCCCCGCACAGCGTGACGTACGCCGGAACGAGCCCGGGCGCAGCGACCGCGACCGCGTCGAGGTTCCGCTCGATGGTGCCCGCGTCGCCGCGGACCGCAGGCCCCGTCAACGCATGCTGGGGTCCCAGCCGGCGAACGTTCGCAAGCGTTGCAGCTTGGAGCGGATGCATCGCGTCGGCGGCGCTGGGCACTCCGGCGGCCTCGAACAGCGCGAGCGCCGCTCCCGACACTGCGACGAGATAGTTCGACGCGAACACGGCGGCGGCGTGGTACAGCGGCCGGTCCTCGTCGGCGAGCGAGAACGGCCGACCTCCGAGGTCGCGCGCCAGCCCTTCGCCGACCGCGGATCCGTCGTCGTCGCGCGCGGTCACAGCGATCGCTGCATCCGGCAACGCCTCGATCGCCCCCGCGACGTCCGGAAAGGTCTGCAGCGGGTGCAGCGCGAGAGCGCGGACGCGAGCTCGTTCCAGCGGCTCGAACACGTCGAGGCCGACGGCACCCGACAGGTGGAGCGCCCACGTGCCCGCGTCGATCCGCCCGGCGAGCGTGGCGACGACGTCGGGCAGCGCATCGTCAGGGACACCCAGCACGACAACCTCTGCACCGATGGCCACGTCGTCGATCGCGACGACGTCGACGCCCGGCAGCCACCGCGCGGCTCGCTCCCGCGTCGCATCGCGCCCCGCAACCGCCGTGATGGTATGGCCGGCTCCGAGCCACCGGACCGCGACGGCGGTCCCGACCGTGCCCGCGCCGACTATCGCGATCCTCAAGGCGTCACCGACGGCGAGTATGGCAACGAGAGCACCCAGAGCAACGGCCCGGAGGGCTGCGGCGCGCCGGCCGGCGGCGCCATCGCATCGCTCAACGCGCCGTCACGGGCGAACCGGACGACCCCATCCGCCACAAGGAACAGGTCGTTCGTCGACGTGATCGACGCGGATACGGCGTTGTTGGACGTGCGGAAGACGAGCGACGGTGCGCCGGGTTGCGGGCGGGGACCCACGGTGATCGCGAAGACGCCGTGAACGCCGCCGATCGATCCGACGACGTACGCGACGTTGCCGTCGGTGCTCCAGGCGAGCAGCCGGGTCGCCCGGAACGGCTGGCCGTGCAAGCCGATCATCGTGGGGCGTGTCGCCCCGGGGCTGGGGTAGAACATCCCCGTTTCGCCGTCGGTGTCCAGGACCAGGAAGTCGCCGTTGGTCGAAACCCCGAGCGGCTCGTAGCCGCGAAGGATCGCCGTGAGGCGATGAGCGCTCACGCGGTCGATCGAGACGCCGCCCGCTCGAACGATCACGTACGGGGAGAACGAGTCACGCATGAGCCCGATCCGCCGGCCGCACACCGATCGGTCGAGCGACGTCGCCGAGATGCGCGCAACGAGCGAGACGGTGCGGACCTGCATCTGTTCGCGGCACCCGGCGAGCGGGGCGGAGCGCAGCAAGGTGACGAACGCCCCACCGTCCGACCAGGCGACGAACTCGCCCTTGCCGAGCTCCACCGGATCTGCAGACGCGGCAGCGCTCCGCAACACCGAGGCGGCCGACGTGCCGGCGCCCGCGGGGGTCGTCAGGCCGATCCAGGAGTCCTGCACCGCGTACGTCGACACGAGCGCGGTAGGCGCCGCGCGGATCTCGGGGCCGGGTTGGATCGTCCCGGCCGCGAGATCCCAGACCCAGAGCCGCTCGTGGTCCTCATCGGGGGCTGCATAGACGAGATATCCCTCGAACCCCGTCGCGGGCGGCGGTGGCGGCGCCTTCGAGGGCGTGAAGAACTCGATCGTGACGAACGCCGCCGCGGCAAGGACGACGACCAGCACGGTCGCGATCCATCCGCGCCATCGGCGCTCGGACCCGTTTGGTTCGGAGCCGGACGCTTCGAACGGTACGTTCTTCGACGTCGCGTCGCCGCGCGCGTACAGCGGTGCGCCGCATCGCGGACACGTGGAGGACGACGTCGTGCCCGTCCAGTCGCAGCGGAGGCACACCGTTGCCGCCATCGGCTAGTCCGATCAGACGGCGACGGCGAGCGGCGGCGCGTACGGCCGCGCGTCGCCCGTCGGCGCAGGGAGATCCACGAGCCGCCTCCCGTCGGGCAGTCGTGGATCCGGGTCGAGATCGAGCAATGGCAGCACCACGAACGCACGCTCGTGCAGACGCGGGTGCGGGATGGTCACCGTGGGGTCGTCCGAGCGAAGGTCGCCCCACAGCAGCACGTCGATATCGATCGTCCGCGGGCCCCACCGAACGTCGCGCACGCGCCCGAGCTCCGCCTCGACCGCGTTGGCGGCCGCCAAGACGTCGGCGGGCTCCATCCGACCTGGGTCGATCTCGACGACGACGTTCAGGAACTCCGGTTGGCCGCAAGGTCCGCCGACCGGCGCGGTCGCCCAGACGCGCGAAGACGCGGTGGTACGCACGCCGCGCGTCGCGAGCAGGTCGACGGCGCGCTGCAGGGCCGCGAGCCGGTCACCGAGGTTGGCGCCGAGCCCGAGGAAGATCCGCGACACGCCTCACTCCGGACGTGTCACGGCCGCCGCGACGCCATCGATCCCGAGACGCGTGGCGGCGTTCGGCTTGTGCACGACGACGGTCGCGCGGCCGATCGGATCGAACTCCAGACATGCGTCGGCGATCGACGCCGCCATCGCTTCGATCAGGTCGAACGACCCCTCCTCGATCACCGCACGCACACGTTCCGAGATCCCGCGATAGTCCGCCGTCGCGTCGATCCGGTCACCCGTCACCTCGACGTCGAGGTCGAGGTCCACGACGAACGGCTGCGGCTCGTCCTTCTCGCCGGGTCGCGCGCCGTGATGGCCCTCCGCCCGGATGCCCGAAAGGAACAGCCTCGCCCTCATGCGTTCGGTCCCACCTCCTGATCCTCTGCGACCACCGGCTCGGCGTCGTCTTCCTCGTCCATCCCGAGGCGATGGTCCTCGAGCGGGACGAGCACAGGACCCGGCGGCCGATGGCCGTGCGGGAGCCTGAGGTAGTTGGCTCGCAAGTACTCAGCGATGATGGGAAAGATGGTCTCCGGCGCCTCGTCGGGAAGGAAGTGTCCGCACCCGGGGACCAGCCCAAGGGCCGAGGACGGGATCGCGGCGTTCAGCCGTTCGGCGACGTCGACGGTATGGAAGGGATCGTCCTCGCCCCAGAGGATCAACGTCGGCAGCGCCCAGTTCGCCATCGAACGCTCCAGCTGCTTCAGGCCGATACCGTCGAGCGCACGCGCGAACCGGAACAGCCCGTCGACCGGCGCCGGCGGCGTCCACGGGGCGAGGTAGGCCTGGACGTCGTCGTCGGTCAGCTGATCCTCGACGGTCCCGAGGCGAAGCGCCGAGCGCACGACGAGGTCGGCGGACTCGTGCGTCTCCCGTTCGGCCGGCAGCACCTGGATCTCGCCGATCGCCTCGGTCGGCCACCGGTCGAACGCGATCGTGTCGATCAAGATCAGCGTCTCGACGTCATCACGCCGCTCGACGAGCAGCTGCGCGACGCCTCCGCCGGTCGAGTGCCCGACGAGCGCCACGCGATCGAGGCCGAGGTGCGTGAGGAGCTCCGACATGTAGGCGGCCTGGGCGCGGATGCCGAGCGGCGCGCCGGCGGGCTTGTCGGAAACGCCGAGGCCCAAGAGGTCGGGCGCGATCACGCGATGGCGCGATGCGAGCGCGGGACGCAAGCCGCGCCAGAGGTAGGACGACAACGGAAACCCGTGCAGGAGCACGACCGCGGGACCGCTGCCCTCATCGTGGTAGGCGATGTCGCCGCCGGACGCCTCGAACCGGTTCACGCCGAGCCCCGCGAGATCGCGTCCGCGACGCGGAGCGCGCGCACGGTCTCGCCGACGTCGTGGACCCGGACGATGTCGGCGCCGCTCGCCGCCGCGAGGATCGCGGCGGCGAGCGATCCCTCGAGCCGGTCCCGCGGTTCGTCGGCGCCCGTGAGGGCGCCGACGAACCGCTTGCGCGAGGCCCCGACCATCACCGCCGCATCGAGATCGCGCAACACGCCGATCGACCGGAGCAACTGCAGGTTGTGCTCGACGTTCTTGCCGAACCCGATCCCCGGGTCGACGCAGAGCCGGTCGGCGCCGATGCCGGCAAAGATCGCCGCCTCGACGCGTTCCCTGAGGTAGTCGTGTACCTCGGAGACGACGTCGTCGTACAGCGGCGCATCCTGCATCGTCCCGGGCTCGCCGCGCATGTGCATCAGTACGAGGCCGGCGCCGGCCTTGACGACCACGGGCAGCATCGCGACGTCCGCACCACCCGAGACATCGTTCACGATCGTGGCGCCCGCCGTGAGAGCGTCGGTCGCGACCGCCGCATGGCGCGTGTCGACACTGACCGCGACGTCGCGCCGCGCGGCGCATAGCGCCTCGATCACGGGCAGCACCCGCCGGCGCTCTTCCGCGGCGGGAACCGGCTCGGCGCCGGGGCGCGTGGACTCGCCGCCGATGTCGATGATGTCCGCGCCTTCGTCAGCGAGCCGGGCACCGTGCGTGACGGCGCTTGCCGCGTCGTCGAAGAGCCCGCCGTCGCTGAACGAGTCGGGCGTGACGTTGACGATACCCATCACGAGCGTGCGCTCCCCGAGTTGCAGGGCGCGGTCGCCGCAACGCCAGATCCGGCCGGTCACGCCGCCATCGTAGTGAGGAGCGACCGTGGCGACCGAGCCACGGTCCGAACCGGCCCAGCTCAGCGCATGCGGATGTGCTGCATGGCTTCCTGACGCGTCCGCGCATCTTTGCGGAACAGCCCGCGGATCGCCGACGTGACGGTCACCGCGCCCGGCTTCTTGATGCCGCGCATCGTCATACACAGGTGTTCGGCCTCGATCACCACGAACACGCCGCGCGGGCTCAGCGCCTGCTCGATCGACTCGGCGATCTCGGTAGTCAGCCGCTCCTGGACCTGCGGCTTCTTCGCGAGGGTGTCGACGACGCGGGCGATCTTCGACAGCCCGGTGATCTGCTGGGATTTGTTGGGGATGTACGCGACGTGCGCCTTGCCGTTGAACGGGATCAGATGGTGTTCGCACATCGAGTACAGCGGGATATCTCGCACCATGATCATCTCGTCGAAGTCGGCGCCCTCGACGACGGTGACGATCTGCGAGGCGTCGACGCCGATACCGCCGAAGATCTCGCCGTACATCCGTGCGACACGCGCGGGTGTCTCACGCAGTCCGCCGCGGCCCGGATCTTCACCGATCCCGCGCAGGATCATACGGACGCCCTCTTCGATCGCGGCTGCGTCGAACCGGTCGTTCACGGGCGCGATGCTACCGCGGGCCGAGGCCTGCGAGGTCATCAACGGATGCCGGAGTCGAGCTCCAGGTCGAGCTGCTGCATCGTGCTCTCGACCGTCACGGTCACAGGTCGCGCCGTCGGCGGACCTCCTGCCTCGACGACCGGCGTCACGGTGTAGGTGCCGGGCACGAGTGCGAGCTGATATGAGCCGTCGGAGCCTGTGGTCGTGTCGTGCACGGCGCCGTCCGACGACGTCGCGCGCACCGTCCCCGTCCAGATGCTCGGCGCGCATGGAGACCCTGCTTGCTCGACCGGACACGTCGGCCCGACCGTGACGCGGCCCTCGATGCCTCCGGTCGGACGGCCGGCAGGGGACCCGCACGCGGCGCACACCGTCAGCACCAGGACGATCGCCGCGCGACGCATGCGACTCTGACGGTAGCGACCCGGACAGCGGTTCCCGATCAGCTCGCGTACGCTGACGGCTTCAGCTTGCCGATGAACGGCAGGTTCCGGTACTTCTCCGCGTAGTCGAGGCCGTAGCCGACGACGAACTCGTTCGGGATATCGAACCCGACGTAGCGCAGATCGAGGTCGACCTCCTGGATGCCCTCCTTGCGCAGGAGCGCGGCGACCTCGAGCGTCGCAGGCTTGCGGCCGGCGAGGTTCTTCAGCAGGTACTTGAGCGTCAGGCCGGAGTCGACGATGTCTTCGACGACCAGCACGTCGCGGTCGCGCAGATCGTGATCGAGGTCCTTGAGGATGCGCACGACACCGGAGGTCTTCGTCGCTGCGCCGTAGGACGACACCGCCATGAAGTCGAATTGCAGCGGCAGGTCGATATGCCGGGCGAGGTCCGCCATCACGACGAACGCGCCCTTCAACACGCCGACGAGGAGCAGGCTGCGGTCCCGGTAATCGGCCGTGATCTTCGCGCCCATCTCGGCGAGCTTGTCCTCGATGGCGGTCTCGGGGATCAGGACCTGCTCGATGTCGTCGGCGAACGCATCCATGCGAGGGGCGGAGTCTACTCGTCGCCTTGGTCGCCGGCTCGGTCGTCGCTTCCGATTTCGCGGTCGGCACGCGTCACGACGACGTGCGTTCGGTCGCGCCTGGCAACTCTCCCGTCGGGAAGGTCACGCGTCCGGCCCGGCCGACCGTGCGCGAGGTCGAGCACCGCGTCGATGCCCGCTTTGGTCCACGGCGCCGGCGCATCGACGCTCAAGACCCGATACGCGGCGAAACGGATCACGCGCGCAGCGACCGGCTCCGACAACGCCACCAAGCGGCCGGCGTCGAAGCGGACGGCGTCGTCCGTCTCCTCGACGAGCTCGCTGTCGAGCAACACCGTCCGTTCCCACAGCTCGTCGCGGTCTCTCCGGATGGTGTCCGCCGTGCGCGCGATCGGGCCGATCACGCCGCGTCCCGTCACGCGCTCGAGCATCGGCAGGACGTCGTGGCGGATCGCCGCACGCAGGTATCGCCGGTCCGCATTCATCGGGTCGCGATGCGGGCGCAGATGCAACGCCCTGCAGAACGCCTCCGTGTCGGCGCGGGTGACGTCGAGCAACGGCTGGATGATGCGGTCACCCCGCCCCCCCGGCTCGATCCCAGCCATGCCCTCGATCCCCGTCCCGCGGACGAGGTTCAGCAAGACCGTCTCAGCCTGGTCGTCCCGGGTGTGCCCTTCGGCCGTCCGATCGGCGCCGGCCGCTCTCCGAACCTGATCGGCCGCGCTCGACCGCCGGGCTGTCGCCCACGCCTCAACCGACTCACCTTTCGCCGGCGAACCCTCGGCCGTTCTGACGTGTGTCTGCACGTCCAGCCGCTCGGCGAGCCGGCGCACGTATGCGACATCCGACCCGCTGTCGTCGCGGAGCCGGTGGTCGAAGTGGAACACCGCGAGGCGGATCCGGAAGAGCCTGCGCAGCTGGTGCAACGCGTACAGCAGACACACGCTGTCGGGGCCGCCGGACACAGCGACCAACACCAGGTCGCCGGGCGACACGAGCTCGTGAGCGCGCATCGTCGACGTGACCTGGGTGAGCACTCGGGCGACCGCCGGCGGCCGGCGCGCCACCGGTCAGCCCACGACGCGGGCGATCCAGCGGTCGGGCTCTTCGATCTCGCCCGGCCGCGGCATGTTCCCCGGCTCGGACCACACAAGATTGAACCCCGGCATCCCGATCCGCTCGACGACCTGCGCGACGAAGCGCTCGCCGGCGTCGTACTGGGCGACCTTCTGGTCGAACCCGATCGCGCGTTGCACGCGCTTCTCCAGCCCGCCGACGGCGCGACGCCGCGACAGCGCCGCCTGGAGCGCGGGCAGATCGCCGACGACATCCTTCGCCACGACGTTCATCACGTAGGACGCGTGTCCCTCGAGCAGCGACATCATCGCCTGCGTCCGATGGAAGAGCTCGCGCTGTTCGGGCGTGAGCAGGCGGAGGATCCCGCCCGGCGCGTTGCCACCGGGACGGAGCTCCTCGATCGCTCGCCCGAGCTGCTCCATGAGCTCCTTGGTCTCAAGTGACACGCTTCGCAGGTACGCATCGACCATCCGCATCAGCTCGGCGCGGAGCCATGGCGCGCCGGAGAACTGCACGCGGTGCGTGACCTCGTGGATCGCGACCCACAGCCGGAAGTCTTCGGGCGACAGGGAGAACGCGCGCTCGACGTCGACGAGGTTCGGACCGATGAAGTAGATCAGCCCGTCATCGTCGGGCGGCAGGAACATGTCGACCTGCCCCAGGACGCGGCGGGACACGTAGCCGAGCAGCGCACCCACCTGCATACCCAAGGCCTTGCGCGCGACCGTGTGCTTCTCGCCTTGCGTCGTGGGGCGCCGTTCGGAGATCCGTCGGGCGAGCGGCTCGATCGCCCGCTGCAAACCCTTCAGGTTCTGCCGTGTCCAATCGCCGCGACCCATGACCCAGGCGCGGGATCGGAACCCGCCGACGGTGATGCCGGTGCACTCGGCGACGAGTGATTCGGCACGCTCGACGTGGCCGGTGAGTTGCTCGCGCATCGCCGTGCGCTCCGCGTGCGACACCTTCGGACCGGATCCCGAGATCGATCGAGCGGTGCGGACGGCAGCGTCCCAGTCCGCCAGCCGGGCCGCATGCGACCCGAGCGACCAGTCGAGCTCGACGGCCGGGTCGGGGGGCACCTCGCCGCGCCTAGCCTTCGGCCTTCTTGCGTGCGGCGATCATCGCGGTGCGCTTCGCCTTGCCCTCCGCGATCCGCCGGTCGGTGCCGGCGTCGAGCAGCTCCTGCAACGTCTGTTCGTAGACCCCTTGATCCATCGTGACCTCGACGCGTTCGGCGGGCGCCGCTGCGGCGGGCGCGGGCGACGAGGACGCGGCGGCGGGCG
>Ga0136846_1236609_pt1 | contig 11194 bp, 7 predicted proteins | sample HopSoiMetagenom2_FD_96841 | JGI IMG/M metagenome (GOLD analysis project Ga0136846, IMG submission 96841) | Grasslands soil microbial communities from Hopland, California, USA - 2 Assembly 2016 (version 4) | ecosystem: Environmental > Terrestrial > Soil > Grasslands | place: USA: Hopland... | reverse complement strand
TGTATATATATTCAATAGCATTCTCTTTGAAAAGCCAAATCTGCAGAAAAATGAGATCAATCTGCTTCAGCACTTCAAGGGTTGGATAATCAAAACGCCACAGTCGGTGTTTAACCCCAGAGAAGCCACCCTGATGGATTTCCGCACAAGCCAGCAGCATGGAACCAGCTTTGTGTACATAATGCCATTTGCATCCAATATGGCATTGGTTGAGTATACCTTGTTTACTTCAACCCTTTTATATCCCAATCAGTATGATGAAGCGTTACGCCAGTATATTAAGGATTATGTTTTTAAAGGGCCATACAAAATTGATGAGGAGGAATTTGGTACTATTCCAATGACCAATTATCGTTTTCAGATTCGGAAAAATAATATCATTAATATTGGTACGGCTGGCGGACAAACCAAGGCGTCCAGCGGATACACTTTCCAATTTATTCAAAAGCATTCAGCTTCTATTGTAAATCTGCTGAAGAAGACAGAAAAGCCCTTTGATGAAAATGCAGATATGCCAAAGCGGTTTCATTTTTATGATACCATCCTGCTAAATATCCTTCAACGGAAAACCTATCCTGGAAAAGACATATTTGTTGATCTGTTTAAAAAGAATAAACCCCATGCTGTACTGAGATTCCTTGATAATGAGAGTTCATTAAAAAGTGAATTTAAGATCATCTCTTCCCTTCCCAAATGGCCTTTTCTCAAAGCTGCCATCAACTCTGCCGTTTTGAAGAGGCAAAGCAAGAGCCCTGCTAAATAACCATATTACTTACTGGTCCGGGTCAAGTGACATGAACTCCCTTTTTACAGCTTTCAGCATACTGAACAACTGGGCTACCTGTATGAGCAACATTACAACCAGTGCAAGTAATACATACCAGGGAAGCTTCACTTTATCAAGGTTAGTTAGATTCTGAAATTTCCTGAGATACCAGCCGGAGAGTGCTCCTCCAAAAGCAACACCCACCAGGAGGAAAGAAATAAGGGAATAGACCACTTTCATAAACATGATACGCATGGTGGAATAGCCTACTTTGAAGTTTTCGAAAATGGCAGCAGGAATTATGAGAATTAGGGTTATCCAGCTCCAGTTGCTGCGGAACCATCCATCACTTAAAGCGAAATTTAATGTTAGTATTAGCACTATTGAGAGAAGTCCCCAGGGGAACAGCAAAAAGGTGGAGGGTTTACCGAGCTTAGGTGTTGGCATGGTAGAAAGTTTAAAGGAAGATAGGGCAAAATCCCGATTATTTTTTTAGTGTGGCCTGGATATACTCAGTGACGTCAATAAAGGGCGCAACCCAGATCTCTTTTTCATGCTTCTTGAGGAACAATAGCAATTTCCTGTGTGCTTCAAGCGATACATTCAAAGAATGCTCACCGCCAACCCCGTGAAAAAGAAATACCAGGTAAGTGTTATTTGCCATTGCATATTTTACCTGCTCGATCAACTGCTCTCCTGTTTGTCCAACCACAGAAAAAGCTCCCACATTATATAAGTCGATCTTATTGATTGGAAGGAATTTCTCCTCAACTCCTCTCGCAGAAACAAAGTCCTTCCTGTCAAGGTAAAGCGAATCCCCAATCTTCATATCTCCACACGGATACGCGAATGATCGCTTTATTTTCCCATCCAGCATTTTAAGTATAACATTATTCATTCTCAATTCATCTCTCATGCGTTGTACTGTATAGGTAGAAAGGTCCTGGTCTGGCTTTACCCAATCCCTTCCGGGTATCCTGCCAGTGCATGGATGATAAATGCAGTGATTACCTAATTCATGGCGGTTTGCCCTTGCTACTTTTTTCCAGTCTTCTATTCTGTTATAGAAACCCGGAAAGAAAGTTGACAAATAGAAAGTGCCCCTCAGTTTAAGTGAATCCAGTAGAGGGATCACATTATCCAGGTGAACATTCAGGGCATCATCATACGTAAGGGAAACAGCACATTTTTTATTTTTCCAGGGTAAATTTTTCTGTGCAGAAAGTGTAATCGAAGAGGGTATAAAGGCAGCAAGAAATAATAACTTTTTCATTCTGGCAGGCATTATTTGTTTGCAAGTTTACAGTTTTAAACGGAAAGACATAATTTTAGTACAGACCAAAACCTGCGTCCATGTCTATTCTCCTGATATTAGAGAATATTCTTGTTTTCGGTTCCGCTTTTGGGATCATTCAGGCATTTGTTCTCGCGTTTATGCTATTCTTTTTCAAAAAGGCCGACAGATCCGTTAGTAAATACATGGGGATGTTAATCACCAGGATCTGGCAGATAAACTGGCCATTCCTTCGAAGGACCTGCCATGGCGGAGACCTTAATATCTAAACTGTTTTTTGGTGAATCTTTGATCTGTACCCATGATTGAAATTTCCCGAACTCGGTGAAGAATCCTTAAATTTGCCCGGCCCCGTAAGAAAAATCCTATATGGCATTTTAAAAAAGTTAAACAGTAATATCGATGGGAATTAAGCTTCAAAGGAAAAAGCCGAGAATGATTTGGGGGTCTATGTTGTACAGGTTGTCGAGTATTTTTCCTCTTGGCAATGTAGCCAAACAAAAACTATTCCTGAATCTGGAATGGATGTTTGACAGGTTAGCTCACGAAACCTCATTTAAGAATTTTACTTACGAAAATCATCCGGTCAGGCAATATTCAAAACCATTTATTCTATCGAATATCCGTGAAACAAGCGTTGTTTTGGACTTAGGTTGCGGAGATGGAGAGATCGCTAATTTTATTGCAGAGAAGGCTAAAAAAGTAGTGGGAGTTGACTACAATAAAAAGAGGATTGAAATCGCTCAAAAAAGATGGCAGCGGCCAAATCTTGCGTTTTATAACAGGGAAGCTCTCGAATTTTTGAATAATACCCCGGATAAATTCGATACACTTATTCTCTCACATATTCTCGAGCACCTTGATAATCCCAAAGAATTTCTGGATAAATTCAAAAGCTACTTTCAATATATATTTATTGAACTGCCTGACTTTGAAAAGAGTTATTTAAACTATTACAGAAAAGCTTTAAATGTTAAGTTGATTTATACAGATGATGACCATGTGTCTGAATTTGATAGAGATGAACTTAAGACTCTTGTTACTGACTGTGGAATGGAAGTAATAAAAGAAGAGTATAGATTTGGTTTACTTAAGCTCTGGTGCAAAACGGGAAATTAAGATAGCCGGATTATACGTCGGCCTGGGAAATATTAATTGAACGATAGAGTCGCTTAAACAAAAGGCCGCAGGCTCCGAAGGAGCCGCGGCCATGGCGGATTGTAAACCTCTAGTTATACTTAAAGCACAAGTACTTTATAATAGTATGCCTGCTTATTATCTGACAGCTTCAGTGAATAGGTACCGGCCTTTACATTTCCATCAAGGCTGATATCATAGTATCCTCCGTTTTGTATGGAGAGTTTACCTGATTTGATCACCTGGCCATTAATCAAAATAAGCTGATAATTAAATTCTCCGGAAAGCGTGCCTGTTGCGAGTAGGGTTATTTTGTTATGAGCCGGATTGTTAACCAGCATAAGCCTGTCGTTAGCCTGGGCAGACATAACGGTCGCAATACGTGATAATGACTGTTTCCCGTCCAGATCAACAGAGCGAAGACGATAATAGGCAATGTTTTGAACTGGTTTATTATCTATTAACTGATACGATTCAGTTTTGCCACTGTTACTGCCACTTACATGACCAATGGAATAGAAGGATGTTCCATCATCACTACGTTCAACTACAAAATGACTGAGATTAATCTCTTTTTCGGTTGTCCATTCAATCAGTACATTATTTACATTCTTATTTGCAGTAAAACTGGTGAGTGATAAAGGAAGAACATAAGATCTGCTGCCAAAGGTGAATAAATTGAATGTTGATATTGCGTTGGAGGTGATCGTTCCAGTTGTAGCAGCGTTTCCAACAGCAGTTCCTCCATTATCCACCCAAAGTGTTCCACTCCAGCCGGCTACTGCCAGATCAGGTAGAATATAATTAGGGAAATATACCTTGCTTCTATCCCAGTTCAGTGTAACCTGTGCCGTTCCACCCGATGTTCGTGTAAGTGGCCAGTATTCATAGGGGTCTACTGAACGCAAAGGCAATTGTAACAGGGTAGGATTTGGAGTAATGGCCAAATAGCGTGCATTGAATTCACTGCTTGCGGAAAGATTGCTAATGGCAACAGTTCTTTCCACTGTTCCATTTCCAACAGGGAATATGAAATTGGTTCCACCAAATTTTTTGACCCATCCACTCACATGTGCTGCATCTCCATCACCCATATAAGAGGAGCCAGCTTCATATACCAGGTAATTGGGGGTTGCGGAAGTTGCAATTATGCCCGTAATGAATGTATGGAAGCCGCTAATATTAAGGTTATTATTTAATGTAATGCCAGCAACATTATTGGAAACAAAATTCTGGGTTTTGAATGCCTGCCCCCCGTTAACTGCCTGTGCAGTTGAGCCATTGAGATAAAGGGTTCCTGTACCAACAGCCATTCCTGTTTCATTATTTGTGAGGTTTCCGCGTACGTGGAACTGGCCTTTATTCGTAAAGGTAGCACCAGCATTATTCGTGAAATCACTTCCGGTATATAATATGTCTGAGCTTTGACTTACATACAGGACACCAGTATTGGTTACTGCAGTTTGGGAAAATCCCAATTTGACTGTTAACAGCAGGAAGGCAATTAATATTTTTTTCATAATACACTTCATTGTGTGATAAAACCTTTCATTTTAACATGGCAGATTTTAATTACCTGATCTGGTACCAGTTGGTGCCATCAGATTGGATAGTGATGCTGCTTCCTGCAGGCACTGTGGCAGTATTTACATTCAAAAGGTTCTTATATGTGCTGATGGCTCTTGTTGCTACATTCTGGTTCACGATTGTATAAATCCTGCGGGCATTGCTGGCTGCAGCGCCTGGCAATGTTACAGTAGCCGTCCCTCCGCTTGCAAGTATTACAGTTGAATGAGTACCATCCAGCGTGATATTCGCAGATGTAACTGTAATAGCAGTTGAAGTTGAACCATTCACATCCAGTGTGGATACTGGCGCATTGGTGCTGATACCTACATTTCCATTGCTGAGTACTCTTACCTGTTCTGTTGGAGTTCCTCCTGTTGTAGTAAATAATACAAGGTCTTTGTTGTTAGTTGAATTTCCTATAACAAAATCGCTACCGGTGCTATAGAGATAGGCTGTATTGGCTCCTCCCAGAACTCCGGTAGAAGTATTGCTACCACTATTGATGCCCATATCAATATAATTGGTGGCTTCATTTCCGTTATTGGATGTTGCAACAACATCTGAACTTGCCCCAGTACCGGCATTAATATTCTGAATATTCAATTGAGCATAACTATTGGTATTGCCCTTGCCTACAATTACATTTTGATAATTGGTGTTTCCGGAGGCTCCACCGTCTACCAGTAATTGTTCAGGATAGGTGGCGTTAAATGTTGAAGTCCCAATTCCCAGTTTACCCGCTGCTGTCAACCTCATCCTTTCAGTATTGTTAGTTATGAAAGGAATATCGTGATTGGAGATGGTACCGAATTTTTTGATAGCAGTATATGTATTTCCATCCTGCATCCAGGCATTACCAGCAATATATCCGCTGGCATTCTGCCAGGTTGGTGCTACACCTGCGCCTGATGATACCAATACATCACCTGCTGTTCCACCCAGATTATTAGGCATCAACGCTCCGCTGAAACGAACATTTCCTGTTACATCCAGTTTTTCAGTAGGAGCGGTATTGGCTATACCGATATTACCTGCACTGGTAATGCGCATTCTTTCTGTGTAAGTTCCACCGGTTGTTGTGAAGAAATTCAGGTTTCGTGTATTGCTGCCGTTGCCGATGGCAAAATCATTGCCTGTAGTGTACAGATAAGCCGTATTGGCTCCACCCAATACACCGGTGGTAGTATTGGAACCACTGTTGATACCCATGTCAATGTAATTGACAGTTTCATTACCGTTATTGGCAGTTGCTACCACATCGGCACTGGCACTGGTACCTGCATTGATATTCTGAATATTCAATTGTGCATAGCTGTTGGTGTTTCCTTTGCCAACTATCACGTTTTGATAGCTTCCTCCTGCATTGAGACCGGCATCTACTAATAATTTTTCACGATTGGTGCCAGAGAAGGCCTCTGAACCTATGCCCACAGCAAGATTTGCGTTAGTCATATCCCCAAGTATCAGGGCATTCGCTGCGGTTACATCAGTATTGTAACCAACTGCAGTAGAATTAGCGCCGCTAACAGAACTGTTAGCTCCAAGTGCAGTACTATTTGCAACCCAGTCAACCGTGGCATTATTACCTAATGCAACACCATAATTGCCATTTACCAGGGAGCTACTACCAATTGCTACAGGATGAGCTATATTAAAAGCAGTGCTTGAGCCATTACCTATCACAATACCATTGGCGCTATTTACCGTAGCATTGGTTCCCAATGCAAGTGCATTACTGATATTCCAGGCAGTGTTAGCACCGGAACCCATTACATAAGAATGGGTGGAGTTATTGGTTGTTGCGTTTATTCCTAGTGCAATAGAATTGGCATCAAAACGTCCAACCTGCGTACTGTTCTGCTTTATTACCAGCGCCTGGTTATCAGTTGTACCAAGGAAATTGGTGGAAGGGTTAGTACCTGCATTGCCTATAATAGACCATGAATTATTCGAAGAGGCCAGTGCGGAAGGATGTAATTTTCTTACAACTCCGTTTACAATGGTAACTACACTATCTGTATTGGCACCTGTTTGAACACCTGTTAAAAACAGAGGGTTAGTACCATTTACGGATAATTTGTATGCAGGGTTTGCAATGCCGATACCTACATTACCCGAACCATCGATCCGCATTCTTTCGTTTGTACTTTGTGAAGTACCACCGGTCATGAATACAAGCGATTTTGAAGCAGAACCTGTACCCACTAATAAATTTTGGCCAATATTATATAAATAAGCATCATTGGCACCGCCCATCGCACCGCTGGTATTGCCGCTACTGTTTATACCCATATCGACGTAGTTGCTTGTTTCATTTCCATTGTCAGCAGTTGCTACTACATCTGAGGATGCAGAGCCTCCTGCATTACTGTTCTGGATATTCAGCTGGAGATAATTGTTAATATTTCCTTTACCTACTATTGCGTTTACAGAAGAAGTTGTTCCTGCATCAACTAATAATTTTTCAGGATAAGTGCCATTGAAAGTTGATGTACCAATTCCGAGATTACCCGTATTGGTAAGACGCATCTTCTCTGTATTGTTGGTAATAAATGGAAGCGAATAGTTGCTGGTTGTACCTATGTTTTGCTGGGAGGTAACATTATTACCACCATAGATCCAGGGCGTACCCGCACTTGCACCTGGTAAAACTTCAGCAGTTACCAACCAGTTGGTGCCATTGCTCACGACACGCATCGCTTTATTCGTTTGCGATAATGACCATGTTGCCAGTCCATCAATCGTTTGAGCGGAGGTGGTGGCTATAGTCAGCGTAGAAGCATTTGTACTGGTATTCTTGATCCAGTAGATCCTCCCCTGGCAGGCTGTTGCATCAGGCAGCGTTAAGGTTGTTGCTGCCGTGCCTGTGAACACAAGCATGTTATCAGATGCTCCGGCTGTAGTATTTGCACTGAATGCAGTGTACTTGGTTGCCATTGACCCTCGAACATCTAACGTGGAATTGGGAGTTGTGGTCCCAACTCCAATTTGCGCATGGGCACAAATTGTTGCAAGAATCAGGACTGCTGTAAATAAATTTTTCATTTTAAAGGAATATTGGGTTTTCGTGTTTTGGCTGGATTTATAATTTTAGCAATTTGAAATAGAAAAATTGTTGTTTGCTGGTTACTTTAAGAGAATAAGTACCGGGCTGCAGATCATTTTTGAATGGAATTTCATATTCGCCACCATTCAATACAGTCAATTCGCCTTTTTGGATCAGTTGGCCATTCATTGTGCTTAGCTGGTATTTGAAATTCCCGGTCAATGTACCAGTGGCAAACAGGATTATCTTATTATGTACAGGATTTGTGAAAAGGACAAGTTTATCTGCATTAGTACCATTGGATATAGCTACTATACGTGAGAATTTCTCCTTTCTGTCATTGTCTGTAGTTCTGAGGCGATAATAAGCAATGGTCCTGATTGGAGCATTATCATGTATATAATATTGTTCTGTTAGTCCGCTATTGCGTCCGCTGGTTTTGGAAATCTGGTAGAAGGTAGACCCGTCATCACTGCGTTCAATTGTATGAGTATCTATATTGTTTTCCTTTTCAGTCTGCCATTCAACCAGCGTATAATTATCCTGCTTCCTGGCTGTGAAAGAGATAAGCGTCACCGGTAATACCCAGGATTTACTTCCAAAAGTAAAGCTGTTAAATGTAGAGATACTGTTGGAGGTAATAGTGCCAGTAGTGGCTGCATTTCCACTGGCTGTACCTCCATTATCTGCCCAGATACTACCATTATAACCAGCTACGGCAAGATCTGGAAGAATATAGTTCGGAAAATATACCTTGCTCCTGTCCCAATTCAGGGTCACTGTGGCTGTTCCGCCGGCAACTTTCGTTATTGGCCAGCTTTCATTTACATCTACTGTTCTAAGAGGTAATTGCACCTGTGAGCTATTTGCTGTTGAGCCAAGGTATCTTGCATTAAATTCGCTACTTGCAGAAAGGCTGCCGATTGCAACTGTACGTTCTACCGTGCCATTTCCAAGTGGAAATATAAAATTTGTTGTCCCCAATTTTTTTACCCATCCATTTACATGCCGCGTATCTGCGTCACCGCTATAAGATGAACCAGACTGGTAGATAAGATAGTTTGGAGTAGCGGAAGTAGTGATGATGCCGTTGGTAAATGTATGCGTTCCGTTTACGCTTAAGTTATTATTCAACGTAATCCCGGCAGCATTATTGGAGACAAGGTTGAGCGTTATAAATTCCTGGGTCCCATTAAGAGATTGTGCGCTACTTCCATTGATGTACAAGGTACCTGTGCCAATTGGCATACCGGCTTCGCTATTGCTGATATTAGCCTTTAAATAAAGATTTCCATTATTTGTTAAAACTGCAGTAGTAGTGTTTGTAAAGTTACCAAAACCTGCTACTGAAGCTCCGGAATGAATCTGAAGATTTCCGGAATTAGTAACTGCGTCTTGTGCGCTTAAGCTGCCACAGACGAAAACCAGGATGATATGAATTAAAAGTCTTTTCATGTTGGATGCAGTTACTATTGAGTGCTTACTAGTATCTGGATGTCCTGGATGGTAATTGTTGTATTGGCAACGGTAGAGTTAGTCCACAGTTCGAAATAATCAGTGGGCGCAATATCAGAAAGATAAATTACTGTAGAGAACTGAATTGGCTGGTTGGCAACGCCAGGCCGTAGAGTAGTTTCTCCATATCGTGTAATACCAGTTGCGAGGGCACTTGTGGTAGATGGATTTTTCACCAGTCCTATGTTGATTACAGATGTTGCCTGGTTAGTCATGATATTTCCAGAAATAGTAATAAAGGCATCTCTTCTGTTAGTAGGCTGATAGGCCAGCCTGTTTACGTTACCTATTCCGCCGGCAGCATTGGTAACGGTCCATTTGCAGGTGGAAGAAGTTGTTTTAAGATAGTCCCAGTTTACCTTATACCAGGTAGTGGTCAAAGCAAGAACGGTGGTAGTTGTATTGTTGGTAATATTTATGTAACAATTGGGTTTCTTGTCGGCCATACCCGCATTGTTTTCTAAAATAACATTTGCATCTCTTCCGTCAGTGCGGGTAAAATCAAATCCTTCAATAAACTTACCAGTATTGTTCCAGGAATTACCTGTCATTGATATGCTGCTATATGCAGTGAAGGTTGAAGGCTGATAAAATATGGCCGTATCTCCGGCGAGCCCATTGTAATATCCGCCGGATGCTAACTGAATGGTTGCGGAAGAGCCTTTGCTTAAGTTTATTCCATAGTTACAACCGATGAAATCCGTTTCTGCTACTTTCAGGATTACTCCTGCCACATTACCATGAAGTAATATCCCGTTACTCTTTGCATTTGATATATCCGTTTCAAATACCCAGAGTTCAGCGTTTGTAGAATCCAGAATTGTATTATAGAACCTTTCAAAAGTGCAATCCTTTATTTCATTGTAAGTGTCGTTGCCAATTAATCTTATAGCATCTTCACCAGGCTGTGTTCCGTAATTTGTAAGGGTAGTAGCGTCAAACTGCAACATTTTAAAATAGGCAGGTGATACGCAACGGAACATTGGTTTCCCGGCAAGTCCGGTAGCAGCAGCTATTGTGGCAGTGCCGTATGACAATCCCTGGAAAGTAACTGGGAAAGGCAGGTTGATTACAATTGTCTGATCTATATCATATGTTTCATCTCCCAAACGCACAACAGTAGGGCCTGTCATGTGTAGAGCAAGAAATTCTACCACTTCTTTAATAGTTGTCCAGCTGCTGTTGGCATTTACAGGTAGTAAGGTTTCAGTTTTAGAAGCCTTGTTTTTTATAGTCCAGTTACCATTAGTTGCGATATAAGTTTCACCGCAATACCTTGTTAAGGTAGTTGTTGCATTATCATCCACTGTAGCCCCCCCATTTCCCTGAACAGTAATGAGATCAGTGTGTGAACCGCTGTTTTTTACAGTAATGGCAAATCCATCATCCGAGGCAGTAATTGCCGGGAGAGTCACTGTAATATCATTGCTGGCCAGTACCATTGTTTCTGTTTTCGTAAGGGTGGCATTGACGGTTTTATATACAACATTCATTGATGCTATGGCCACAAGCTTCCATTGAGTGCCATTCCAGTAATAGTAACCATCCGGCAGAGTACCCCCCGTACTGTAAACCAACATACCAGCAGGTACAGTACCAGTTAACGGAGCTACAAGACTGGCATTATTCAGAGCTACCCGGGGAGGGAGAAACCCTTTATTAGTACTTTCTAATTCCAACAATGAATTGGCATTGATGGTGTTTGGATTGTTTCCAATCTTTACCTGTGCGTGGGTGAACACACTTATAAAAAGTAAGAAAGCAGTTGTAAAGTTTTTCATCGTTCTGGATTTTATTAATTTATATCCTCTAATCCTGATTTATTGGTCTTGTATTTTTTTTAAGATTGTATTCATAGTTCAAACCA
>Ga0136846_1209631_pt1 | contig 11195 bp, 12 predicted proteins | sample HopSoiMetagenom2_FD_96841 | JGI IMG/M metagenome (GOLD analysis project Ga0136846, IMG submission 96841) | Grasslands soil microbial communities from Hopland, California, USA - 2 Assembly 2016 (version 4) | ecosystem: Environmental > Terrestrial > Soil > Grasslands | place: USA: Hopland... | reverse complement strand
GGCGATCTTCTCCACCATCCGCTCCCGTCACGCCCGCATCCCCCAGGAAGCGATCATCGGCATCACCTACGCCGTGGCCTCCGCCGGCACCATCCTGGCCATGAGCAAGGCCACCGCGGAGAGCGAGCACCTCAAGGACATGCTCGTGGGCAACATCCTGGCCGTCTCCTGGCCCGAGGTCTGGAGCACGGCCGCCCTCTACGCCGTGATCGGCGCCTTCCACTTCATCTTCCGCAAGCGCTTCCTGGCCATCTCGATGGCCCATCACAGCCGCGGGGAGGAGGCCGCCATCTCCGGCCTGAACATCCACCTCTGGGACTTCCTCTTCTACGCCTCCTTCGGCTTCGTGGTGACGCGGTCGGTCTCCATCGCGGGCGTGCTCCTCGTCTTCTGCTACCTGATCGTGCCCTCGGTGGCGGCCATGCTCTACTCCGAGCACATCGGGCGGCGGCTGGCCATCGGGTGGACGATGGGCACCGTCGTCTCCGCCCTCGGCATCTACCTGTCGGTGAAGCTGGACCTGCCGACGGGAGCGACCATGGTCTGCACGTTCGGGCTGGTGCTGATCCTCATGGCCGCCCTGCGCCCGCTGATCGGCCGGAGGACCCTCGCCTCCTGACCTCTCTCAGGGGGCGAGCCAGCTCACCACGAAAGCGAACGCCGTCCCCATGGCGGTGAGGCCGATCGTGGCCCCGGAGCTGCGCTCGGAGTGGGCCTCGGGCAGGATGTCGGCCGCCCCGATGTGGAGCAGGAACCGGAAGACGAGGAAGCCGGTCACGAGGGCGGCCATGGGGGCGCGAGCGCCGATGGCGAACGTGCGGGTCAGCGTGAACAGCTCGGGGAGGACGTCGAAGCCGACGACGCCGAGGAGCACGCCGGCGGTGAAGCCGAGGATGAGGTGCCGCGCGGACGTGAAACGGAGGGCGAAGGCTCCGCCGATGAGCGTGGACAGGAACGCGGCCAGGGCGAGCGCGAGCGCGCTCACGCGTGGCCGATGATCCGGGCCACCTCGTCCGCGATGGCCAGCGACGCGGTGAGGCCGGGGGAGTCGATCCCGATCAGGTTCACGAGTCCGGGCAGCCCGCGCGACGACTCCTCCGCGATCACGAAGTCGCGGGCAGCCTGGCCGGGACCCTGCAGCTTGGGCCGGATGCCGGCCATGTCGGGCGACAGGTCCTCGTCGGTGATCTCCGGCACCAGCCGGCGCACGGCCGCCGCGAACGCCGCCCGCTTTGACTCCTCCACCCCATAGTCGAGGGCGCGGTCGGGCAGGTAATCCGCGTCCGGCCCGAAGCGCAGGCGGCCCTCGAGGCCGATGACCGCGTGCACGCCGAGGCTGACGTGGCCCGGCACCGGATAGACCAGGCGCGACACGATGCGCGACTTGGCGGAGCGGACGGAGAAGTAGCTGCCCTTCCAGTAGTGCTGGCGGTAGCCGGCGCCCTCGAGATCGATGCCGGCGAGGTGGGCGATCGTGTCCGCCTCCAGGCCGGCCGCGTTGACCACGCGCTCGGCGGTGAGCGTCTCCTCCTCCCCGTCGCCGCCGCGGATGGTCAACCGCCACTCGGCCCCGTCGCGGGTCAGCCCGACGACCTCCGCGCGCGGCTGCAGGAGCGCGCCCTTGTCGCGCGCGATGTGGAGCAGCGCGTCCATGAGCCCGTGGGCGCTCACGATCCCCGTGTTCGGGGACAGGAGCGCGCCCGTGGAGGGGACGGACGGCTCCATCCGGCGCGTCTCCTCCGCGCCCAGGCGCCGCATCTCGACGCCGTTGGCGAGGCCGAGGTCGAGCAGGGCCTCGAGCCTGGGCAGCTCTTCCGGGGTGAGAGCGGTGATGATCTTGCCCACGCGGGCGTGGGGAACCTGATGGCGCTCGCAGAAGTCGTAGAGCTGCCGGCTGCCCTCGACGCACAGCCGGGCCTTGAGCGAGCCGGTCGGGTAGTACATGCCACCGTGGATGACCTCGCTGTTGCGGCTCGAGGTCTCCTGCCCGTGCCGGGCCCGGCGCTCCAGGACGACGACCTCCGCCGCCTCCGCGAGGCGAGCGGCCACGGCCAGGCCGACGACGCCCGCGCCGATGACGGCCACGCCGGTGTCGGCCATGGCCGCATCCTAGCTCACGCGCCCAGGACGGTCAGGCTCAGCGCGCGCGTACGGGGACCGTCGAGCTCGACCAGGAACACGCGCTGCCAACGGCCCAGGCGCAGCCGCCCGCCGGCGACGGAGAGCGTCTCCGAGGCCCGGAGGAAAAGGGCCTTGCAATGGGCATGGCCGTTGGCCGGCTCGTCCGCGGGGACGTTCGCGCGCGCGGCGAGGTCGTCGTGACGGTAGGCCGCGCCGCAGGGCGCCACCCGCTCGAGGGCGGTCCGCAGGTCGGCCAGCAGCAGCGGCTCGTCCTCGTTCACGACGATGGCGGCGGTGGTATGCAGGACCTGGATGGCGGCGAGCCCATCCACGATCCCCGAGCGCGCGACCACGTCCGCCACCACCGCCGTCACGTCCACGAACTCGAGCGGGGCCCCCGTCTCGATCTCCGCCTCCTCGCGATGACACCGTGCCGTCCACGTCGTCCGGGGCCGCGCAAAGGTCCTGTCCACGATCATTCGGGGCCTCCCTGCCTCATTGGCCCCCAACATCGGCGCCGCCGGGCCGACCCGCCTGAGCCGGGAGTGAGCGAGCGGTGAGGTGTGGATGACGGCGCCCGGCGGCCGCTCAGCGGTGCTTGCGCACGGCCACCCGGGTGGTGTTCTCCACCGCCGAGCAGAACACGGCCAGCTCGGGGCCGAAGCCGATCTCGTCGCCGTCCGCCAGCGACGCCGGCCGGTTCACGGGCTCTCCGCGCAGGAAGGTGCCGTTGCGGCTCTTGAGGTCTTCGAGGGTGGCGCGATGGCCGCGGAGCACGATGCGGGCGTGGCGGCGCGAGACCTCGGGCATGGCGATCCTCACGTCGGCGTCGGATCCCCGGCCCACCACGTTCTCGCCCTCGACGAGGGGAAGGCGCCGCTTGCGCCAGCGCAGCCAGGTGGTGCCGGGGACCGCGGAACCCCGCTCGGCCGCCGGTTCGCCCTCCTCCGCCTCCCCGGCGAAGGCATACCCGAAGCCGAACACCGTCCGGATCCACCGGCCCTCGCGCGCCTCGTCGCCGATCGCCTTCCGGAGCTCGGTGACGAGCTGGGCCAGGGCGGTGTTGGAGACGTAGGTCTCCGGCCAAAGCTGCTCGCGCAGGTCCTGCTTGCGGAGGGCCCGCGGCCGCTCCGCGACCAGCAGCGCGAGCAGCGCGAACGCGCGCGGGGTGAGATGGCACACTTCACCCGACCGCCTCAGGAGGCGGCGGTCGAGATCCAGCTCACACTCGCCGAAGCGTACCGCCGCCGCCATCGCGAATCTCAAGAGTTCCGAAACAGACCGGAAGGACTTCAGGTACCGCCTTCGCGTCTTGTCGCACGTGCGGGCGAGGAAGGCGGTCTCGGTGGCGACGCTGGCGGCGGGCCTGGCCCTGGCGGGCCCGGCGCGCGCCGGCGAGCCGACGGCGGCCTCGGGGGGGGTGTCGCAGGTCCGGCTGGCCGCCCGGTTCGCGGCCACCACCGTGACGCGCGTCCTCGCCCGCGCGAGTCACCGGCTGGAGCGGCCCGAGTGCCAGCGGATCTACCGCGAGTTCCGGGACACCTCGGGCCGGCCGCTGCAGGAGGCGCTCGACACGAAGGGCTTGTCGGGAGCGGACTACCTGGGGACGCTCCTTTTCTACGACGGGATGGACCACCGGCGATGCGAGCGCGCGGAGACGCTGGCCTTCACCGTCCCCCACGGCAGCGTGGTCTTCCTGTGCACCCGCCAGTTCACGCTGGCCGCCGTCCACGACCCGCGGCTGGCGGAAGCGGCGCTGATCCACGAGAGCCTGCACGGCCTCGGGCTCGGCGAGAACCCTCCCTCGAGCGCGGAGATCACCGCGCGCGTGCTCTCGCGCTGCTCGCGGTAGCCGAGCCGGCGTCCTCACGCGCCCCTCCCGTTGGACGGCCGCCGACGCCGCGCCGCCTGCAGCACGAGCACGCTCGACAACAGCGCCCAGAGCCAGCCGGCGAGGAACAGGACGAGGCCCCACAGCACCGTGTCCAGGGGCGGACCGTCGGCCGGGGGAAGCATCGTCTCGCGCACGGCGGCGATCACGAAGGCGACGATCCACCACGTCATGAGCACGCCCCCGGCCACGGAGAGGGCGAGCTGGACGACTCCCTCCCATCTCCGCGCCATCAGCGTGCCCATTCCCGGCACCCCGAGCGCGTTCGCGACCAGGCACGCCCAGGCGAAGTCCTCGCTGTCCCGGTCACGGCGCCAGCGCGCGAACAGCGCCCTCACCTGGGGCTCTTCTCGGGCGCGAGGGCAGGCAGCGGCATCGGCCTCCGTCGGATCGACCGGCGGCCGATGATACTCCGCCCACTTCCCGAGGTACCACGGCTCTCGCGCGGACCGCAGGCGCTAGAATCGCGGCTCCGATGGCCGTGTACGCGGGGAAGACGATCGTCGTCACCGGCGCCTCGTCCGGGATCGGCCGCGCCCTCTGCCTGGCCCTGGCGCCGCAGAAGCCGAGGCTCGTCCTCGCCGCTCGCGACGCCGTCCGCCTGGAGGAGGCGGCCGCGCAATGCCGCGCCCTGGGGGCGGAGACGCTCGTGGTCCCGACCGACGTCACCGTCATCGAGGACGCGCGAAAGCTGATCGAACGCACGCTGGAGGCCTTCGGCGCCGTCGACGTGCTCGTCAACAACGCCGGGATCGGCATGCTGGCGCGGTTCGACGAGGTGCAGGACCTCGGCCTCTACGACCGGCTCATGAAGGTGAACTACCTCGGCTGCGTCCATCCCACCTACTTCGCCCTGCCCCACCTCAAGCGCGCGCGGGGGCAGATCGTGGTGATGGCGAGCCTGGCCGGCCTCACCGGCGTGCCCACGCGCACGGGCTACGCGGCCAGCAAGCACGCCGTGTTCGGCTTCTTCGACTCGCTGCGCATCGAGCTCGAGGGCACGGGAGTCTCCGTCACCATCGTGGCGCCGTACTTCGTGCGCTCGGAGATCCACCGCCGGTCCACCGGGGCCGACGGGAAACCGCTCGGCACCACCCCCATGCAGGAGGACAAGATCATGAGCGCGGAGGAGTGCGCGGCCCTGACCGTGGGCGCGATGGAGCGCCGGCAGCGCCTCCTGCTGACGAACTGGCGGGGGACCTTCGGCCGCTTCCTGCGCCTGATCGCCCCCGGGCTGGTGGACCGTATCGCGCTCAAGTCGGTGCGCGACGGCAAGTGACGCGCGTCGGTGGTCGCTAGCGTGCGGCAGCACCTCGACGTCCTCCAGGTCGCCACCCGCCGCGGCCTGACCGACGTCACCGACGCCGTCAACGACCGTCTGCGTGCCTCCGGCCTTCGCGACGGGCTCTGCACCGTCTTCATCCGCCACACGTCGGCCAGCCTCGTCATCCAGGAGAACGCGGACCCGGCCGCGCGTCGCGACCTGGAGGCGTTCCTCGACCGGCTCGTTCCCGACGGCGATCCGCTGTACACGCACGTGGCCGAGGGCGACGACGACATGCCCTCGCACGTCAAGGCCGCTTTGACCCGCACGTCGGAGCAGGTCCCGTTCCGCGCGGGCGCGCTGCTCCTCGGCACCTGGCAGGGCCTCTACGTCTGGGAGCACCGCTCGGGCCGCCACCGGCGGGAGCTGGCGCTCCACTTCATCGGCGAGTAGCGCTAGAAAGGGACCAGGGATACGGCGGCGGCGAAAGACGAAAGGTCGGGCCGGAGGACCGCCTTCAGCTGGCGGCGGCGGTCTTCGGGCGACGGGTTTCGTACTCCGTGACCCGCCGCTCGACGCCGAGGGCGCGCGCCAGCTCGGTCGCGAGCGGGATGGCCTGCCGATAGGGCCCATCCGGCTCGTCGGACACTTCCGTCTCGATCAGCGGCGCGGAGGACGGAGCCCCGCCGTCCCGCAAGTGCAGGCGCAGCAGGCAGTGGTAGCGGTGGATGACAACGTTGTTCGAATGCGTCCCCGTCCCGCCGCCGCCCCCTCCATCCGTCTCGTGGATGCAGTCGAGCTCGAGGGCGGAGATGTCCGCCATCGGGATGATCCGGGTGCGCGAGCCCTCGCGGATCGAGATCGTCCGCTCCGCCCAGTCCAGGCGGACGGTCCGGGACTTGGCCTTGAAGAGGCCGACGAGGGACGGGATGCCGATCATCGCGCCGATGACTTCGAAGAGCAGGGCGAGACCCATCGTATCGTCTTCGTTACCGCTCAGGGTGTTGCGTTCCCCCCATACATAGAACGCCGGACCCAGCAGAAAGAAGGACAGGCCGAACAAGGGCCACCATCCGTCCCAGGGGCTGTCGAACACGACTTCCGTGCCCGGCTTCCAGACCTTGATCTCGTGGTCGCCGTCGAACTCCGCGGAGCGAACGGCCTCCACGACCTCCTGGGCCGCCGCGGCCTTGGCCGCGGGCGCGGCCTCGTCACGCGCGAAGTCCACGGCCGGGAAGACCGCCGGCACCGGCGCCACCGCTGCTGCCGTCGCCTCCTTCGTGCCGCGCAAGAGCTCGACCTCGACCGCGCGCGGGTCGTTGCGGACGATGCGGTGGCTGGGCAGGCCGGCGGCGGCGGCCAGGCGGAACGCGAAGTCCACGACTTCCTCGGAGCGATCGAGCCCGTCCACGGCGAAGCTCATCGAGCTCGGGGGTAGGAACTCTCCGGACGCGGAGTAGAACGCGATCGTGAGACCGGACCCGCTCTTGGCCGCGGCCGAGTCCGGCGGCGCCGAGCGCTCGACGGTGACGCGCTCGACCTTGGCCAGGTCCAGCACCTCGTCGTCCAGCTCGCCACCGCAGAGGGCCCGGTGGCCGAGATGGGCCCGGCCGGCCTCGCGATCGACGTCGAACAGGGCGGGGAAGCGCCGGATGCTCAACCAGATCTTCGTGAAGATGCCGATGGTTGCCGCTTCCCAGGCCAGGATCCAGAAGACAGCCTCGGGATCGACGCTCGGCCGCGAGGTCATGTGCCAGAGGATCCCCGCGGGCAGGAGCACGAGCGGGGAGGCGGCGAGCAGCAGCAGCCAGCGCGCTTCCGAAGGAAGGGTGGTGCCTTCGCCGGTCAGGCGGAGCCGGCGCCCGGGGATGTCGTCGACGATCTTCATGGAGAAACTCCTCTCGCTCGATGGGAATCGAAGAGGACCCGGTCCGCCCCGGGATTTCTCCGCTGACGTCTGGACGAAGGAGCCTCCGGGGATGGAACCCGTGACCGCCGCGGATGCTATCACCCCGGCCGCGGGCCGGCCGGCGCGTCACACGCCGGCCGCGTCACTTCGCGGGCAGGGTCACCGCTAGTGCGTGACCTTCTTCCGCGGAGGGGGCGGTGGGGAACCGACCGGCGGGGGCATCCGCGTGCGCGCGGAGACGGGCGGAGCGGCGACAGGGGCGGCCGCCGCTGCCGCCGGACGGCCCGACTGCAGCTCGGCCTCGATGTCGGCCTCGAGGCTGCCCGGCGAGAGCAGGTCGTGCTCGACGGCCAGGATGTCCTCCATGTCCTTCACCCCGCGCTCGGTCTCTTCGGCGGAGCTGACCAGGCCGTCGATCTGCTCGGTGATGCTGCGCGGGTCGCGCATCGAGTAGCTCTGGTCGCGCAGGAGCTGCAGGACCTCCTGCACCGTCTCCGTCTGGGCGTCGATGAGGTCGCGGTTCTCGACCGCCTTGCCGTAGCGCTCCAGCCGCTTGCCGAGCACGGCCCGCGTGCGCGCCTTGATCTGCTGCACGCGCTCCGGTCCCGACTTCATCTCGTGGTCGAGCATGGCGATGCGCTCCTGGATGCGCTCGGGGTCCGTGCTCTGGAAGTAGTTCTGGTAGCGCACCAGCGAGTACCGCATGCGGAGGTAGAAGTTGAGCAGGAAGTCCAGCTTCTCCACGAGCTGCTCGAGCAGCATCTGCGAGCTCGAGTCCATGCCCTTGTAGTTCTGGCGGATCTCGTTGGTGAGGGCCTGCAGCCCCCGGTAGCGCTGCCGCTCCGCCTCCGGCATGTACTGCAGCATCTCGGAGGATTCCATGCGCTGCCGGGCCTGGACCTGCTCCTCCGCCTCCTCCGACGTGCGCGCCCGCACCAGGCGCTGGAAGCGCGCGCTGCCGGAGACCAGCGGCAGCACGACCATCTCCACCCCCGCGGCCACGATGATGGGCAGGAGGGTCCCGCTCAGGACGGCGAAGCCGAGCGCGGTGCCCAGGCCGATGAGGTTGTACTGGCTCTTGAAGGCGTGGGCCAGGTAGTTGGGCTCTTCGGCGGGCATTCGCTAGATTCTGCCACGCCTCAAGTGGTGATGCGGACGTTGCCGCCCTTGGCCTGCTTGCGGATCTTGTCGAGCACCACCGTCTCCAGCTCGCGGAAGCGCGCGGTGTTCTTCAGGTCCTCCGTCCGGTGCAGGGGCAGGTCCACCGTGACCTCGTCCACGATCGTCCCCGGCCCCGAGGACAGGATGTGGATCTTGTCGGCGAGGTAGACCGCCTCCGCGATGTCGTGGGTCACGAACAGGATCGTGCCCTCGATCTCCTCCCACAGCTCGTTGATGAGGTTCTGCATCCCCAGGCGCGTCTGCACGTCGAGGGCCCCGAAGGGCTCGTCCATCAGGATGATCTGCGGCCGCACGGCCAGCGTGCGCGCGATGGCCACGCGCTGGCGCATCCCGCCCGAGAGCTGGCGCGGGTACTTCTTCTCCGAGCCCTCCAGGCCCACCTTCTTGATCCAGGTGCGGGCGGTGGCCTCGCGGTCGCGCCGGGGGATGCCGCGCAGCATGAGGCCGAAAGCCACGTTGTCGAGCACGGTCAGCCACGGGTACGAGCTGTAGCTCTGGAAGACCATGCCGCGGTCGGGGCCGGGGCCACCGATGGGCGCGCCGCGCAGGAGCGCCTCGCCGGCGCTCGGCGGGAACAGGCCGGCCACGATGTTGAGGATCGTGCTCTTGCCGCAGCCGGAGGGGCCCAGGAACACGCGGAACTCGCCTACCCCGGGCTCGTCCCGGACCACGAGTTCCACGTCCTTGATGGCGTGGAAGACGTGGCCGTCCGGGTTCACGAAGCTCTTGCTGACGCGCTTGAGCTCGAGGACGTTCGCCGAGGCGGCGGCGGAACTCGCCATCACTCCGCCCAGGCGAAGAGGCTGCGGTTCACCATGCGAATGAGCCAGTCCGTGACCACCCCGATCACGAGGATCACGAGGACGAGGGCGAAGATCTGGTCCACGTGCGAGCGCTTGCCGGCGACGGTGATGAGGTAGCCGAGCCCGTAACGGGCGTTGACCACCTCGGCCAGGATCACGTAGGTCCAGCCGATGCCGTTCATCACGCGCAGCGCCTCCCCGATGGCGGGCAGGCTGCCCGGCACCAGGACGTGCCGCACGAGCTGGGTCTTGCTCGCGCCCAGCGTGGTCGCCGTCTGCAGGTAGACGTCGTCCACGTTCTCCACCGCCTCCACCACCAGCGGAAGCAGGTACACCACGATGCCGACGAACAGGAAGACGATCTTCTGCATCTCGTCGATGCCGAACCACACGATGAAGAGCGGCACCAGGGCGGAGATGGGCAGGAAGCGCAGGGGATCGAGCAGGGGCTGGAAGAAGTGCTTGATCGCCGGGAACGTCCCCATGAGCAGGCCGAGCGGGATGGCGACCGCCGCCGCCAGGGCAAAGCCCATGTAGACGCGATAGAGGCTGCGGCCGATGCTGCGCACCAGCGCTTCCTCGAAGTGCAGGACGGGAAAGGCCCGCAGCACCTCCGTCGGCGAGGGCAGGATCACCGTGGGCACGAGGTCGGCATAGGACATCACGCACCAGGCGGCCAGGAAGGTCGCGATCCCGGACAGGGCCAGGACGCGCGCCCGGTGGGTGGTGACGGGCTCGCGGACGTTCATCGCGACGGAGCGGGCCTCACCGCGGGATGACCTCGAAGTCCGTGCGCCGGTTCTTCGCGCGCCCGCCGTCGCTGTCGTTGTCCGCCACCGGCTTGTCCGGACCGTTGCCGACCACGTCGAACTTGTTGCGCTCGAAACCCTTCGTCATCAGGTACTGCGCCACCGCCTCCGCCCGCGCGCGCGAGAGCTTCACGTTGGCGTCGTGGCTGCCCACGTTGTCGGTGTTGCCGGAGACGCGCAGGTAGGCGCTGCCGAAGGTGGCGGCCAGGTCCACGACCTGGGTGTCGAGCACGGCCTTGGCGTTCTCGTCGAGGGCGCTGGCGCCGCTCGGGAAGTAGATGGAGACCGTCTTGGTGAGGATGGGGGCCACGCTGGCCCGGGGAGCGGGGGCCTTGAACTCGAACTCGGGCTTGCTCTCGGCGGTGGTGGTGGCCGCCCCCGGGAAGTACTCGGCGGCGGACTCGAGGAAGCGCGTGTCCACCGTCTGCTGGGGCGCGCTCACGCTCGAGATCTTGCCGATCTTGCGCCAGATGTTCTGCGCGCTCTGGAAGATCGAGTAGTAGTTGACGATGGCGCCGCCCTGGGGTGAGAAGAAGGCGCGGTTTTCGGAGTAGTCGGGCAGCTTGACGTCGTCGAGCATGCCCTTGGCGTCGTCGAGGGTGTTCACGCCGGTCAGGCTCTTCTGCAGCAGGACCGCCGCCTTCTCGGGGTTCTTGCGCACCATCTCCACGCCGCGCAGCCAGCCCCCCACGAACCGCCGCGCGTCCTCCGGGTGCTGATCGAGGAAGTCCCCGCGGGCCACGAAGATGTCCGCGATGAGGTTCGTCGCTTCCTTGGTGGAGGCCAGGATGTGTCCGCCGTCCCGCTCGCGCGCGGCCACGTAGACGTCCGGCGACCAGCTCACCGCCGCGTCCACCTTGCCCGCCTTGAAGACGTTGGCCGCGTCCACCGCCGACGAGGTGAAGACCCAGTTGACGTCGCGGTTGGTGAGGCCGCCCTGGGTGAGGACGTAGAGGGCGAAATAGTGCGAGGGGGTCGCCTCCGCGCAAGCCAGGCGCTTGCCCCGCAGGTCCGCCACCGACTTGATGGAGCGATCGACGGCGATGGCGTCGCCGCCGCGGCTCCAGTCGTACTGCATGATGGCCCGCGGCGCGAGCTTGCCCAGCCCGCCGTACTCGAGCGCGTAGGCGTCCACGGTGGACCACATGATGTCCACGCCGCCCTTGTCGCCGCCGGCGCGGAAGGCGTCGCGCGACTTGTCGAAGTCGTCGATCTG